>Ga0206955_1166_pt1 | contig 17349 bp, 12 predicted proteins | sample Alteio_BWOrgHeat_34_FD_153247 | JGI IMG/M metagenome (GOLD analysis project Ga0206955, IMG submission 153247) | Enriched cells from forest soil in Barre Woods Harvard Forest LTER site, Petersham, Massachusetts, United States -... | ecosystem: Environmental > Terrestrial > Soil > Temperate forest >...
CATACATTCTTAAAATTCAACCAGGTGATATTCTTTCAATCTATGTAAATTCATTAAGTCCGGAGGCAAGTAGCTTTTTCAATCCATATACCCCGGTTACAAGCAGTGATTTGAGCGCTAGTATGTCGTCATCGTCATCATCTTCTCCTACTTCGGGTTCAATAACATCTCCTGCGCTTAGTCAGTCAGCAGCCCCCGGATCTTTAGTGGATCCTAATGGAAATATTGAATATCCTCTTTTGGGTACAGTGCACTTAAGCGGACTTACAACTGTGCAGGCACAGGACTCATTAAAGAAACTACTTGCTAAATATTTAAAAGAGCCCACCGTAACATTACGCATTTTAAACTTTAAAATATCTATTTTAGGCGAAGTGACAAGACCATCAGTATACGTAATTCCTAACGAAAAAATAACCCTGCCCGAGGCTTTAAGTATGGCTGGCGATCTGACCATATATGCACGCCGGGATAATATCCAGGTTATCAGAGATATAAATGGTAAGAAGGAATTTGGCATAATTAATTTAAATAGCCGTGAAGTTTTCAATTCGCCATATTATTACTTACACGCCAATGATTTAATTTATGTTCAACCTGCGAAAAGCAAAGCTGAAGCCACGGACCATACCTATGTAATAATACCTTCTTTGGTAAGTTTAATATCGGTGCTGGTTTTACTTTTGAAGAAATAATATTTTTAACGATTTAACAAGTAAATGGACAATAATTATCCCGCAAGTCAAACGGAAAACGAAAAAGCAAATATTGAAGGTAATTTAAACGAATTAGTCTTCAAATATTTGAAATATTGGAATTGGTTCCTTTTTTCAGTTTTGTTGTTTTTAGGAATCTCTTATGTATATATAAATTCTCAGATTCCTCAATATAAAATAGAAACAGATATACTAATAAAAGATGATAAAAATTCATTGGGCGACGAAAAAGACCTGTTAAAGCAACTTGATCTTAACAGTTCGAACAAAATAATTGATAACGAGGTGGAGATCTTAAAATCGAATACCTTAATGGAAAAGGTTGTTTCCTCATTACAATTACAAAACAACTACTATATGTATAATCATATAACAAAGAAAATCTTATATGATAGTACGATGTACAAAGTTGAATTGTTAAAAAGCAATGAGAATAGCTATATAAAAGAATGGGATGTTACGTTGCTAAATAATCATCAGGCTATTTTTAATAGTAAAAAGGTACCTGTAAATTTGCCGTTTGAAAGCGAAGCAGGTTTAGTATTGATAACAGCTAATGATAAATCGTCTGCAGTAGGTCATAAAATATTTGTAGAATTCAGCACCATAAAAAGGGTCGCCCAGCATTATATTAATAATTTAAATATTGAGCCGGCAAGTAAAGATGCTACCGTTCTTCTAATAACAATGGAAGATGGGGTAGTTCAGCGTGGGAAAAATATATTAAATAAATTAATTGATGAATATAACAATGCGGCGATTGATGATAAAAATAAAACAACTTCAAACCAGCTGATTTTTATCCAGGGGCGGCTAGACTCACTTGCCGGCGAGTTAAATAACGTTGAAAAAAACGTTGCTAATTATAAATCATCCCATAAAATAACGGATCTGTCAGATGAATCCAAAATATTTCTGCAGAGTGTTTCCGACAATGATGCTCAATTAACGAAGCTGGACCTGGAGCAAAATAATATTAATAATCTTGAAAACTATTTAAATGACGCGAGCGACTCGCAAGTCAATTTACCTTCCATGCTTGGTATAGATGATCCGACGTTGCTGGGATTAGTACAGCAATTGGCCGAGTCAAAAATAAAAAAGGAAAGTTTGCTACGAACGATTCCCGAAACCAACCCAATAATAGCTTCAATTGATGATCAAATCAAAGGCTTAAAACAGTCATTAATTGAAACCATAAAAAATGTTAAAAAAGGGTTGAAGACAACCAGGGAACAACTCCTTAGTCAGAGTAAGAAGTTTGAAGCTACTACCAGGAATGTTCCTTCAACAGAGAAAGGTTTACTGGATGTAATGAGAGAACAGCAAATTAAGGATACTTTATTTACATATTTACTTCAAAAGCGCGAAGAAACCTTGTTACAATTGGCTTCAACCGTTTCCGATAGCCGGATCATTGATAAGGCAAAAAGTGACGAAGCGGAAATAAAGCCGGTAAGAAAGTTGATTTATATGATGTTCTTTTTGCTGGGCTTGGTTGTTCCCGCGGTCATTATATATGTTAAAGATATCTTGAATTTTAAGGTTATGAAACGGACCGATATAGAAAGATATACCAACACACCTATATTGGCCGAAATTGCTCATTCAAAAGATATAAGCCCTCTTATAACTATTGATCGTCCAAGATCAATTATTTCTGAGCAAATCCGGGCGTTGCGTACCTCCCTTCAATTTATTAGCCCCGAACAGGAACATAAGGTTTTGTTATTTACTTCAAATATTAGCGGGGAAGGAAAATCTTTCATCTCATTAAATCTGGGGGCAAGTCTTGCAAGTACAGGTAAGAAAACTATAATATTAGAACTAGATTTGCGGAAACCAAAACTCCATTCAGTTTTAGAGATTAATACCGATGTGGGTTTATCGAATTATTTAATTGGGAAAGCAGGAATAAGTGACATTATTAAACCTATATCACAACAGGAAAATTATTCAATTATTACCAGTGGTGTTATACCTCCAAATCCTGCTGAATTACTATTGAATGGAAAATTGGAAGTTCTGATCAATCAGTTAAAAAAAGATTTTGATTTTATTTTACTTGATGCACCGCCAGTCGGGTTGGTTACAGACGCACAAATTTTGGCGAAATGGGCTGATGCAACGTTGTTTATAATCCGGCATAATTATAGTTTAAAGGGTCAACTCGTACAGTTGGAGGCCTTTTATAAGAAACGGAGTTTTAAGAATTTAAATATCGTATTTAACTCTGTTTCAAGGGATAAAGGCGTTGGTTATGGTTATGGTTATGGGTATGGTTATGGGTATGGCCATGGCTATGGTTATTACGAAGAAGATCAATCAAAGAAAAAATCATTTTTTAAAACTTCAAAAAAGAAAGATTGATCACACTTAACTATGAAGTAAAAGCGTTTGTATTTCTTAACTTCATATTCAAGGTCTTTTTTTTAATAATTTATCTATTAAATATACCCCTACCTATGAAAAAGTCTAATCTAGCTAACTTAGTCATTTTACTTCTGTTTTTGATAAGTTGTATTCCGTCCTATGGTCAGGTAGTAACAGACAGCAAGGATATTAAAACGGAGATTGATAAGGTACCTCAAAATACTGTACACGGCGCCCAATTGAAGGCGGTACTAAAATGGTGTGTAGAAGATGCCGATCTTGCTAACAATTCGCAACTTCCTTCACTTTCGGATGAGCGGTTGAAAGATGCCAAACTTATTTTATCAACTCATAATACAACGGCGGCAGGCGTTAATAAAGAAACAGCCGCAGTGAAAGATTTACTCCCCCCGCTTACAGACACTTTAAACAACCCCTACTATAATAACTTCAAATCAAATGTTACGAAGTTATTAACCGAAGACCGCCGCTTTATAAAGGGCGCAGCGGGGGCTAAGATGAGTACTTCGGAAGGTGGGTGGGCTTTTCAGCAAAAATCTAATGAAGCCCTGATGTTGGTTCAGGCATTTTGTCATCCGCAAAGCCCTTATGTAGATGATCCTGCAATTATCGCACCCATTTTTCGGCGCTTTACAGCTTATTTTGAGTATCTAACGCCCCAAAACCCCGTGTTTAAGGATTTTGGAAGTAACGAGGTAATAGCCGATGCATATTTGATATTCAGAAGCGTACATCCGGAGTTGATACCACCAACTGCAAGAAAATTGTGGGAATCCGAGTTAATGTTAAATGCCGACAGCACCCTCGCATTAAGAAAGGGAGATTATTTTGATGCGTCTAAATCTCATGGGTTAGTTAATTCCGATGTTGGTTATGTGCTCGACCTGGCTGTCGCTTACCGTTTATTTAAAAAGCCGGAATATTTTACCGGAGTTGAGGCAGGCTTAAGGTTTATTGCGACAAGTGTTTTACCCGATGGAGGTACTGATTATTTTGATTATCAGAATGAAGGATTTTCCTATCACGGTATAGTGGTAACGTGCCTTGCACGAATTGCCCAATTAACGGAATTGCCCGAGGCGTGGAGTATGCTTAGGGGCTTAAAATGGTATTATCCTTTAAGCGTTGAGCCGGGAGGCGTTGCCGAATGGGGTTCTGCACCCAGCTGGCATCATTACTGGAATGTTTTGGATGGAACAGCCGAATCAATGATCATTTCTTCAGTCACTCAGGATCCATATAATAAGAATATTTCAGAAAGGGGTAAAGCAAGTAATGCCAATTTATGGCTTGCGTCTTTTTATAATTCGAAAATAGTTGCTAAACCGGCGCCAGACAATTATATAGTTTTTGATAAAAATATCCAGGGGCCGAGGGGAAGATACGGGCAATGGTCGTTTTTCGGCACCGGGAGAAATTTTGGTGATAATGATAAAAGGGGAAAAAGCAACTACGTAGGCTGCATGGTTTTGGATGACCCCAAAGGCTTCTGGCCTTTGAATGCGGCTTTGCAGGATGCCGGAATGGAAGTGTTAAAGGAGCCAAAAGCCAGCTATTCTGATGAACTAAAACGTAAAATGAGAGTGATATCCTTGGCTGCCAAAGAAAAAACGGCTACATCCGTTGGGTCAGACTGCGGGGCATTGGGAAGCAATAGTTTATTGAGTCTTTTTACCGGTGATGCCTTGCCCTGGCGCCAAAAACAAGTATGGATTTTTACGCCCGAGAGAATAATAGGCTTGGTTACTTTATCTGCCGAAGATAATGTCACAGCTTTTGGACTGGAAGGTGATTTATTACTTTTAAGCAGGGGACTTAATTCAGGTACAAAAAAACAACTCATCACCGTCGGTCAAAATCGCTACACTTATGGGAATTTAAATGTCAATATTTACGGCAGCGACTTTGACGGCATTGGAACCGAAGAAACAGATGTTTTTACGCCAAGTGGTAAAGGATCAGTCCGTTTAATGTTAATGGATAAATCTGCAAAAGCTGGAGGGGTGAGCACCAGCTACCCCAAAGGAACACAACACTATTATGTGGTAGAAATTTGTCCTAAATGGTCATCGCAATCTTCTGGCGTTAAATATGGCATTGAAAACGGTTTGTTAACACTGAGGCTGTCGGATGCAACCGGCTCATATGCTGTAGCCTATAATCCTACTGAAACGATCGGGAACTGGAACACAGGTGGCTTCAATTCTGCAGGAAAAATAGTGGCTCATCAAACCGGCGAAGCGTACAGGCCCGCCTGGATAAATGATGGCGCGCCGGCGGATAACCAAACCCCTATGGTTATTAGAAACGCGAAAACATTCGATGTCGCTCCGAATCAGATACTATTGCTTGAGCAGCATAATTGAAACATTTTTTCACTTGTTTTAGTGTTGATTCTTTTTTAGACGCAAAAAACTAATAAAATTTTGAGTGCGTTATTATTTTATTATTATTAATAAATCTTTATTATTTCGCTAAAAATAGCAAAATAAAGGGGAAATTTTTATATTTGTTTGAATCAGGTTGTACAAACAAAGTGTTAACGTTGAATGATTTTAATACTAACTATTTAATATTTTAATGCAGGTAAAAAAGGCTATATTCAAAAATGTGTCTGCATACGGCTGGACCAGGATATCTGTAGTTCTTGTACGGCTGGTACAAGTGCCACTGATTTTGTTGGCCCTCGGCGTTGCAGATTACGGCAGATGGCTGGTTTTATCATCCATATCAACCTGGTTAAATCTGGCAAATATTGGTTTTGGTGATGTGGCTGCTAACGAAATGCCGATGGCGGTTGCAGCCGGGGATTTTGATAAAGCAAAAGAGGTATTTTCAACTACACTCGCGTTAATTACAGTAATCGGTATAATAGGTGCGATTTTGTCGGTTGTTATACCGCCATTTATTCCCATCGAACGATTTTTAGATTTTCCGGCAAGCCGGCATGGCGAAATTACACTTGCCGTGATCTGGCTTTCGCTTGCTATTTTTGTTTCCTTTTACCTTGACGCTTTTTTGGGCCGCTATCGTTCTGCCCGAAAAACACACGTTGCTATTATGATAGGGAGTTTTTTCCCATGGATTGATTTGCTGGCTATTTTCATCACGCTGCAGTTTACCAAAAGTTTCAGCGCAATGGCCTTGTCGTTACTTATTTCCATCACAGCACGGGTTATTATCTATGGTTATATCAGCAGGCGGTTAATGCCTGATATTTATTTCTCATTAAAGCTTGTTCAGGTCCGCCGGTTTAAAGAACTATTCAGGAAAGGTTTGGCCTTCCAGGCATTCCCGCTGGGTAATGCGTTGCTTTTCCAGGGGAATTTATTAATAGTGCAAGCAATTTTAGGCCCGGTGGCTGTAACCATATTTGGTACCGCGCGAACATTAGTGCGAACTATCGCCCAGGCGCTGGAAATGATCAATCAATCTATCTGGCCTGAATTGAGTTATTTATTTGGCGCCGGTGATTTTGTAAAAATTGCCCGGCTCCATCGTATAGCAGTTGGAGTATCAATTATTGTTTCGCTAACGGGTGCATTTTTTTTAATATTTTTTGGTCAAACGCTTTATACGTTTTGGTTAGGCAAGTCGCTGGCACTATCCCAGCATTTACTTATTTTTTTCCTGTTACCAATACCCTTCAATGTATTCTGGTTTACCAGTAGCGTAGTACACATGGCAACAAACCAGCATGAGGGCCTGGCAAAAAGGTATTTAGTTGCAACCTGTATGTCGGCCGTGGGTTGTGTAGTGTTATCGTATCTGCTTGGTATAGAAGGGGCCGCGTTATCAACGCTGATTGCGGATATTGTGTTGATTCCTTATGTGCTGAAAAAATCCCTGGTGCTGACGAAAGACACATGGTCCGATTTTAAAACTGGTTTGCTGTATGAAGGCAAGATGGCGCCGGTAACTATCCGAAATTTAGTAAAACGAAAAATGAAATAATTTTATTGGGTTAATGTAAATTAACTGACCTGATGATAAAATGATGGTAATGGAAGTAAAAAAGAACAATCTGCTTTTTTTAGATGGTTTAAGGGGGATTGCCGCTTTTTACGTAATGACCGGCCATGCCAGGTGGCTGTTGTGGGAAGGTCATGACTTTTATCTTGTCAACCATGCTAAATACTCATTAGTTGACAAGGTACTCATGTACTTTTTTTCCATGTTTAAATTTGGGCATGAGTTTGTGCTCTTCTTTTTTGTACTCTCCGGGTTTGTTATTCATTTAAAATATGCAAAAAAATTAAAGCAAAATTCTTCCTTCAGTTTTGATAAGCGCGAGTATTTTTATAAACGTATCAAACGGATATATCCGCCTTTTATATTTGCGCTGCTGTTAACTGCACTAATGGACTATGCTGGTAATAAAATAAACCCGGCTATTTATGCTGGTAACACCCCCTATTTTTTGATAAACAGGGATATTGGCCATCCGAGCCATGCCGTTAAAACATTTATTGGAAATATATTTTTTTTATACAGGCAATATGTGCCCACTTTTGGTACTAATGGGCCTTCATGGTCTTTAAAATATGAGTGGTGGTTTTATTTATTTTATCCGGTGTTTTTGTTTTTTGGGAAACGAAACATCGTATATCCCACTATTGCCCTTATTGTGCTTTATTGCTTAACCATCTTTTTACCAAATTGGCCTTTGGATATCGTTCGTGAAATTTTTAACGGAATGCTGGCATGGTGGCTCGGGGTGTTGCTTGCTGAAATATTTATGGGACGAATCAACTTGCCCTTCAAGTATGTGATACCTGCTTGTTTGGCACTTTCCTTTGGCCTGGCGTTTAAGCCAATTTTCCACGACCTGTCGATAGCGTTGCTTTTTTCAGCAATATTAAGTTTGTTTTTACTCCTGACCGAACGTGGCAACCGCCTGCGACTTTTAGTTGGCTTAAAGCCGATAGGAGATATTTCTTATACATTGTACATAACGCATTTTCCGATTCTTGTGTTTTGTTCCTCATTGTTAATGAAGCACAACAACGGTATGTTACCGACGAAGTCTTTTTTCATCATTCCCGGAGTTGCAATTTGCTTAATAGCTGCTTATTGTTTTTCCTTTATAACAGAGCGGCCGTTTGTACGCAAAAATGCTGGAAAACTCGTGGTTGCACCTGTTGAAAATTCAAATTAATAACTTGACTGTCAATTTAAAAATATAGTTTGACCGACGTGAACACATTAAACGAGCATAAGTTGAAAATTACGGTAGTAGTTAACGGTAAATTTCATGCCTTTGATTATGCTGCCGAATTAAACCGGCAGGGAAAGCTTCATCGTTTGATATCGAGCATGCCCTATTCCGTAGCTCAGAAATACGGGATCAGCAAAGAACTGTTTGTAGGGCTTCCGGTTTTTGAATTACTGAAAGTATTACCACGAAAAATTTTTAAGACCGAGTTTCCAGCACGCCTGTATGCTAAGCTATTTACTAAATCCGCACTAAATTTTATCCCGGCGGATTCGGATGTAATTATTACGTCTGCAGGATGCAGCGAAGAAATATACCGGTCAAAAAAAATAAAGCACATTCCTAAAATTCTTGATCGCGGCTCTACCCATACATTATCAAATATCAGGTACAATAAACTGGCTGCTCAATATCATCATACTTTATGGAAGCAACATCCGCAGAAATTCCTCAAACGTGAATTGATTGAATATGAGTTAGCGGATAAGATTTTAGTCCCCTCTTCATTTGTCAAACAATCATTTACTGAAAACGGGATTGAGGAAAGTAAAATGATACAAATCCCGTACGGGCTTAGCAATCATAAATTTGCAGGATTGGCAAATACTGTTAAGGAGCGCGAACCAGCGGTGCTTTTTGTGGGCCAGATCAGCGCACGTAAGGGAGTAGGCGTATTAATAAAGGCAGTTGAACTGGTACGCGAATCAATGCCGCAGGTAAAACTGTGGCTTGTGGGTGCTCAAAATAAAGCTATTGACAGTTCGCTGTTTGATAAACCATGGGTTGAATATTGCGGTGTTTTAAGAGGGCAGGAACTTTATACCAGATACATGTCGGCATCGGTATTTTGTTTAACTTCTTTTGAAGAAGGCCTGGCACTGGTTTTAACCGAGGCAGTGCAATGTGGCTTACCTATTGTTGCAACTGAAAACACAGGCGCAGCAGATATTATTACTGACGGAGAAACCGGTTTTGTAGTTCCTGTGGGCGACCCGGCCGCAGTGGCCGAAAAACTTTTAACAATTTTAAATGATCGTAAAAGCTGGGAATTCAAAGTAAAAAATGCTGTTAAAAAGGAATTTACCTGGGAAGGCTTTTGTAACCAACTCGTTTTAAACATAGAATCGTTATTAGAAACAACCGAAGCAGACACGATACAAGATTAAGGTTAACATGAAAAACAGGTTAATAGTTCCGTTAAGAGTTAAAAATGCCCAACTGTTTATTGACGACTGGCTCAACTGCTATGAAAAGCTGGCGGACGGCATAGTAGTTGTTGATAATGGATCAACCGACGGGACCTATGAGAAATTAAAGGCACACCCAAAAGTGCTGGCCATTGAACGTACCGAGGAATTTGATGAGGGCCGTGATATTAAGATGTTGCTGGAACTTGCAAGGGCGCAGGCGCCTGATTGGTTGCTTACCGTTGATGTGGACGAAATATTTGAAGAAAGGCTAACACGCAAAAAATTGGATAAAATGATGAGCAGCCGCATTTTTGATCATTTTAAATTCAGAAGATTTCATCTTTACAAGGATAATGATCATTATATGGCCACCAATGAAATTTTATATTTATATTACTGTAGTTTCGGCGACAGATCGTTATATCGGTTTACAGATAGACTTTTTGTACCTGAACTAAAGATTCATACGACTATAATGGGGCGGTCAAAGTTTTTTTGGCAGTCGGGTTATCGCATAAAGCACCTCCCTTTTTTACACAAAGAGTACAGGTTAAAAGCATACAATCAATATTTAACAATTGATAAAAGACCCGAAAAACAAAAAATGTATGCCAGAGATGTTGATATGCTTGAAAATGAAAATAAAGTCAGGGTTTTTAAATTCAAAAAGCATATCAGCACTATTTATGTTGAATTTGTTTTGTTCAATTTCCTGACGGTGTTCAACTTGCTTTTTAGATTAGTCAAAAGGAACAAAACGGCTTAAAAATAGAAGCTTTTTCTAATTAAATGATTTATGACAAAAGAGTTTCAGTACGCTAACCGATTATTGCTTCTGGTTGCAATTACCTCAGTGTCATTAACGCTTAGCACGCTATTTCATTTCGAAATTGTTAAGTATTTATCCGCAATGGCGCAGATTTATGCGCTATCGCTAAGTTTTGTAATTATACAAAAATATGGCAATAATATAAGATGGTATCGGGCGAGATTGTTACTGCTTTTCCTTTTGTTTTATCCATTGGTAAGGATAGTTGTTGATTCGATACCTAACGTTACTAACGGGAATTTCAAACCATTAACTGACGGGCTTATTATTTATGGTAGCTATTATGAATTAGCATTTGTCGGCCTAGCAATGGCTGTACTTATACCGAAAATAGATGGTTTCGTAGTACTTAAACGTTTCATTTGGATTGGACTCCCTTCTGGTATCATTGTAGCTTTGGTAGCCTGGAAAGGCCCGCTGTTAGCGGAACAGCGTATTTTCACTGGCCAAACAGCCATAACCAATTTTTTTATTCCCCTTGCTTTGCTTGCCTTTCAGAGAACGAAAGACCGGACCGTTATTGCCGGGTGGATTTCAATTCTGTTAATTTTATTACTGAGTATTACGATATACTCCAGATCATATACTTTGGTCGGTTTTTATTTTATGATATTCGGAATTATCAATTTTTTCATTTCCGGGCAACGTAAAACGGGTATTATAGTTATTTTATCAATTTTCATTTTTGGTTTTTTTTACGCAGCAACTATTTATTCACAACAAGCGGCCATTGGTGGGGAATCAATATCTGATAAGTTTCAATTTAAATCCCTGGGAAAAAGCTTGGAACGATTCTCGGAAAATGGGGATTTTGTGCAGCTATTTTTTTGGGAAGGTAATTCAAGAGCTGGTATTATCGTAGATGCGTTTCGGGATTTTGATGAAACGGATTGGGTTTTCGGAAAAGGAGCCTTTGGCACGTATAAGTCATTCGATACCCGGTCAACCATTGAGCTGGGATGGGCGGAAGAGCTTTTCAGATGGGGTTTGATTTATGTGGGTATCTTTATCCTGATTATAGTTTATTGCAGGCGAAGATTAAGAAAAGGGGGTTTTTTTACGTGGAATACGCTGGCCCGGCCTTTAAGCTACCTTTTACTTATCAGGTTATTAGATGGTTTTATATTTGGCCTTCCGCTAAACAGCGTATACAATATGCTTTTTTTTACAGGGATAATGACTATTTGTACCTACAAAAGAGAAAAAACTACTGATTTGATAAGGGGTGAAATTCATCATACTTTAGAGCACCTATGATAGGGTTATTTAAAAAAATTGTGCGATGGTGTATCGTAAAATCAAAATATAGTAAAGCGGACATAAGCTTTTCTGCAACTGTTTCGCTAAATAGTATTTTGGCCGACCAGGGAGTCAGCATTCTTGCAAACAGTAAATTGGGCAATTGTAAAGTTGGACGATTCAGCTACGTTGGCAGTAAATGCGACATTCAAAACACTGATATCGGTGCGTTTTGCAGCATCGGCTCAGAAGTTATCTGTGGTTTGGGGAAGCATCCATTGAATTATATTTCAACATATCCGGGATTCTACACCGATAATTCAAGCGGTGCCAGGTGGTTTGGTAATCTTCATGCTTTTGAGGAGCATAAAAGAGTAGTAATCGGAGCCGATGTTTGGATAGGCACAAGGGCTATAATTCTCGGGGGAGTTAAAATTGGAAACGGAGCCGTAATAGCTGCCGGGGCAATCGTCACAAAGGATGTTCCGGATTTTGCCATTGTAGGAGGAGCTCCGGCCAAAATAATAAGATTTCGGTTTGAAAAGGAACTTGCAAATAGAATTTTGCACTCAAATTGGTGGAATCTGGAAACAAGTGTTTTAAAAGATGCTTCGAAATTTGCTGCAGAGCCAGAAGTATTTATTGATTACATAGAAAAAAGTGAAATGAAAAAATCCCCGGTTGGAAATGATTAACTACTTAAAAAAGATTTGGCTTGCCGGGCAGTTAGTAAGAATTCAAATTTTCACTTACTATGTGTGCATCAGGGCCGGATTAAAATATGATAAAACCTGGCAATTTATAGGCAGGCCCAGGATTAAACGCCCACATTTTTTTCATAAAGAAAGGCGTGATGCAATAGTTATCGGCAAAAATTTAAAGCTGATCAGCAAATTCGAAAAAAATTCAATCGGCGTACCTCAGCCGGTATTTTTAAATGCCGGTGGTAAAAACAGCAAAATAATAATCGGCAACAATGTTGGGATCAGTGGTTCAACCATAGCTGCCGGTAAGCTGATTACAATTGGCGATGATGTTTTGATAGGTTCAGGATGTTTAATTATGGATGGCGATGCGCACAATATTGAGCCGGAATTGCGGCATAAACCATTGAATGAGGCTAATTTTAAAGCGGTAACAATAGAAAACAATGTATTTATTGGGGCAAGAAGCGTGATTTTGAAAGGGGTAACAATAGGAGAGGGCTCTGTTATTGGCACCAACAGCGTAGTCACAAAAAACATTCCGCCTTTTGTAATTGCCGCAGGTAACCCGGCTAAAGTGATAAAAAGTTTAAAACCGTAGGCTAACTTTAAAAATAGAATGAGAGTTTTAGTTTGTGAATTAGTACCCAATGAGCATATTGCATCGTTCACTAACGTGGGCCAGGCCGGTAATACCTACGTGCTTAATTTTAGCAATGCCTGCTCTTTTGAAAAAGTATTTGCCTTTGTACCCATACAGGTGGAAAGTATGCAAAATTTTAAGAACGCCGGAGCTATTGAATATTTCCAGGTAAGGGCGTTTAAGCATAAAAGTATTTTTAAAATCATCAACCGGCTGCTCGAAAGTGTTAAATTACTAAAGCAGCTTTATAAATACCGTAAGGGCCCCGTTTGGTTTTACAATATCACCCAGCATCATTTTATTGTTTATATTATTGCAAAATACCTGTACCGTTCGAAAGTTTATGTATTGCTGGCTGATTTGTATGTAAATGACAAAAGATTTGGCATGAACGCTCTTTTTATTAAACTTATCGAAAAATCAGATGGTGTTATTTCTTTATCGAGGGGAGCTGAAAGGTTAGAAATTAAAAATCTGAAAATCTCAAACGGCATTGTTTCCCCTGTTGAAAATATCCCGGCTATCACTGTCAATAAAACCGATTACTTGTTTGCCGGGGCGCTCGCCAAAATGAAGGGTATTGATTTTACGCTGGAAGCCTTTTCAAAAATGCCGGATAAGCGCTTGTTAGTTTCAGGAATAGGGCCCATGTTAGGCCTGGTAAAAGAATACGAAGCAAAGTATCCCAATATTAAATACCTGGGCTGGTTAGATTACGATGCTTACCTGGATGTTTTAAACGCTATTTCATTTTGCCTCAGCTTTCGCAACCCCGATGATGCAGAAAACCAGTATAATTTTCCTTCAAAGATCATCGAATTTTTTCAATATGGTAAAATTGTGATTTCGACCTTTAATTACCCGGATATTCCGGAGGGATTGTTAATTCATACCGGTTACGATCTTGAAAGCCTGAAGAACACAATGCAGCAAATACAAAATATGAGCGATAACGAACTGCTGGCTTTAAGCAATAAAGTGAAAAACTTTGTTACCGATAATTTTAGTTATAAAGCGATAAACAGTCTTGTAGAAATTACAGAAAGTGACTCATTAATTCAATAAGATGGTTAAATATAATAACCCCCCCGAGATAGTTTCGGGCCATAGAAGATTTACAGAGTTAGACGCGTTAAGAGGTGTCGCCGTTTTAACAGTTGCTCTTTTTCACTATTCTTTGGCTTATGATTATCATTATCACATTAAAGAAAGTGGTAAATTTTACCTGGAGTATGGGAATTTTGCCGTTTATCTATTTTTTGTAATTAGCGGATTCGTCATTTTTATGACCCTGGACAAAACAAAAAAAGGTGCCGACTTTATAGTTTCCAGGTTTTCGCGGTTGTATCCGGCTTATTGGGCAGCAATTTTTATGACCGTAATATTTTTGAAGTTATTGCCTGTACCTACCTTAGGAAACTATACCGTTAAAGAAATTGCTGTGAACCTGACCATGATTGAACAGGTTTTTAAGGTCAGGTTTATTGATCAGGTGTATTGGACATTGAAGGTAGAACTGACATTTTATATATTGATGTTTGTTTTATTTCTAACAAAATACCTTAAAAAGATTAATTTGATTTGCTTTATCTGGCTTGGACTCTCGTTGATTTCCTCGCTGGTAAACTTCCCCTTAAAACGGATTGCCGATGCTGTTTTTATTTTAGAATACGCGCCCTTTTTCATCGCGGGGATTGGTTTTTATAATTTAATAAAGAATAGATCAAATTATATCAGTCACTTAATCATCGCGTTAAGTTTTTTGGTGAATATTTCCTGGCTTTACCAGGGTTTTGACCCGGAATATAATTATTCCCCCACAATTGCTATAATAATAGCTTTTTGTATTTATGGCATTTTCTACCTTTTTGTTTATGATCATTTAAGTGTTCTTAAAAACAAGGCGCTCGTTTTTTTTGGCGGGATTTCTTATTCTCTTTATTTAATTCACAACGTTATTGGTTATTCTATAATTTACAGATTGAGGATGTATATAAACTCAGAATGGTTTTATATACCTGTAACTTTATTGATCACAACCAGTATGGCTATTTTACTTAATATGCTTGTGGAAAAGCCGGCGATGAAATATATAAGGGATAAGTACAAAAAACGTAAAGAACAGAAAGCCGCTGAATTAGTTTCTTAAAAGCCGTTTTGAAGGTAAAATAACGAATAATTGCGAGAATGTGAAGATCCTCAATGTAATCTCAACAATGAACCCCGCAGCGGGGGGGCCAAGCCAGGGCATACGGAATTCCACACCCGAGCTTAACAAACTTGGTGTTCACCGCGAAATTGTATGTTTGGACGATCCGGAAGCGGACTTTTTAGGTAAAGATCCGTTTCCGGTCCATGCTGTGGGGCAAGGTAAGGGCCCCTGGTTTTATTCGCCGGGCCTTATGCCATGGCTTTTGAAAAACATCAGCAGGTTTGATGCGGTGATCGTAAACGGGCTTTGGCAATACCATAGCTATGCGGTTTCAAAATTGTTCAGAGAATTACATCGCGGGGCACGCCGGCAAACCAACGGATCTGAAAGAGTTCCAAAATTATTTATAATGCCGCATGGTATGCTCGATCCATATTTTCAGCAGGCTAAAGAGCGGCGATTGAAAGCGATACGAAATTGGATATATTGGAAACTAATAGAAAACAGGACAGTTAACGATGCAGATGCCGTTTTTTTTACCTGCCAAACAGAGTTGTTGCTTGCACGTAAATCGTTCAGCCCCTACCACCCACGAAAAGAATTCGATGTCGGTTATGGGATCGCTGCACCTCCTGACTTTAATGAAAGGATGGCCAATGTATTTAATCAGCATTGCCAGGGGTTAAATGGCGCGCCATATTTGCTTTTTTTAAGCCGGGTACACCAAAAAAAAGGCATTGATCTATTGATTGGTGCTTATAAAACGCTTTTACCTAAATACCCCGGCATGCCGAAACTTGTTGTTGCAGGTCCGGGCCTTGACAGCAATTTCGGAAAAGAGATACAAATGTTGGCCATTAACGACCCGCTGCTTAAGGATAGCATATTTTTTACGGGCATGTTAACCGGCGACGCTAAATGGGGCGCGGTATATTGCTGCGATGCGTTTGTATTACCAAGCCATCAGGAAAATTTTGGAATCGCCGTCGTCGAAGCGCTTGCTTGCGGTAAGCCTGTTCTGATTTCAGACCAGGTAAATATATGGCCGGAGATTAATGGAGGCGGTATAATAGGAACAGATACTTTGGAGGGTACTAAAATGATAGTTGAGAAATGGCTAAATCTGGAATTATCTGAAAGACAAATCATGGCAAAAGCTGCGAAGAAAGTTTACCTCGAGAACTTTGAAAGTTTACCGGCCGCAAAAAAGTTTTACAACGCATTAAAGATGGTTATAGACAAAATATAATTTCAACTGAATACTGAGAATAGCAGAAAAATTTATAGAATAATTGCCCAAAGAGGTTCAGAATCATGAAAAATAAGTTAACAAAACTGGAAGCGCTACGTGGATTTGCTGCAATTTATGTAGTGTTCCATCACGTTTTTCATACCAAACCATTTTCTGCATATCCTAAAATTGTTTTCCTGTTTAGTTTCGGTCAGGAGGCGGTTATCTTGTTTTTTTTACTGTCTGGATTTGTAATCAAAATGTCTTTCGAAAGATCAAAAGACAAGTCATTCCACACTTACTTTTTAAAACGATTTTTGAGAATATACATTCCATTAATATTGGTTTTCGGCTTAAATTATTTACTGGTAAGTTATAGTAGCCAACAATTTATAAATCCACAATGGAAAAATCTCTCGGAGAACCTATTGATGCTGCAAGACGTACCTTATTTAAAATTACACGTTATCTGTAGCCCTTATTTAAATAATATACCCTTATGGTCATTATCCTATGAATGGTGGTTTTACATGCTATTCTATTGGATTTATTATGCTTTTAAAGCAAAAGCTTCCAGCTTAGTTTTCATTGTTGCCGTATTAAGTGCGGTTACCTATTTTTTTTATCCATTTTTTTTAAACCGGTTGCTACTGTATTTTTCAATTTGGTGGACGGGCGTATCAATTGCTGAAGTTTACATGGACTCTATAAAATTTAATGTTAAAAATTTGCGGGGACCTTTGGGTGCACTTACAGCCTGTCTTGTTATTTTGCTTTTAAACGCGATTTTTAATAGAAACAATGGGCTTTCAACCGGAATTGGCGTTAGTCCAATGTTGGAAGTCCGGCATTTTTCTTTTGCGATAGCCACAGTTTTAATAGCAATCGTTTGGAACTTTTACCGTTGGAAATACTTTAAAGTAACAATAGGTCTTTTTGGCGTGTTTGCACCAATTTCTTACGGAATTTATATCAGTCATTATTTTCTAATGATTAATGCGCCTTATTTAAATTTCCTGGGTAACGCTTATTTGAA
>Ga0206955_1167_pt1 | contig 17341 bp, 17 predicted proteins | sample Alteio_BWOrgHeat_34_FD_153247 | JGI IMG/M metagenome (GOLD analysis project Ga0206955, IMG submission 153247) | Enriched cells from forest soil in Barre Woods Harvard Forest LTER site, Petersham, Massachusetts, United States -... | ecosystem: Environmental > Terrestrial > Soil > Temperate forest >...
ATTTGAAAAGACCGTAAATATGTATGCGCTTTTCAAAAAGGACATCAATAAGGACGACGAAAGTTATATGCTGCCTGCCTTTGAGGCTTACAAAAAAAAACCAGCCACAGTTTAAAAAACTGCAAAGTACCCTAAACTTTTCGGATAATAAAACCTTGTTTACACCGGTGGAAGACGAAGTAGGTTACGGTTCTTTTTGGGGCGATGATTCGATGGTGAAACAAAACAACACCACTTTTACCGATTTGACTACCGGGACATTTATATGCCATAAAAATGTTTTTGAAGAAACCTTCCTGGTAAAGGATAGCACACGGAAGATCCATTGGAAAATAACTGACGAAACCCGGGTAATAGCCGGCTACACCTGCCGCAGGGCAAATGCGCTTATAATGGATTCTGTTTATGTGGTTGCTTTTTATACGATAGAGATCCCAGTCTCAGGTGGCCCTGAATCATTTACAGGTTTGCCCGGTATGATACTCGGTGTAGCTTTGCCGCACGAAAATATTACCTGGTTTGCCACTAAAGTAACCGAAACAACTGTCGATGATAAGGCATTGGCGCCGCCAAAAAAGGGAAAGCCGGTGAGTACCAAACAGCTAAAAGAAACGCTTAATGCGGCACTTAAGAATTGGGGAACCTGGGCGCAGGCCAAACTTAAAGCATTCTCATTATAAGTTTACACGAATTTAATCAACACGAATTTCACGAATGGGTTCGAATTATCGCGAATAGAAATTCGTACCAATTTTACTAATAAAGCGAATTAGGGTAAATTCGAACTCATTGGTGCATATTCGTGCTAATAAAATTAAATTTGAACTCATTCGTGAAATTCGTGTCAATAAAATTAAATTCGAACTCATTCGTGAAATTCGTGTAACTCAATTATTTATGCTAAAAAAAGGCGAACATATTGAAGGCATTCCTGCCGAACTGGAAGTACTACTGGCCAAAGACGAAAAGGCTAAACTGTTTTTTGAAAGTTTATCCAAGTCCTACAAACAAGGGTATTGTGACTGGGTAGGGTCAGCTAAACAGGAAGACACCAGGCATATACGTGCTGCAAAAGCCCTGATCATGCTGCAAAACGGGCAGAAAACGTTAAAAACATAAACACGAATTTTCACGAATGGGTTTGAATTATCACGAATAGGAATTCGGATCAATTTTACTAATAAAGCGAATTAGTGTAAATTCGAACACATTAGTGAAATTCGTGCTAATAAAATTCGTGTCCCTATAAATTCAATACGCTTGTGCTGGGATTTTGGGTTGATAAGCTGGCATTGCTGGCGATAATGCTTTTATGATCGTTCAGAAAGTTTTTAAGCCTTACCAGTTTATCTGTATTGATCAGGTCAACACCGCATTTTAACAGCTCGGTCCAAACTTCCTTATTCTCGGGCGAAGCCCATAGCCTTACTTTTTCTCCGTATTTATGAGCAATTGCCACATAGTTAAGCAGCTTTTGTTGCTCATCGCCCGGCATGGCGCCTTTTCCATCCCATTTAAATAACTTGGAATATTTACAGCTCGCCATTTTATAAACTTTTGCACCAAGCGTATCCCGGTTGGCGCTCCGCAGGTCCTCATCTATAAAAGCATACCGATTTTCTTCGTCTTGTATCATTCGGTATGGTTTATGTCCCGATAAGACAACGGTTACTGCACCCTTGTGAAAGGTGCCATGATCATACCCCGACAATATATCTTTGTATCGTTCGAGCACTAACTTTAAGGCGGCATAAGTGCTGTCAGATCCGGTTTTTATATCGATCATTAATATGATGGGGTTATTGTAGCCGATGTAAACCTGCCCGTTGTTTGAGGCGATCCTGTCGGCGAGTGGCTTCAGGTAAAGCGCTTCAAGCGTTCTGTGCCTTTTAAAATATGGATCAATGTGCGCAATAATTAATTTACCTCGCCGTAAAAATACATCCGCTTCAACATTGGTATAACCATTATCAAGGGCATCAAATAAAGGATGCCGGTGACGGTAATCATTATGCGCGAACCCATTTATCAGTGGGATACACTGTGAACGCACAGTTTGGAGGCTAAAAAGGAATAAAACAAACAGGGTTGCTTTTAATAGCCATTTGCGGAGATTTGCTTGCGGGGCTTTCAAGTAATTGTTTTAAATTTATTGACGTAAATTTACCCTTAAAAGGTTGTTTGAAATTTAAACGCCGGTTATCAAATAGTTAAATTACCGCTTCTTAATATTAAGTATTCATTAACACTTAGGGTTGTGTCATTGAATTGTTACAGAAGTACAGTTTGGTCATTTTAACGTAAATTATAATTAAAATGTTGTATGCCCATTGATCTTTTGCTCAACAATATTTCAAAATATATTCATTTAAATGAAGAAGAGCGATCCATATTTCTGGATTACCTTCAGCCCAAAAACTTTAAGCGCAAACAGTTTTTTATTGCACGAAGGAGAAGTATGTAAATATTCGGCGTTTGTAACGTCAGGCTGCCTGCGTGGGTATACTGTTGATAAGAACGGCATTGAACATGTATTAAGCTTTGCCCCGCCGGATTGGTGGATGGCCGATATCTACAGCCTTATATCGCAAAAGCCCGGAATACTGAACATTGAAGCCCTGGAGGATACGGAAACGATCATCCTTTCAAAAACAAACCAGGAAAAATTATATGTTGAGGTTCCCAAATTTGAACGTTTTTTCCGCATCCTTACAGAAAACTCCCTGGTAGCCAACCAGCAGCGGATTATTGACAACCTGAGCCTAACCGCCGAAGAACGGTACGGCATCTTCTGCAAACGCTACCCAACCCTTATTGATCATTTGCCGCATAAACAGATTGCGTCGTACATAGGGGTTACACCAGAGTTTTTCAGCAGGATGAGGAGTGGGGTGTTGAGGAGAAGTTGATTGAGTTGATTGGGTTGATTGGGTTGGATTATGTTAACTAACTAAATAAACCCTCATCAACTTGTTTCATCATTCTTCTTTCTTTTAATAAATTGAATATATCCGTTCAATAATTTGAGACAGTGGTTATATTCTTGCTCAAATAATTTAAAAGTTTCATTTGTGATATAACCTTCATCCATAGCAACAATAATATGGTCCAGGGTTTCTGATAGTGATCCTCTGGCAATTATGCAAAATCTAATGTTATCAAGATAGTGGAATCGACCATGCCCTTCAGCAATATTATTACCTATCGACCTTGAACACCTGATGAGTTGGTCTGTTAACCTGAATTTTTCTTCGGAAGGAAATTTTTTAGTCAAGCTGGATATAAAATTTCTAATTTTTCGAGCCTGCTTCCAGGTCTCAAGTTCTGTAAAAGAAGCCATTGTGATTTCGGGGTCAGATTATTTGCCCAACGCCTAAATATAGACAATTTCCAAACTCAATCAACTTAATCTAACCTATTCAACCCAATCAACCTTTTTTCTTAACCTACATCATCTTTCCCACCTAACATCGTGCTGTACATTTGTATTATAAATTAACAGGAGAAAATTAAAATGGCGCAAACAATATTACATAAAGCCGAAACCCGCGGGCATGCTAACCACGGCTGGCTTAACAGTTATCATAGCTTTAGCTTTGCAAGTTATTACAATCCCGACAGGATGCACTTCGGCGCCTTAAGGGTATTGAATGATGATACTGTAGATGCAGGCAAAGGTTTTGGTACGCACCCGCATGATAATATGGAAATTATTTCCATACCGCTGGAGGGCGACTTGGAGCATAAGGACAGTATGAACAATGTGGCTGTTATTAAAAATGGCGATATTCAGGCAATGAGTGCCGGAACCGGTATTTACCATAGCGAGTACAATAAGGACAGGGAGCACCGGGTGAAGTTTTTGCAGATCTGGGTTTTCCCCAATAAAAAAAATGTTGAACCACGGTACGACCAGGTTACGTTAAAAGTAGAGGACCGTCACAATAAACTACAGCAAATATTATCACCGAATGCCGGGGATGAGGGTGTTTGGATCCACCAGGATGCCTGGTTTCATCTTGGTAAATTTGATAAGGGTGTGAGTACCAATTACCAGCTTAAGCTGAAGGGTAACGGTGTTTATGTTTTTGTATTGAACGGCGATGTGAAAATTAACGACCAAATGCTGCACACCCGCGATGGCTATGGAATTTGGGATACTGATAGCTTTAGTATCACCGCCGAAACTGATGCTGAGTTTTTGCTGATGGAAGTTCCAATGGCATTTTAATCAAGAGGTAAAAGCTAAAAGGTTAAAGGTGAAGGGTTTTATTTCCCGTTTCGGGAATATTAAACTTTAAAGACCTTTAACCTTTCGCCTTGTACCTTTAACCTAAAAAGATATGAGTAAATTACAAATTCTGACTATTGGCCGGCACCCGGAAATACTGCAAACGGTGGTGCGTCTTGTAAACAATAACCCTGACTGGAATTGTACGGGGGTGATGACTGATGAAGAGGCAATTGCTGCTTTCACTGCACATCGTTTTGACCTTGTGCTACTTGGTGGCGGCATTGAAAAGCCAAGCGAGGAAAAACTTTGTGCCACCTTTAAAGCCCACCATCCTGATATTATTATCATTCAGCATTATGGGGGCGGCAGCGGTTTGCTGGTGGCAGAAATATACGAAGGATTGCGCGGCGCCAGGCTTGGCTGATCCTCATTATTCCCTCACCGCTTTGCATAACAGTACAACTATTAATGTAAGCCGGTAAGCACAATAAACATTGCAATTAAACAGCTGGTTGCCCCAATCATAAAGGAATAAGCTAAAACTAAATCTAATCTTTTCATGGCCTTAATTTTTAATTTATCAAACTTTGTTTTCTTTTTGTTGATGAACACAAATTTGACTAAATAAAAAGCGCTGGGTTTAGCAGAAAAAGGCGAAACTGAAAAATAAAATGGTGAAGCAAGCCTTTATGTAAAAACTGAACCTTGTAACCAAAACATTTGATATATTAGCAACTCAATCATTATCATTTGAGGCAGTTTCGGCAGGTAAAAGAACTTATTTTGGGTAAACTGGAAAAAGAGTTGCCCGAGCGTTTAACCTATCATAACCTGCGCCATACTCTTGACGTTTTGCAGGCCGCTGAACGAATAGCCGTTGAAGAATCTATCCCTGAAAATGAAAAAGAGTTGCTATTAACAGCAGCATTATTTCATGATACAGGTTTTTTAAAAAAACGTGATGGCCATGAGGTTGAATCGTGTAATATTGCACATTATTATTTGCCTTTGTATGGTTATACGGGGGCTGAAGTTGAGCAGGTATGCGGGTTGATAATGGCTACCCGGATCCCGCAGTGGCCCGGGGATAAACTGGGAGAAATTTTATGCGATGCCGACCTGGATTACCTGGGGCGGGATGATTTTTTTATCTTGAGCGCCCGGCTGTTTACTGAATTGAAAAACGAGGGTATTGTAAAGAACGAAGAGGAATGGAACAGGGAGCAGGCAGATTTTATGGGCAGGCACCAATATTTTACACCAGGCCAGGTGAAATTAAGGCAGCCGGTAAAAGAACAATATATTGAGTTGATAAAGTCAAAAATCACAAACCACATCTTTAATGAAAACAAGTGACTATCCAATTTTAGCACATTTAAAAGACGCAGGTTATATTATATCGGGAATATTGATTTGCGGGTTTGCCTTAAAAGGCTTCCTCGTTCCCAATAATTTCTTTGACGGCGGCGTAACCGGAATCTCGTTGCTTATTCATGAATTATATAAAATACCCATAGCCTATGTAATTATACCGGCGAATATCCCTTTTATTATCATGGGTGTTTTCCAGGTGAACAGCCGGTTTGCATGGAAAACGTTTGCGGCCATTATCGGGGTATCTATTTGCCTGCAATTTATACCATACCCCGAAATTACAAACGATAAACTATTGGTAAGTATTTTTGGTGGTGTTTTTATGGGAACAGGCATTGGCCTGGCTATACGCGGGGGCTGCGCTCTTGACGGCATTGAAGTATTAGCTTTGTATACGCTTAAAAGAAGCAGTTTCACGGTAAGCGAAATTATACTGGGAATAAATGTATTGATCTTTTCCATCGCTGCATTTCAACTCGGCCTGCCTACAGCTTTATATTCGGTTATGACCTACTATGCCGCTTCGCACACTATCAACTTTGTTATTGAAGGGTTGGAAGAATACACAGGCTTTACCATCATATCAGGACAAAGCGAAACCATTAAAGAGAAACTGGTTTTGGAATTAGGCCGCGGTATTACTATATACAAAGGTGAGCGCGGTTATTTAAAAGACAGTTTTGACGTGCACAACCCGGTAGATATTATTTTTACGGTAGTAACCCGCCTCGAAGTAAGGCGCCTTAAAAACATCGTTTACAGCATCGATCCAAAAGCCTTTATGTTTACCAGTACCATAAAAGAAGCTTCAGGCGGTGTGTTGAAGAAACGGGCGAGACATTAGTTAAAGTCCATGGTCCATAGTCCATGGAAGGAAAGAAGGAAGTTAGCGTCTATGCAACTGAAGCTACCATGGACTATGGACCGTCGACCATGGACCTCCTCACCTACTCCAGTACCTCGTAAATTACCACCGGCTTTGCCTTATTCTTCAAACTCACTTCGCCGATCCGTTCGCACTTGAATGATTCCTTTATTTGATGGTACACTTCTTCGGAGATCACTATCTGGTTTGCCTTCGCGGCAGATTGCAGGCGCTGTGCTGTGTTAACCGTATCACCGATAACCGTATAGTCAAGTCGCCTGAGCGAAGCCGATCCGATGTTACCGGAGATCATTTCCCCGGAATTTATCCCGATGGAGATCATCGGCTTAAAAACTTTATCGCCTGCAGCTACTTCAGGCGCCGCTTTCATGTGGTCCCTGGCGGCAATGGCCACATCAATGGCCCTGTCCAGGTGATATTTTCCGCGGAATACCGCCATTACTGCATCGCCCATAAACTTATCTATATGCCCGTTTTGAGCGATCACCTCTTTCACGATCATCTCAAAAAGCTGGTTGATGAGCTTTACCACCTCATTTGCGGGAACATTCTCCGAAAAAGCCGTAAAACCGCAAACATCCAAAAACATTACCGTGGCGTCGACAATTTCATTGTCGTAAAGGCTTTTTTCAAATCCCTTGCTGTTCATAAAATTGATCACGTTCTCATCCACGTACATTTTAAGGATGTTGTTTTCCTTAATAGCCTGCATGGTTTCGCGCACCTGGAGTACGTGATTCAATGTTTTTTCCATAGTCAGGTCCAGGTCCTCAAAATCGACCGGCTTGCACACAAAATCAAATGCACCGCGGTTCATAGCTGTACGGATGTTTTGCATATCGCCATAGGCCGATACTACAACGGCACGGATGATAGGGTTTGCATCGGGCAAGCGGCTTAGTAAGGTAAGGCCATCCATTACCGGCATATTAATATCGCTCAGCACTACATCCAAATCAGGGTTTTCACCAACTTTCACCAGCGCATCTTCACCATTTTGGGCAAAAACAAACTCATAAATATTTTCCCGTATCTTTTTGCGGAACTTTTGTTTGATCAGTAATTCCAGGTCAGCCTCGTCGTCAACAACTAATATCTTAGCCATGGTTAATCGTGAATAAAGTTGTGTAGTTTTTCTTTTAATAAATTAAAGTCGAGCGGCTTGGTTAAAAACTCATCAGCGCCTTTTTCCATGGCCTGATGCCTGTTTTCGTCGTCGCCATAAGCGGTTATCATCATCACCACCGGCGGCGGTTTTTCGTACGACTGCCTGATGCGCGAAAGTAGTTCAATACCTGTCATGCCCGGCATATTAATGTCTGATAAAATAAGGATCACCTCCGAATGATGGTCCTCCAGGTAGTTGAGCGCTTCCTCACCCGACAGCGCGAAGGAGAAATCAAATTCACCGGCTTTTATTTCTTTGCGGAAACGTTGTATAAACAAGGGCTGTACATCAGCCTCGTCATCAACAACTAAAATTTTCATGTGCATGGTAAGGTGTTTTTTATTTATACTTGAATATAGAGCCAGGAATCAAGATAAAAGTTAAATCCCAACAATTACGCTCAAACTTACACTAAACCGTCAATGGCTTTTCGTAAATAAATTTAACATCTTGTCCGTTTTTTTCTTTGTTCTTGATTCTTTGCTCTTGGTTCTATTCATATCGGTAATTTAACAATAAATTCGGTGTATTCTCCTTCCACCGATTCCACTTCAATGGTGCCTTCATGGGCTTTAATAATTTCATAGCTCATGGACAAGCCCAGCCCTGTGCCCTCGCCCGTAGGTTTGGTTGTAAAAAAGGGCTGCATTATTTTGTCCCTTATATTCGCCCGTATGCCGTTGCCGTTGTCTTTTACTTTGATGATCACATGGGCTTTATCCAATCCGGTTGATAACGTTACCGCCGGCTGATAGGCCTTATCGGCCGCTTTTTGTTTTTGATGTACCGCATAAAAAGCGTTCGTAAATAAATTAAGTACCACGCGCCCAATATCCTGTGGCACAATGTTTACCAAAGGCAGGTTCTCGCTAAAATTAACAATTAGTTCCGAGTTAAATGTTTTATCCTTTGCCCGCAGGCCATGATAGGCCAGGCGCAGGTATTCGTCAGTAAGTTTGTTAATGTCGGTCGGTTCTTTGGTGTTGCTGCTGGCGCGGCTGTGCTGCAGCATGCCTTTTACAATGCCATCGGCACGCTTACCATGATGGCTTATTTTTTCAAGGTTTTGTTTGATGTCTTCTAAAATGGCTGCTACTTCAGCTTGATCCCCGTTTGCCATTTCGGCTTCCATTTCGTTGATCAGCTCGATATTCACTTCCGAAAAATTGTTTACAAAGTTGAGCGGGTTCTGGATCTCGTGGGCAATGCCTGCAGTAAGCTCGCCCAGCGAGGCCATTTTTTCGGATTGGATCAACTGCGACTGGGTAAACTGCAACTGCTCAAGGGTAATCTCAATTTCCTGTTTTTGTTTGAGCAATAAAAGGTTCGCGAATTTTCGGTGCCGGCTGTTTCGCCAAAAAATAAATACCATTAATAATAATATCGCCAAACCCGCAAGCAGCCCGTACATTCGTACCTGATCACGATATTGCATTTGTGCGGCCGCTATATCCTGCTGACGCTGTTTTTCTTCAAAATCCAGCGATAATAATTGTTTGACCTTATCCTGGCTGAAGATGCTGTCTTTAGCGGCAGTAGTTAATTTATAATATTTATAAGCCTGCGGTAAATTATGGTCTTCATCATAATAATTGTACAGCATTGTGCCGGCATTTAGTACATCCTGCTGGTAGTTACCAGCCTTGGCGGTCTCCAAAGCTTTGCCGGAATAATATTCGGCCGAATCCTGCTGTTTAAATTTGTGAAATAGTTTTGCAGTGCTCAGGTAGCTAATGCTCAGCATTTCGGGGTCATCAGCTGCTTTAGAAAGTGCAACGGCACTTTTTAAGTGCTTTAAAGCCAATTCCTTATGCCCGTATTCTATTTCGACTTCGCCCAGGTCACGCTCTATATTATCTGAGATCGTAGTGATGTTATATTTTTTAGCATCGGCGTAGCTTGCCGCCAAATAGCGTAAAGCTGAATCCATTTTATGTGTGTAGAGGTAACACTCGCCAATATTTATATTCACAACAGCCATTTGCTGTCGTTCGCTGCTATTTTTTAACTTATGGTTTAATGTATATGTTGTCCATTGTTTGTCCGACCGCTGCAAATATGGAAGCGCATTTTTATAATCGGCCTTTTGAACATAAGTAGCGCCAATATTATTATCTTCCATCACAATCCCGGGTACAAAGCTGATATTCACATACGTTCTTCGGGCTTTTAAATAAAACTGCATGCCTTTGGCATAGTCGCCCATAGTGGCATAGGCATTTGCAAGATTATTGAGTGCACGCCCCTCGTCAAGCAGACGATTGAATCTTTCGGCAAGCTCATAAGCCTGCTGCGCAAAAATGATGCAGGAGTCGGGGTTTGAAATAAAATAGGCTTTGCTAAGTTCAATCAGGGCTTGTAACCTAACTGTGTCAACCTTCGCTGTTTTTAGCGTCAATCTTAGCTTATCGATACTTTTATCCTGCGCTTTGCCAACAGCGACGGTAAGGAGAAACAAAAAAAATACAATGATTCTTCTCATCAATAAGTTCAAATAATTGGTAAGGTAACAATAAATTCCGAACCTTCGCCCTCTTTGCTCTGCACTTCAATGGTTCCGTTATGTCCCTTCACTACAATATCATAGCTTAAGGATAAACCTAAACCCGTGCCTTCGCCGGTAGGCTTGGTGGTGAAGAAAGGCTGCATGATTTTTTCCTTTACTTCCTCGGGTATACCGGTGCCGTTATCTTTTACGGTGATGATAATGCTGCCCTTTTTTGACGATGTTGATACCTCAACGGTCGGCTTATATTCTCCTGTCGCCCCTGCCTGTTTTTTTTGAACGGTATAAAAAGCGTTATTAAACAAATTCAACAGTACCCGGCCAACATCCTGCGGAACAATGGTGATAATGGGTAACGTTTCGTCAAAATGTGTAACCAATTCGGCGTTAAAGGATTTATCCTTTGCTCTTAAACCATGATAAGCCAGCCGCAGGTATTCATCAGCCAGTTTATTAATATCAGTTGGTTCTTTGGTATTGCTGCTGGCCCGGCTATGCTGCAGCATGCCTTTAACAATGCCATCGGCGCGTTTGCCATGGTGGATGATCTTTTCGAGGTTTTGTTTGATGTCGGCGGCTATAGCAATGGCTTCTTCTTTATCACCCTTGGCCAGTTCCTCTTCCATTTCATCTACCAGTTCCATGCTCACTTCGGAGAAGTTGTTGACAAAATTTAAGGGGTTTTGTATTTCGTGGGCGATGCCTGCAGTTAGTTCACCTAACGAAGCCAGCTTTTCCGACTGGATCAGCTGTTGCTGGGTAGTTTGCAGGAGCTCTAATGTTTGTTGTAATTCGTTTTTTTGCTTTGTAAGCTCGGCAGTGCGTTCTGCTACAAGTTTATCCAGCACCATGTTTTGCTGATTAGCTAAATTAAGTTCTTCCCGCTGCTTTTTGGTAGTTGCCCAGCGGGCAAATATCCAGACGAAGCCCGCTATAATCGCGAAATCAAGAAAGTTGTCGTATTTGTCGTAAAACTTAGGGGCGATCAATTCAGCTAAGCCGGCTAAAATACTGGCTACCGCAAGTGGGAAATGAGCCTTAATAAATGAGTTATACGGCTTAAAATCCGCTTCCTTGTCTGCAATTGCTACCGCGGCCAAAAGTAATACACCGCCCAATATTGCAGGTAATCCTCCATGCAGAAAGATTGTTCCTGTAATCCCTATCCCCACAACTATCCATGACGCCAGGGTAAGCTGCGACATCCATTTAGCTCTCAGTGGCGAAAATGTCAAAAACTTTTGCAGGCGCTTTATCAGTAAAAATGCAGCAATAAAGGGAAGGAACTCCATACTGTTAGGTGTCTTATTTTATGGGTTAAAGGTATCTATTTACAATTAATTATTAACCGGAGGGGAATTTAAGCTAAATGCTGCTGATTACAAAATATTGGCACAAAATCACCCTTTTTATGGCATTTTTATACTTGGCTGCAAAAGTAATGTTGATTAGTTTTGATGATAAAACGATACCAAATGGAAAGCAATAATGATGTTATTACGATTACTGAAACCAAAAAAGTTATCAGCGTAAAACGGGCCATGATCGACCACTCATACTTTGAGGATGTGAGCGCAAAAAACATAAAAATAACGGACGCCAACCTGAGTGATCTGGAAATTGAGGGCGCGCAACTCGGCGGGGCTTATATTCATAATATTGGTATGCCGCCAAAAGGTCACCCGTTTTACGATCCTGACGCCAAACAAAGATCGTTGCGGTTTGAGGATTGCGATTTAAACGGCAGCACGATTACTAATTGCAACCTGGGCAATGTTATTATTGTCGATTGTAACTTAAAAGGCATGACGATAAACGGGATACCTGTGGAGGACTTGCTGAAGGGGTTCGAAAAATAAATGGCTTTTGTTTTTGTATTTATTCGTCTTATTATCTCCTGTTATAAATCAGGCACCTTATAAATTCATCAGCACACAGCTTTTAGTAGTTAATCATTGTCTTGTTATGGACACTGTTATCTTTTTAATAAGTTAACTCTTAGCTTAATAAGTTAACTCTTAGCGTAAGGTAATGTTTTGAAAAATACCAACAACATGGTATTTACCGGGTTTAGTATTGCGCCGTACTTTGGGTATATAAAGTTTTAGCAAACATTGTACGCCCAAATACCTGTTTATTATGAAAGACCTTACTATTGCCCCCAATCTGCACCTGACAAACAAAGCGTTTGCTTCCGATAAGCCATACCTCAGGTGCCATAAGTGTGCTTCAGTTTATCATTACCGCATCAGGCGCAGTTGGTTTTTAAAATACGTATTGTTTTTTCTGCCTGTTAAAATATTCTTTTGCGGCCATTGTGTTAAAAACCGGTACGTCCTGTTAACCGATAAGCAAGAAACTAAATATAAACCTGTTTAAATATTTATTCAGTATAAGTTCATTTACAGTTATGAAAAAGTCATCTCTTATATGCCCGCTATGTGGCGGGGCGTTTCACCACAGGGTTAAGCGTAATTGGTTTTTAAAATATGCGTTGTATTTTATACCGGTAAAAATTTATTACTGCGGATGTTGTGAAAAGGAGGTTTATGTATTGGTTAAGAGCCAACCAGCTTTATCGGACAAACCAGCATGGTAAACAGCCGGTAAGTTTCAGCAGCCATTGTTATAAGCCATCTTCATATACTTGCTCACTTCGTCATTGATGTCTTCCTTAAAATAAATTCTTAAGTGATGGTTATAATCATCACTGCCCGGAACAGGTTTTATTTTATTGAAGCATAAATTGTCCTGATAAGCCTGTTTGAACGGAAAAACCACGTCAACAAAATTTTTGCCTAACTGAATTACATAAGCAAACCTTGTACGCGAGCCAATGGAGATCATAGATTTTGTGGCATGGAGTTTTACATCGCCAATTTTCTGATACTCGTTAACCAAATGATCAAATAATTCCAGCGTATGCGGGCTTTTCCCGTTCAAAAAATCCGATAACTCCTTATCCCGGCAGGAGTGTACCTGGTTAGCGTTTACAAATTGCTGCTTACAAAGGGGGCAGATCCACATGGTTCAATTTGAAGATTAGTTAATTTGAAGATTTGAAAATGATGTTGTAAAGATCATAAAATTCTGCCTCGATCAATTCATTTTCAAATTTTCAAATCGTCAAATTTTCAAATCATTCTGTTTTCAAACTCTTCACCGGGTTGGTCATTGCAGCTTCTTTCGGACTTTTCCGACTTTCCGGATTCCTTCTAATCTCTAATCTCCAGCCTCTAATCTCTATTACCTACTGCTCTTTCAAATATTTAGTTGGGTTAGAAGTATTCGCTTTATATATGTGCCATGAAACACTTACAATCGTCATCATAATCAAACTGACAAATGATAGCAAAGCCGGCGTAATCGATGTATGAGATTCCGGCGAAATTACTTTAAGCAGGCTGCCCATCAGCCACCATGAAATGGGTAGTCCAAACAAAACTGCAAATCCAATAGCAAATAAAAACTCTTTGTTGATAAGGAAGGCGATATTGCCGAACCCTGCGCCAAGCGTTTTCCGGATGCTTATTTCTTTCATTTTTTTGCCTAAGATCAATAAAGCCAAGCCGAAAATACCCGAGATGGAGATAACGATCATGATTAATGAAGCCGCCTCCATTACCTTGCTTACCTGCACGAACCCATTGAAATACTGGTCGAACACGGTATCCTGGTAATAGTACTCGAATGGTAAGTTCGGGTTAACACTTTTCCAAATTTTCTCTACATCCAAATGTGCATTTGTAAATAAGCCGGAGGATGTTTTTATGTATACAGAATTAACATCGGCAGGCTTACAGCCCATCATTACCAATGGACTAACCAGCGTTTGGAAGTTTTCGAAGTGAAAATCATTCACTTCGCCAACTATTTTGTACAAGTGGTTTTCAAATTCAATATTTTTCCCAATACCTGTGGTCCAGTTCATTTGTTTTAAAAAAGCCTGGTTTACTAAAACATTATCTGTTTGGTCTGATTTGAATTGTTCGTTCAAATCCCTGCCTTTGGTAATATTAATACCCATTTGGGTGGCAAAACCGGGTAAGGCGCTAAAGCTTTGAACGGTCTGCTCTTTGCCATCAGTTTTAATAACCAATTGTTTGGTATAATTGCCAAGCGATTGTACGGCCCCGGTAACTGATTTTACAATATTGCTGGTTTTTAGCTGGTCTTTAAACGCTTCGTAATTTGCTGATTTATCCAGGGTTACCACCACGTTGTTTGAAGGATCATATCCCCATGGCCTGATTTTGATCTGTTTTGTTTCCTGAATAAAAGCTATTGCGGATGAAATGGCTAAAAACGTAAGGAAAAACTGGAAGCCCAGCAGCGATTTCCTGAACCGGTTATTGCTGCCCATTTTGCTGTTACCCTTTATAATATTTACAGGCTTAAATGCCGATATGTAAAAAGAAGGGTAGGCAGCTCCGCTAATGGCTGATATTATTATTAATCCAATTAAAGCAAGCCAGGTACGGTAATTGGTAAACATGCTATCGCCAAAATCAACGTTGGCTATTTGACGAAACCAGGGTATGAAAAGGAATTTTGCCAACACTAAACCAGCGAAAACGCCAATGGTGCAAAGGATAAGGTTTTCAAAAATGAATTGGAAAATGATCTGCTTCCGGCTGCTCCCCATCACTTTCCTCACCCCGATCTCTTTTAACCTGGCCGAAGCAGAGGCGATGGCGATATTCATATAATTAAAGTAAACCAATAACAAAGTAGCAATTGCTATAACAAACAGCATAATATAACCCGCTAAATGTGTAGCGTTGAAACGCTGATTGTTTACTTTATACGAATGAAAATTCATGGTATTTAACGGCTGGATATGAAAGCCGGCTATTTTATCATTCAGATTGGCGGCATTATAAAGTTGTACATATTTTTTACTTTGATTAATTACCGGTAATAATGCAGCTTCGTTGTTAGCTTCAATAAATGTTATGTCTGCGCTTTGACTCCAGTCGCCGGGTTTATCCATTCCTAAAGATGCCATTTTACCGGATGGTACGATGGCCGCAAAATGCCAGGACGATTCGACAGGCTCTTTATCAAACACACCTTTAACGGTAAAATTGGAAACGATTTCCTTACCATTATTGTTGAAGCGGACACTCATATTTTTGCCAACGGGGTTTTCTTTGCCATATAGTTTTTCGGAAAGCACATCGGTAAGGACGATGCCGTCCGGGTCGGTAAAGCGTTCCGGATTTCCCCATTTTACCGGAAAATCAAACATCTTATAAAAAGAATTGTCAACAAAAGTTACACTCTCCCTGAAAACGTTATCGCCTTGCTTAATAGTAACGCCGGTATAGTTAACCCTTGTTGTGTTTTTTATTTGCGGGAAATCGTTCTTTAACATAGGGCCCATGGGCGAAGGAGAGTTTCCCCATAATTGTTCATTCCCATCTTTTTGAGATACCCTTTCAACCACAAACAGGTTGTTTACTTTATGGTGAAAGTTGTCCATATGTATGGCCCAGTCAAAAAATTCAAAAACCACCAAACAGCAGCCTACGGCCAATGCAAGTCCCAGTAAATTTATCGATGACGATAACCGGTTTTTTGCAAGGTTCCGTATCCCCAATTTGAAATAGTTTTTTATCATGACTTATGTTTTAATATTGATTTTGCAGGTTCAACTTTTTGAAACTGTGTTTTTTACTTGTTTTTAAATTGTCTTGAGGATTACTCCTTAGTTATAGAATTGGTTGAATTTCAGGAGTTTAAAAACAAGTGATATGCCATCATACTAACGCAATGACTATCAATACATTAACAATAAGTCACTTTAAAAAGCGTACGTTTTTGATATAATAACGTACGTTTTTGATACAGGGGGATTCAGTTTGCAGTGGGCAGTAGCAGTTGGCAGTTTTAACTTGCTGACTGCCAACTGCCAACTGCTTACTCAGTCTTAAGGCTCTTCACCGGATTTGTCAATGCCGCTTTAATGCTTTGGTAACTTACTGTTAGTAAAGTGATAAGCATTGCGCCTATGCCCGTAATTGCAAATACCCACCAGGTTATTGGAGTATGGTACTGGTAACCCTGCAGCCATTTGTGCATAAAATACCAGGAAACGGGCGCGGCGATCAGCAACGAAATGGTAACCAGTACCACAAAATCCTGTGAAAGCAATTGCCACAGGTTAAGAACTGTTGCACCCAAAACCTTTCGGATACCTATTTCCTTTATGCGTTGTTCGGCGGTAAAGGATGCCATACCGAACAAGCCGAGGCAACTGATGAAAATGGCCAGCCCCGCAAAGGTGCTTGACAGTTTGCCTACACGTACTTCATTATCAAATTTTTTGGCGTAATCGTCATCAGCAAAACTGTACTCAAATGGGCTGGACGGATCATATTTCTTAAAAATAGCCCCGATCTTGCTGATAGCATCGTGTGCGCTTATATTGGCATCGAGCCTGATATCGACATTGTTCAGCCCTTTATGCAGGTAAAAGAAAGTTTGCTCAACGGGCTGGTAGGCCGACTCGCTAACCATATTTTTTACCACCCCGATGATCCTGTACTTGCCGTTGCCGATCCAGGTAATGGTTTGGCCGATAGGGTTTTTGAAGCCAAGGTATTTTACAGCTGCTTCATTGATAATGAAGCCCGATGAGTCGCTCAGGAAGGCCGGGTTAAAATCCCGCCCTTCTTTCATTTCCCATCTGACAGTTTTGCCAAATTCCGGAGAAATACCCATACTCTTAAAATTTTCCTGCAAGGCGGGGTCTTTGCCCTCCCAGGTAAATCCGCCGTTAGAGTCATCACCATCGGTTATACGTGTTTCGGACCGTGAAACCGATTTCACTGCGCCGCTTGCCAGCAGATCGTTTTTTACGGCATCATATTGTTTGCCAATTATATCGGTTTGCAAAGGCACAATCATGAGGCCGTTGACGTTATAGCCAATGGGCCGATTTTTTGCATATTGTATCTGGTTAAAAACGATGATAGTGCCGATAATCAATACGATTGAAACCGTAAACTGCATCACAACCAAAACTTGTCGCGGTATGGAGGCCAGTCTACCGGCCCTGAAGGTGCCTTTTAATACTTTTACCGGGTTGAATGATGAGAGGTATAGAGCGGGGTAACTTCCTGCCACCAGCCCGGTAAAAAGCGTAAAGCCGATACCACTCAGCCAGAA
>Ga0206955_1168_pt1 | contig 17331 bp, 13 predicted proteins | sample Alteio_BWOrgHeat_34_FD_153247 | JGI IMG/M metagenome (GOLD analysis project Ga0206955, IMG submission 153247) | Enriched cells from forest soil in Barre Woods Harvard Forest LTER site, Petersham, Massachusetts, United States -... | ecosystem: Environmental > Terrestrial > Soil > Temperate forest >...
GAGACTTATCTTTAAGCTACGGCTCGCATAATTATGGACTTGAAGGTGATCCGCCAACCAAAGATTTTAACGTTACATGGTCTCATAGCCAGGATCCGAATGCGCATCCCGGAAGTACTTTCAGCGCCTCTGTAAATGCGGGTACCTCAACTTTTTATTCAAATAACCCTTCGTATAGCAACTATAACCTGCAGGCACTTACGCAAAACAACCTGCGGTCTACTATTAACTACAGTAAAACATGGGGCTCTCTTTTTAACATGAGTGTAGGCCTGGGCCACAGCCAGGACCTTACCAATAAAACCATTTCGTTGCAGTTGCCTACTTTAAGTTTCTCAATGGCCTCACTTAGCCCATTTGATTCAAAAGAAAGAGTGGGAGATCCTAAATGGTATCAAAAAATAACCATCAGCTATAGTTTACAGGCAAATAATTCAATAAACAATTTACCGGAATCGGAAATATTTAAGGGCAATACTTTAATTAAAAACCTGCAAACAAGTATCGTACACAATATTCCGGTAGGTTTAAGTTTAAATGTGTTAAAGTATTTTCAATTTAGTACCAATGTAAACTATACAGAACACTGGTACCTGCAAACCATCAGGAAAAACTTTGCGAGGGGAAGTATTTCCGGACTCGATTCTATGGTAACCGACACCATTAATGGTTTTAAAAGGGCAGGCATATACAATTTAAGTACCAGTCTTTCAACAAAAGTTTATAGCACCATCAGCTTTAAAACAGGGAACCTGATTGCCATAAGGCACGTAATGACCCCTTCGGTCAGCTTCAACTACAATCCCGATTTTTCGCAGCCAAGCTTTGGTTATTACAAAACTGCTGTAAGTAATGCGGTTATCCCGTATCCGTATTCAAGTCAAACCTATTCAATTTTTGAAGATGGTTTTCCATCTGCAGGAAAGCAGGCGGGCATAGGGCTAAGCCTTGACAATACGATAGAGGCGAAATTTAAGCCGAAGGCCACTGATACATCCGGAAAGCCTAAAAAGGTTGCTATTTTACAGGGGTTGACGTTTTCGACATTTTATAATTTTGCGCAGGATTCGCTCAGGCTTTCGCCCATATCTTTTTCGGCGCACTCGGCTATCTTTAATCAAAAAGTAAACCTTAGTTTTTTTGGTTCATTAAATCCTTACGTAAACCAGGTGCTTGATTCCATTTCAAATGGACAGATATTAAAATACACCCACGAAATAAACCAATTCACCTGGCAGCATGGCAAATTCCCTACGCTAACGTCTTTTAGCTTTTCTATGAGTGGCAGCTTAAATTCAACCACGTTTAACCCGAAAACACCCGTTCAAGCCGGCAGTACTTTGCAAACTATAAACCCGCAGCAGGCACAACGGCTGGCAGTAATCAATAGTGACCCAAGCGCATACGTCGATTTTAACGTGCCGTGGAATGTCTCATTTAATTATAGTTTTAGTTATAACAATAATATTATCAATACCAATACCACTAATACCATGATGCTAAGCGGCGATGTGAACTTAACCTCAAAGTGGAAAATTCAATACAATACCAACTACGATATCAGGGCACGCAAACTTGCTGTTACATCGTTTGCCATATACCGGGATTTGCACTGCTGGGACCTTAATGTACAATGGGTGCCATTCGGCCTTTATAAATCTTACAACATAACCTTAAAGGTTAAAGCGGCAATCCTGCAGGATTTGAAACTGAGTAAAAGAAGCGACTATACCAGCAACCAAAGCTTTACGCAATAATGTTAGCAGAAATAATTACCATTGGCGACGAAATATTGATCGGCCAGATTGTTGATACCAATTCGGCCTGGATGGCGCATGAGCTGAATAATATAGGTATCCGGGTTAAACAGATATCCTCGGTATCCGACGACAGGCAGCACATCCTTACAGCCCTCTCAGAAGCAGCTGGCAGGGCGGATATAATTTTAATAACAGGTGGGCTCGGTCCTACAAAAGACGATATTACCAAAAAAACTATTGCTGATTATTTCGGTACGAAACTTATAGAAAATAAGGAAGCCCTGGAAAACGTGGCCAATATTTTTGCCCGGTATAACAGGCCCTTACTTGAAGTTAACCGTTTACAGGCTTATGTGCCCGAAAACTGCGAGGTGATTTTGAATAAAAACGGGACAGCACCCGGGATGTGGTTCAATGAAAAAGGCAAAATATTTGTTTCGATGCCCGGTGTGCCACACGAAATGATGTATATGATGGAAGAGGATGTGATCCCAAAACTCAAATCATCATTAGTACTCCCCGTAATCATTCATAAAACAATTTTAACAGTAGGCGAGGGAGAGTCATTCCTTGCTGAACGGATAGCGGATATTGAGGATTCACTCCCGGCTCACATAAAACTTGCTTATTTGCCAAAGCTGGGCCAGGTGAGGCTGCGCCTGAGCGGTTATGGCGAAGACGAAGCACTGCTGAAAAAAGAAGTAAATGAATATGCACAAAGGATAATTGAACGGGTTGCGAATGTGGTAGCCGCCGAAGAAGATATCCCTGTTGAAAAAGCCATATTAAATTTTATGGACGAAAAAGGCCTTACATTATCGGTGGCTGAAAGCTGCACCGGTGGCTATATTTCGCAGTTGTTTACGCAGCATCCGGGGGCTTCGCGGGTGTTTTTTGGTGGCGGTATTACTTATTCGTACGAACTGAAGGAAATTATTTTAGGGGTGAAAAAGGAGACGCTTGATCAGTTTGGAGCGGTAAGTAAAGAGTGTGTAACAGAGATGGTTGAGGGCGCTTTACTGAACTTCAAATCGGATTACGCGATTGCTGTTACCGGTATTGCCGGGCCGGACGGAGGTACACCCGAAAAGCCTGTTGGGACTGTTTACATAGCTGTGGCAAATATTAACAAAACCGTTGCAAAGAAATTAACATTTGGTAATAAACGCCGCCAAAACATTGAAAGAAGCGCAATTGCGGCTTTAAATATGTTGAATACTTTACTTCACGATAGTGGAAAATTAGGATAAAAACAGCTAATTTTGGGCTCTACGATAATTATTGTCTATGGCCAAATACAAACTGTTACTGCCAAAAATGGGGGAAAGCGTTGCAGAAGCAACTGTGATCAAATGGACTAAAAATCCGGGGGATCATGTGGATGCGGACGATACAGTAATGGAGATCGCTACTGATAAAGTTGATTCTGAAGTTCCGTCACCCGTATCAGGCAAATTGCTTGAACAATTCTATAAAGATAACGATGTGGTGCAGGTTGGCGCGGTCATCGCGATCATTGAAACTGCCGATCCGGAAGAAATTGTTGCTCAACAAGTAACGGTAATTGCCCCTGTGGTTGAAGCCACACATACGCCGCCTCTTGTTCCGGAGGTGGAAACAACGACCCCGCATGTTGAAGTTCAGCAGCCGGCTCAATCTGCCGATGTGCCTCCACCGATTCCGCAATCACTGGAAGCGGAGATAAAGCCTGTGGTAGAAGTTAAACAACCTGTATTTGCCGAACAGCGCGAAGAATTGACGCAGCCTGTCCCATATACCGAACAACTTGAACACAGTGAAGAGATTAAACCGGAGGATGGCCTTAAAAATGGTTTAAGATTTTATTCACCATTAGTTAAAAATATAGCCGCCCAGGAAGGTATCAGCAATGCTGAGCTCGACAAAATTCCGGGTACAGGGGCTGAAGGGCGTGTAACAAAGGATGACCTGTTAAATTATATTCAAAACAGGTACACGATTACTTCGCCAACAGTTAATGTGCCTGTTGAAGAAACACCAACAGCAACAGATACCAACGAACCGGAGCCAGTTACGGCGCCTCCGGTGCCTGAACCGGTTTTTGAAATCCCGGTAAACGAACCAGTTTTTGAACCACAAATAACAGAACCTGTTTTTGAGGCCCCAAAACCAGAGCCAGTAGTTGAAGCCCCAAAACCGGAACCCGTTTTTGAAATGCCAAAGGCAGAACCGGTAAGTCAACCTGCGGCTGAGAGTGCCGCTAAATCGTCGGCCTCAATGTCGGGCAATGACGAGATTATTGAGATGGACAGGATGCGCCGCCTGATTGCCGACCATATGGTAATGAGCAAGCATACATCGCCTCACGTAACTTCGTTTGTGGAAGCCGATGTAACCAACCTGGTTTTGTGGCGCGAGAAAATCAAAAGTGCATTCGAAAAACGCGAAGGGGAGAAGATTACCTTTACCCCCATATTTATTGAAGCGGTAGTAAGGGCGATAAAAGATATGCCGATGATCAATGTGCAGGTTAACGGCACCCAGATCATCAAAAAGAAGGATATCAATATCAGCATGGCTACCGCGTTACCAAGCGGGAACCTTATTGTACCGGTGATAAAAAAGGCGGATGAACTAAGCCTGATCGGGCTTACCAAGTCTGTAAATGACCTGGCAAACCGCGCACGTACAGGTAAGTTGAAACCAGATGATGTACAGGGTGGTACGTTTACTATAACCAACGTAGGTTCGTTTGGTAACGTTATGGGCACGCCGATAATTAATCAACCCCAGGTAGCTATTTTGGCGGTGGGCGCGATAAAAAAGAAACCAGCCGTAATTGAAACACTTCAGGGTGATATGATCGGCATCCGGCACATGATGTTTTTATCTTTATCGTATGACCACAGGGTAGTGGATGGCGCACTTGGCGGGTCGTTTGTGAGAAGGGTAGCAGATTACCTTGAAAACTGGGATCCGGGAAGAGAGATATAATCGTCATATCATCTGATAGATTCATATTTTCAAAGAATTTAGCACTTATATTGCTAATAAAGAAAGCTGTTTATGATCATAACATAAACAGCTTTCTTTTTTGTCTCCCCCTAAGCAGCTTTATCTTGTACCATCTTGTTCAAACATGTACAAGCTATGGTTTGGCTGCTATTCCATTACACTGTTTATTTGCCTGATATAAACCGACAGTAAATGGAAATCCTGATTAAAACAGCGCGTATATCTTATGGAGTAATGATTGCGGCCCTTGGTGTTCAGCAGATATTTTATGGCAATTTTCGCCCTGTAATATTACCACCATGGCCCATATTCTTTCCGGGGCAATTATATGCTACATACACTGCGAGTTTCGTTTTAATATTGGCGGGGCTTTTCATCGCCTTTAATAATAAAGCCAGAACAATATCGCTCGTTTTAGGCGGCCTGTTTCTACTGCTAACCGTTTTTTGCCAGATACCTTACGAATTTAAATACGATAAGTATGTCATGTACCTGGGGTCCTGGGCATTTGCCTTTAAGGAATTAGCGTTTGCGGGTGGGGCCTTTGTTGTCGCGGGCTCATTTCCGGTGGGACAAAAAAATGGTGCAACCAAAATGTGGCTGTCGGAGTTGCTGGGGAAATTAATTCCGTTTGGCAGTGTGTTTTTTTGTATGACGATGATCTGTTTTGGTGTCGACCATTTTTTATATACAAAGGGTATTTCCGTTCTTGTACCCGCCTGGATTCCGGGCGCTATCTTCTGGACCCGCTTTGCAGGCGCCGCGTTGATTGGTTCCGGTATTACCATTATCCTGCGGATCAAACTAAAATTAAGCGCATTGCTGCTTGCCTTAATGATATTTCTGTGGCTGATTGTTTTGCACATCCCAAGAGCTATTGCTGACCCTTACAGCCTTCAGGGAAATGAAATTTCAAGCGTGTTTGAAGCTTTTGGCTTTAGCGGGATCGCTTATTTAATTGCTTACGGTTACCACACCAAAAAGATTTTCTAATACAGGGGTATTTGTTTGTTTGGAGGCGGGGCTATCAAATTTCCTGGTAAATAACTCGTATATTATTTTTAGCCAGACGATAAATGACGGCAATGCTATTAATTCAAATGGCATTACATATTTGATGCGCAGGTATCTTGGGAAAACATCGGAGGGTGCGTTGGTTACATACACGGCGAAAATTATCAGAAATATCTCGAATCGGGTTAACGGCCTGTCCAAATTCACAAACCATATGCCTATACCAACACAATCAATAACATACGTTGGCGGTTCTGATCCACTGCTAAATATTACTGTAAAAATTAACACCGATGCCAGCACCAGCAATTGATACTGCGGGTTTTTCCACACTTTTATCCGTAAATAAGTTAAGGCAAATAAAATAAGCGCAGGCCCTAACACAAGGATGTTTGAAACATTGGGGATTTTAAATACTTTGCTGATCATACCCATAACGCATATATAGGTACGGTTTGATGCAATGTTTTCTGCGTTTTTTGCTATTAAATCAGGATACCAGTCGTGATAGATCTTTATTACATAGGACGGCGACGAAAATAGCATGGGCAGCACAAATAATATTGCCGACCAAAAGATCATGCTCAAAATCAATTTTATCTTATTATCAGAAAAGAAAAAGAAAGCGAGCCCTACAATGCCATAAAGCTTTACGGCGGTGCCAATAATTATCACTAAAGCTGCCCAAAAATCCTGCTTGTTCCTGATAAAAACATAACTGAATATAACCAGCGCCGCAATCAGCGGGTTAACCTGTACATTTTGAGCCGACGCCATTATACAGGGGGCGCTTATTAATAAGATAGCCAGTCGCTTGGATTCGTTAAGTGGCAACTTCATGATCGCCAGGTATAAAATCCATGAGTTAAAAATAACCCATAGTATAACCGCAATATTATCCCGAAGCAAAGTAAACGGCGCAATGATAATCGCAAATACCGGCCCGTAATGGTTCAAATCGAAATAATATACCGGCTGCGGGCCAAAAAGACTATGTTGCTGTACTAAGTTTAAAAAAGTATGCTTATAAATAATATAGTTATTATAATGGCTGTAAACTGCTTTCGGCTGTAGTACTTCGCTAATTACCGGGAACAGGCTTAAACCAAACCAAATAAATAGTACGAATGATTTATTTTTAAAAAGGAAAATTAATTTTTGTGACAATATGATTGCGTAATCTTTAGGTTTCATTGGGTCCAATATAGCGATAATTTTCGTTATCAAACTTCCTGGTAACCGTTTCATAAATTATTTTGAACCAAATGAGCACACAAGGCAAAGCCTTTAATTTGTAAGGCTGCACATAATTTAATCTGATTGATCTGGGAAAAAGATCGGACGGAGAAAATACCGTAAGGATAAGCGCGAATACCAGAAAAAATATCTCCAAACGGGAAACTGGTTTGTTTAAGTTCATAAACCATATACCAACGCCTGCTACCGCTATAATATAAGTCGGCGATTCGGAGGAACTGCTAAATATAATCACGAAAATGAGCGTTGAAGCCAGCAGCAGTAGCTGGTAGGGGATAACTTTGTAATACTTTATCCGGGCATACCAGGCTCCAAAAAGTATGATCCCGGGTATTATAACTGTAACGTTCGATAATTGCCTGTAATTAAATATGTTGCGGATAAGCCCCATCAATGAAATATCCTGCAGGCTGGGACCAATATTGCTTAAATTCTTTTGAACCAGGTCACCATACCAATCATGGTAGGTTTGAATAATATACGATGGCGATGAGATCAGCATCGGCAGCAAAAACAACACCACCGACCAAAATACCATGCTTAAAATAAATTTGATCTTGTTATCTGAAAAGAAAAAGAACGCCAGCCCCACTATCCCATAGAGTTTAATAAAAGTTCCCAAACAGATCATCAGCGCCGCCCAAAAATCTTTCTTATCCCTTATAAATACAAAACTTAAAATAATTAAAGCACCGATTAAAGGGTTGATCTCGACGTTGGAAGTTGAGGTCATCAGTTCATGAGCACAAATAAGCAGAACGGGCAAGTAATACTGGTCTTTAAGGGGAAGCAATTTTATAGCGATATACAAAGCCCATGCGTTAAACATCGCCCAAAGTATTACACCCAGGCTATCCGGCAACAAAGCAAAAGGCGCCATCAAAAGCGCGAAAACAGGGCCATAATGATACAGATCGTTATAATGCTCCGGCTGCGGGCCAAATACCGTATGCAGGTGTATAGTATTGATAAACCCATATTTATAAACAAAATAATTGTTGTGTATATGATGAACAATAACGCTTTTAACAACAGCGAACAAACTCAGTCCAAAATAAAGGGTTAATACAAAAGGTTTGTTATAAACAAGTTTGGCGAGTTTCGACATCAGTGATGATTAACCGGGTTTGGCTGCAAATATAGTAAACGGCTTAATATGGTGTTTAAACAATTGGCAACGTAATAATAAATTCAGTCCATCACCCTTCAATATTATTTAACCTGTATGGCGAAAGCTTTTAACAGACAGATTACTTATACGCTATGGCCGCACTCGACGGCCCCGTCAGGTGGAGGATGGCGGTTGATTTGAAACCAACTTTCTTCGCCCAGATATTGAAGTCGGCGAATGTGTAATCAAACCCCTTACCGGTTTCAATCAGCATATTCAAACTCATCATCAGGCCGACAATATTTTTCTTTCGCTCATCATCTATAATATTTTCTATTGCTACAAACACTCCCCCTTCAGGGATGGCGTCGAACGCCTTTTTCATCAGCATCAGTTTAGTTTCCTCGTCCCAATCATGTAAGATGTTGCCCATTACCACCACATCAGCGTCGGGTATCCCGCCTTCAAAAAAATCTCCCGACGCTGTTTTTACACGGTCCGAAAGTTCAAAATGGCGGATGGTATTGCCGGCAATCGGTTCCACAGGTGGCAGGTCAAAGCTCGTACAGCTCATGTGGGGTTGATGCCTTGCAACCATCAGCGAGAGCACGGCAGCTGAGCCACCTACATCGGTTAATGTTTTATAGGGCGAGAAATCAAACTTTTGCGCGAAGGCCATAAAGTTTCCCATTTGAAAACCACTCATTGCAGTTGCAAATTCCTGCAGTTTGTTCGGGTCCCCGTATAATTCCGAAAATAAACTCCCTCCGTGTTTTGCTTCATTTTGCGGGAGCCCGGTAATCAAACCTTCGTCAAGGGTTCCCCAAAAACCGTAAAGGCGGTTATTCAACATTTCCAGCATACCACCGATATAGCTTGGTTTCTTTTTGTCAAGGAAAAAGTCTGTATCAGTACTGTTTGAATAGACCGCCGTTTCCAACAGCCCTCCCCGTGATAAGAACCCAAATGTGGTTAGGGCGTCAAGGAAATCATAAACATTTCGGTCGGTGCATTTCAGGTTCAATATCGTTTTGACAGCTGCCGCAGACATGCCCGGTTCCTCGGCCAGTTTGGTAAATAGTTGAAACTTTACTGCGGTCAAAAGAATTTTAGAGGCCCAAAAACCGGTACCGATCTGCATGATACTTTCGGGAGTAGGGTGGTTGTTTTGCTGTTCCATGTTGTTTTGATTTACTATTGTTTGGTTTATAAGTGATTTCCTTGTTTTTAAGCGATGATCAATTTAACTTATGCAGGTAGGGGGACCTTAAACGCCGATACTTCCCTTCAACACTGTTAACCCGTGTACCGCCCCCATTCCTCATCACAGCCATATTATAGGTTATGTTTAAGCCCAATCCGTACCTTTTGCAGGTAGGCTTGGCGGTAAAAAATGGCTGCCTGATTTTCTCTTTAATATTACCTGGAACAGCAATCCGGGGCACTTTAGGAATTAACGGCGTAAATTGCTTTAAATAAGTAATTTATATGTTAATAAACAAATAATATTTATTCTTTTTAAAAGGAGTAAGAATATTATACAAAAAAAGGCCCCATAAGGAGCCTCTTTTTAAAAACTAAATAAAAACAAAAATATCAGAATGCTTCAGCAGTTTGCTTTACTTCTGCCGCGAGGTTAACGCCGGCGAGCTGGTCAGCAAAGGCAACAAATGCCTTGTTCTCAGCAATCACCTGCTGGTTATCGATCAGGCTTTGCAGATTGATCTTCCCGATCACATATTTATAGGTGCCTGAATAATAACGTTCGTGGATATGGGTGAAATTGAGCAGTTCGACCAATTTCTCATCTTCATACCGCAGGTAAATATTAAGTTCAATGTTGTTGGTGAAATTAAGATCCTTACGTTCCTTTGCTTTTTTGTACTCATACTGGTAATCATAACGCAGTGCAGCAATATCTGATAAAACTGCAGAGCCGGTAGGGTGGCCTCCTGCTCCTTTACCGAAAAAGAACTGCTGATCGGCAAATGCCGCCTGCACAATTACACCGTTGTATTCATACTCAACATTGTATAAAAACTCTTTATCATTCACAAATTTTGGTAATACGAACAAGGCTACATGGCGGTCGTCCAATTCTTTGGCAACCGGCACCAGCTTAATTTTAAGGTTTTTTTCGCGGGCATATTGCAGGTCGTAAGCGCTCAGGTTTTGAATGCCTAAATTAAATACATCGTCGGGCTGTACAATTACGCCATAAGCATGGGCTGCCGCTATCACCAGTTTGTATTTGGCGTCAAAACCGCCGACATCGCTGGTGGGGTCAGTTTCGGCAAAGCCAAGGTCCTGTGCTTGTTTCAGGGCCGAATCATAATCAAGGTTTTCAAGAAAACCTTTTGAAAGGATATAATTAGATGATCCGTTGAAGATCCCGCTGATAGAATGCAGCAATTCATTGTCATAATATTCCTCCAGATTGCGGATTATCGGGATACTGCCGCAAACCGCCCCTTCGTATAGCAGGGAAGTGCCATGTTTATGCTGCAAGGCTATCAATTCCTCTAAATGCAATGCGATCATTTTCTTGCTGGCCGATACCACATTTTTGCCGGAACTCAACGCCCTTGATACAATTTCAAAAGCTGCTTCTGTATCATTGATCAGCTCTACGATGGTATTGATCTCGGGGTTGTTCAATAATTCGTCCCTCTCCGTTGTAAATAAGTGGGAGGGAAGCGAGCGTTCTTTATGTGGATCCTTTATGGCGATCTTTTTGATCTCGAGGTTAAGGTGCTTGGTTTTTATAATATCATACAAACCCTGGCCAACAACGCCAAAGCCAAATAGTCCTATATTTAATTTTTTACTCATTATGCAGTACGTTGTAGTTCAATTATTTTCCCTTTTACGTCAGTCTTAAAAAAGGAGGTGATTATGTTAGTTAATGCTTCTGTTTCAATTAAAAATCCATCATGCCCGTAAAATGAATCGAGTTCTGCAAAGGCTGATTTTGGTATATGCCTGAACAGGTATTGCTGTTCTTCTATCGGAAATAACACATCTGATTTAATACCGATGACCAGGGTTCGTGCCTGGATCAGGCTTAAGGCCTTTTCGACCCCGTGGCGAGTACGGCCAACATTGTGCGAATCCATACTTTTTGACAAATACCAGTAGCTGTACGCATTAAAGCGGTTTACCAGTTTTTCGCCCTGGTAATTTTGATACGATGAAGCTTTATAGCCATCAACAAGGCTATCTTTTTCTTCCTGTTGGGTGATGCCGTAAGTTTTATAATTGCGATAAGACAGCAGGGCAATGCTCCGCGCCGCTTTCAACCCCTTTTTGCCGCCGTCAGGTGTATTGGAATAAAATGTACGATCTGCACTGATAGCCAGGCGCTGCGATTCGTTAAACGCAACTCCCCAAGGTGAGTGTTTGGCGTTTGTGGCTATGAGGATGAGGTTTTTAATGCGTTCCGGCTCACTGATGGCCCATTCAACAGCCTGTTGTCCACCTAACGAACCACCTAAAAGTATTTCGATATGATCGATCTGTAAATGGTCTGCTAACAGCTGATGGGCTTTCACGATATCCCTAACCGTAAATTGGGGAAATGCAAGATAAAACGGGTGACCAGTAACAGGGTTAATGCTCAATGGATTGGTACTGCCATAAGCAGAACCGATGATGTTGGCACAAACAATAAAATATTCAGCAGGATTAAAATGGTCTTTTTCACCAAAAAGCCCTTTCCACCAGTCAAAAACATCCGAGTTTGCGGTAAGCGCATGGCAAACCCAAACCACGTTATCCCGGTTTTTATTTAATGTGCCATAGGTATTAAATCCAATCTGGAGTTCGGACAACTGCTTGCCCGACTCCAGCTTGAAAGATTTTTTGTAATTAAATATTTCTGTATTCATATTATTCGGTCATTGGTCATTAGTCATTGGTCATTTTACTACCTACCGCCTAATTTCCAAACTCTAATCTCTAATTAACTAACCTCTAATTAACTAACCCCTCAAATGCCTGTTCAAAATCTGCTTTTATATCATCTATATGTTCAAGCCCGGCAGCTACACGCAACTGATTTGGAAAAACGCCTGCCGATAACTGCTCCTCGTCCGAAAGTTGCTGGTGAGTAGTTGCTGATGGCTGTATGATCAGCGTTTTTGCGTCGCCCACGTTGGCCAGGTGGCTAACTAATTTTAAATTATCAATTACTTTGCCTGCGTTTTCTTTATCACCTTTTACCTGGAAGGTCAATACCGCCCCAAAACCATTTTTCAGGTATTTTTTACCAAGTGCATGATGTGGGGATGATGGCAAACCGGGATAATTTACACTTTCAACAGCCTGGTGTTTCTCAAGCCATTTGGCCAGTTCAAGGGCGTTGTCAACATGGCGCTGAACGCGTAGTGAAAGTGTTTCTAACCCCTGTATATTTAACCACGAATTGAACGGTGATTGTGAGGGCCCGAAATCCCGCAAACCTTCAACACGTGCCCGGATGATGAATTGAATATTGCCAAAAGGGCCGCCAATACCAAAAACATCAGCAAATACCAATCCGTGGTAACCTTCGGAGGGTTCAGTAAATTGAGGGAATTTTCCGTTACCCCAGTTATAGTTACCGCCGTCAATAATGACACCGCCTATACTTGTGCCATGGCCGCCAATCCATTTTGTAGTTGACTCAACCACCACATTGGCGCCATGTTCCAGCGGGCGGAATAAATAACCACCGGCACCGAACGTATTATCAACGATCAATGGCAGATCATGTTTCCTTGCAAGTGCTGCTACTTTATCAAAATCGGCAATATTAAAGCCAGGGTTTCCTATAGTTTCAAGGTAGATGGCTTTTGTTTTATCGTCAATTAATTTTTCAAGATTTTCGGCTGTGTCGTCCTTAGCGAAGCGGGCATCAATACCCAAACGTTTAAAGGCTACCTTAAACTGGTTATAAGTACCGCCATAAAGGAAAGGGGAGGTGACAAAATTATCGCCGGCCTGTAATATATTATTTAATGCAATGAATTGAGACGCCTGGCCTGATGCGGTGGCTAATGCCGCAACGCCACCTTCCAACGCGGCGATACGTTTTTCAAAAACGTCCGTCGTTGGGTTCATTATGCGGGTATAAATATTGCCGAATTCTTTCAGGGCAAAAAGATTGGCCCCGTGTTCAGCATTTTTAAATACGTAAGAAGTTGTTTGATAAAGCGGCACGGCACGTGAACCTGTAGTTGGGTCGGCCTCCTGGCCGGCATGCAATTGAAGGGTTTCGAATCTTAAGTTTTCAGCAGACATGATGTTTTTAATTTAATGGTGAATGATTTTGTTAACAGACTTGGTCACAACGGATTTTGAAATCCTTTTGTGAGAACACGTGATTTTTCGGGAAAGGGATAATCAAAACGTGTTAAGGATCAGCAACAGCAACACATGCACATATTACAGTTATAGGCATAACTATAAATATATACGGGTTGGGATACCTGTTGGCCCTTAAAAATGGTTTGAAGAATGTTGTAAATCAGACTTTTCATGGTTATTAAATTTATATTCCCCGGGATATTTACCGGGCCAGGAATTGGCACCTTCTCCATTTTTTGAGGGTTGCCAGCGGGTCATTGAGCCTGATCTCTCGCCGCTTCTTTATAAATCAAAACCTGTGTGAGAGGTAATGATCATGGTACTGCTACCAAATTTTGTTCCAAATATAAGGTAGTATTAGTTAATATTCCAAATTAAATTTCATTTTGAAGTCCGAAAGTCCGGGAGTCCGGAAGTCCGAAAGAAAAAGGAATGGTTTAATACGACAACCAGGCATCCGTTTTTCCAACATTGCAACTTTCTAACATTACAACCTTCCAACAATCATCCCGTCGCAAAAGGCCCCTTACATTGGCGTAATTACACCTAATTCGTGTGATAATATTACCCTACATTTGGTTAATCAATTTAAAAAACCATGTCAGCAAAAAAAGTATTACTTGACCAGTATGACCTGCATAACGTATTGTACAACAATGTTATTGCGGATATCACAGATGAAGAGTCGAATCGTTGCATCGCCGACCCGATGAACTGCGTAAAGTGGCTTGCCGGTCATTTAGCCTGGGCACAGCTCAATTTGGGTAATATTGGCGGCGTTCCTGTCGACTTTGTATGGCGCGATCATTTCCACACCAAACAGGGTGCCTCACCGCAGGATCTTAGCGCGCCGCCCAGCGAATTGCCAACCTTATCGCAGATTAAAGTCAAATGGAACGAAATGAGCCCTTTGATCAGAAAAGGCCTGGAGAATTTGCCGGATGCTGTGCTTGATACTGTGATTAATATACCGCACCCAATATTACCTTTCGATAACACTTTAGCCGGTTTGTGGGCGTTTATAAATCATCACCAGGCGTATACCATTGGCCAGATAGGTATTTTGAGAAGAGGCCTGGGTAAAGATGCCATGAAGTATTCTTAAAGAGATTAAAGCAAAAAGCTAAAGGGCTAAAGTCAAGGAAAGAAGTGTTATATAAACCTTTTATCTTTCGCCTTTAACCTTTCACCAAAAAAATATAGATATGTCAGCAAAAGATCAATTACTTATTCAGTATGATTTGCATACTGCATTGTTTAACAATGTTTTAGTAGATATAAATGAAGAAGAAGCGGCTGTAAGGCTTGCACCAGGGATCAATCATGTTAAATGGCTTGCGGGGCATTTGGTATGGGGGCAGCTGGGTTTAGCCAGGATGGGGAATGTACAGGTAAATATTCCCTGGACGGATCATTTTAATACCCAACTGTCTGAACCGGTCAGCAAGGAAATTGAAATGCCATCGCTCGACGAAATAAAAAAAGAATGGAACCGCTATGCGGAAGCCATTCGGGAGGGGTTATCTCAAATGTCCGAAGAATCGCTAAATGGCCCGATAGAATTTCCGTTGCCTGCTTTTAAAACTACTGAAAGCTTATGGACATTCATCAACCATCACCAGGCGTATACTATTGGTCAGATTGGGATTTTACGACGGGCATTGGGCAAAGAGGCGATGAAGTATCGTTGAGTTCATAGTTGATGGTTCATAGTTCATGGCAGCTGTTATTTTGATATTGAAGATGAACTATTCCGTATCTTAGCTCTCCGAAATTTCTTACATGACAAAACCTGAAGAACTATTTCACCGGATAGCCTCGGAAATACCGGATGCTAAAGAGTCAAAAATGTTCGGCGCATTATGTATTAAAGCGCCGAACGGAAAGGCGTCGGCCATGTTTTACAAGGAAGACATGGTCTTTAAACTCGCCGGAGAACCCCTTCAGGAAGCGCTAAGTCTTGACGGTGCAAAACTATTCGACCCAATGGGTAACAGGCCTATGGGCGGCTGGGTTCAGCTTCCGAATGTTTATGCCGATCGTTGGCCCGAAATTGCCAAAATATCGTTTGAGCAAGTCAGGCTTATTGAAAAATAATCGGCTTAACCCAAAGCCGCTTCCATATCTGCTATAAGGTCGTCAATATGTTCCAAACCAACTGAAACCCTCAACAAATTAAAAGGCGTTTTGGTGTCAGGCCCTTCAACAGTAGCCCGGTGCTCAATTAAACTTTCCACACCGCCCAGGCTGGTAGCCCGGGTAAATATCTTTAAGCTATTGATCACGCGCCGGGCTTCTGCTTCACCGCCGTTTAAGCAGAATGACAGCATTCCCCCAAAACTATCCATTTGTGCCTTTGCAATTTCATGCTGCGGGTGCGATGGCAGACCAGGATACATTACCCGCTCAATTTTGGGATGTTTCTCCAAATATTCAGCCAATAGCTGTGCATTGTGCACATGACCGCGCATTCTGTATGGCAGTGTTTTTATGCTTCGTGCAAGCATATAACAATCCATCGGGGAGGGGATAGCGCCGCCGTATTCCTGCACCTGGCGAATCTTTGCCCACCAGTCACTTTTTTCTTTTGTTATCAGCGCACCACCCATCAGGTCGCTGTGGCCGCCAAAATACTTGGTGCATGAGTGCATCACGAGGTCGGCGCCCAATTCCAGCGGTCGCTGGCATACCGGGGTTGCAAATGTATTATCGCAGGCTACTTTTATACCGTGCGCTTTTGCAATGCCGACTACTTTTTTGATGTCAGTAATTTTAAGCAGCGGGTTTGACGGGGTTTCCATCCAGATTAACCCGGTATGCGGCATAATGTGCTGCTGCAATACCCCGCTATCATTTATATCAATGAAATCAAACTCCAGGATTCCGGCAAATAAATTTTTAAGCTGATTACGAAGACCGTGATACATATCATCAGGTGCGATTATATGCGTGCCGGGTTCCAGCGATTGAAAAACCGACATCCCGGCTGCATTACCGGATGAAAATGAAGCTGCATCAGCTCCGCCTTCAAGTTTTGCCAATAGGTTTTCAAGCAGGGCACGGTTGGGGTTACTGGCCCTGCTATAAATATGCCCGCCGGGGAAGGTGCCGTCAATGGCTCTTTCAAAAGTAGTTGACAATACAATGGGCTGGATTACAGCTTTTGAGGCCGCATCAACATGGTTGCCTGCATGAATGGCGATGGTTTCGATCTTCATAATATGCAAACATATTAAAAATCGAAACCATCAGCCCATCAAAATATGATCATTTTAAAGCCACTGGTGAAATTTGTTTATAAACCAGTTTTTTACCAATTGGGTTAACAGACAGTATACCAGTAGGATGCCTAAAAGAATCGGGAAAAACATAAACGGCATAGGCTCTAATTTAAATGCCCCCGCCAGCGGCGAAAACGGAAGAAAAATACCTATAGCCATAATAGCGGTAGTAAGGGCTATTACCGGGGCAGTAGCCCAGCTTTGTATAAACGGTATTTTACGGGTACGTATCATGTGCACAATTAAGGTTTGCGAGAGCAAACTTTCAATAAACCAGCCGGTTTGAAAAAAGCCCTGATGTTGCGGAGAGTTTGCCTTAAATACAAACCACAGCACAGCAAAGGTTGCATAATCAAAAATTGAGCTGATAGGCCCCACAAAAAACATAAATTTACCTATGCCGCCTGCATCCCATTTACGGGGTTTTTCAATATAATCCTCGTCCATCTTATCCCATGGAATAGATATCTGAGAGATATCATATAATAAATTATTGATCAGGATCTGTATAGGCAGCATTGGTAAAAATGGCAGCAATGCACTGGCGCCCAGCATGCTGAACATATTG
>Ga0206955_1169_pt1 | contig 17282 bp, 18 predicted proteins | sample Alteio_BWOrgHeat_34_FD_153247 | JGI IMG/M metagenome (GOLD analysis project Ga0206955, IMG submission 153247) | Enriched cells from forest soil in Barre Woods Harvard Forest LTER site, Petersham, Massachusetts, United States -... | ecosystem: Environmental > Terrestrial > Soil > Temperate forest >...
TGGCTTTGCCGTTGATGAAGCCGCCACCGTATTGGGCGCGGACGACATTCTTGTGCAGAAAATCGAGCGTGGGGGTGGGGATGGAGCGAAGAACTTTGACCTTCTCGTCGCGAATCGATTCGGCATCGAGCGAGGCCGGCGCTTCCATGGCCGTCAGGGTGAAGAGCTGGAAAAGATGGTTCTGGAGCATGTCGCGGGCGGCCCCGGCATGGTCGTAGTAACCGCCGCGGGACTCGACCCCGACCTGCTCGGCCACGGTGATCTGCACGTGATCGATGTAGAGATGGTTCCAGAGCGGCTCGTAAATCGAATTGGCGAAACGGAAATAGATCAGGTTCTGGACCGTTTCCTTGCCGAGATAGTGGTCGATGCGGAAGATGTCCTTTTCCGCGAATGCGCCTTGAATGGTGCGATTGAGTTCCTGCGCGCTTTTGAGATCCGATCCAAACGGTTTTTCGACAATGAGCCTATGCCGGGTACCGTCGGACTTGCTGGAGAGTCCGGCGCTGTGGAGATTCTGCGCCGCCTGGCCGAAATATTCCGGTGAAGTGGCCAGATAGAAGAGGTAATTTTCGCCGATCTTGGCAGCTTCGGGCAGGCTCTTGAGCTTTTCCGCAAGTTTCTGGTACGACTTGGGATCATCGAGTTCTCCCTGAAAATAATAGATGTGGGCGGAGAGCTTTTTCCAGACTTCCTCATCGACCGGCTTCGTGTGGGAGAATTGGCGCAGGGCATCTCCCAAATCCTTGCGAAATTCGTCGTCGGTTTTCGGGCGGCGGGCAAAGCCGATGATGGCGAAATCCTCGGGCAGAAGATCATTTTTGGCGAGGTGATAAAAGGCGGGGATGATCTTGCGATGAGTGAGATCGCCCGTAGCCCCGAAAATAACCGCCGCGGTCGGCGGCACCTTCGCGGGCGTCTTGGAAATCATGCCGGGGCATTCCGGATCGAGGATGGAGAGGGCAGACATAGGATTTTCCGGTTGAGGAGGGGATTAAGCGTTGTAGGTCGAGGAGGCCGTCGTGCCGCCCTGGCCGGTCCAGTTGGTGTGGGAGAACTGGCCGCGCGGTTTGTCCGTACGCTCGTAGGTATGCGCGCCGAAGTAGTCCCGTTGGGCCTGGAGGAGGTTGGCGGGCAGGCGGGCTGAGCGGTAGGAGTCGTAGAACGAGAGGGCGTTGGAGAACGCCGGAGTGGGAACGCCGAGCGTGGCCCCGAGCGCGACGGTGCGCCGCCATCCACCTTGGGCCTTCTTGATGGCATCGGTGAAGAAGCTATCGAGAAGCAAGTTGGTCAGGTTCGGATTGCGATCGTAAGCCGACTTGATGTTGCCGAGGAATCGGCTGCGGATGATGCAGCCGCCGCGCCACATCAGGGCGATGCCACCCAGGTTGAGCTTCCATTTGTTCGCAATCGAAACGTTGCGCAGAAGCATGTAGCCTTGGGCGTACGAAATGATCTTCGAGGCATAGAGGGCATTGCGAATGTCTTCGATGGCCGCGGCGACGTCGCCGGTGAACTTGACGTCACCGGGGCCCGCCAAGACCGAAGAGGCGGCCACGCGTTCGTCCTTGAGCGAGGAAATGGTGCGGGCAAATACGGCTTCGGTGATCAGGGTAACGGGCGCGGCATTGTCGAGGCCGGAGAGGACGGTCCACTTGCCGGTGCCTTTTTGCCCGGCGGTATCGAGAATCTTGTCGATGAGCGCGCTTCCGTCGGTGTCCTTGAATTTAAAGATGTTGGAGGTGATTTCGATCAGATAGGAATCTAGCTCGGTTTTGTTCCACTCGGTGAAAGTCGCAGCGAGTTGATCGTTGTCCAGGCCGAGGTTGGAGAGCAGTTGGTAGGCTTCGCAAATCAACTGCATGTCGCCGTACTCGATGCCGTTGTGGACCATCTTGACGAAGTGGCCCGCGCCGCTTTCGCCGACCCAGTCGCAGCACGGCACGCCGTTTTCCACCTTGGCCGCGATCGATTGGAAGATGGCCTTGATGTGGGGCCACGCCTCCGGTGCGCCACCCGGCATGAGGGAGGGACCGTGACGTGCGCCTTCTTCGCCGCCGGACACGCCGGAACCGACAAAGAGAATGCCTTTTTCCTTGAGCGCCCCGTAGCGGCGGACGGTGTCTTCGTAGAAGGAATTACCGCCGTCGATAATGATGTCGCCGGGTTCGAGAAGAGGAACGAGCAGGTCTATAAATTCATCCACCGGCGCGCCCGCCTTGACCAGCAGCATGACCCGGCGCGGCTTTTTGAGGAGCCCGACCAATTCCTGGAGGCTGTGGGCGCCGACGATTTTCGTGCCCTTGGCTTCGTTGGCGAGGAACTCATCGACCTTGCTGGTGGTGCGATTGAAAACGGCCACGTTGTAGCCGTGGTCGTTCATATTGAGGACGATGTTCTGGCCCATGACGGCCAGCCCGATGAGTGCGATGTCAGAAGTTTGAGGCATAAATAAGAAGAGGAGGGGGTTAAAAGAACGCCGGAAGGCGCACTAACTCAAAATAACGAGCGAAACTTGAGGGGCAACCTTAATTCGTAGTCCGGTCGAAAAGTAATGAAAAAGTTACGCGGGCAAATTAACCCACCAGGGAGCAAGTTTCAAGGCATCGAGAGGGCCCATCGATCTTTTCGTAGCCGCCGCCGTCAGGGGGGCGGAATCGTTGTAGAGGCGCCGCTTATCTTAACGCCATTCATGACTGTCCCCTTTTTCCGCGCCCTCAATGCATAATTCGATCCGCTTTTCAGTGTCAATGGTGTGGACTGCCCCCTTCAACACCTTCATGCGCCAAAGCATGCGATTGTAGCTCCAATTGCTGGAAGCGGGGCGCGTTCTGTTGTCGCCACAATTTTAATGCGGCCTGTCGCGTTACGGGATCGTCGGCCCGGTGCTGGTTCATGAATGCAACCTCGTCGCGCATGAGCTGGTCGTGGGCCGCGAGGTATTCTTTCAACCCTGGCGAAGGATTCGATTGAATTTGCGGCGGCGGCGGTGTGGGACGTGTTTCATCCGCAGGCGAAGTGAAGAATTGGGCGGGCGTATTCACTCCGGATGCGAGATCGGTTGGGTGGACGGATGCGCTTTGAATATTCGCTGCGTCCAAATCGAGGGAAATTGCGGTGCCGGCGGGCATCGCGCCAGTAGGTTGGATCGTCAGGCGATTATCTGCCGGAAAGTAGGTCAGCGTCGTGGGAAGGTCTGTCGATTGTCCGTAAGCCCGCAGGTGTACCGTCCCGCTGGTAAGAGTGGTTGGATCCATGGGTTGACTGAAGATCACGGTGATGGGAGAAGTCAAAGAAACTCCCGTGCTAAAGTCTGACGGTTGAACGCTAACGACGTAGGGGGCCGGGGAAGCCAAGTCAGGGGGCTTGGAGGCAGGCTTGGTGGTGAATTGCCAGATATAGGGCGATTGCAGGGTTTGCCCCGCCATGCTCTTAAAGCCGAAGCTAGCTGTGATGATATAGACCGTGTCCGGTTGAAGCGTAGTCGACGGAACAATGCTGAGCGCATCATTGCTATAGTCAAAGGAAACGGTGGTCGCGATGGCCCTCCCTGCGGCGTCCTGCATCAGGATATTGGAAGCATGGATGGTGGCTGGATCGAGGGGTTCGTTAAAAATCAAGAAGGGATGGTAATCGGTACTCACACCGATGGCATCCGCTTCGGGGGAGGCTTGTTGAACCCAAATGCCCGCCGTGTCGAAAAGGGCTACGGTGGAAAACGAAATGGTGTAGGGACTAACATGAAGGCCCGTGGTGTCGTAGGAAATATCCAACTCGTAATTATAATTCGCCGTGTCGAATGAGCCTGCCTTTAAAGGCGGAGAGGCAACAAAGGCAATCGCCTTGAGGCCCGGAAGAATGGTCGCAGTTCCAGTCGCAGCGGTTCCATCCGCAGGGTCGCCATTTTTCCGGTAAACCACGCCCGTGAACGGGGAACGGAGCACTTGACCGGGTGGCAGGGGGCGATCCAGGTAGAAAAGGATGGCCTGATCCCGGGCGAAGCCCGTTTCCATCGATTGAGGAACGGTACCGATCACTCGGTAGGGACGTTGGTCGGGACGATTGAAGAAAAGGACAACTATAGAAATGCCCAAGACCAAAAGGAGGAGGGAAGCGAAGAGTAAGGTGCGGGAGTTTTTCACAGTGCGACCCTATCTTGCTCTGCAGGATAACGCCCGAAAAGGGGACAGGCAAGAATGGCGTTAGGATAATGGCGTGAAGGGGGCAGTCCTCACTGGCCAAGTGACAGGCATGTTTTCTGTTTCATTTTGGATTGTTAAACATGCCTTCTCTCCCCCCTTTCTTTTTCACACGCCCTCACGAGGGCGTCTAGACACCGAACGGCGGGCCTAGATCGGTCCGAGGTCGGCGTCCGGATCGGGTACGGCCTGGGTCTTGGTCGACAACTTTTTGGTCTGGGTAACGGCGACTTCCACGGGAAGCTCCACGGGATTGTTTTCCGGCTCTGGCATCGGCTCCACGGGAACGGGGGGGAGTGCTTCAGGCGCTTTCGCCAATTCAGAATCGACGACGGCGTAGGTGCTCAAGCCGAAGGCCCTCGGGTTCATCTGGCGCAGGCGCTGGGCGAGAATCGAGGCGAGGGTCCGCAGCAAAACATTTCCCGCGCCGGGATTGTCGGTCATGAATTGAAGCAGATCATGATCGGCAATGCGCCAAAGCTGACTGAATTCCACCGCGGTGACGGTGGCCGCCGCCGGGCCCGGATCGAAGAGGCTGATTTCTCCAATGGTTTCGCCGGGGCCGACGCGGGCGAGCAAAGTTTCGGTTCCGTCTTCCTGTTTGGCGCGAACATCGAGTTCGCCGCTGATGACGACAAACACTTCGGTCTGCATGGCGCCCTCTTCAATGATCACATTGCCCGGATGGCCGGGAAAAAATTCTCCGTAGGAACTGAGCAGGTCTCGATCGTCTTCCTTGAGATGACCGATCCAGCTAAAGGTGGGCAAGGTGGGCCGGGTCAGTGATTCAGGCATGGGGGGCTGTAGGGTGGACTTTAACAGCCCTAATATAAGCTCACTTAAATCTCGTGAGCAACCCTATCGTGCATTAAATGTACTTCTCCCCGGAATTTTTCTTCCCGGGCGATCAGCTTCAACTCGGGTTCGCGCCGCACCAAATGGTCGGGATAATGGGTGATCCAGACCGATTGCACGGGATATTTGGCCACTTCCTTGAAGAGTTCCCGCTCGGGGAAATGGGTCAATTCACAGAGCAGGGCGGTGACTTTTCCGGCCTTAAGGGCGGGAACCAGTTCGATCGGATGGGCAAGATCGGCGGAATAGACGTAACGCTTCCCCTCATATTCCAGCAGGACTCCGTAGCAATCGAAACAGGTCTTGGGATAGGCACGCTTGAAGTGGCTGGCGAGGCTGGTGAGATGCTGAGTCGCAAAAGCCGTGAAAGTGAACGGGCCGTGGACGTAAGGCTTCCCCGGCTTGACCGGATGCCAGTGGATGGGAAAACCGATGAGCTCGGGAAAGAGGAGGCATTTCTCCAGCCAGTCCTTCATGTCCGACAGAACATCCGCTGGCCCGAGGACGTGCAGCGGCGCGCGGCGGGTGCGTAGCCAGAGCGATTGGATGAGCTGGGAAACCTGGCCCGTGTGATCGCTGTGCATGTGGCTGATCCAAAGGACGTCCGGGACATCGGCCTCGATCTTCTTGTAGAGGAAGAAACGGGCGGCGGCGGCGCCGCAATCGAGGAGAAGGCTGCTTTCCTCGGCCTGGATCAGGATGCCCGAGTGTTCGCGGCGGGCACTGGTGTGACCGTCGGCCGTGCCTAGGAAGATGGCGCGCATGGGTTTGACGATGCTACTTTCCTTCGTGACAGGCAACGGAAAAGCATCCGGTGATTATTTCCGGGGCCATTTAATCGTGCAACTCGCTGGGCTGCGCCCGGTAATGTTCGATGGAGTTGAGGATATCGCGCAGGACCTGGTAGGGCCACTGGTCGGTGTTGATATCGGTGGTGAGCTTCTCGCCGTAGAAATCGAGAACCGGCTTGGTTTCCTCTTCGTAAACTTTTTGGCGCTTCTCGATCACTTCGATGTTGATGTCGTCGAGACGGTTCTCCTTCAGGGCGCGACGCTGGAGACGGTCGTAGACTTTGGCCTTGTCCGGGCACTGAAGATGGAAAACACGGCGCACATCGAGCTGGGCGCTGAGAATCTTGGCCTGATTGACGTTACGGGGAATGCCATCGAGGACGAGGAAATCGATGTCGGGTTTGAAACGACCCGCTTTCACCATGCCATCGATCTGGCTCGACCAAAGTCCGATACTGATATCGTCCGGGACAAGCTGGCCTTTGCTGGAGTACTGGAGAAAGGCCTTCCCGAACTCGGAGCGTACGTCCACGGCGCGAAAGACATCACCACAGGCGCAATGAAAGAAGCCGGGGATGGTGCCGAGAATTTTGCCCTGGGTGCCTTTGCCGGAACCTGGAGCGCCAAGAAGAAGGAGGGATTTATAAAGCACGATTCGGTTAATTGAGCTCATTTTGGCTTATTAAGCAATAGTAAGAGACTATTCAGTGTGAGAAATGGTGTACCGTCCCTCTCGTTGGTCTCCCCTGTAGCGGCGCGTCTATGACCGCCGACCCGATAAGCAACCCACTTGGCGAAGGCCTCGGCGGTCATAGACGCGCCGCTACAGGGGGATTGAAGCCGTACGAGCACCGGTCCTGCGGGGCCTTGCGTCCAGTCTGGGAATCTTCTAGGTTGAAGGCTATATGCTCGATGCTGAATTGCTTGCCCTTTTGGTCTGTCCTGAAACCCATCAAGATGTGACCTTGGCGACACCGGATGAAATCGCCGGTCTTAACGAGGCCATCCGCGGGGGGCGCGTGCGGACAGCGGCGGGTAAAGCGGTGAGCGAGCCGGTGGAAGCCGCGTTGGTCCGCATCGACCGGGCCATCGCCTATCCGATCCGGGACGGGATACCGGTGATGTTGGTGCCGGAAGGGCTCGTGATTTCCGGGGTGAATTTGAACGGAGCCGCGAAAGCCTGATTCCCATGGGTGAACTTGCGGGAAAAAAGCTAGGCGTGCTGCTGACGACGGCCCCGGCGCATCCGAATTTTCGTCCCGCGCTGGCGTTGATGAAGTCGGCGCTGGATGAGGGTGTCCGGGTCTATCTTTATTGCATCGACGAGGGCGTTCGTGCGGTAAGCACTCCTGAAGTGCAGGAGCTTAAGCAGCGCGGGGCGAGTCTGTTTGGCTGCGCGTACGGTGCGGGCCATCGCAAAATTGCGCTGGATGACTCGGCGGCATGGTCGGGACTGACGGTGCTGGCGGATGTGGTGGGCAGTACGGACCGGTTTGTTTCGTTTTGAGGCCAATATTTATGTCGCTTCCGAAAACCCTTGTGATGATCGAAACGGACCCGCGGACGAGCGCGCGTCCGGCGGAGGCGATCCGGATTGCGGCGGGCATCGGCGTCTGGAAGAAGACCGACGTGACGTTGGTCCTGCGCGGGCCGGTGGCGGGTTACAGCCTTCAGGAATATGCGGATGAGTTGGTCGATGAGGATAATTTTACGCGGTACTTGCCGCTCGTGGCCGAGTCGCCGCGCCCGATTTATCTCGAAGATTCGTTCGCCGATTTGCCTGCCTTGGAAGGCTCGCCGTGGAAATACGAAATCATTCCCGCTGCGAAGACCGCTGAACTGGTGCGCACGCACGATTACCTGATCCGGTTATGAGTGAAACTTCTTCATCGCGCTGCGTGCTGCATCTGATTGTGGAGGGCTTTCCGCCTGATCGATTGAAAGAAATCGAGGGTTCAGCCGGTGGGGCAGGGGACATCACCGAGATATTTCAACTGACCGAGGCGAGTGCTCGCGAGGCTCTCGAGAAGATCTTCGTCGCCGATACGGTGGCGGTGTGGGGCGAGATATAACGACCACTCAAAGAAGTCCGTCATCCTGAGCTTGTCGAAGGACCAGACACGTCTACATGGTCAAATTGCGGGTTGCGAATGCTGAAAGCGCCCGAAGGCAGATCGAGAAATCGTAAACAAGCCGCAACGGTGAATACGTGTCTGGTCCTTCGACAAGCTCAGGATGACGGATTTTTGATATAATGCTTGTCGTGCGAGAGACAGGGGGTTAAGCAATCGGCATGGAGTATCTTTTCGGCATCATGCTGGGTGTTCTCGCCTATCTCGTCGTCAAGGTGTTGATGAGCATTTACACGGTGGACCAGAACGAACGGGCCGTCATCACCACCTTCGGTCGGGCCGATCGCCTGCAAGGGACCACGTTGGAGGATCCGATTGCCGAGAGCCTGAACGATGAGGAGAAGCTGCGCTACGCCTATCCGCAACTGCGGGTCATCGGTCCCGGCGGACCTTATTTCAAGTTGCCGTGGCAGCGCGTTTATAAGATCACCGTCGCGACGCAGACGCTCAACATCGCCTTTGATCCCGAGGATCCGCGCGCGAACAACAACAACCAGATTCTCGAAGCGGTCACGAAGGACCAGTTGAACACCGGGCTTACGGGCCAACTCCGCTACACGATTGCCGAGCGCAATCTCTACGCGACGCTGTTCGCCGTGAAAAATCCGATCGCCCATGTCGTCGGTTATTTCGTCTCCATCTTGCGCGAGCGGATCGCCAATTTCGATGCGCCCCCCATGGCGGTGGTGACCGATTCCGTCGTACCGGGCGGCAGCAACGTCGAGCCTGCGGTCGTCCAGGGAATTTCCATCAACGATCTGCGCAAGAACCTGCGTGAACTCAATGAACAGATGGACCGGGAATGCGCCTCCTCGGCGGCACGGTACGGCATCCGGCTCGACGCGGCGCTGATCACGAGCATCGACCCGCCCCCGGAGGTCGAGTCGGCCTTGGCCGCGATCAACACGGCGCACAATCAGGTTTCCTCGGACATCAGCGTGGCACAAGCCTCGGCGGACATGAGGATCGTCCAGTCGAAGCGTGCGGTGCAGATTGAGACGCTCAAGGCCCAGGCCGAGGTCGAGCCGCTCAACTGGCTTGCGGCGCAATTGTCCGACCTGCGCAAGAACGGCGAGCTGGCCCTGCCGCTTTACCTGCGCAACATCCGCCTCGCGCTCTACGCCAAGGCGTCCCACATCATTCTGGAGATGAAAAAATAATATGGACCTTTTCGCCAGCCTGGGAACAGTGGCCGTCGCTGCGTTCATCACGATGATCGTCTGTTTCGTTGCCGTGCCGACGATTTTGGGCATTTGCCGCTTCCTCGGTTTTTATGTGATTGTCGAGGAACGCCAGTGTCTCGTCTACGTGCTCTTCGGCAAAATCCGGCTGGTGCTGGACGAGCCGGGACTTCATTTTCCCCTCGCAACGGACTTGAGCTGGAGGGCCTTTTTCGTGAATGCCTTCGGTGATGTCCGGACGGTCGATCTGCGCCTGGACCAGGAATATCTGCGCAGCCAGCCGGTGAATTCCGAGGAGGGTGCGCCGATGGGGATCGGAGTCTGGTACGAAATGTGGATCAGCGACCCAGTGGCCTACATGTTCAAGAACGCCGATCCGCGCGGTTCGCTACGGGCCAATGTCGGCAACGCCACGGTGCGCAACCTGAGCAACATGAAGTTATCGGCCATGCTCGAGGAACGGCACACGATGAGCACGATGGTGCGCAACGAGGTGAGCGACAAATCGAAGGAGTGGGGATATTCACTCGGCACGGTGTATGTGAGGAAGGTCCACTTCCGCGACGCGAACATGATCTCGCAGATTGAGGAAAAGGTGGTCAACCGGCTCCGGCAGGTGACCTCGGCCATCCGGCAGGACGGCACCAACCAGGTCAACCTGATCACGAGCACGGCGGAGCGGCAGGCTGCGGTCGAGTTCGCCAAAGCCGCGGCGATGCGACCGTTCATCGTCGGCAGCGCGCTCAACACGATTGCCCAGGACAAGGAAGTCTCCGAAGTGATGTTTGAAATCCTGGAGAACCAGCGGATGCTCGAGGGCAATGTGAACGTGACGCTGATTCCACCCGATTTGCGTGGCGACAACCTGACTCAATACTTGACCGTCAACCAAGCGACAAGTGGAGGCCCGACCGCTACAGCAAATATACCAGCGCCCCCTCCTGCCATCCCGGCGTCGGATTCTTAACGGTCCAGGATACTAAATGGGCTGGCGATCGGCTGGCGGACCGGGCTGGGGCTGGTAAGTTTGATGATGGGATCGGGATTGTTTGTAAGTTTGAGCTGAAGTGAAGTGGAGTTTACCGGTGTGACCGTTTTAACCAAGCCAGGGACATTCATGGCGGCGTCATTCAGTTTCTGGAGTTGCTCCGCGTTGGTCGATAGGGGAAGTGTTTCTCCAGAACCATCGTTATGAGGCGGCCCCTTGGTTGGGAGCATTTCGTCGGGAACGGAGTCGAAGGTGAGGGAAGCCTTGCTCAAGGGATCATTTTCGGCGGCCACTTTTCCCGGCATATCGAGATCGGGCGAAATCCGGCTCGTATCCGTTTTCGGAGACGGTGCTGGCGCGGGCGCGGTGGGCACCGTACTGTAAAAATTATGCAAACCGGCGGCATCGGTTGCGCCCAGCGGTGTGATCAGGGGTTTGAGGAGAGAGATACTGGTGGGTGGAAAATTGCTTTTTAGGGAAAGCGAGGAAACGGAAGGCAAGGTCGATGTGTTCTTGTCTGTATTACTCGCGCCGTTAGGCAAGGAATTCGTTGGGTGCTCGGGCGGGGCGATCGTGGACAGGCCAGCCAGCTTGGAAAGATTTTTGTCCGACGCGATTCGATAATAAAGATTATTGCTTTCATCGCCGGACTGCCCGGAGGACCGCTTTCGAAGCTGTTCTTCGTAGCTGCGCAAAAGCCAGTCCTTGTTCGTCTCCGCTTGGGCTTGCTCTTTTTTGGCCTCATCGATCTCGGCCTGACTCGCTTGTTTTTCCTGGGGATGACTGATCACGAAGGGAACGCCATCGGGATCTTGCAGCGAGAGGATTTCGCTGGTGGAGGGCGTTTGTGTCCCTGTGTCGTCGGCTTTTGCCCCCGCAAAGAAAACCGCGCTAAAGAGGGCGGTGGCAGCAAGACAATGGATATTTTTCACTGCTCCCTAACTATACGCTTGTTAAGAAAACATTTCAATGGCGTCTTTGCGGTTTTAAAAAACTGAAAAAAAAGTTTTTTCAGAGGAGAAAAAAGGCTTTTCAAGCGGTTGCCAGCCGCTAGCAACAGTCTATGGCAACTAAAGCAACCAAGAAAACCACCAAACGTAAACCCAACGCAGCATTCCTCAAGCCGGTGACTCCGGATGATAAACTCGCGGCAGTCGTCGGCGCCAAGCCGCTTCCCCGCACAGAGATTGTTTCCAAGCTCTGGGTCTATATCAAAAAGAACGGCCTCCAGGACAAGAAAGTCCGCACGCAGATCAATGCCGACGATACGCTCAAGGCGATCTTCGATGGCAAGAAGTCTGTGACGATGTTCGAGATGAACAAGTACGTCTCGGGCCATCTGAAGGCCTAGTCAACTCGAGGGCAGTTTAACGCGGCGACGGTGGTCAACCGTCGTCGCGTTCTCTTCGCCTTAAAGAGCGGCGCGGTAAGCCATCGCGTTTTCATAAACGCGCTCGTATTGCTGTGCAGAGGCTTCCCAGGTGAAGTCCCGGGCCATACCCTGCTGCTGCATTGCCGCATAGTGTTGCGGACGGTCGTACCAGGTGGCTACGGCCCAGCCGATCGTGTAGTAAAGCGCGCGGCCTGAAATTTCCCAGAATTTGAACCCGGTCCCGCGACCGGTCGATTCATCGTAGTTTTCCACCGTGTCATCGAGACCGCCCGTGGCGCGGACAATCGGCAGGGTGCCGTAGAGGGACGAATACATCTGGTTGAGTCCGCACGGCTCGTAAATCGAGGGCATGATGAAGAAATCGCTGCCCGCCTCGATCAGGTGGGCCACTTCCGGGGCAAACCCGATGTGGGCGTTGGCGCGACCGGGGTAGGCTTCGGTCACCCAGCGGAAGAAATGTTCGGTGAAGGCATCGCCCGTGCCGAGAACGACGACCTGCATGACCATGTCGCGCAGGGCCTGGGGCAGGGAGCCGCGCATCAGGTCAAAGCCTTTCTGCGGGGCAAAGCGGGAGATGACCGCGAAGATCGGAATCTTGGGATCGACCGTCAGCCCGAATCGTTGCTGCAAGGCGCGTTTGCATTCCGCCTTGCCCGCGAGGTTGTCCTTGCTGTAGCGAGCGGGGAGATACTGGTCGGTGACGGGGTTCCAAACGGAAGTGTCGACGCCGTTGAGAATGCCGGAGACGCGGTCGCCCCGGTCGTTCAAATACATCCCCATCCCCATGCCGCCGATCGGGCCCTTGATCTCGTTCGCGTAATTGGGCGAGACGGTGGTGACGACATCGGCGTATTGGATGCCCGCCTTGAGCAGATTGACTCCCTGGAAATCCTCGAACTTGTCCGGGGTGAGGTAGTCGGCGCCGAAGCCGTAGAACCCAAGCACAGAAGAATCGAACTTACCCTGGTACCCGATATTGTGGATGGTGAGTACGCTCGCGGTGTTGGAGAGGGGCGAGAGCACGCGGTCCCAGGTCTTGAGGAACACGGCGGCGATGGCGGTCATCCAGTCGTGCACATGCGCGACGTGGGGGATCCAATCCGTGTCCTTGCAAATTTGCAGGGCGGCTTTGCTCAGGAGGCCGAAACGGTAGGCATCCTCGTCGCCGCCGTAGATATCGGGCCGGCCGAAGTAGCGTTCGTAATCGATGAACCAGATCGGGACTTGGCCATCGAGCTTGCCCTCGAAAATGCCGACCCAGATTTCCTCGCCCCGGCCAAAGTGGACGCAGCACGAACGGGAAAAGGTGATGCCGTAGCGCGCGCGGTCGATTTTCTGGTAGAGAGGCATGACGATGCGCACATCGTGGCCGCGGTGGAGAAGCGCCTTGGTCAGCCCGGCAACGGCGTCACCCAAGCCGCCAGTCTGCGCCAATGGCGTACACTCGGCGGTGATGAAAAGGATGCGTTTGGCGCTGTCGACCGGAGGGGCTTCCCGGGGAGGTAGGAGAGTTTTCTTTGGCTTGATGGCCGCAGCTTTCTTGGGCTTGGCCACGGGCTTGGTGAGAGTGATCTTGACCGCCTTCTTCTTCGCGGGGGCAGGGGCAGGAATCTTGGCTTCTTCGACCACGGGAGCGGGCGTTGCAGGAGTCTCCAGCTTTGTCCCAAGCTCGGCTGCCTTCTGAAGTGAGGTCTTGAGCTTGGACGAGGTCTTGGCCGAGGCGGGCAACAAGACCTCCGGAGCAGGGGTTGAAGACACGGTCGTTCCGTTCTTAAGCGGTTTTTTCGGGGAAGAACTCTTGGCCATGCTGAAGAATACGCATTTTCTCCGAGACCGTAAAGGCCTGCGGGGGATAGTTTTCTGATGCCAGGATTGCGTTGGCGGCAAACGCCCTGTGGCCGCCATCGGATCGTCTATTGTGCCCAAGGCAAAGATGTGACAGGTTGGAAGAGATGCTTTCACCCGATGATTTCACGTACGCGCTGGAGAACACCCGTGTCTTGCTGGCGCCCTCCCGGCGGCTGGACACCTTTGGCACGTCGATGGTCAATTACTTCCTCGTGACGGAGGAAATGGATGCCGTGAATCTTTCCCGCGTCCGCGAGGGACATATCCATGCAGAGCGTCCGCAAATTGTCTCGCCGCAAAACATGGCCAAGCTGCTCCTCGATGGTTTTGGCGACCAGGGGCAACGTTTCGCCGACCAGATCAGCGAGCAGGCGAACCGCTTCGCTTTTCTTAAATACGGTTTTCGCATGAGCAAATCCGATATTCGTTCCTACGACGTGCACGAGTCGCTGGAAAATGTCGCGGGCAAATTGAAAGACGAATTGCAGGTCAAGAACGAGCCGCTGACCGCGCTGCTGACCGGCGTGGACGACGGCTGGGAGGTTTGCCTGCTCAAGTTCATGATCGACATGATTTCCGCGTCGGCCCCGGGGAATATGGGGGATTTTCGCGAGCGGGGGATGCTTTAATCTCGTTGGGGTAAATTCCCCGCCGCTTGCGGCGTGCATTAGGTAGCCGTCGCACTCCGTGCGACGGTCCCGCGCACGGAGTGCACGGGCTACCTCAAATACCCCGCTGCTTGCGGCGGGGTTCTTTATTTTGGAGGCTGACACTCCAATTCTTTCTTGAGATAAACCGTCCGGGTCGGGAAGGCGAATTCGAGCTTGGCTTGGTCAAACGACTCCTTGAGCGCGAGTTGGATGGTGCTCATCAGGCTGTTGTATTCGGTGGAGGTCTTGTAATCGGCCCAGAAAATGACCTGTAAATCCACGGAGCTATTGGCGAACTGGCGCAGGCTGGTCTCGCAACCATCGACGCGCGGGTTGGCGCGGACGACGGATTCCATCAGGGCGAGGGCCTTTTCGAGGTGGGCGCGATCGTTGTCGTAGAGGACGCCCACGACGATCGAGGTGCGATGAAGTTTCCCCCGCGTGTAATTGCGGATTTGTTTGTCGACGAGGTCCTTGTTCGGGAGGTTGATTTTTTCGCCGGTCAGCGCGGCCAGTGTGATGCTGCGCAGGCCCATGCGGATGACGAAGCCGTCGTACTCGCCGAAGGAAATGCGGTCGCCCTCCTTGAAGAGCCGGTCGATCATGATCTCCATCGAGCCGATGGCATTGGCGATGGTGCTTTGCGAGGCGAGCGCCACCGCTGCGCCGACAAAGCTGATCCCGGTGAGCAGCGGCACGATGTTGAAGGAAGGATCGATTTTCTGGATGATAAAAAGTCCCGCACCGACAGTCACGATCAACTTGCCCACGCGTCCGATCAGGTCCGCCCACCGCTCGTCGAGGTTGGTCGATTCGCCCTCCCACCGTTTGCGCAGGACCTGCGCGATGATATCGACGATGCGAAACGAACAGATCAGGACGAGCAGGCCGTTGAGGATGGGATAGAGGTTGCTATGGACATGCATCCAGAGTTCGTGCGGCATCGCGGTGATGGCATCGAAACCGATGATGAAAAAATAGGAAAAGGTCAGTAGTCCCGCAGGCATGCGCAAGGCCCCGGCGATGCGCTCAACGACCTCCGGCGGGCTCTGGCGCATGACCATCCGCACGAGACGGACAACCATCCGTTGCACGATCAGGGTCGCCAGCAAGCCGAGGGCGATGTAGATGTAAAAACGGATCAGGTCCGGGCTGGTGGCATGGTTGGCGAAGTACCGGATCGCGTGCCGCGCGGTGTTAAGGGTCGGGCTGTCCTGGATGAGATCGGCGAAATTGTTCATGGCGTGCGGGGGCAAGAAGTCGTAAAACTACCGGGCAGACGCCATGAACGCACCTCCAATTCTTTTCCCTCGCCGATTTTCCGCTGGTGATCTTATCGGCCTGGTGACTCCCGCCAGTCCCCCGGAGAAGCCGGAATTGATCGACGAGATCATCGCGCGCCTGACGGCTTTCGGTTTTCGTATCAAGCCGGGTCAGCATGTGCGCAAGCGGGACAGTTACCTCGCGGGCAGCGATCAGGAGCGCGCGGACGACATCAACGCGATGTTCGCCGATCCCGAGGTGAAGGGGATCTACGCGCTTCGTGGCGGATACGGTTCCTGCCGGATTTTGCCCCTGCTCGATTACGAGGCGATTCGCGCGAATCCCAAGCCGTTCGTTGGCTACAGCGATGTGACGGCGATGCACAACGCGATTCTGGTCAAGTCCGGCTTGGTGACTTATCACGGCTCGAACGCGTCGAGTGCGTTTCAGCCGGGGAACGAGGCGAGCTGTCGGAAAGTTTTGATGGAGCCGGTTGATCCGTCCGCGACGATTTTATTTTCCAAGCAGGGAGCGGAGGGGACGAAAGTGAAGACTGTCGTGCCGGGAAAAATTGCCGGGAGGCTCATCGGTGGGAACATGACATGTCTGCTGCGATTACTCGGTACGCCCTATGCGCCAGATTTTCGCGGCGTGATTCTCTTTCTGGAGGACACGTGCGAGAAGGCTTATCGCATCGATGGGAACTTTTGTCATTTGCGTCTGGCCGGAGTACTCGATCAGATTGGCGGTCTGGTGATTGGGCAGTTCGATCATTCCGATGTCGAGGAGGAGAAACGTATCGCGGCTTGTCTTCAACGCGAGGCGGAACGGATCGGAGTGCCATGCGTCACTGGCGCGCCCATCGGCCATTTCGCGGAACAGATCACCATCCCGCACGGCGCACCAGCCGAGTTCGATGCGGGAGAGAGGAGGCTTTCGCTTTCTCTACTGTCATCCTGAGTAGAGAGTAGTTCAGTCTGTAGCGGCGCGTCTATGACCGCCGAACGTATAGCAACACGTCTGGCATGTCTTCGGCGGTCATAGACGCGCCGCTACAGACTGAGTTCAGTTCACCGGCGTCAGTGGTGGGGGCTTGTTGAGCAATGCCCAGAAAATTCCCAGTTGCCGGATCGCATCGACGAATTGAGTGAAATCAACCGGCTTGACGACGTACGCATTTACGCCCAGGCGATAGCTTCTCACCAAATCGGCTTCCTCGCTGGAGGAGGTGAGCATGACGACGGGGATCAATTTCAATCTTTCGTCCGCCTTGATCTGCCGCAGGGCCTCGAGGCCGTCCACCTTGGGCATCTTCAAGTCGAGTAGGATGAAGAGGGGATCATCGCCCTTGTAGTCGGCATGGATGCCGCGCCGGTGCAAAAAATCGAGCGCCTCGCCCCCGTGCCGGGCCGTGATGACCTCGTTGGCCAGGTTGTTTCGCTTGAGGGCATTCATGACGAGCTCGATGTCGTTCAGGTTGTCCTCGACGAGAAGAATGGGCTTGAGGGAGGACATGATTATTCCTTGGTATCGGCCTTTGGAAGCGTGAAATAAAAGCTGGCGCCGACGTTTACCTCGCCGCGGGCCCAAGTCCGTCCGCCATGCCGGGCAATGATGCGCTGGACGTTGGCTAGTCCGATGCCGGTGCCTTCAAACTCCTCCTTGAAGTGGAGGCGCTGAAAAATGCCAAAAAGCTTTTCCGAATATTTCATGTCGAAACCGGCTCCGTTGTCCTTGACGCAAAACTCGAATTCATTCCGTTTTTCCACGCACTCGATGGAGATTGCCGCTTTGTCACAGTTCCGGGTGTATTTGATCGCGTTGCCGAGCAGATTCATCCACACCTGTTTGAAGAGGGTCTTGTCGACTTGGACCCGGGGTAGGTCCCCGATTTTCCAGTCGATGGTCCGGCCCTTCAAGTCACTGGACAACTCTTCCCTGGCCCGAGTCACGAGCGCCGCCGTATCGACCCACTCCGGCTT
>Ga0206955_1171_pt1 | contig 17245 bp, 13 predicted proteins | sample Alteio_BWOrgHeat_34_FD_153247 | JGI IMG/M metagenome (GOLD analysis project Ga0206955, IMG submission 153247) | Enriched cells from forest soil in Barre Woods Harvard Forest LTER site, Petersham, Massachusetts, United States -... | ecosystem: Environmental > Terrestrial > Soil > Temperate forest >...
GGAGCAACATTTAAAAGACAGCATCGCAAAAAATTATACAAACCGTTATCTCGTTCATGCAAGGTTTGCACACATAACGCAACCACAACAAATACAAATTGATCAAGGCAGAATAAAATGCATGGCAAGAAATATGTGTATGCGTGGTTGTCCGTTTGGTGGTTATTTCAGTTCGAATTCGTCAACACTTCCATGGGCGGAAAAAACGGGCAACTTAACTATTCGGCCATTCTCTGTTGTGCATTCAATTATTTATGATGAACAAAAAAACAAAGCAACAGGTGTTCGCATCATTGATACAAATACAAAACAAGCAACGGAATATTTTGCACGCATCATTTTTGTAAATGCAAGTGCATTAAACAGCAATTTGATCTTGTTGAATTCAACATCGAATCGTTTCCCAAATGGATTGGGAAATGATAGTGGTGTGCTTGGAAAATATGTTGGCTTTCAAAACTATCGTGGTTGGGTTAATTGCAGTACGCATGATTTTGCTGATAAATATTATTATGGCCGCAACCCAACAGATTCAATCATTCCAAATTACCGCAACCTGCATAAGCAAGACACAAATTATGTCGGCGGTTTCTCTACATTTTTAGGCGCTACACGTGACCGCATTGATGGTGATGATTTGTCCGAACAAATTGGTGACAATTATAAAGATGCATTAACTGAACCTGGGCCGTGGCAGATGTATGCATACCTGCAGGGCGAAACAATTTTAAAAGAAAAAAATCATGTGAGATTAAGTAATGATAAAAAAGATCAATGGGGAATTCCGCAATTAATTACTGCTGTTGATTACGATGATAATGATGAAAAATTATTGCAGGATTTTTTTGAACAGACATCGGAAATGTTTGACAAAGCGGGCTTTGATGATATTGAAACAGAAGACACAGGCCAGGCTCCGGGTTTAGATATTCATGAAATGGGCGGATGCAGAATGGGCAATAATCCAAAAAATTCTATGCTGAATAAATGGAATCAATTGCAGGCGTGCAAAAATGTTTTTGTAACGGATGGTGCTTGCATGACAAGTACGGGAAATCAAACACCATCTATTTTATATATGGCATTAACTGCACGTGCTGTAAACTATGCTGTTGACGAAATGAAGAAAATGAATTTGTGAGTTGATTGAGATAGAAGTTATAGATGAATATTGTACTGTAGTACAAGTGAGTGACACAACCGTGATGCCATATATTCAAATGCTGGTCAACAAAAAAATAACTACTTAATTAAGAAATTATGTTTCGAAGTGCTTGCTTAAAGATCGGTTTATGTTTTTTAATGACGATTTGTATTCATCACTCTTTTGCGCAAAAATTAATTACCGGGAAAGTAACGGATGCAAACGGAAATGCAATTCAAAACGCGAGTGTTTTAATTAAAGGTGCTAAAACCGGAACAGCAACAGATGCCAATGGTTTATTTAGTATCAACTTACCATCGTCTGCAAATACAATCGTGATAACTTATGTTGGATTTGCATCGCAGGAAATAAGTGTTGCAGATAAAACAAATGTTTCGGTTGTATTAAATCAACAGGCAAATAATTTAAATAATGTTGTTGTAGTTGGTTATGGAACGGCGAAGAAAAAAGATCTTACCGGAGCGATAACTAATATTTCAGAAAAAGATTTTAATAAAGGCAATCTTGTTAATCCTATTCAGCAAATACAAGGTAAGGTTGCAGGGCTTGTAATTGAACAACCCGGCGGCGATCCAAACCAGGATCCTGTAATTCTTTTAAGAGGGCAAAGCTCTCTCAGCGGCGGCATTTCACCTTTGATTGTTTTGGATGGTGTTCCGTTGGATGATCCTTCACAGCTTTCAAATATTCCTGCCGGAGATATTGCTTCTTATAATGTTTTAAAAGATGCTTCGGCATCAGCTATTTATGGTTCAAGAGGTGCTAACGGCGTTATTATCATCAACACAAAAAAAGGAGTGGCTGGAAAAACAACTGTTGAATACAATGGTTCAATTGGTCTTGATGTGCAGGCTAAAAAATTTGATCTGTTGAATGCAGCGCAATGGAAACAAGCAACCGGTGATCCTTCAAGTATTGATAAAGGTGGCAACACAGATTGGCAGGATGCACTTGTTCATCCCGCCTTTTCACAGGTGCATAATATTGCTGTTTCAGGTGGTACGCAAACTTTTAATTACCGCGCTTCGGGTATTTATTCAAACCAGGATGGCATTGTAATTAATACAGGCAAGCAACAAACGGGATTAAGTTTTGATGCAGAACAAAAATCGCTCAACGACAAATTGCACATACAAGTTGGAATTAATTATACGCAAACCAATCGTAAGCTTGTTGATCACAGCATTTTTAATAAAGTATTTTCAACGCCGCCGGTTTATCCTGTTTATAATCCTGATGGAAGTTATTTCGAGTTTACAGGTATTGAACAGTTTAATGCGGTTGAACATCAGCAGGAACAATTAAATCAAAGCAAAGAATATTTAACGCTGTTGCATGCAACTGTTGAATACGAATTAATAAAAGGTTTGAAGATTGGAACAACAGGTTCTTTATCTCACTTTAATGCGCAATCACATTTTTTTGCACCGGCTTATCCGGTTGAAAACAGCGTGAATATTGCTTACGATAACAACTCAAATGAAGATTCAAAAAAAGGAGATATTCATTTGAATTATGTAAATCAATTTGGCAAGCATCATTTTGAATTTACCGGTGTTGGTGAGTATAACAATTTTACCAATAGTAGCTTTGGTGCAGGTGGCGAACATTATTTAATTCCCGTAATACAGGATAATGATTTGGGTGGCTCACTCACGCCGCAATTCAATACACTCGGTTCATATAAAGAAGAATATGTGCTCGTATCTTTTTTAGGAAGATTGAATTATAATTTCAATGAAAAATATTATCTTACTGCAAGCATTCGCAGAGATGGTTCTTCAAAATTTGGTGAAAATAATTTGTGGGGCAACTTTCCATCGTTCGATGTTGCATGGAGAATCAACAAAGAAAAATTTCTGCAAAATGTTTCGTGGATAACTGATTTGAAATTGCGTGCAGGTTATGGTGTAACAGGAAATTCAGATGCAATAACACCTTACGGAACTTTGTTGTTGTATGGTTCTGCGGGAAGATATTATGATGCATCTACCGGCAATTATCCTGAATCTTATTCTCCGCAACAAAATGCAAATCCTGATTTGAAATGGGAGGAAAGACATGGTAAAAATTTAGGTCTTGATTTTTCTTTATTGAATGATCATGTATCAGGAACATTTGATATCTATCGTGACAAAACAACGAATCTTCTTTTTGATTATACTGTTCCTACACCACCATTTTTGTACAATACCATTCTTGCAAATGTTGGGACACTTTCAAACAAAGGCGAAGAGTTTTCTATTTCTGCAGATATTATTTCAAACAAAAAATTTACATGGAGTGTTGATGGACAGCTAACATTTATTCGCACAAAAATTGAAGAACTTTCGGGAACGTATGATGGTTATAATGTTTCCACTGATGATGTTGAAGCAGGCAGTGCGTTTGGCCGCGGATTAGATGATTATCCTATCACTTATTTAAAAGTTGGGTATGCACCGTATGTTTTTTATTTGCCGCATTATGCAGGCACAGATGATCACGGTCATACATTGCTTGCTGATTCATCCGGTAAAGGTGTAAGCCCGAACAGCGATAATATTCCAAGATATTATATTGATCCGAGTCCGAAATTCAGTTATGGTTTTGGAAGCACATTTCAATACGGCAATTTCAGTCTTGATTTTTTTCTTCGCGGTGTAGCTGGTCAAAAAATATTTAATAATACTTTGTTGAATATTGAAAGTCTTAGCCGTTTGCCTGGCAATAATGTTACAGTTGAAACTATTGATAACGAAATAAAAGATAAGAAAGTTATCATTTCAGATAAGTCGCTTGAAAATGCATCTTACTTGCGACTGGAAAATATTTCACTGTCGTACACTTTTAAGCATTTGCAAAAAATTCAAAATCTCAGGATCTATATAACTGCAAATAATCTTTTTCTAATAACAAAATATCGCGGACTTGATCCTGAATTGCAAACAGCAGATGACGACGCAATATCTTATATAGATGCAACATTCGGAAGCAATGGATTCTATCCGAAGACACGGTCGTTTTCTTTGGGAGTAAATGTTGCATTTTAATATTAATGATGATCAAATTGATTATATGAAAAGTTCATTTAAAATTTTAGTAGCTGCATTAATCTCGACTTGTATTTTCATCAGCACATCATGCAGTAAAACTTTAGAAAAGAAAGTATATAGCGGAGTGCCTGCACAAAATTTCTGGCAAACACCGGAGCAAATTGCTGCGGGTGTTGCGCCAGCTTACCAGGCGCTTACACAAATTCCGGATGATGCAGTACATGATCTGAATGAAATAACCGGCGGCGAAATAATTGCACCAACGCGTGGAAGTGATTGGGATGATAACGGTGAATGGAAGGCACTTTGGGAGCACACATGGAAACCTGGTCTTGGTATTTTAAATGATGCATGGAGTGAAATATTTGCAGGTATCAGTCAATGCAATTTTATTTTAAGTGTGGTTGATTCATTGCCGCAAAAGCCGGCAAACATTGCCAATATTGATGCAGAGTTAAAAGTATTGCGTGACTATTTTTATTTTTTGATAATGGATATGTATGGTAATGTGCCGTTGGTAACAGATTATAACACTGACCCAAATTCTGTAACCAACTCGTCAAGAAAAGATGTGTTTAATTATCTCGTAAACGATCTGAAAGAAAACGTTCCACTTCTCACGCCAACTAAAGATGCAACTTCTTATGGCAGGTTAACAAAATGGGCAGGTTATATGTTGCTTGCAAAATTATATTTGAATGCAGAAGTATATACAGGCGAACAGCAATATGCAAATTGTATAGCAGCTTGTGATAGTATTATCAACTCCGGTAAATATAGTTTGGGTGATTATTACGCAGATTTTGCTATAGATAATCAAGGTTCAACAGAAAATATTTTTGTAGTGCCATTTGATAAAGTATATATCTCAGGGAATTATTGGGAACTTGAAACTTTGCCGTATCAGCTTGGTGAAAAATATGGTTTGATAGGAACACCATGGAATGGCTTCTGCAGCACGTTTGATTATTACAATCAGTTTGATGATGCCGATAGTCGAAAAAAAATGTTTTTGGTTGGTCAGCAGTATGATAATTCAGGGAATGAGATTATCGATTTGCAAACAGGATTGCCGCTTAAAATAAGTCCTTATGTAAACGAATTTTCAAGTGCTGCAGATACGTTCAGGTTTGCCGGTGTTAGAAATATAAAATATACACCGGAGCCGGGAACTGGTGATGAAGATTTGATTCATGCACAAAGTAACGACATGGTTTTATTTCGTTATGCGGATGCATTGCTGATGAAGGCTGAAGCAGAAACAAGATTGAATTCAAATTTGGGTGATGCAGTGAGTTTGGTAAATCTTGTGCGTGAACGTGCGTTTGGTAATGCAAGTCATGATTGGAAATCACAAGACCTTACATTTCCTAATTTACTGGCAGAACGTCAAAGAGAATTTGCATGGGAATTTTGGGCACGAAATGATGCCATTCGCTTTGGTACTTTTGGCAATGCACGAACTCCTGAAAAGAAAAAAGATCCTGATGCGCATCTTGAATTGTTTCCTATTCCTGCGCCGCAGATTGCATCTAATCCAAATCTTAAACAAAACCCGGGTTACTAATTGTTGCTTATTATATTAGTGCTTAGCCTTAAAGTGCAGCGCAAGGTTTGTTCGATTAAATTATTAGAGATGACTTATTATACAAATCACGTTCTATTTCGATAGAAAGCTTATTACTATTTTATTGTAAATCTTAGTCCTCCATAAATCATTCTGCCTGTTATAGAACCCCAAACGAGTGATGCATCAAAGTATTGACTGAAAGGTTGATCTCCTGCTATGATTGCATCTTTTTGAATGTAGTTTGTAAGATTTTCACTGCCTATATACATTTCAAAAGGATTTTTTGTACTGATGGTTTTACTAACCTGTGCATTCATCATAATAAATGAAGGTGAGTAATCCGGTCTTTGATATTCTACAGGATTGGATGCAGTTGAAGGCAGTCTTTTTTTACCGCTGTAAGTAATGGTGTAATCAAACTTCCAACCGTTAAATTCATAACTTATATTTCCAAATGCCCGGTTTCTTGAAATTAAAGGCTTTTCTAAAAGCTGGTTGTTATAAGTTGTTTTTACATCGAATAAACGATATGCTAACTTAATATCAAGTTTTGCCAAAGGCATAAAAGATAATTCACTTTGAAAACTGTTTGAATACGACTTGCCCTGCAGATTGTAAAACCTAATTGTTCTTGCATCTTCTAAATCCACTACAACCTGGTTAGTAAAATCATTCCTGAAAAAATCTAAACCCAAAGATGCCACATGATTGAACAACTGAAACTTTTGGTCAATCGTTATGCCTTTATTCCATGCAACTTCTGGTTTTAAACCATAAGCACCGTTTGCAGCTGATGCAAGAATTTCCACTGTTCTTGAACTAACAAACACACTATTGTTCTCTGCAAAAATGTTTGCAGTGCGTTGACCTCTGCCTGCGCTTAATCTTATCACTGTGTTCTTAAAGGGCTGGTACCTTATATTTAACCGGGGCGTGGTGAACCAGCTATATAAACTGTTGTGATCTTCTCTTATACCAGCAACCAAATCAAATTTTGTTGACGGTGTATAAGTGTATTCAAAGAAGGCACCCGTCACTGCTTCTGTTCTTTTGTAATTCTCCGTTTTAAAATCTTCATTGTATTTATCGTATTGAAAACTTAAACCTGTTCGAAATTTATTTATTGTTGTATGAATGATGGATTGATAAATAAGATTTGAATAAAAGCTTTGTTGATGTGCATCATAGTTAGTAAAACCGAAATAAGAGTTTTGTGTATGATCGAAAGCGGATAACTGCAAGCCAATGCTCTTGTATCTTTTTTGCGGAAACACATAACCTAATTTACCGAAGGCTTCATATTTTTTTGTATTTATGCCTAAACCATAACTGTTAGTGGTGAACTTATCTGTTGATGCATTATAGTTTGTTTGTCCGCCTGTTCTGTCATCGTTTAATATTTTAAAACCAAACTGCGACATCAAGCCTTTATTGTTATCAAAGCCCCATTTGTTTTCGGCAGTAAATAAATTGCCTGTTGGCAGATCTCTGAAACCGTCTTTGTTATCATCAAGATTTTTGTTGAGTAGGAAATCATCATGTAATAAAATTTCTGTTGACCATTTATTACTTAATTTTCGAGAGAGATTTATATTCAAATCCGTTTTTCCAAAATCATTTGTATAAACATTTGCGTATAATCTTTCACTTGTTGCAGGCTTTTTTAATTCAACGTTTATTTGCCCTGCAATGCTTTCAAAACCATTTGCAACAGAACCTGTGCCTTTGCTTAATTGAATGCTTTCGATCCACGGACCTGGAATTGAATTTAAACCTAATGATGTTGCCAAACCTCTCGGACCGGGTAGGTTTTCTACTGTAAGTTGTGTGTAAATACCTGCTAACCCTAATAACTGAATTTGCTTTGAACCTGTTACTGCATCATTATAGGAAACATCAACGGATGGATTGGTTTCAAAACTTTCGCTAAGGTTACAACAAGCAGCTTTGAACAATTCTTTTTGTGTAATGTTTTGTGTTCTGTAAATATCTGCTGAACTGGTATAAGTGCTATTTAAAGACGATGTAACTCTTACTTCTTTTAATTGTCCGCCCGATGCTAACACAACATTTAATACTTTGTTTGGTGTTACTGAAATAGTATCTGCAGTAAAACCTGTATAGCTTATAATTAATCTTTGTCCGTTTTGAGTTATGCTGAACACGCCGTTATCATCTGTTATAGTTCCTGAATTTGTATTTAACCAAATTACACTTGCGCCAGCCAAAGGTTTAAAAGAACCTTTATCGTCTTCTTCTAAAACAACGCCTTTGATCTCATTGTTTGAGGATGGGTTAATTGTTGACGTATCAACTGTTGTTTGCATGTCCATGTTTTTCATGCTTCTGTAATAGCAGCATGGCGGCAAAGATTTATAAATGATATCTTTTGCTTTTTTGTTTTCAACATCATGACCTGCATCCAAAATGCGTTTCTGTACTTTATCTACTGTTGTTTTTGAAGGATCATAAACAAGCGTGAGCATTTTTGTATCTACGTTCCATAATGCGGATTCAACACCTTTACCTTTTGATGCTGTTTCGATACGCGGTTTGCAATACATAGCACAAACACCGTAAACTTTAAATGTTATCGTTGTATCAGTTTGAGCAAACGATAATTGCACGATGAATAGAAACAAGGAAATGAGAATGTATTTCATTTAGATAAGATTAAGCACCGCAAAACGATATTGCGGTGCTTGTAATAATTATTACTGTTTGTGTTCAGGTTTATATTCAACCATATCCATTCCGCACTTCGGGCATTTGCCCGCTTTAGTACATATTACGTTGTCCATTGAACAGGTATATAATTTTGCCACTTCCATTTTCATCACTTCTTTTTTCGACATGTTATTACCACACACCGGGCATTTTGCAGTAGCGAAATTTATGTAATCAGGATGCATTGTGCAGGAGTAAACAGTGATCTTTGAAGTATTAGTAGATGTATTTTGATTTGTTTTTTGTGCGAATGATGCAACCGATATAAAGGTTGCAAACAGGCCTATAATAAATGATCTCATTGTTTTTGATTTTATGTTTAAAAAAATAAATGAACCAGGCAAACAGTATTTACCTGTCAAACTTTAAAACATAAAATCAAACTCTGAAAACGCAGTTGGAGATATAAACAGGAGTTGAGGAATATAAAGGAGGAGCGTGAATGTTTACAATATGGTCGTTCCTGTCAAAACTTAAATTGTTTATTTCAAAAAAAGAATTAAGCGTTTCAATAAAAACAAGGTGCAAAGCAGGGGCAGTTATAACATCAGCAGCCGCATGTACATCATTTACCTTGAATGATTGATATTTTACTTTGCAACAACCTTCTTTATCTTTTGCACCATCAGCAAGTACCAACTTTATTGACTTTAAATGATTGCAGCAATAATCAGCCTTAACCACCACACCTGTAGTTGAGAAAGCGTAAACGAAAACTAAAAATATGATCGCTGCTTTTTTCATGTTGCTGTTGCAAAATTAAGTAGTCTCACAGATTTAAAGAAACAAATTGCCCACCAGACTAAAAAGCCCTTACAAGTGATTAGCTTATAAGGATCTTACTTTTTTTAATTATATTAAAACTACAACTTTTTAGTAAGTCTCCGTAAGAGGAGCAGGATTGTACGGTGTACATTTATAATTAAACCCGATTGTAGAATCCTTCAAATTAATATTACAGCAAAACCTGAAATAAAGGTTCACGCCGTGTTTATAAGTATAGAAATAAATTTTATTTTCAGAGAGCCTGCAATTCATTAATGCTTCATGTTCCTGCTTGTTTACGGGCCTGTTAAATACAATAGTGTAATTGGGTTGTCTTTTGAAAACTATCGGCTCTTGCAATGCCCTGTCACATCAGTAACAACCTGTTTTTTTTCAATGGATATCTCTCTCATGAATATTTTTTGCGGATAACCATTTGAAAGTACCGGCCTTATTTGCCAGTTGATTTTTTTTGTGCCTTGATTTGAGATGAAAGTAACAATCTCTCCCTCATTATTTAATTTACCAAAATGAAATGTGCTGAAATCGTAGGCATTGATAATAGTATCGGGCAGGATATGTGTTGAGTAATAGGTTTGAAATTTATCAGGAACTGTTGTTATATAGATCACATTTTTATGTGCCCATGAAATAAGCAAATATTCTATTTCAATCCTGATCTTATTTGCAGTATCTGCATTATTAACATTTGACTTCAGGACATTTTCCCGGTTTTCGTTTTTGTCTACATACACAGTTCTTACATAAAATCGATAACTAGTATCAAGCGTTATTGATTGAAATCCTGTTACATTGCCATCACGAAACGCATTTGATATAAAATACTTTCCCCTGCTGCATGCACAGCAAAGTATAACGAGTAATATCGTCATGCTTTGTTTCATCTTATACCAATGTTTGTATAATTAAAATAATAATTACCGGCTAATGAAAAATAATCATCATAAGGAACAAGATGGTATGCGTTAAAAGTAGACCAGTGTATTAAATGCTGCACATCCCATTTTGTGTAATTATATCTTTTAAGATTTATACCATAGCCTTTTACGGGATTGGATACAGTAAACGACCACATACTTTTATTATAATATTTCTGCTCACCGTCATATAATTTACATAGGTAAGGTCAAGTTTGTTTGATACTTCAAACGCATTTTTGGTATATCCTGTGAACTTATGAAAACTTAGCTCAATATGATTCACAAAGTCTTTTTGTAAGCCGGAATAGCTGAGCATAGCACCACCTGTATAATAACGGTCTTTACTGTCACCAAGATACAACTCATCAAATGGGCTACCTCCATCATTATAGTAAGAGAATTGTAAGCTTTCCAGGTGTATATTTAAAAATCCTATGCGCTGAACAGTTTTATTTTTATCTGTTGATGCAATTACATTCGTACCTAATGACAAAGAGTAATTATAAGGATTCTCTAAGGCAGGGTTTACAAAATCAGCAAAATAATATAAGGGCATTAAATGCCAGTTCACTGTATCAGCAAGGTGTTCGGATGTAAAATAATTATTGAAGCCACTGGTTAGAGTAAAAGCAGTGATGAAATCTACGGTTACGAACGGTTTTTTATAAGATGGCCTGCGCATGCTTCCGAAACCTCCGTTATATACCTGCAATTCCGCATTAATAGAAGGATATAGTGCCTTTGCAAGAAATTCAGAAGCTACACCAAAATCCGCATAGCCTGAAGGCGGGATTTTGATGACTCTCTAATGGAAATTCAATATTAGCTTTTAAAGAAAATCCTCATTGAAACCCGAGATCATTATATACAAGCTCGTGATGTGACTGGGCATTGCAAGCAATACACAGCAGGCAGTTTAAGCAATGAAAAGACAATGTATGCCTAAGCAGCATTTTGATCACGCTTTAGATAATACAAGATAAAAGAAATTTAATAATATTATCTATGCATTTAACAGAAATGATCATACGCTAAATGGAAGCGATGAACACCCATTGGGTTATAGGCGAATTTTTATGATTGATTCAATTCAACATGAAGATTTCCTTTCTCCAAATGTCTCTAAATAGCGATGTGTATTAGCTAAGGGAAATTGCGGTGTTATTATTATAGCATTTTTTTGAAAAATTTACCCATTGTTTACTCTAAAATAAAAAAAGCCTTTGTAAGTTTTTACTTTACAAAAGCTTAATTGATTGTTTTGTGATCCCGCTGGGACTCGAACCCAGGGCCCCAACATTAAAAGTGTTGTGCTCTACCAGCTGAGCTACGAGATCAACCTGTTTTCATTTTTTTGGGAGTGCAAAAATAACCGAAAATGCTATTGCACCAAACTTTAAACTCATCTTTATACCTATTAACTAATATTTACACCAAAACTACTTCTTCAATAAACCTAAATTTGCGTTTAAAGAAACAGTATGTCTTTTTATTCCGGGAAAGTTGTTGTTGTTACAGGCGGAACAGATGGCATTGGAAGGGCCTTGGTTGATCAATTAATGCAGCAGGGTGCCAAAGTTGCAACCTGCGGCCGTAATTATGATAAGCTTTATCAACTGCAAACCGTGTATGCCGGCAAAACTTTGCTTGCCATACCGGCAGATGTTGGTAATGAAATTGATTGCAAAAAATTAATTCAGCAGGCAGTTAATGCTTTTGGAACTATTCATATACTTATTAATAATGCAGGTATTTCAATGCGCGCTTTATTTAGTGAAACAAATCTTGAAACCTTACGCCGTGTAATGGATATAAATTTTTGGGGAGCTGTATATTGTACAAAATATGCATTACCATATATCACTCAAAATAAAGGAACTGTTACAGGTGTTTCTTCCATTGCAGGTTATCGGGGCTTACCCGGCCGCAGCGGGTACTCTGCATCAAAATTTGCATTGCAGGGATGGATGGAAGCTTTGCGCACAGAAATGCTGCAAACCGGTGTAAATATTATGTGGGTTTGCCCGGGTTATACAAGATCAAACATCCGCAATGCCGCTTTAAATAAAAACACAGAACCCCAGGGTGAATCACCGCTTGATGAAAAAAGTTTAATGAGTGCAAAAGAATGTGCCGCACACATATTAAAAGCAATTGAAAAAAGAAAACGCACTTTAGTATTAACTGCTGAAGGAAAAGAAACAATTTTATTAAGCCGGTTTATGCCCGAACTTGCCGATAAAATGGTGTATAAATTCTTTTTTAAAAAAGGAGTTTTGATTAAATAAACCGAATGCCTGTTATTTACATTCATGCCTGTTGTTACTCTATCCACTGATATAGGTCAAAGCGACTATGTTGTAGGCGCTGTTAAAGGCCAGCTTATAAAAGCGCTGCCCTCAATTTCTATAATTGATATTACACATCAGCTTGTTGCTAACAATTATTTACACGCAGCATATGTATGCACAAATGCCTTTGCATTTTATCCTGCAGGCACATTTCATTTTGTAATCATTAATTTGTTTGAGAGAGCACCGAAACATTTATTGGTTGCTGATTATAAAGACCAGTTTATTATTTGTCCTGATAATGGCATACTTACCATGATCGCAGGTGAAAAACCAGAGCACATTATTGCAATTGATATAATTAAGAAAAATGTTTCCGGTGTATTAAATTTTGCTGAAACATTTGCCGAAACATTACTTGCAATAAGTGAGGGAAGTGAGTTGCAAAACCTTGGAAACAGCATTACTGATATTGAAGAAAAATATCCATTCCGTTCTACGGTTGGGCCAGATTGGATTGACAGCCAGATAATATTTATTGACCAGTTTGAAAATGTTGTTATCAATCTTACCAAAGATGAATTTGAAGAGCATCGCAAGGGAAGAAATTTCAGAATAGTTCTGCCTGCAAGAAACGACGGCGGCATTACAAACATCAGCGAAAATTATGCATCGGTTGAACAAGGCGAAAGGCTTGCCTGGTTTAATTCTGCAGGTTATCTTGAGCTTGCAATTAATAAAGGAAACCTTGCAGGCTTGTTTGGCTTAAAACGTTTTTCAGGTGGTACTACATTAAACACTTTACCAAGCAATAAATTAATGTATGAGCGGGTAAAGATTTTCTTTGAATAATTCATTATGCGTTTTCAATCTTACTTTAATACTGCAATAAAAATTATTCAATTGTATGATGGAAGCATTCCCCTCTCCCATTTTTTAAAACAATATTTTTCGCAGCATAAAAAACACGGCTCCAAAAACAGAAAAATTATTTCACATGCCTGTTATAATTTTTACAGGCTGGGAAAATCTTTGATTGAATTAAGCACAGAAGAAAAATTAAAAATTGCCATTTTTATTTGCAATGATAATATAGAAGACTGGAAATTTTTATATAAAGATGAATGGCTGAATAATCATAATAAATCACTGCAAGAGCGCATACATTTTATTGAAACAAAACTTCCTTCCTTTTCTTTAAACAATATTTTTCCTTTTGCTGATGAAGTAAGTAATGATTTGGATTTCTTATCGTTTGCTAAATCCTTTTTTATTCAACCTGATGTTTTTATAAGAATAAGGCCACAATATTATCAGGGAGTAATTGCCAGGTTAAGGCAGTATGAAATCAACTACAATTTACAGGGCGAAAATTGTGTTGCCCTACCCTCTTCAACAAAAATAGATTCAATAATTAATATTGATGAAGAAGCTGTAATACAGGATTATTCATCACAAAGAATAAAAGAATTCTTCGGGTTGATTGAATCACAAATTCAAAATCGTAAATCTGAAATTGTAAATCTAAAATCAGTATGGGATTGCTGTGCAGGCAGCGGCGGAAAATCAATACTTGTTTATGATGAGCTTGAAAATATAACTCTCACTGTTTCTGACATACGCGGTTCCATCATTCAAAATCTTAAACAACGCTTTGCGAAAGCAAACATTAAAAACTATAAAAGCAAGATGTTTGATTTGACAAAACCTCTCCCTTTAGGGAGCAGAGAGGGTTTTGATTTAATCATTTGCGATGCACCATGCACCGGCAGCGGCACATGGAGCAGAACCCCTGAGCAATTATATTTTTTTCAGCCACAAAAAATTAATGATTATGCTTTGCTGCAGCAAAAAATTGTAAGCAATGTAATTCCATTATTAAATGATAACGGATACTTTTTGTATATCACCTGTTCTGTTTTTAAAAAAGAAAACGAAGCAATTGTTGATCTTATTAACCAGGAATTCCATCTTGATTTATTAAAGATGGAATTACTGACAGGTTACAATAAAAAAGCAGACACGATGTTTGCGGCTTTGTTCAAAAAAAAGATTTAATACTCCGCAGAAATTATAACAGGCGTATTTGATTTTGTTGAAGCTGTAAACAGTTTATTCAGTGACATTGTTTTTGTGTTTGTATCATCTTTATACTGCAATAAATATTTGCCAACAGCAAGATTGCTTAAGTCTGAAATAGCTTCATCATACACTTCATCTGTTTCAGTTTGCACAGCGATTGTTGCTACAATTTTTTTATTTTCATCTAACAAATTAACCGTTGCTTTTCCATCAATTCTGCCAATAAGTTTAAATGAAATTTCATTTGTAAAATCAGCAGCATTTGTTATCAGCCATTCATTACCATATAAGTTTTGATTGCGCTTTCTTAAAAGAATATTGTAAGCTTTTTTCATGTTTGGAATTCCATAACCATAACGATTGGTTGGCGCTGTATCCCTGTCTGAACTTTTGTACACAGCGTTTAGGATAGTCATATTATTAAATTCAGGAAATGCCTGCCAAAGGCAAGCGATCAATCCATTAATATTTGGATTGGAGAAAGATGTACCGCTGCCAGAAGTTAAGCCTGAAGAAGAATATAAAACAGTGCCGGAACCAACAGAAGAAATATTTGGCTTTATTTTTCCCGGGTAACCATAGCTGCTGAAACCGGCAATATTACCACTGACATTAGTTGCAGCAACGGCGCAAACACTATCATCATCCGCAGGAAAAATGATGTACTTCCAACTGCTGCCGCCTTCATTACCTGCACTGTTGGTAACAAGTATTCCTTTCTTTGCCGCAAATGTTGCAGCTCTTGAAACCATGGTTGAATTTCTATAAAAATCATTGTAGGTATGATTAAACTGTGAATCATCAAACTGCATATAACCCAAAGAAGAAGATATCATATCAGCGCCTGCACTATCAGCAAATTCAGCAGCAACTGCCCAATTATGTTCTTCAACCGGAAATTCTGAATTTGCATTTTCACTGCGTAATAACCAGAAGTTTGCATCAGGGGCAGTACCCACCATCACACCGGGAACATTAGATGCAATAGTGCTTAAACAAAGTTCTCCATGATCATAATCTTCATTTACGCTATTGTCAAAATCTACAAAATCTTTTTCGCCTAAAAACCGGTTATGTGCCCTTGTGCTGTCAAAAGCTGCTGTTGTTTTATATTGATAAAAACCAGCATCAATTATAGCAATGGTAATTCCTTTACCGGTAAACCCTTTGTTGTGTAAAAACTCGCCGTTATGAATATGAATTTGATTATACGAACTGCCATACAAATAGTGGTTTGCCTTAACGTTTTCAAATTTTTGCGCAGCAGCATTCAGTGGTTCAAGCTTTTCTTTAAACTTATCAACTACAGGTTTTCCTGTGGTTGATGCAGGCCCTACGGGGTTTACGCTTTGCACAAATGAAAGCAGTTTGATCGCATTTACTGCAGTTGTGCTGGTTGTATAAATTAATATTTGATTTAACCATTTTGACTGGCTTAAATAAGTTACAGACCCCTGCGCCAATACCTGTGAAATATAAGAAGGATTAACCGGAAGATCAGAACTGTCTATAGCGATATTATACTGTAATCGTCTTTGTATAGCTTTTAATGAAAGATATTGACGCGGTTTATGTAAATGGTAAGGGCTGTTGTTTTTATTTTTAAATACCACAACATATTTTGGATATTGCTGTGCAGAAACTGAAACAGTGATAACAACGCAACAGCAGATGAATAAAAGCTTAAGCGTAAATAATTTTATCATGTAGAATGTTTTAATAAAAATAAGAGATTCAATTTTATTAAAGCAATTAGTGCCGGGCAATCATTGCTTAATACGGATCAGGTTTAAAATAACACCATAGCTGCCATCATCATAACGGGCTGGCGAAGGCGTAGGTTGCCATACCCAGTGCAGAAAATTTTTATAGATAAGTCCGGTATTATGTGCATATACTTCAACTGAATAATTGCGTTGCTGGTAAAACTGAGGGTCAAAGTCGCCTTCAGGAGAAGTTTCATCACGCTGATGAATAACAACACTGCTGTCAAAACTTCCGGCAAGCGTTGTGTAAGGCTTGTTTACTGAGTCATAAACATAATCCCAATCATCCAGGTATTGATAAGGTGTAGTGGCAGAGCGTGTATCAATATAGCTGTTACCTTTCCATGTTTTCCCTTCACTAACAGGGCTAACGAGTTTTATAAAACGCAGGTTATTATCATCCACAACTTCAACATCATTTTCAGTTGGCGTTACATAATAAGTAGAAATATTTTGCCAGGGATTTGCTTCTAAAGTATCTGTTATAAAACGATAGACCGGCCATGATTCTCTTCCATTATTATCTAAAAACAACGTGCCGGTGCTATCTTTTAAATGATAACTGTACACAACAAGCTGAGTGCCGAATGCAGGAATGGTTGTAGAATCAAGCCTGTAAAACCAAACTCTGCCAGCTTGCAAAGGATAATAATGTTTTGCCTGCGCATAATTGGGTATATAATCTTTTTTACAGGAAGCAACTGCAATCATCATAGTTACGCTCATCCATATCACTTTAATCCTCATATATGCCGGTAAGCTAAATATTTTATTAAAGATTGAAACGGTTTTCAATAAGCTTTTCTTATTTAAGTAAGGATGTTTATATTTGCAGCCCAAGAAAATAAATGGCCCCGTAGCTCAATTGAATAGAGCATCTGACTACGGATCAGAAGGTTCCAG
>Ga0206955_1172_pt1 | contig 17204 bp, 10 predicted proteins | sample Alteio_BWOrgHeat_34_FD_153247 | JGI IMG/M metagenome (GOLD analysis project Ga0206955, IMG submission 153247) | Enriched cells from forest soil in Barre Woods Harvard Forest LTER site, Petersham, Massachusetts, United States -... | ecosystem: Environmental > Terrestrial > Soil > Temperate forest >...
TGCATATTAATGGTAATGCTTTTTTCAGGTGCATCCATATTTATAGCTTCAATACTGTTTTTAAGGATATTTAATATCACCTGCATCAACTTGGTATGGTCCCCTTTTATAGTGTATGAGCCTGGCTGTATGTTGATATTAAACTGAATGCCTTTTTTATCAATATTGGCAAAAAGCATTGATTTGCAATCGTATAAAATATTTTCAAGGTTTACAGGCTTTCTTTCATGCGCTCCTTTATGGCCGCGTACCAGTTGCCTCTGAATATTCAATATCTCCTGAATATGAGTAATTATATTTAACAGTTCGGTTATTGACCGGTGTATTTCGCTTGCGTTATCCAGTTGGGTTGATTCAAAGCCCTCCGTAACCGAAATCAATGCAGTTGCTTTAGGTTCGCCTATAGCACTTGCAATGGCGGTTTGATTGGTTTTTAAGAATAAAGTCAGGCTTTTAAGATTGCTAAGATTGTTTTGATCGACGACGCGGTTAATACGGTTTAAGTGAGAGCCAAGGCCCACCATGGCATTACCAATATCGTGTAAAAACTCCGAGGCAATTTCAAATTTGCCCTGGGCGATGGCTTTTTCCAGTTCCTGCTCTTTTTGTTTTTCCAGTTGCAAGTTAAGAGCTTTCAAATCAGCCGCCTGCTTGCTTAATTCATCAGATTGAAGGCGCAGGTCTTCGTTAAGCTTTTTTAATACCTCGTCCGATTGCTTGCGTAAGGTAATATCATGACCGACACCCAAAAGACGGATTATTTTTCCACGTCCATCTTTTACAGGTATTTTGGAGGTAAGCAACCAGCGTGTTTTTCCGCTGCTGTCCAAAAAATATTCTTCTTTATTGATAATTGCTTCGCCTGATTTGATGATGCGCATATCATCTTCGTAGCCGCGCAAGCCGATGTCATTATTAAACAGGTCGAGATCGGTTTTACCTAACACCTCGTCTTCCGAAGAACAACCGATACATTCTACGTCGGCGCGGTTAGCAATAATTTTCCTTCCCTGGATATCCTTTACGTAAATCGTGTCCGGCAGGTTATCTATAAGCGTCCTTAGTAAAATTCGTTCGCGCTGTATGGCTTCCTCGGCTTTTTTATGCCTGGTTATATCCACATGGGTGCCAATAGCGCCAAAACCTGAATTTTCATTCTGAAATATTCTTCCTCTCGACCAAATCCACACCCAGCTGCCATCACTGTGTTTCATGCGGTAATAGCTTTCGTGCGTGCCTTTAGGATTTTTTAAATATTCTGCAAATTGGTTGGTTGCAACTTCTTTGTCCTCGGGGTGAAGCAGATCTATCCAAACTTCTTTTAAGTTATTGGGACTTGAAAAGTCGTAATCGTTTACGTCCCTGCCCAGCATTGAAAAATAAATATCGTTACACCATAATGATTCTGTATCAGGAAAATACTCCCATGCACCTATATCCGAGGCGTGGACCAAAGCTTTATACCGCTCAAGGTTTCCTGCATCCGTTTGGAGCGGAGACAATGATTTACTTTCTTTTTTTTCAGTAAGTTGTATGCTGTTAAATCTCATATTTGAAAGGGAAAAGGTTAAAACCGGTGGTTTTTGTGAATTTTTTTAAAGTGGAAGCGTTATAGTAAATGTTGCGCCGTTATTGTTAAACACCGCAATTTTGCCCCCGTGACCAATAATGAATTGTTTTACAATGGATAGCCCTAAACCAGTTCCGTTCTTTTTATGGCATGTAACAAAAGGTTCAAACAGTGTATCCTTAATTTCGGGTGGAATACCGGGGCCATTGTCAGTAATTTTCAGCGTAACTTCCTTTCCTTCTATATGAGCAGAAATAGTGATCGCCCCGTTATGTACATTCTTTTCGTGGAGTACATCAATAGCATTATTAACCAGGTTGATTATAGTACCGCGCAGCTTGCTTTCATCGCCCGGTACCACCAGCGTGTCGGGGATATTTTTGCTGATGGTAATGTGCTCAATGCCAGCCCTGGTTTCAGCCTGCCTGATAGCTTCCGTTACTATTTTATTTACGTTTACAGATACCTTGGTTATTTTGGTTTCCTTGATAAAGTCAAGAAAATCATCAAAGATTTTTGATGCCTGTTCTGCGGATTGATCGATCAGGTCGACCATTTCACTGGTGTCGCCTTCATCACGCATTATACCGGTAATCACTTTAATATTTTTTATCGGCGACCGGAGATCATGCATCACCATTGCCAATACCTGGCCTACCGCCGAGAGTTTTTCTTTTTGAACAAGTTTTTCATTTAATTCTGCATTCCTGATCGCTTGTGCCGCGTTTTGTACAAACAGTTTCAGCATGTACATTTTTTCGGTTTTTAATTTTCCGTGGTTTTTTAGCAATGCGAAAACAGAATAATTATCCATGCGGGCTAACACAAGATCTTCCAATTGCACTACCTCGTCCCTTTCGATTGAAATATTTTTTACCCTGGACACCAGTTCATCAAGGTTTACTTTCTCTTCAAATGCACCGATCGAAAATAGTTTTTCGTATATAAACCCATCATGGAGTTTGCCGAGCAGGGCCATGTCAGTCTCTAATGAACACGCAAGTTGTTCGAGTATATTTTTTAATAATGAGGTAAGCTGGTGATTATTAAGGCCGATCTTTGAAATCGATTCGATCAGTTTTTCGAGGTTACGCAATTTATTATAATCAGTAACAGCCTTTGTTGCCAGTTGAATAATTTCTTCAGATGCATAGGGCTTACAATGGTACCCTACATTTTGGCCGGCTTGTTCAACAATTTCTTCTATGGAACAATCACTGTAAGCAGTAACAAAAATAATTTCAGCTTTAATATCATATTTTCTTATCTCAATTGCAGTTTCCAGCCCGTTGATGCCAGGCATGCGCATGTCCAAAAAAATAACAGCGTATGGACGGCCGTCTTCAACCGCTTTGCGCACCTTTTGCACGCCTTCCATTCCGTTTGATGCTTTATCAACAGTGAAAACGGGGATGTTACGGGTACGGGGGGCAAGCAGGGTGGCAGGAGCATCAAACAAAATGTTTACCGCGTTGTTGATGCCATATTGTTCCTGCGAAATGCTGCGCGGAACAAGGATATCCTCAATGTTGTCGCGGACCATCTCTTCGTCGTCAATAACTAAAACTGATGTGTTAAGTTCATTCATATGGTGTGTAATATAAGGTATGTGTACTGTTGGGTATTTTTTTGTAATCACTAAATTTTAGCGATAAATTTCCACCTTATACGCACTTGATTTTATTTTGTTATGATTAAATGATATATAAAAAATTATAAGATCGTTTTTATTAATGTCTATATTACAGGTGTTTATAATTTAGTTCTGAATTTAAATTGTGAGTAGCGACGTTCATTGTGCTTATCAGATCAAATACACTAAGTACAATATCAGTTGTGTTTTATAATCAATTATTAAACAGGTGTTGTTAGTAGTTGAGCGGCATTTGCAGTGGCTGTCCTTCGCGATAATCGTCTTTTTGTAGCATCATTGTTATATACATTCCAAAAAAACAGTAGAAATTTCAGGCAATTTGATTGATATTTGATTTAATCAGGCTGTGTACTGATTTTTAAACCAATCGTCAATTCTTCAGGAAAGTAAGTACTTAATAATTATGGAAAAATCGCGCCGTAAATTTATCAAACAGGCTTCGTTGGCTGGTGCAGGAGTTTTGCTGGCAAAAACCGGCTGGAGTGCCAAAAGCTATAAACGCATTATAGGGGCAAATGATCGTGTGCGGGTGGGCGTTGTTGGCTTCAGCGACAGGCATAAAAGCTCGCATATCCCCAGCTTTATGAACCATTATAAGGAACTGAACTTTGAAGTGGTAGCGGTTTCAGATATCTGGAACAAACGCCGCGAAGAAGGTGCGGCCACCTGGAAAGCTAAGATGCAGAATGATGTGAAGGCGTTCCGCAATAACGAGGAATTGTACGACAGCAAAACCGTGGATGCCGTATTTATCAGTACTGCCGATTTTCAACATGCGCGGCACGCCATTGAGGCGGTAAAGGCAGGATGCGATGCTTATGTAGAAAAACCTTTTGCTGAAACTATGGAAGATAACCGCGCCGCGCTTAAAGCGATAAAAGAATCGGGCAAAATTGTTCAGATTGGCTCGCAGCGCAGGAGCGGGGCCAATTACCATGCAGCTAATGATTTTATCCGCTCTGGTAAATTTGGGCCAATAACTATGGTCGAACTTACCTGGAACGTTAACCAGCCCGGCCGCTGGCGCAGGCCGGAACTATTAGGCACTTTGAAACAAGAAGATACTGACTGGAAACGCTGGATAATGAACCGCCCCTATGAGGAGTTTGACCCGCGCAAATATCTTGAATTTCGCCTTTTCTGGCCGTATTCGTCCGGTTTGCCAGGGCAATGGATGAGCCACCAGATTGATACCGTACACTGGTTTAGCGGCCTTAAACATCCGCGTAGCGTGGCGGCAAATGGCGGTATTTATCAATGGAAAGATGGCCGCAGGAACTGGGATACCATTACCGCTGTTTTTGACTACGGCCCGTTGGATGATCCTTCAACCGGCTTCCAGGTTACCTTCGCATCGCGGATGCATAACGGAGATGAGAACCCGGCCGAGATCTATTATTCGAACGGAGGAGAGTTAAATCTGATCACCAATAAAGTTTCGCCAACCGGCGGCCTTACCGAAAAAATGGCAGCTGCAATGGGTATGAAGGCAAACCTGCTGCCCGTGATCGACCTGGCCAATACCGAGAAAGTGGTGGCTTCGGCTAATACGGGTGGCGACGTGCTTACCTCAAACCATGTGCGTAACTGGATGGAATGTGTGCGCAGCCGCCAGCAACCCCATGCCCCGGTTGAAGCCGGTTACAGCCATTCCATTGCCAATATCATGACCAATGCTGCTGTACATACCGGTTACAAAGCAACCTTTGACGAGGCAACACAGGAAGTAATGGCCAATGGCAAGGTATTTAAATATGCATAAGGTGCTATGAGGAAGAAATTAAGAGTTTTGGGTTTTGCTGGCGCGATGATTTTCGTCGCGTCTTCAGCATTCGCTCAGAAAAGCGAAAACGTGCAGGTGACCAAATCAGCTACTGAGAATAAAGTGAATATTCTTATCGGCGGCCAACCTTTTACCAGTTTCCTGTATCCGGATACCCTTGAAAAACCCGTTTTATATCCCATCCACGCGGCTAACGGCACGGTTGTTACCCGTGGTTTCCCCCTCATGCCTCGCCCCGGCGAACCGACTGACCACCCGCACCATGTGGGCCTTTGGCTGAATTTTGAGAATGTAAACGGGCTTGATTTCTGGAACAACTCCTACGCCATCCCTGCGAATAAGAAGAGCCAATACGGCTGGATTCATACCGATAAAATCCTGGAAACCAAAAGCGGCAGTACCGGAATACTCGCCTACCACGCTAACTGGATCAACCAGCAAAAGCATGTTCTGTTAGAAGAAACCACGCGATTTGAATTCAGCGGGAGCGCTGGCCAGCGCATTATCGATCGCATTACCACTTTGAAAGCTGATACGGACGTCGCTTTTAACGATGCCAAAGACGGCATGCTGGGCCTGCGCCTGGCGCACGAATTGCAGATCCCGGCCACCGAAGATCAGCAGTTTACCGACAATAAAGGCAATGTAACTACCGTAAAAGGCGGCACCGATCATATCGCCAACGGAAACTATCTTACCAGTGCGGGCAAAACCGGTAACGACGCCTGGAGCACCCGCAGCGTTTGGTGCAAAGTGTTTGCCAAAATGGGTGCCGACTCTGTCAGCATCGCCATCATCGATCATCCACAAAACCCTAATTACCCCACTTTCTGGCATGCGCGGGGCTATGGCTTGTTTGCCGCCAACCCGCTTGGCGAAAAGGTTTTTACCAACGGTAAATCGGCGTTAAACCTGAAGCTTAAAAAAGGGGAATCGGTAACTTTCAGGTACCGGGTGGTGATCAGCAGCGGGGATAAAACCGTCAGCCCGGCTGAATTGAACGAAATGGCGGCAAAGTTCGCTCAAAAATAACTCTACCCCGGAGATGTGTTAACCTAACAGTACTAACAATACCTAACAGCGCCTAACGCTTTTTTAACATAACTAATTGTAAATCAAAATATTGAATTTGTATTGCGGCGAATCCACGTGGAGGGCCTGTGCTGTAAAATGGTATCTGAAATGAGGAGACTTACACCAGAAATCTTGCTAAAAATAAAAATATGGATATATTCGCAAAAATTGACTTAAAAAACCAATGCAAATATGAAAAAATTACTACTTGCTGCCGCGCTGATGATCCCTTTTCTGGTAAACGCCCAGGCCAAACAGGACCCATTTAATTACAGAGCCGAGGACAGGTACCTTTATTACAGCGATGTGGTGAAAGTGGATACAACTTTCACAATTCTGGACATGTACAAGGATGCCAAACTTTTTGTTACCAAACTGGCGCTGATCAATACACAGGTCACTACCGATGATTCGGACAGCGGAACTGTGATAGCTGATATTGAAGAACCTGCTACCTATAAAACTGAAACCGGCATAGGCGATGAGCCGATGACCCTTAAATACACCCTTAAAATTGAGTCGAAAAAGGGCCGGTACCGTTATACCATCGATAACATACAGATAAGTTATACCGATGATGATAAAACACAATATCATACCCTTTTTGACATGGATAAAGAAAAAGGCGGCGGTATAATAGGTATAGGAAAAGGTAAACGCGTGTTAAAGGCAATGGATGCCCTGTTTCTGGATAAGATAAATTTGCTTACTTCTACAATGAGTAAGCGTTCGGACGATTTTTAGAAATTAAAGAAATTAAATACAAAAGCAGGCGAGTGTACACTTACCTGGCTTTTGTATGGGTCATACTCCACAAAAACTAATCGCCTAAAACCAACCCCCGGTCTATAAACTCCCCGTCCGGGTCGATTTTTAAAAAGATTGACATAACAGGTGAGTAACTTCGGACAGCAAAAGACAAGTTTTATGCATTTTAAAAAACGACTTATAGTAAATGTTGGTGTGCTGGTAGTAATTGCTTTAAGTGTTGCTGCCAAATTACCCCATCAACAAGGCCCGCAAGGTAACTTAAGTGCACAGACACCCGTTACCCGGTCGGCCATTACGTTTGGAATTAAGAACCTGGGTATTAATACCGAAGGTTCAATCAGCGGGCTTGTTGCAAAAGTTAATTTTGCCCCTGCCAATCTAAGCGCCAGCAGCATCGAGGCATCGGTTGATGTTAACACGATCAATACCGACAATTCAAGCCGGGATGAGCACCTGCGCAGCGGCGATTTTTTTGATGTGGCACGCTATCCAAAAATTTCGCTCAAATCTGTTGCATTTAGGCACAAAAGCGGCAATAATTATATCGGGACTTTTACCCTTACAATTAAGGATAAGTCAAAACAAATTGAAATGCCTTTTACTTTTTTGGATAAAGACAATACCATTGGATTTAAAGGCGCATTTAAAATAAACAGGCTTGATTTTGGGGTAGGGAGTGAAAGCATGATCCTGTCTAACGACGTAACTGTGAATATCGATTGTGAAGGGGGTAAGCAGGTGTCTGCGCAAATATGAATCCCTTTTAAAAGGGTAAGAAATTAACGTGTTTAGCGATTGGAAAATGATAAAAGAGATAGAATTTAAAGCTTGGGCCGTGCGATTCCCCTCTTGAGAGGGGTGGAGGGGTGTGTTAATGGACATGTTGGCAAACACACCCCGCCATCACACTTCCCAACGCGCCCCCTCTCAAGAGGGGAGTTGCTGCAACGTTCATATTATCAATAAATTACTGCAATTTCCTTTGGGGATTTTAATCACTAAACACGTCAATAAATTATAACAATATATATCGGATTTTAACCAGATTTATATTAAAACCATTACTAACTTTAAAATATTAATCTGTAATATCATTCATACCATGAAAAATATAAAATCCAGCCTGACAAGGTTATTTGCTGCAGGCTTACTAATGACAGCCTTGGTTTACACCGCAGGCAAATGCAGCGCCCAGGCAACGCCGGCCCGCGCATTGCTCGCCCTTTCAAAAGGCGATCATGTTTTGGCGATCATCGACCCGGTTAGCCTGAAAGTAATAGCGACTGTGCCCGTAGGCTCCGACCCGCATGAGGTGGTGGCCTCGGCTGATGGAAAAACGGCCTATGTTACCATCTACGGCGGCGGCAGTCTGCACGAACTGAATGTGATTGACCTGGTAGGGCAGAAGGCTTTACCAACAATTGATACCCGCCCGATGATGGGCCCGCACGGTATCACCTTTGTTGATGGCAAAGTGTGGTTCACAGCCGAAGGCACCAAAACCGTGGGCCGGTATGACCCGGCAACCGGCAAATTCGACTGGGTAATGGGCACGGGCCAAAACCGTACGCATATGCTCTACGTAACCCCGGATAGTAAAAAAGTATACACTACCAACGTGGCTTCGGGCACGGTAAGTATTTTGCAGGACAGCCTCATCGTTTCAAGGCCATTTCCCAACGGCTTTACCCCACCCCCGCACCATGATTGGGTACAAACGCTGATCCCTGTGTCTACAGGTTCCGAAGGATTTGATGTTTCGCCGGATGGTAAAGAATTATGGACAGCGGCTTCCGACGACGGCACCATCGCGGTGATCGACCTTGTTGCTAATAAATTATCCACAACAATTGATGCAAAAGCTATGGGTGCTAACCGCCTTAAGTTTACCCCTGATGGCAAGCGCGTGCTGGTAAGCAGCCTGCGCACCGGCGATATATTTGTTTATGATGCGGCAACACACCAGCTGATCAAACAATTTAACACCGGCAAAGGCGCAGCCGGTATTTTAATGGATGACGACGGATCGCGCGCATTTATCGGCTGCACCGGCGATAATTATGTGGCAGTTATCGACCTGAAAACGTTAACCGTTAGCGGGCATATTGCTGTAAATGGTGCAGATGGACTGGCGTGGGCAGTGAGGCCGTAGCGAGGAGATAGTTCAGGATTCTTTAATTTATATTTTTAACAATGTGTTTTTGTCCTGAAATAGGTTTAACACCATCTGGTATAGATATTAGTTGACAGGTCAATTAATACAAATAGGGGTTGTCGTTCCCGCAGCGATAAATGCTTGATGAGCGTGAAAATCGGGAGAGTAGGTAACAGAACCGGACAGGTCGACTATAAATGTGCCCCCGCAGCATTCATTTCTGGCTCGTCCTCTGGCAAAAGCATTGTTCAGGTGTACAGGGGAGGTCCCCGTTAAGGTCGCTGCACAATTTTTAGAAAGTTGAGTACAAGCAATCCGGACATTTTTTACCTTTTCTCGAATTGCTTTAACTACTTCGGGGCGTGGATTGTCGTGTTTGTTGCGACCAATTGAAAAAATGACAGTTTTAGGGACTGTCAAGTCACAAAGTTCTTTGGTGAATCCAACAACGTCGCCACTACTAATGTTGCCGCCATGATGAGGGAAAACAAGCAAAGGCGCTTGTATATCTATTTTATGTTCTTTTAAATCGCTGAGCGCTATTTCGTCAATGTCACCCGCAAGATAGGCTATGGGTTTAGCATCCCAAAATATTCTGAAGGAAGCGGAAATAGAATTCGAAGTAATTTTTCTGCCAGAACGGTCAGAACTGCCTGGCGATTTAGCAGCAAGATATGCCGTAGGGCCAATGGTTTCAATGGTTATTTCCCCGCACCGGAACTCGCCGTGTGTCCGTGTGATAGCAGCAAATAACTTGGTGCCGCCTTTTACAGATGACATACTTATTGTATGAGCTAGATCATCCCATAAAGCAGATTTTTTTATACCATCTGAGTTTACATAGACATTGTTCACAGAGACATGACCGGAGGCTAACAACGCGATCATTCCTTCAATATGATCTTGATCTGCATGCGATAAAAAAACGTTCTCTATATGCGTAATGCCTTCATCCATAAGGAATTCCAATACAAACGAACCTGGGCCGCAGTCAACGACGCAAGAATTACCTCGGTCAAATAAAACGGTGCAGTTTCCGTGTCCTATATCCAAAATGGCGGCATAACTATCGCTGAACGGCATAACTTGATATTATATTTCCCAATCTTTAATAAATAATTCGTTGGCATTCTCATTTCCGATATTTACCTTGGCAAATAACCGCATGTCAGGTTTGACAACCTTCTGTAGGTGATCAGGCAAATTATTCATATTCAGCGCTATGGCTTGCTGTGAATTCCATCCAGGAATGACTAAATACACGTTCTTATTGTCCTTTATGTCATCGATACGTACCAAAGTTCGCCAAGCCTTTCTACCGACAGAAATATTTCCGGCAAATTCGTTCATGCATTTTTCAAGCCCCTCAATCAGGGAGTCTACATTGTATTCGTCTGGGGTAAGTACGACTGGTAACTTTTCCCTAAATTTGCGGATTTCAAGTATTTCAGGCTGTTCGTATCTTGTCACCAATAGCGATGGTATGCGTCGATGGTAGCAATGTGCGGCGAATTCTGCACCGTCAATCGGAAAATACGATTTTACTTTCCGAAGATGATGGTCTGTAACAACAGCATCAAATTTTTCGTTTATTGATTCCAGGTAGCTTTCAAGATCAGTTACTGAGTCGTTCTGAAAAACAGGCTCAAGACTAGCATCTTCAACCATGTAGGCGAGGGTATCTCTACCGTCCTCATAATCGTCAATAACTCCTACTTTTTTAATTGCGGATAATAGGTTTGTACTCATTGTTCAATTCCAATAATCGGTAGTTCAACAATTATTTCAGCGCCTCCAAGGTCACTTTGGGCGTTTACGCCTGTAATTCCTCCAAGGTCGGTCACCGCATCTCTTACTATTGTTAATCCGAGGCCAGTACCGTTGGGGTTGGTTGTTTGTCCAGGCAACCAAATATCCTTGACGTCAATGTCTTTTATACCTGGGCCATTGTCAGCCACGGCAATAGTTAAAACATTTTCGATTAGAGTGGTTCTGATACGAATGTGTCGATTCTGTGTTTTAACATTTTCAAAAGCCACTATACTATTATTAAGCAAATTGGTTATAATGGATTCTACCGATGCCTCGGTGCCTCTTAGATAAGGGTTGCCCGGCAGAAAATCCTTTTCAATAGTAATGTTTCTTCCCGATAAGAACGGGTCAAAGGTGTTCACGATGTCATCAATCACAGTATGGATGTTCAAGCGGACTGGCCTTCGCTTTTCGTGGGCCAGCAGCTTTAATGTCGCACTGCCCAACACGGCAAGTGATTTGATGGAGTTTTTAATACTATCAATGCGCTTAGCAAAAAAACTCTGATAATCCTCTTGAGATACCTTTTGTTTGATTCTGCCTTCTAGCGACTGTGTGGAAATGGTGATGACTTTTATAGGGCTGCCCGCTGATTCATGGGAAAAAGTTGCTGCAGTTATCCCTGCTGTACTTAACGTTCGATAAAGCTGAACCTCCGATCGCAATACTTTGACTTCCTTTTCGTGTGCCTTTTCGTATGCGTCGATAACTTTTTTAAGTTCCTCTTTTTGTCCCTCGTCGCTAACCAGTTCTATTGCAGTGTTAACGGCCTCTTTTGTAGCCCTGGCCTTGGAACTCGTCGCGGACTTATCTTTTTGGCGTCGAACCTCCGCTTGCTCAAGCCGACGTTTTGCCATCCAGTCGAGTGCATCCTGGCAGAAGCGTTTGATTTCATGAAATACATCATTTTCAATAAATCCAGAGCGGTCTGTCTTTTGCGAAAGAAGTCCTTCAGAGTTGGGTATCCTGACTACGCCAATCGATGTGTTGGTTGAAGGCCTTTCCTCAGGGTTCCTTGCTCTGGACAAGTTCATGTCCAACCAATCATTTCCTTGATTTCCGTAAGGGTTCACCCGCAGTGTATTTTCATACAAGTGCACACCGCCGAATTCCGCCAGCCATTCTTTTATTTCTGCAAGGGTGTTAGTTCTTGTAGAAAAGGTCGTACTATTTAATAGGAATGCCCACAGATCAAATGTCATCGGCGGACAATCGTAAATTGTGTTTTTCAATTTCCCTATAAGATCTGCATGGCTTGCTTTATACAAAACTTGTCCCCGGTAATCTTTTATAGAGGCTTCGCCCGTGCCGTTAGCATCCACGGACGCAAATAAGTGAAAGTCCGCATCATCAAAATATCTTTTGGAAACCAGTTCCTCCATGGTCTTGAATTCTGCGGATTTTAAAGTTGGTTTGAACGCATTGGGGTCAACACCGAACGGGTCGGCTAGCAAGATCAAGCCCCTAGCGATTTTTTTTACATCTCGCTCGGTGATTCCGTACTTCAAGTTTTGTATTGTTATACGTGCCCCTTGTTTGAATTCAGTATCTGAATTATCGATAGTGATTGGGAGATCAACGTCTTCGACAATTTCCGCATTATCAAATTTCTCCCAATCTATAATTAACGAGAATTGCTTCTTGAGTTGATCAAATGGCGTACTTTGAAGGCCGCAGATCTGCCCCATTCGTAAAGAAGCTAAACGTCCTAGCCCTTTACTGCCGGCCGTTATCCTTTGCAGCGTACGGCTTCTTTTACCTATTGATTTAGAAGACTGACCGAGGACTAACCAACCGTTTTTGATACCGTCAGCATCCATACCATCACCATCGTCGTGTATTTCGATGGTCCCACCCGGTTTTGTAATATTTGTCAAAGTGACAGTGCAAAATTTCGCATCGGCGTCGAAAGAATTTTTGACCAATTCCAAAATGCTTTGGTCCACACTTGGATTAAGTTCTTCACCTAGCCGTTTAATAATCTGGGTGGAGAACTTGATATGGGCGTGTTCGACATTTTCGCTTTCCTTCATACAGGGATTCTCATCACTATTTTAACAGTTAAATGCCTGCAGCGAATCTGTTCATTGATCCACTCGTCGGTTTGGTTTGATTCTAGTTTTTTTACCAGTAGTTCGCAATCGGCAAGTTTGCCCGACTTCGGTTTTAGAACGATGAGATGATTGTCTACATAAACAGGGGTATGAGCATTGATAATAGTAGCTATGGCTCGACGCTGATCACCCATGCGGGAGGTTCGCTTTACAACAACGAAAGGGCCATCAATCGCCTGTCCCTTAAATTGCCTTTCTTTACTAATGTTTTTAACCATATGCCATCCCGGTAGTCCGCGACTAACAAGAAATGGCCGGAGGACACCCTCATGTGGGTCGCGATTATCAACGACATTTCCGACTGATACGTCAAAAAGATCACTCACAACGCGATCATGCTTTGATCCAGGGCTCCATCTGTATGCTATTTCCCCATCATTGGGGTTAAGCCTCTTTGTAAAAACAATCGAGAACACATCTACGTCGGCGAATTTATCAAACTGCCCGAGCATGGTGAGGTTACTGATAGTGCAATTTTCTTCTACCATTGCCCGCCATTTCTCATACCGCGAACCGCTTCTCAATACATCCGGCAGAATAGCTATAATCGGAGTTCCCGGCTTGACGAAACGTATAATACGATCTATGAAAACGGCCGCAGCCGACAATTTACCCGAACCCCAAGTGATGTTTTCGCAACCATCTATTAGATTAAACGGGGGGTTCGTAATAATGTGAGTAGCATGAGCGTAATAGGAATTGTCTGCCAAGCCGTCGCCTACTTCCATGTCAATAACTGGTTGAATAGCCTTCGCTGTTGGCTCTGTTAACAGACTAGTAATAGCCAAGCGTAATTTTGCGGCTCGGATAAATTCCGGGTGTAAATCTGTACCTACTAGCGTTAGGCTTTGTACTTTGTTATGCAGAGCAACGTTGGCAGCTATAAGCAGATTTCCTGCACCGACTGCGGGGTCATAAATCGTGCAATTATCGCCGAATTGAAGTTGAGGATTGGCGAAAAGTTCAAGGGCTAAGTCGCTATTTGTAAAAAACGCACCAAATTCTCTGCGCTTCTCAATACCCACAAGCCGACGTAATTCCTCGGCAGCTAGTCCGTTGACAAATCTGACCCCGTCCTTTTGCCATTGATCGCGAGAAGAGCCTTGATAGGCTTTCAAGTGATTGTCAAGCCGGTCTACAAATGGTAAGTAGTCGTTCATCGGATTTGTTTCGAAGCAAAATTGATTGTAATTAAAACAATGCAATTTAGTATTAATATAGTTATTATGCTAATTTCACCTTTGTTAACAGTTTCCAACTGCAAATTAACGGTAATTACATCGCAAGCCACAGTTTGACGCTTGCGGCAGCGAAAACAGTGAGCTCATCTGCGTAGCATCTCATCCTAATATTTAATCACCTCAACCTTCACCGGCCCTAAAAGCCCCGACGACTCCAAACCGGACCTTGGATCAGGCCCAAATGTGGCCGAAACCTTTCTTTGATCTGCGGGCAGTTTGCTGTCGCCAATCAACCGGTTCATCCAGGTGTTCACTACTTTTATCTCCAGTTTATTGGTGCCCGGTTTAAGTGCTTTGGTTATATCAACCTGGTAGGGTGGTGTCCAGGTGCCGCCCACCGCTATGCCGTTAACGGTCACTTTGGCAATCGCCCTGGCAAGGCCCAGATCAATGATATAATGCGCACCCGGGGTTAGTTTTGCGATGTTAAAAGTGTTGTGATAATACGCCGTACCCGAGTAGTATTTGATGCTGTCGTTTGCGTTAAGCGACCAGTCGGCTAACGTGTTGAACACCACTGGATTTGCCGGGCCGCGCATGGCCTTATCAAAATTAACAACCCATGGGGTAGTAATGTTGATAGTTTTGGCGGGAGTGGGGTAATTTGACTTGGTGGTATCACCATTCGCTCCATTTTTCCTGAAGATCACAAAGGCGCTTTCAAATGGTGCGAGATGCATCGGAACGGAGGTGGTGATTGCGCTTTGACTGTATGCCGGCAGCCGGCGCATAATGCCGGTAACTGCATTCCATAATTCAGGGCTTTTGCCTGTGATGCGGAACGCTGTTGAAATATTTACTGGCGTATTTTTTTGGTTTGACACAAAATAGATCGATCCATCCTTTAATTGCCGGTGGATAAAAAGGATGGAATCGCTTTTCGTTATTTTAAGGTCGGGTTGCGCCTTTATCAGGTCCAATGCCTGTTGCAGATCCATGCCGCTAAGCACCAGGCCCTTGCCGTAATGATTAACTTTTGTGGTTATGCCGTCAATATTGCCCCAAAGTTCGGCTGCTATGCTTTGCACCTGCTGATCTGCTGCCGGGTAATTGGCCAGGCTTGGCGATCTGTCGGGCCTGGGCCCTAAAATTACTGCGCCTTGCTGTACCAGCTCTTTTATTTTTGCGAGCAGTTCCGGACGGATCGTCCGGAGTTTTGGCAGTACGAGGATGCCGTAGCGGATGCCGTTTGGCAATACCAGTTTTCCATCGTTTACGGTAAGCTTTTGTTTGATCACATCACCATTAATATAATCATAGGAGTAACCCTGCGGTAGCGCCGGGTCAGTTACCCCTGTCATTTTTGGTGCATCTTCGCCTATAAAGTAAGCCACATCGGCTACATATTGGCCCTGTTGCAGCATCATATTACACCTTTTCATGTATTTTAAAAATACATCCATATCAAAAAACCAGGTATTTAAGCGGTTAAATTCAACGCCAAACCAGGCCGTTACACCCGGCCCAATTTCATCTTTTGGCTGCGAGATATAAACGTGCAGCAGGGTATTGTTTATCCCCTCGGTAAAAAAACGGTCGCCGCGTTTTTTAAACATGGCCGGGTACCGGTAAAACGGAGCGCCCGCTGCGGTGAATGATTCGGCAGATACCTTATTTTTTCCATAAATATGGGCGGATGAGGAAGCCGCACGGTTTTCTATATCACCCAGATCGCCCTCGCTCCAAAATTCTCCGCCCACTTCATCCGACTGACCGCCATACTGCAAAAACTCGCCGGGGTAACCCCAATGTCCGTAATTTTCAAGCCAGGTAGTCAGCCCGTTTTTGTGGCTTATATCGCGCAAACCGCCCACATATTTAAAGGAAACGTCATCAGCCACCAGCCTTCTTAAATCCCATAAAAAACGATCGGACAGATCTTCGCTGCCCACTACTTTGCCCTGTAAAACGGGCATATACGGCGTTGGGTCGTAATTATATTTTTGTTTGAATTCGGTTATCAAATCATCGGTCCAGTTCTGGCTCCCGGTTTCGTAACTATCTTCAACGGTTACCTTAAATGTTTTGCGGTCTTCGGGCGGTATGCGTTTAAGGATCTGCCCCAGAAATGCGTTAAAATGTTCCGCCACATGTTCCCTGCTCATTTTGTCAATTTCCAAACCCTGGCCTTCGGGCGGTGCGGGGCTATTGGTTACATTGGTTGGCGTCATCCCGGTCCGCTCAATAATCCAGTTACCTGTGGGCACCTGCCAGTTAAGCATACCATCGGCCGTCATATAGCTCGAAATATCAATTACTTTATTTGGGTCGATGATATATTTCGAGGCTTCGTCCGGTTGTGGCGCCCATTGGTAGTTTTGCCAGAAGGGGTGCGGGGTTGGCCACATTTTTGCCAGCGTTTTTTCGATATAATCCTCCACCATCGGGGTGGAGGATAGCTTTAATTCCGTAATGCCGCAATCATTTGAGATCCTGGTAAACACCAGCCTGATGCCGGTTGATTTGGTTGCCGGGATAGATATAGCCGCCGGGCCGTAAGGGGTAAAACCGGTATTTAATGCAGGGTTTGTCCGGTCGATGTCGAAGTGTTTAATGGTGACGTAATCACCATTTGTCTTAGCCTGAATCTCACCTTCCAGGTAAACTGGCTGTTGTGTTGTATTGATAATGATGCTGCGTATAGTATCGGGTGCAGTTGTGTTGATGTCTAACGAAAATTGCTGCCCGTTATGGAGATGGATGGCGGTAGCCGGATTGTTATCTGTTAAATTATTCAGCGAATCGATAGCCGGTATTGAAGAAAGCTGCGCATGGATAACGGCGCCATAACCCGCCGGAACTGGATAGGCCAAAACTTTGACATCCTGGAATTCTTTTTGCGGCTGATCCAGTTTTTGATGCAAAGCCAATGGCCCTTGTACGGTAACCTGGGATGAGGTTAAATAACGCATGGACTGGCCTGGTTTAACCCATGGGCCACCCGATTGGCTCCAGCCCGGCCCGTTAAAAATACCGATCTGTATATTTAAACGTGTTGCTGTTTTTAGCGCAGCATCCAAAATGTCCCAC
>Ga0206955_1165_pt2 | contig 17050 bp, 12 predicted proteins | sample Alteio_BWOrgHeat_34_FD_153247 | JGI IMG/M metagenome (GOLD analysis project Ga0206955, IMG submission 153247) | Enriched cells from forest soil in Barre Woods Harvard Forest LTER site, Petersham, Massachusetts, United States -... | ecosystem: Environmental > Terrestrial > Soil > Temperate forest >...
AAATATTTGCAGTTTTTGATTTATCAAAAAAACAGCAATAACCCGTCGCGGTTTTTTTGATAGTCATCAGGCCACAGGAAGTTGCACCTACCAGTTCGCCATTATCCAGCTGGATCAGCTTATAAACAAAATTGCTGTGCTCATTAAGTTGCGGGCTGTTAATCACTTTTACCGGCTTAAAAATACCGGTCTTTTCATCAAAAATAGTGATGCCCAAACTGCCGCAGATCCAGATCTGCCCATCCTTATCTTTCAATATACTGGAAATGATTGAGCCAGGCAGTCCCCTTGATCTGTATTGCCGGTAATCATAACTTTTAATCAACCTGGTTACCGGATCGTAAATATTTAGCCCACTGCTATGTGTGCCAAGCCAAATGCGGCCGCTTTTATCTTCATAAAAACATTTAATAAAATAATCCTTCAAAAATGGATAATCGCCTTCGTTCAACGGGAACAAGTTAAATTTTGGAGGTTTCAGGTCTAATTTACACACGCCGCCCCCATCTGTCCCAATCCATAAATTACCCGAACGATCAATACATAAAGCCGAGAGTATATTGATGGGTAAAGTTTTTATCCTCGAATTATCATGCAGGTACTTGACAAATGTCCTGGTGTTATTATCATAGCATAGCAGGCCATTATCGTAGGTGCTGATCCAGATCCTATTATAGTCATCGCTGCGAATAGCCTGAATGTCGAGTGTTTTATTTAATGGTACCCGGAAGATCACACTATCCAAAACGTTATAAGCTGTATCCGTAACGACTATTTTCCCTGGAGATTGCAGGTTATACAGCCTTCCGTCGCCTGTATAAAAGGTAGAGTAAAAACTAATTGCCGGCTTGATAAATTTCAGCTTTCCGGTTTGCGTATTAAAAGCAAATACGCCCTTATCTTCCGGGGATTTTATCCAAATCGTATTTTTATAATCTGTGGCTAACTGTTCGGATACAAAATTTGTATAGGGTGCTTTAAGCCGGCAAGCCGTTAAGATAAGCTGACCAGTAGAGATATGGTAGGCGTAAATGCCAGCTCCAGGATTAAAAATGTAGAATATGTCCTTCTTGCCAATAAAGATACCTGCAGTCCACCCATACCTTTTAAAGATTAGTTTGCGGATAAGTTTATCAGTTAGCGCATCGTAGCAAAACAAACCAGTTTCGTTGCAAAACCATATTTTACCACCGCTGTCTTCAGAAATATTACCGTGAATAAAGTTAGAGTTGGCTATTTTTTTATCACTGATTTTATAAACGCGGATGTTTTCGCCATCGTACCGGTTGAGCCCATCGGCTGTGCCAAACCACATAAATCCTTTTTTATCCTGGTAGATACTGTAAACCGAGCTTTGCGAAAGGCCATCGTTTACCCCGATATTTTCAAACCTTGGAATAATATTCTGCGCGGCCATCCTGCCCGAAAACAGGATGATAAGCAAAGCAATAAGGAAGCCTCTCATTAATCAGGGATTGGATTGGTTTTATAAATATACTTGAATTTTAATATTTATATAATAAGGAGGAATATTAACTTTTCATATCCGGCGCCGGGTTTTGCAGAATTGTTAAATGCCCAGGAATAGGTCATCCAACAAAAAATACTACTTTTCTCACATTTAAGCATCAGGGTTAATTGGTTAATTTAGATGTACACGTAAAAATCGAAACCATGAATATTTTAGTAAATCACCAAATTTCTGATCCTGATGCTTATTGGGGTGCATTAAGTGCCAACCCACCTGTTCCGGAAGGTTTTAAAGTTGTATCTTTTATGGCCGGTACGGATCCTGGTGCATCTGCCTGTTTATGGAGTGCCCCCGATGTTGACTCGTTAAAGGCCCTGGTTGATAAAACAGTGGGACATGCAAGCAGCAACAGCTATATGGTAATTAATGATTCAAAATCATTCGGCATTTAAAAACAATTGATTAAACCTGAAGGAAACAAAAAGCCGCTGGTAACCAGGCGGTTTTTTTTATTGAATGACTCTTTAAAAATCTACCCATAAAAAAGCCGGCAGTCAAAACACCGCCGGCTTACTCTAACTAATCACTCCGGCAGAAATGCAGGATCTTAGATTTTGTATTAATGCCCGGGCACCAAAACCAGGCCCAGGTAACCTTTTCTTGCTTCCGGGTTCAAAAAAGCAGCATATTGGGGTGTGGCATAGGCTGTAAATCCCGGAGGGGCCGCTGTACCGGTGGCCGTCATCCCCATTAAAACGATGGCCTTTTGAGCGGTATTTAGCATGGAAACCGGCATATCACAAATGATTATCTTTACCTGGCCCGATTCAGTTATCTGAAAATCAAAAACCGAATCGTACTCCTTGCAGCCATAAAAAACATCAGTGGCTGTTTGCTGGGTCTTTTTAAACTGGCCCAATACGGTTAAGTAACTTGCAGCCGAGTCAACCGGCATGCCAAGCTTTGTAACCATGATCGAGATCTGGCTGGCAAGTATGTAGTTGGGCAGGTCAGCCTGCTGAGCCTTTACACTGATACTTGCGATAGTTAAAATTAAAAGGAGTTTATATTTCATGAGATCAATGGTTTAACTGGATTTTATAACCTACAAGTTACGCAGCAACCCCCGATCAAAAAATGTGAAAAAAGTAGTAATTTGAATTGAACCGAGCAAACAAAAAAGCCGCCTTTTTATGAGGCAGCTTCAAATTCAAATGTAAGACCAACTATTTTTATTGAGGAGTAACATCATCAGCAATTAAAGTAACCGCTGTTTCGGCCAGCAACCTCCCGGTAACTTTACTGCCTGTATTTACTGATATCAGCGTTTTACTCAGGATATTTCCTTTAAAGTTTACACCTGTACCAAGTGTTGCTTTTCCGGAAACTACCCAGAAAACATTTTTTGCCTGTGCACCGCCTTCTAAAGTAATTATGGCGCCGTTATCTATCGTAAGGTTTTTTGCAATCTGAAAAACCCAAACATCATCTGCAAGGCCGTTCAGCTTAACCCCTACACCTGTTACTAAAACACCGGTACCCCATTTATAAAGGCCCGGGGGCAAAGTTTTTCCGCTTATATCGCCCGCGTACTTTTCAACAATAGGGGCCGGAAAAGTGCGACCATTGGCTTTGGTAAAGGCGGTCCTCATATCACTTATTGCAGCGGTCATTTTTGCTGGCGTAGGCGGCGCATAATTAGCTGCGAAAACCTCTCCGGTTACAATTGGCGTTTTGGAAAATTGATTAGAAGCATCCCTTGTTAAACCAAAGCCTGTAATCGCTGTTGAGGATATCGGGCTAACACCTATATTACCGGTAATTGCCGTAACACCGGTGGTTGAAATCCCGGTTTCTGTTAAGATAGTAAAATTTATAGCAGTTCCCAGGCTCACCGGCGAGGCATCAACATCAGTTTGGGTAGCGAGATTTGTAGTAGTAGTAACTGATGGCATAGGCGAGGTGCTTGTGGAATTATCCTTTTGGCATCCCGCCATAAACAAAGCAGCCAACAAAACTGTGCCGCAAAAAAAAGCAACCTTTTTTGAATTTGTCGGTAATTGATTTTTCCGGGTACTTGTAACTGACCCGATTTTTTTTATCATGATGTATTTTTTTAATACTATTAAAGTTTTAACCTCCCGGATTTTTACCCGGCTAAATCAAACCGGTTATATACTGCAAAGCCGGTGCCTGTATTAAGCAATCCTATGTCAGCAATGTTGTCCTTTTTATTTAAAGCGGTGAATTCTTCCACAATGTGACCTGAAACCGTTTGGGGGATGTTTTTGACTAATTGAGCGAGGTTAACGGGATGTTAATTAATTAATTAAAACTTTATTTATAATTATTTGACTATGTGCCAATTACAATTAAAGCAGAATATGCTTATTATAAAGGATTAAAGTGTAGCTAATCAACTAACAATGCTGATTAAGTTGAGTTGAGAAGTGGAGCATTTACAATTCAACTTAACCAGCAAGGTAAATTTATTTAACCGGAACTATGTCGATAATAACCGTCCTGTTGTAAAAACGTTCTTCGGGTAGATTATTATCAAAAGGCGACCGGGCGGCATCTTCGCCAAAGCCACTTGTTTCAAACTTCACATGATCCCTGCCTGAATTGGCTATCGCATGCTCAATGATTTTTTGAGTTTGCTGAGCCCGGTCTTCTGACAGTTTTTGGTTATGCGCCTCTTCACCTATAATATCGGTATGTCCATGAATAGTGACGGTTGCCCCATCAACAATTAACGGCGCCACAATGGTTGTTAAAAATTTATCATATTCGGCTATAGATTTAGCCTTGTCAAAGTCAAATACAATACTATAACGGAAACCGCTGGTAATGGTTGGATCAGGCCGCACCAAATGAATCGACGTTTCCTTTTTCGCCGTTGATCCGTTATTTAAATCGGCCAGCATAGTTATTTTATAGTCGCCGCTTGGGCTATCGCCTAAAATAGAAGACGCCGGCAGACCCTGCCGATCAGTTGTAAAAGGACCGAAATGCTGAACGGTTCCCCTTTCGTCTGTTGCATCAATTGACCATGATTTAACCTTTTCCTGAGCAGAATCAACAGTGAATACCACGTCAAAATCAAGCGAATTTTGCTGAGTGGTAATAATTTGAACTGGCTTCATCATTCCTCCGCCAACTTCAACCAATAGTTCGGGTGAAGCGCTTTCAATATCAACCCTGCGGTTTTCGGCCCCAAGAAGAACAAGCTCTTTAGTGCCGCCAGGGTGTTCAGAAGATGGATGTGCTTTAAAACTACCATGGGTAGTGATCCTTGATCCGTCAATTTCAAACACCGTTACGAGATAAATTTTTATCGATTCGGCAAACGCTTTTGCATCCTGCGGCCCTTGCGCCGAGGAGCCATCAAGAGAGACAGTAGCTGTAGGGTTGGCCCTCATGCGATCTCCCAGGACATTCAAAACATTATGATAAACTGTTAATTGCCCGGCGGAGCGGCCCGTACCTGAAGGAGACTGCGCGTTTTGCAACTGGTCTTCTTTAAAACCCGAAGCCTGCTCTTTTGTAAGCAGTACATAACGGCTTGGAATACCCGTTGATCCGTCATCAAAAAACACTGAATTAAGCACAGGAAAAGTTTCGCTAACACGACGCATGGCAGGGGCATTTAAAGGGCCGCGCACAGTAAACGTAACATCACTTACAACAAGAGGCATTGCAGCCGCGGCAACCGGCTGATCCTTTAGAGGGGCCTTATGCCCTTTTCCAAATTTAAGGGCAAGGCCTACCCTTACTGTTGTAATTGATAAGCTTTCGATACTCCGGGGATCCTGTCCAAAATAGGGGTGGTAGGAAATAAAAGGCGAAAGGCTAACTTTCGACTCGCTGTTTGCGGCGGAAAGAGGTATGTCAAACCCAGCGCCAACCTGGCCCGAGAATATGGTGCTATTAACAGCACTGAAATCAGCATTGGTATTGGGTTGTTTAAGTTGCGTATACGCAAACCCTTTGTTTACGTTTATGGCAAGGCTTGGCCCTGCAAAAAAATACAGGCCCGAGGCGGCAAAACCTAAGCGCAGGCTGGGTTCAATAGAAACATAACTCAGTTCTGAATTTAAGAAAGCAGGGCAGTCGCAAGGCGCGGTAACTCCATTGTAATTTGCGCCCAGGCCATCATAGCCAAGGTTTAACATTGCGCCCCATACCGGCCCGGGGCGGTATTCAACAAGCAGCGATGCATACGGCCTTACGCCGTTTCCTTTGTGAAAAGGTGTTGGAGTGGTTAGCGAGTTATTAAGCTGCTGGGTTGTACCGGTGTAAAAATTAAAATTCGCAGCGCCGGATGCTCCAAACCACCATACAGGTTGCGAGACTTGAGCCTTTGCTATCGTGCCCGTAAAAGTTATCACCAAAAAACAGATGATAACTTTTTGCAATATTTTATCTATTGGTAACATAATACATTTTCTTTTAAAATTGATTTTTTGATTTTGTTTGACTTTGAAAATCCACCACCCGGCTAAAACCGGGCGGTGGATCAGTGGATTGGTTTAAAACCAACACTATGAGTTTTTAAGGGACATTAACGGTTGTGTTTACCATAGTTACTGATGAAACGAGCGAGATGGCCCGTCCGTCAAGTACCGTTTGAACGGTATTTCCGGCGGTTGAAAAAGTAACCCCTGAATTGGCTATTATGTTGCCTACCATTACGCCACCACCGGCTGCATTAATAGTTGCAGAACTGCCAACATACCAGTAAACATTTTTAGGCAGGGCTCCGTTTTTCAATATAATACTACGGGCACCCGTTGGCCCGGCAATACCCACGGTTAGGCCGGCAGCGGACTGGAATATCCACACAGCATTCGGATTACCCTGTGCATCAAGCGTAAGGTTTCCATTGGAAATATTAAAAGTACCGCTGGCCGATTTATAAACACCAGGTGTTAAAGTTAATCCGCCCAGTTCCCCTGCGCCAGGATCAGTGCCGCCTGGTTTGTTAGCCGGCGAAATACTGATATAAAAAGCTGTAGCATAAGCCAGGAACTGAGTAGCTTTGGCAAATTTAGTAGCCGTTCCCGGGAAAGGTGGAGCTGAATAAATCCCACCGGTTACAAGCCCGACGTTAAGCGGTGTTTCTGTATAAACGTCAGCGGTTAACCCATCGTGAAATCCAGTTATAGCCGTTGCGACAGCCGTGGTGCCGATAGCTCCATTGTTGATTACCGTATTGATACCCTGGTTGGTCATCCCTGCAGTACCGCCAAAGCCGCCGAAAATGGAAGCGAATAATGGTTGCACTACGATTAATGTAAAGTTGGCAACCAGCGTTGTATTTGCATTTAATGGGAAAGTATAGCTTGAGCTTGTTGAAGCTATAACGCCGTTATTTGTCCAATTGGTAAAGTTATATCCTGCGTTAGCTGTTGCAGTTACCGTTACAGAGGCGCCCATATTATAAAAACCTGCTCCCGTGGTTGTTCCGGCGGTAGCTGGTTTTGATAGTAAAATTAACTTGTATTGAGACGCTGTTATCAGCTGAAAGTTTGCTACTAATTTAGTATTTCCGTTAAGCGTAAACTGATAGCCCGGACTTGTAGAAGCTATGACCCCGTTATTTGTCCAGTTAACAAATGTATATCCAGCGTTCGGCGTTGCCGTTACGGTTACCGCAGTCCCTGCATTAAAGGAGCCTGACCCGATTGTTGTACCGCCTGCGGCCGGTTTTGATGATAGCGCTACCGTATATTGACTGGGAGGTGTAATCTTAAAGTTAGCCACCAGGGATCGGTTTCCATTCATGGTAAACTGATAAGCCGGACTTACAGAAGCTACGATGCCATTATTTGTCCAGTTAACAAACGTAAAACCAGTATTTGGTGTTGCCGTTACCGTGATTACAGAATTTTGCGCGAAAGTTCCAGCTCCGGCTGTAGTTCCGTCAGCCACTGGGTTTGACGATAAATTTACCTGCGGGATAGTGGTAAAAGTCCACACATAATTGCTGACCATAGCGGAACCCAGTGTATCCTTGGCGGCTGTGGTAACGGTACCGGTGTATTTAATAAAAGGAGAGAGCGGCACAGTTGGTGTAAAAGTAAAAACCGCATTATTAGCGGTCGGTGCAACCGTACCGGCAATAATTGTTGACCCTTGCATAATGGTAACCGTTGTATTATTGATAGTAGCGGGTCTCATTGCTGTATTAAAAGTAACTGATATTACTTTATTCATGACAACATCTGCAGCCGTGTTCATTGGATCAGTGGAGACTACAACAGGGCATACACCCTGGATCGCTCCTTTATAATTATCCTTTTTGCATCCGGCCATAAAAACGGCCGATAACAAAATTAAGGACAGTATTACAGGAAAGTTTTTAAAATAGCCATCTCTCTGGCTCACCCGGATATTATCTTTGGTTCGGGTAAATGTTTTTCGCATGGTTAATTAATTTAGATAAATAATGTAATGCCGCTAATTCTTTTAACCTACATTGAAAAGAATTAAGGACAATACAAACCTACCCCCGAACCCTGCCCCGGATGTTACATAATTTTTTCAAAAAGTTCTATAATTCACACATTTGAGGACGATGCATGGCCAGGTTGCTAAAATGTTTAAAGAGAGACGGCGTTATGCCGGTGACTTTTTTAAATTGGGTAGAGAGGTGAGCGACACTGCTGTAGTTTAGCTTCCATGAAATTTCAGTAAGGCTTAGCTCATTGTAACTGATCAGCTCTTTTATGCGCTGAATTTTTGTTAAGATAAAATACTGTTCAATTGTAAAACCCTCCTCATCCGAAAATGTATTAGCGAGATAAGTATAGTCGTGTTTTAATTCTTCACTTAAATAATTCGAAAAATTTATTTTCACCTGGCATTCTGAATTATAAACCACATTCAGAATCGTATTTTTTATCCTTTCGACCAAAATACTCTTCTTATTATTTATTAACTCCAGGCCTGATTTAAGTAGCGCGTTTTTAATTTTTATCAGTTGATCTTCAGAAAGGGTCTCGAGTGTTTCAACTTTTCCCAACTCCACAGAAACACAATGTAACCCGAGTTTTTCAAACTCAAGTTCGACTATTATTTTGCAGCGAACGCACATCATATTTCTTATGTAAAGCACCATCATGGATATGATAATGCAAAACAAGTGCCCCGTAATTACTGCACCCCAATTGTACCTTCGTATTTAATTTATTTATTAGTTAAATCTCTCCCCTGTACAACCGGGGGCTATATTTTTCAAAAAACCGGCGTCGCTTTTTAATTTAACAAGTTTTATTTTATGGGGATAGCAACAGGCGTGATTCAGTTAATATTGATTACTTAAAGGGAATATTTGTATACTATTAACTAAATATCATTGAAGGCACCCTGAAGTGAAGAACACAGCCGGATAGTAATTTATATTTTTATTTCAGCAACCAATCGCACAGAATTGCCGTAGATCTGTTATATAAGTTTTCTGCCAGGTTAATGGGCATAACTGTATTTTTTTATGGTGTCCCAAATAATGTCTATTTTTAAGCCCTGCTATACTGATTATCACAAAAGAAACGTTAAAACACTTATTATTGAACGCGATACACTAAATATGAGAAAGATATACTCCAGTTACCTTCATTTTTTTACAAGCGGATTGTTTTTGGCAACCTTGTTTTTCACTTCCTGTAAAAAGGACCATAACTCAACGCCTGCACCGGTTCCTAAACCCATAGCAACGCTCGGACTATATGAAGCGAACAGTGGCATCTATAAAAGGCTGTATATTCCTATCAGCAAAGTGGGCACCCAGGGTGATTCCGTTTATTACAGTGTATTTGATACAGGTTCAACCGGGATGACGATTGACGCTACCGGATTATTGCCAAAATCAATGATCACCAATAATGGAATTACTGTTGCCGGTGATTCAGTTACTGTAAACGGCATTACCGTTACCAATCAAACGGCAGTAATTGCTTATGGCAATACGCAAAGCGAGATACAGGAATTTGGCAACCTTGCCTACGCGGCGGTAACTATTGGCGACCAAAACGGGAGCACTACAACAAGCAGGATACCTATATTTTTATATTATAAAATACTTGACGTTACTTCAGGTAAAAACCAACCGGCGCATTCAAATGATGTATTCGGAGTTGGGCCGGGTGTAAGTTTTGCCAACAGCGCCATTGGAAGCCCTTTGAGTTATTTTAAAACAGCTGCCGAAGTAACGAGCGGCTTTAAATTGGCCAAGGTTAACAATGCCTCATTTAGCTCTAATGGGACTTATGTATCGGGCTTGCTTACTATTGGCCTGGTACCTGACGACCTTGCCATCAACGGCTTTGTTATGCACAATCTTAGTTACTTCACTCAAGGCGGCTACTCTCCCGACATACCTGCCACAATAAGCTATAATGGCGCAAATGTTCCCGGTACAATATTATTTGATACGGGTACGCCGGCAATTACAATTATTGCTAACCAGAGTGCAGCCAGTAATTCCAGCTATCTTCCGGCCAATACAACAGTAACGATAACAACCGGTAAGGGGTTTAGCTATACCTACACCACCCAAAGTAATAATGACGAAACCGTGGTGGCAAAACCATCATTTACCGGTGATCCAAGAACTATTTTTAGCTTAAACTTTTTTACGGATAACGAATACTTATTGGATTACACAGATCATAAGATCGGCTTGAAGAATAATTGATTTTAAGTCTAAAGTCCAGAGTCTTGAGTCCAAAGTCGAATATGACTATAGACTCAAGACTTTTGACTCACGACTTAATACTTAGCAGGTGTACCCGGTTTCGAAACGGATTCCTGTATAAATTTCCTCAGATTTTCGGTAGCGGTTGCGAGGTCTTCTTTACGCAAGTAAAGCATATGGCCGCTTTTATAACCTTCCCATTTTAAGCGGTCTTTAAGCCTTCCACTGGGATCAAGCTGCCAAAGACTGTATTTGGCATTAAAATAATCGCAGGCGCCATCAAAATAGCCCGATTGTATCAGCAAATGCAGGTAAGGGTTTTGTGCGATGGCCTGCCTTAAGTTTTCGCCGGTATGATCGTTTTTATCATCCCATGGCCAAACGTCCCCAAACATATTATATTTCAGGTCTGTTTTATAGTTAAGATCATTACGCAGGTAAATATTCATTGCAGGCGTAAACATATGCAGCCATGCTACAAGTTCGGCGTTATAATCTGGGCTACCACCATATGCCTGCCTGTCTATCCCTTTATAACGCGAATCAAGCCTGCCGATGGTGTATCCCTTTACGCGCAATAGCTCCTTCCAAAAAAGGTCATAGGACACATCAAGATTATTCCCTAAAACAACATCTTCTGAGATCCCGCTGTATTTTGAAATCTTTGCTGCCATATCTTTCTTTTGGGCGTCGTCAATAAAACCACCCCTTGCCATGGCAGGTATTAATTCATTAATGGTAAAATTTTCTACTTCGGGTAAAAATGCAGTAAGGTCTTTTTGCTGGTATTCAGCCGGAAGCATACCGTGGTACCAGGCAGTTGCAGCAAAATAAGGCAGTTTTAATGCTGCCTGAACAGGGCCGCTGCGCTCAATACCCAAATCTGTCGGTGACACCAGGATAACGCCATTCAAATACATCCATTGGGCATTTTGAAGCTCGAGCGCCAGGCCCGATGCACGGGTAGTACCATAACTTTCGCCGATTAAAAATTTAGGAGAAGCCCAGCGGTTTTTGCGGGTCACAAAGGTATTGATCCATTCGGCCAGGTATTTGATGTCTTCATTCACCCCGAAAAATTTCGATCCGGGAGTTTCTTTATTGACGATCCTTGAATAACCTGTATTCACCGGATCGATATAAACGATATCTGCTACATCCAAAATAGAGTTTGGATTGTCTTCCATGCCGTAAGGCTGAACCGGGTAACCTTCGCTATCCGTATTGAGCCTTCTGGGGCCTGTATAGCCTATTTCCATCCAAACGGATGGCGTACCGGGGCCGCCGTTAAAAGAGATCACCAAAGGCCTTGTCGACCTGTCATTCACATCGTCTCTTTCGTAATAAGTGTAGAATACTCCGGCAACCGGGCGTCCGTCTTCGTCCCAAATGGGCATGCTGCCGGCAGTAGCAGTATAGGGGACAACCTTACCTTTTATAGTTACCGAATGTTTGGTAACCACTGCCGAATCAACCTGCAATATGCGGCTTTTTGTTATGGGATTGGAGTTTTTGGGAGGTGTTGACGGTTGCTGGGCGAAGGCTGTGCCGGCAACTAAACAAACGAATACAATCGAAATAAAAAAATTCTTCATGCTTAAAGGTCTTAAATATTTTTATCAGAACAATTAGAAAGTGCAAATCGTAAGGTAAATTGTTACAATGGGCTTTATTTAGCCTGTATTGCATAGATTTTTAAACCCAAAATCCCGGACATTATCAGGAACATAAAAAACACCTCGGCCCACGAGATGCGCTGGTGAAAAAAAGCCACCTCGGAAATTTTTAAAAGTACAAGCGTAGTTGCCGTCCAAACCGCAAATGCTGTTGCCATCGGCAAATGTTTAATGGCGTTCGAAAAGAAATAAATATTAGCCAGGCCAAATAAAATATATCCAATCAGAGGGAGCAGAAAAGGCAACCCCTCATTCCATTTATAAAAGTTTGAAAAACTTAATGCCTTAAGATCCTTTAGCCGCATAAACTTTAAACAGAAAGTCCACGCGGTTTCGCAGGTTGCGGCTAAAACTAAATATATCCAGGCCAATATTTTAAATTTTTAAATACAGGCTGCAAGATATAAATTTTCGATAGCATTGATATGGTTTTTCAGACCACAGCTTTTTTATATTCTCACTGTTGCTTGTAGGTGTAATTTACTACATCATCGTTGCCCTCATCAACAACGATCCGGGAGGATATTTTTTCGGATTCAAACTCCTCCGGAACCAGGTGAATAACCCTTGCGTTTTTTTTGATTCCTAAAAGTTTGCCCAACCCGATGATAAGGTTCGGGCGCAGTTCATAATACCATTTAAACCATTTGAACTTCAGTAAGTTTTTTTCGTCGAATCGTTTCACGGAAAAGGCGTGCTGCAGAAAATAATCTTTGGGGTAATCATAATATAGCCCCCAGTTTTCACGATCATTTCCGGGTTTACGACCGGGAAAGTACGCCGTTCCAAAAAGGTAATCCCAGATAGAAAATTTGGTAGCAAAATTGGCATGAAAAACTTCACGGTAATTGGCATGGTGCCATAAATGTAACTCGGGCGAGTTTAAAAAATATTTCAGCTTCCCGAATTTCACATTAACGTTGGCATGGATAAACATACCAAACATGGCATCAAGCAGGGCTTTGATAGGTATAACTTCGGGATGAGCGCCTAAAATTATAATTGGCGCAAACTCTATAGTTTGATTGATGATAATTTCGACAATGTGAGACCTCGATCCCGCCAGGAAATCAACTTCCTTGCCGGAATGATGCGCCTCGTGTGTGCGCCACAATAATTTGCTGGCGTGCTGCAATCGATGGAATAAGTAGATATAAAGATCGTGAGTCACCAGGAAAAACAATACCTGTTCGGTTATTGTCCAGCTTCTGAAAAAAGCAAAACCATGCCAGTGAATAAAATTCTGCAGGGATGGTATGATATAAGCAAAGATCAGAATCTTTAAAAAATAACTTTGGATGATAGTGTACCAAACGAGGTCGATCCAAAAACCCTCTCTGAAAAAAGGGAGTCCTTTGCGGTATGGAGAGATCCGTTCCCAGGCGATGATAAAGATCACCCAGCAAATGAGAATTGTCGTTGTGGTTTGAATTAATGTCATTCTAAGTCAAAAGTCTTGGGTCCTAAGCAGGCAAATTATGGCTTTTAAGTTAAACTCAAAACGAGAAAAAGCATTTTTTACATTAATTACATAATAACCCCCAATTTTTGGCGGGGGTTATTATGTAAAAGTAAAACTTCAGACTAAAGACTTCAAGCTTTAGACTTTTCTTTATATTCCTCACTAATGTTAACACGCAGGCGTTTCATAGGGCCAAGTTCTGATTCATAAACCCTTTTTATTCCGTCACCCGCCGCAATTTCCACGTCGCGGATATCACGCACCAGGCGCTGAAAGCCTTGCGGCTCCACAGAAGCAGCATGATCAGATCCCCACATCGCACGGTCGAGCGTAAAATGGCGTTCAACAAAGGTTGCCCCCATGGTAACGGCAGCAACAGTGGTTGCAAGCCCGGTTTCGTGTCCAGAATAGCCAATTGGTACGCCCGGATATTTGGTAGCCAGCGTTTGCACCATCCGGAGGTTTAACTCTTCCGGTTTACATGGATAAGCGGAAGTAGAATGGGCTATAAACAAAGGATAATTCCTGTCAAACGACCATACCAGGTTTACGGCGTCTTCGATCTCCTTAATGGTCGACATCCCTGTTGATAACATCAGCGGTTTGCCGGTAAGTAATATGCGTTTGATCAGCTGCGTATCTGTTAACGAAGCCGAAGCCAGTTTATACAAAGGTGTATCAAATTGCTCCATAAAATCAACTGCTTCCACATCCCATGTAGATACAAACCAATCAATACCTACCTTTTTACAATACTGGTCGATAGTAGCGTATTCTACGATGCCAAATTCAGTTTTACGCTTATAGTCAATGTAGCTCATACGGCCCCATGGGGTATCACGCATAATTTCCCATTGGTCTTTAGGCACACATATTTCAGGCGTTCTTTTCTGAAATTTAACTGCCGTTGCCTTTGCTGCTACTGCCTCATCTATCAATTGCTTGGCAATTTCAAGCGAGCCATTGTGGTTAATGCCAATCTCGGCAATAATATAGCATGGTTCACCAGGACCGATTTTAATGCCGCTGTTTAAAGCGATCACATCATTTTTCTGCCTGTGTATCTTGTCGCCACTATAGGCAGCGATGATCATCTCTGCAACTTCCCTGAAACAGCCGCTGCCGCCATTATTTTCGCAAACGATTGAGGCTACGTCTTTAACAAATGATATAGCGTTTGCAGGGCATACGGAAACGCCTGCAAGTTTCATCACTTCCAAATCGTTTACATCATCGCCGATAAAGGCCACTTCTTCTGGTTTTAAGCCAAGCCTGCCTATGATCTCGTTAAACACAGCGGGTTTATCTTTAACCCCGAGATGTAGTTCTGTGATCTTTAATTTTTCTGCGCGTTTAATTACCGACGGAGACAATTCCCCGGTAATAATGCCCGTAGTCACGCCGGCAAGGTTTCGCAGGCGCTCAACACCCATACCGTCGCGGATATCGAACTTTTTCAGTTCTTCTCCGGCTTCACCATAATAAACGCCGCCGTCCGTTAATACGCCGTCACAATCAGTGAGGAGTAATTTAATTTGTGAAAGTTTTGCTTCTAACATATTGTTAATGTTTAATTGGGTTCGTTATTTAAATTGCGGTCCAGCCGCCGTCAACTACCAGGTTCGCACCTGTCATATAAGCCGATGCATCGCTTGCCAGGAAAACCAGTGCGCCCTGGTAATCTGTTGGCTGCGCCATACGGCCAAGCAATGTTTTAGCTGAATAATTCTGAATAAAAAATTCGTTTTGCGAGTTCTCTACCCCGCCCGGAGATAAGGTATTCACACGTACACCCTTGTTACCCCAATAAGCGGCCAAAAAACGGGTAAAGTTTACTACCGCGCCTTTGGTAACCGGGTAAACAGCAGATTTATAAAAAGTTTGTTCACCGCACGCGTTCCGGTAAATGGATTGATCAGGGCCTACTATGCCATAGGTAGAGGCAATATTAATGATACTCCCGCTACCATGATCAGCCATTACGGTACCAAAAACCTGCGATGCCAGGAAAACCCCGGTTACATTTACATCCAGCGACTTTTTAAAGGCATCCAGCGGATAGTTTTCAAATGCCGATAGCTCTTTAGCCATGCCCGGGTTCTCGAACATATCGTTAATTGCAGCATTATTCACCAGGATATCAATGCTTCCATATCGGGTTAATATTTTATCGCGGGCTGTTTTTAGTGATCGCTCGCTGGTTACATCTACTTTAAGCCCGCCGTGCTGTTCGCCCAGGCTTGCGGCAAATTTCTCCGACGCAGCTTCATCTATATCGGCTACCACCACGTTAGCACCTGCTTCTGCAAGGGCCTCACAGTGTTTTTTACCCAGCAAGCCGAGTGCGCCGGTAACAATAGCGGTTTTATTTTTCAGTGAAAATAGTTCCATTTAATTCGTCATTGGGTCATTGGGTCATTGAGTCATTGCTAAGCCGGTTTAATGACTTAATGACTTTATACCGTCTTCGGCTTTATATTATAATTACTTACTTTACGGAAAACTGCTTCAAGCACTTCGCCCTTTAAATATTGCTTGATATTGCCGCTTTGGATAGCTTCTTTCATTATCGGCATCACGTCCCTGTACGCCGAAAGTGTATAAGCAATATCCTCATCGCTATGGCTGTAACACATGTTATGGAAACCTGCCCACAGCACACCGCGTTTAATCATTTCCTGCTGCATCAGGGTTTTTACTTCGAGGCCATTACCGGCTTCGGGGGTAAAGGTTACCATCGAGCGGCAATTGTAACCAATGCAACGGGTATAAATATCCATCCCATTTTCGATGGCAATCTGGTTATAGCCGTCTTTCATTAATGCACCTTTTTCGTCTAAATATTGCGGCACATTTTTATCGCGCAGCTCATTAATGGTTGCAATACATGCTGCAAGCGATAGTGCCTCGCCGCCAAATGTGGTATAGCTGAATACTTCGTGATTAAACAGTTCCATTACATCAGCACGACCAGTTAACAGGGCGATAGGCATACCATTCGCACATGCTTTTGAATAAACCGCCAGGTCGGGTTTTACATCAAAGTATTCCTGGGCGCCGCCGATGGCTATCCGGAAACCTGTCCACATTTCATCAAAAATCAGCAGGGTGCCATTTGCTTTACATACTTCGGCGAGTTCTTTCAGGAAGCCCGGTTTTGGTGCCTCAAAAATAAATGGCTCCAGGATGAGGGCTGCAACGGTTTCGTCAAGCGCTGCTTTTATAGCATTAATATCGTTATACTCAAAAGTATAGGTCATGTTCTGGATAGCCTCCGGGATACCCGCGTTACGGCTGGTAATGCCGATATACCAATCGTGCCAGCCATGGTATCCACAGCAAAAAACTTTTTCGCGTTTGGTAAATGCACGGGCGACCCGTATAGCTGCAGAGCAAACATCCGCCCCGGTTTTTGAGATCTTCACAGCTTCGGCATTAGGGATCACTTCCTGTATCAGTTCCGATAATTCAACCTCCAGCGGGTGCATCAATGAAAAAGTAATGCCATCCTTTAGTTGTTTTTCAATCGCTGTGTCCACAACAGGATATGCATAACCTAAGGAAATAGGGCCGATGGCTGAGTTAAAGTCGATATACTCGTTCCCGTCAACATCCCAAACATGCGAACCTTTACCTTTTTGCAGGTACTTTGGCGCTACGCCATTGGTAAACTGTCCCGGGCCTTTTGCCAGGGTTTGGGTAACCGGTTTTTGAACTTTTACCGCACGTTGGTACAGTTCGTT
>Ga0206955_1175_pt1 | contig 16704 bp, 11 predicted proteins | sample Alteio_BWOrgHeat_34_FD_153247 | JGI IMG/M metagenome (GOLD analysis project Ga0206955, IMG submission 153247) | Enriched cells from forest soil in Barre Woods Harvard Forest LTER site, Petersham, Massachusetts, United States -... | ecosystem: Environmental > Terrestrial > Soil > Temperate forest >...
AAACGCCATCCGCCAAAATTTCAGACTATTATGCAGCTAATGTTTTCGATAAAAAGAAAATGAAAGAGTTTCTTTCAACCGAAGCATACCAGGGCATCATCAATTCAATTGAAAAAGGGGAACCCATCCCCCGCGACCTTGCTGAACAGGTTGCATCGGCGATGAAATCCTGGGCTATCGGCAAAGGCGCTACGCATTATACCCATTGGTTTCAGCCGCTTACCGGTTCAACTGCCGAAAAACATGATGCCTTTTTTGAACCGACGCCGGACGGAAATGCTTTAGAAAGATTTTCGGGCGATGCTCTTGCCCAGCAGGAGCCCGATGCATCGAGTTTTCCAAGCGGCGGTATCAGGAATACTTTCGAGGCCAGGGGCTATACAGCATGGGATCCTTCGTCGCCTGCCTTTATTATGGCACGTACCTTATGTATCCCAACAGTATTTGTTTCGTACACCGGCGAAGCACTTGATTATAAAGTGCCTTTATTAAAGGCATTAAATGCCCTGGATAAAGCCGCAGTGGATGTTTGCCATTATTTTGATAAAAGTATTGAGAAGGTGAATGCCTCATTGGGTATTGAGCAGGAGTATTTTTTGGTCGACATTGCCCTATTTAATGCCCGCCCTGATCTGTACCTGACTGGCCGTACTCTTTTTGGCCACATGTCTGCAAAGAACCAGCAATTGGAGGACCATTATTTTGGTTCGATCCCTGAAAGGGTTTACACCTTCATGCAGGATATGGAAACCGAGGCCTTATTATTAGGCATCCCCTTAAAAACAAGACATAACGAAGTTGCGCCTTCGCAATTTGAATGCGCACCCATTTATGAAGAGATAAACCTGGCCATAGATCATAACCAACTATTAATGGACCTGATGGACAGGGTTGCCAAACGCCATAACTTTAAAGTATTACTTCACGAAAAACCTTATGCCGGTATAAACGGATCAGGAAAGCACAATAACTGGTCGATGATCACCAACACCGGGAAAAATTTATTATCACCCGGAAAAACGCCAAAAAACAACCTGATGTTCCTGGCATTTTTTGTAAATACCATCAGAGCGGTTTACGAACATGCTGATTTGCTGAGGGCATCTATTGCATCGGTAAATAATGATCACCGGCTTGGCGCCAATGAAGCGCCGCCCGCTATTATTTCCATCTTCCTCGGCAGCCAGCTAAGTGACCTGCTGGATGAAATTGAAACCTCAAGGATTAGTAAAAAAATAAAAGATGATGCTTTGTTATGGCAGGGTATCCCAAAAATACCGCAGATATTAAAGGATAACACTGACCGTAACCGTACTTCGCCATTTGCATTTACAGGTAATAAATTTGAATTGCGGGCTGTCGGGTCTTCAGCCAACTCAGCAAGTCCGATGACTATTTTGAACGTTATTGTTGCCGATCAGCTTAAGAAATTTAAATATGACGTTGATAAGCTGATAAAAAAAGGGGAAAAGAAAGATGTAGCCTTACTAATAGTAATAAAACGGTATATTAAGGAATCAAAGAACATTCGTTTTGAGGGAAATGGCTATAGCGAGGAATGGGAAAAAGAAGCAGCGCTGCGTGGCCTTCCTAATATAAAAACAACACCAAAAGCGCTTGACGCTCTATTGTCGGATAAAACCGACCTGCTGTTTTCGGAAACGGGCGTGTTTACCACCAGGGAAGCACATGCAAGGCATGAAATTCTACTGGAAGCTTTTTACAAAAAGCTGCAGATCGAAGCACGCGTTATTGGCGAACTTGGTATTAATATCATTCTTCCCACAGCTATAGAATATCAAAGCAAACTGATTCAAAATGTTAAAGGACTGAAAGACCTCGGGCTAAACGAAGAAACCTATAAGGCGCAATTGGATATCATCATCAAAATATCCGAACATGTGGGCTTTATTAAAGCCGATATTGACCGGATGGTAGCCGAGCGCAAAAAAGCTAATAATATTGAAGACCTTCGCGAAAAAGCCATCGTTTATGATGAAAAAGTAAAGCCATTTTTTCAGGCAATACGGTATCACGTGGATAAATTGGAGCAGCTGGTGGATGATTCTGAATGGCCGTTGCCAAAATTCAGGGAATTGCTATTTATAAAGTAGACGCGAATTGATTTAACACGAATTGCACGAATAGGAGCGAATTCTCACGAATAGCACTTGTGAAAATACGCTCCTATTTTTCTTTAGCTACATCGATTTCTTCTTGTTCCACCTGTTCAGTTAAGTCCGTTTCTTCCGGTGTATTGAGGTCTTTTATATATTGAACTTTCAAATGATCATAGAGGGAGTGTTTGTCGACCAAAACAGAGACCAGGCTGGCGATCATTCCCGCCAAAATCAGGTGAAAAATAACATTGTGCCTGTCCGTCATTTCCAACACTAAAATCACCGAAGTAAAGGGCGACCGGGTAACTCCTGTTAAGAATCCTACCATTCCTGACAAAATAAGCATATTGGTATCAATATCAGAAACCTTAAACCAGCTTGCCACCAAAGACCCAATACTTGCCCCCGCAGCAAGCGCAGGCGCGAATATGCCGCCTGCCGCACCGGTTGTAAATGAAAACAATGGCCCGCAGATCCTTAATAAAGGTGTATACCAGTGAACATATTTATTCGCAGTAAATAAAGTAGTTTCCATAATATCTTTTCCGGAGCCCAAAACCTCTTTATTCACAAAAAATGCCATGAGAGCCATTGCAAGTGAACACCCGGTCACAAATAAAATGTGGTGTACTTTAGTTTTGAACTTTGCTTTCCATGCAAAAATAAAAAGTATCAGTTTAGACATGCTGCTCCCTGCCAAACCGGCAAGCACAGCCACAACGGCTACTCCAAAAAATATGGATGCCGAAAGACCGTCCAGCTTAGGGTAACCAAGATATAAATAAGGCCCCAATAACGCCTGCGCTGACAGGCCCGCAATTATTACTGATGAAAATATAGCCGTTTTATAATAACTGAAATGGGTTTTTGTTAATTCTTCAATGGCAAATACAATGCCGCCGAGAGGTGTATTGAAGGCAGCTGCCAAACCGGCCGCAGCTCCGGTTACCATCATATTGCGTTTGGCAATTTTGGGCCACCATTTCGGCAGCACCTGGTAAACAATTTTATAAATTGATGCCGCTATGTGAATAGTAGGCCCCTCCCTTCCTATTGCTCCTCCTCCAATAGCCATCACCAGGCTTGATAATACCTTTATTAATATGATACGAAAACTCAAAAGCTTATCAACCAAATGACTAGTTTTGGGAGATGTTACCTGTATTGCTGCCATAACCTGCGGAATACCGCTCCCCCTGGCGAAGGGAGAAAAGCGCTGCACCAGCCACCATGCTAATAAAAAGCAAAGCGGAGACAGTATAAAAAGCAGCCACATATGGTATTTTAACACCAGTGCAGTCAAATCTTCAGCGCCGACAAAAAGCTTGGTGTATAATACCGCGAAAAGGCCTGTTATTACTGAAGCAATCCAGAAAGGAATGGCCTGCAGCGCATTCTTTTTTAAATTTTCATTTCGTATCCTGTCAAATGATCGTTTTAACTGAAGCCTGACTTTGTGAATAATTACGTTCATAGAAAAAGTTAATGGTTCATAGTTAATGGTTCATAGCAGAAAAAAGCCGTTTAATTGATAGATTTTACCATGAACTATCAACCATGAACCATGAACTCCTATATTTGCAGCATGATTTCTTCGCAAAGATATGATCTGAGGGGTGTATCTGCATCAAAAGACGATGTACATAATGCCATAAAAAACATCGATAAAGGGATATTTCCTAAAGCTTTCTGCAAAATAGTACCTGATATTTTAACCAACGACCCGCTTTACTGCAATATTATGCATGCTGACGGAGCCGGAACAAAATCATCACTGGCCTATACCTACTGGAAAGAAACCGGTGATATTTCTGTATGGCGGGGTATCGCACAGGATGCCATTATCATGAATGTTGACGATCTGCTCTGTGTCGGTGCAGTTGACAATATACTTTTGTCCTCAACCATTGGCCGAAATAAAAGTTTGATACCAGGCGAAGTAATCTCGGCTATAATAAACGGAACAGAAGAAATTCTGGCTGAACTGAGAGATGCTGGAATTGGGATATACTCAACAGGTGGTGAAACAGCGGATGTTGGCGATCTTGTCCGAACCATCATTGTAGATTCAACTGTTACCTGCAGGATGAAACGGGAAGATGTAATATCAAACCATAAAATACAAGCCGGGGACGTAATCGTCGGTCTGGCATCCTACGGTCAGGCTACCTACGAGAGGGAATATAACGGCGGCATGGGGTCAAACGGCCTAACTTCGGCCAGGCATGATGTATTTAGCAAAACAATTGCCGAAAAATATCCGGAGAGTTATGACCAGGCCATCCCTTACGATCTGGTATTTTCAGGCTCAAAAAATCTTACTGATAAAATAGCCATAGGTAATGATCAGTTTGTTACTGCAGGCAAACTGGTTTTATCACCTACACGTACTTATGCGCCTGTTATAAAGGCAATATTAGACACAAATCGCCACCAGGTGCATGGCATGGTACATTGCAGTGGCGGTGCGCAAACCAAGGTACTTCATTTTGTGGATGATCTGCATATTATTAAAAACAATCTGTTCCCTATTCCCCCGTTATTCAGGTTGATCCAGGAAGAATCAAAAACCAGCTGGCAGGAAATGTATAAGGTGTTTAACATGGGGCACCGGATGGAATTATATGTACCCGGAGAAATTGCAGCCGATTTGATAAACATCTCCAAAAGCTTTGGTGTAGATGCGCAAATAATAGGGCATGTTGAAAAAGCTGAGAAAAAGCAGGTGACCATCCGATCAGAAGTGGGCGAATTTGTATATAATTAAGATCCATTAAAATTATTTCCATAAAAAAACCCGGCTATTATACCGGGTTTTTTTATTAATAAGCTTATTATTAATTAAATATATATCTTATGCCAACCTGCGCCTGGTAGCGAGACAATTGGCTGGTATCATATATAAATGATTTTGTAACTGGTATGAGGTTTGTTTTATCCAGATACGGGAAGGAGTATTTTGCCTGGCCTGTGGCTAAATCAATACCCTGATATTTCAACACAGAAGTACTGCCACTGTTAAATCCATTGAAAGAATCCTGGTATAATCCCCAGTTCCTGTTTATCAGGTTAGCAAAGTTGATGATATCAACAGATAATTCAATAGTGTTTTTAACCTTACCTGTTTTCACATAAAAGTCTTGTGCTACATGCAGGTCAAGCCTATGGAAATAAGGTAATATAACACCATTACGCTGAGCGAATTGGCCTCTGTGCGAATTAAGGTAAGAGTCCTGGTTGATGAAGTTATTTAGCTGCGCCCATATTTGTGCAGGGGTTCTTGCGTCAGTAGCAAAATCAGGCACCAATTCAATATCACCTTGCTTCCTCGGAATCCACATCAGGTCGTTGGTTGCGCCATCTCCGTTAGGGTCGCCGCTGGTGATGTAGGAAATAGCACCGTTATTTGCCATTTCGTATACCAAACCAAAGGTTGTAGTAGTATTCGACCAGAATTCCTTTTTATAAGCTGCAGAACCGATAATACGATTTGGCTGTACAAAAGAACTATTTGAAAGGTTATCGCCATTAGGGTTACCTGCAACCTGGCGCGAGCTCCAGATAGTACTTGCTGTTGAGCCGCCATCGTTCACATCCTGTGATCCGCTATGGGTATAAGCCAAATTGAAGTAAAACCCATTGGTAAAACTTTTTTGCAACTGACCGGTTACAAAATACGAATACCCCTGGTTAGTATTGGTCATGTAATACAAACCGGTTATGGCCGGATTAGAAGCGGTAGCAGTAGATCCGTTTTCCGGCGTTATGTTTTTAGAATTATACCTTATCTGTCCTTCAGGACCTGCCAATGTTGTATATCCATCTGAAAGCACTAAGTTTTCATGATAAATCGCGTTGATATCCTTTGTATAGGCGCCTTCAAGGGTTGCAATAACACCGCCTGGCAACCGCTGGTCAACCGCTAAATTTGTTCTCCAGATCTTTGGATATTTCAGTTTCGGGTTGGCTATGTCCAGTTCATATGAACTATTAGCCGCTGCGCCAACCGGATGGTTAGCATTAACATTAGGGTTAAATATTAACTCGGCATTTTGCGCCGCGGTATTTGTTGCTGCTCCCTTTACAATTGTTGTCGACCCAAATAACAAGCCATTGTTTGAAGCCTGGTTTGAAATCCACACAAACGGAACTGTACCGGCAAATAATCCTGTACCCCCGCGTACCTGGGTTTGTTTATCACCGCTCACGTCCCAGTTAAAACCAAAACGCGGAGAGATCTGCACTTTGTTCGATGGCAATTTTGAAGGATCAACATGGATGCCTTGTTGAAAAGTTAACGAACTGGCTACAGAATTTTGCGCAAGCGTTGTTGGGAAGGCGTCATAATCTGCCCTAACACCGTAGGTTAAAGTTAAATTGTCTGTTGCATGGTATTTATCCTGTGCGTAAAGGCTGAATATCGATGCTTTTATTTTTGCATAAGGGAAAGATCCGTCAGGCAATGCTGAGTAACGTACAGTGTACGCGGCAGCAGGCAAGCCGTTCATAAAATCGTATGCTGAGTTATAGGTGTACAAGCCGTTATAATCAGGTGCGAAGCCATTCTTATAACTCTGGATCTGGTCGTTGGTACCGAAAGTAAATTCGTGTTTACCTGAGAAGATGCTAAAGTCGTCAGAAAACTGAGCGATGTTGGTATACAAAATGTTACCGGCTGTGAACAATTCAGATCCGAAAGATGTTAAAACGCCGCTTGCGGCAGTCACATTACCGGTAACCGGGTCTGTACTACCATTACCGATATCCACCATTGGCAAATTGCCACCACCCAGGAAAGAACGGAAATCCCTCAATGCGGAATATCCGGCAGTAAGCCTGTTTGACATATTGCTGTTAATACGCGTGTCCAACTCCACTATACCAATATTAAAGTTATTGTTGATGCGGTATCCTGAACCATAAAAAGGCAATGAAACCGGCCCGGCATCGCGGGTTGACCCATAACCAACGCCGCTATTGGTGATACCTGAATTGCTTGGCGGGTGGTCTCCGTAAGATTTCAGGTAAAAATACTTGGCACTTAATGTATTGTTTTTATCAATGTTCCAGTCGATTTTAACAGTGGCCTTATCACTGTAAGTATCAAAATTATAACCCTGGTATGGTCCGGTTTTATACTGATAGTTATTTAACAAATAAGTAGAAAGAGAATTCAAAGTTGCAGCATCAGCCTGGGAAACATTGGCCCCGCTTACGCCGGGCGCTGTTGCAACATAAGTAGTTGCCGGCTGGCTGATACGTTCTTCCTCGCCTGATACAAAGAAAAATAATTTATTTTTTATAATAGGGCCGCCCAGGCTAACACCTGTTTGCCTGTAATTAAACGGTGTAATTGGCACGGTTGTAGGGCCGGCATTGTAACCCGTTAACCAGGTACTGCGCTTGTAATCATAAATAGTACCTTTAAAAGTATTGGTACCTGACTTCACAACGGTATTGATACCTGCGCCGGTGAAGTTACCCTGGCGAACATCATAAGGGGCAATATCTACCTGGATCTGGTCGATCGCATCTAATGAAATTGGCTGTGAGTTGGTTTGGCCACCCAATGTACCCGATAGGCCGAAAGAGTTGTTAAAAAGCGCTCCATCAACGGTTAAGTTGTTATACAAACTGCTTCGGCCACCAAAACTCAAACCATTGGCAGATGGGGTAAGCTTTGTAAAGTCGCTTAGTGACCGGTTGATAGTTGGCAACGCGTCGATCTGCTGGCGATTGATGGTTTCGCGGGCGCCGGTGCGTGATGAGTTGATCACTTTTCCACCGTTGCCTGTAATAACCACTTCTTTAAGGGAAGTTGTATTGTCCTCCAGTTTGGCGTCTGTCCTTTGGTCCTGGCCAATGTTCAGCGTGATGTCCTCAAGGATAAAATCCTTATAACCAATAAAGGTAACTTTAAAGGTATAAGGCCCTCCAACTCTTAAGTTGGGTAAATTGAAACGACCGTCGGCACGTGTGATGGTCGAATACACAGTTCCGGTAGGCAGGTGCGTCACGGAAACAGTTGCACCGGGTATAGTGCCTTTGCTGTCGGTAACGGTACCGTTCATACTGGCGGTTGTTACACCCTGGGCCGATACGTTCTTATTTATAAAAAACGTGAGCCCTGTGATTAATAATACAAGTAAATACTTCCTCATAGAATGCTTTTTTAAATGAAACTTTTAATAGATAAGTAATTTTGGCACAAATATATGGAAGCCAATAACTTCTTGTGTTAAGTTATTGTTAATAATTATTATACATTTTTCAACAGTTAGCAATAATTACATTGCTATTACGAACAAATGTTAATAATATATGTGAATTTCGTAAATTTACCGTAACTTAATATAATATCGTTTGGGGCAAATCATAAATACAATGGCCATCATCCATAATAACTTGTTAATTTTCTGATTTGGTACCTTTTACTTAGCTTTGGGGCCGTGTTCAAAATCTTAATTTATAGTAATAAGATGAACCAAAATGTTTAATTGTCGTTAAAAGGCCCTGTTAAATATTCGTACCTGGGCTTAATTAAGAAAACAGTTAAGCGCCAGCGTATAAAAATTCAGCATATCAGTAAATAAAAAATAATATCACTATAAATATGAACTACGATTTAATTGTTATTGGCTCCGGTCCGGGCGGTTATGTGGCTGCTATCCGCGCTTCGCAGTTAGGCTTGAAAACCGCGATAGTTGAAAAAGAATCACTGGGCGGGGTTTGCCTTAACTGGGGTTGTATTCCAACCAAGGCCTTGTTAAAAAGTGCCGAAGTTTTTGAATATATTAACCACGCAGCTGATTACGGCATAAAAGTTAGCGGCAGCGAAATTGATTTTGAATCGGTAATTAAAAGAAGCCGTAACGTAGCTGATGGCATGAGCAAAGGCGTTCAGTTTTTAATGCGGAAAAACAAGATCGACGTGATCATGGGTACCGGGAAACTGAAAGGCAAAGGCGCTATTGAAGTTACAGCGGCTAATGGAGAAAAAAAGGAATATACTGCAACACATATCATCCTGGCTACAGGCGGCCGCTCACGCGAATTGCCAAACCTTAAACAGGACGGCAAAAAAGTGATTGGCTACCGCCAGGCAATGATTCTCCCGCAAAAACCTGCTTCAATGGTAGTAGTTGGATCTGGCGCTATTGGTATTGAATTTGCCTATTTTTACAATAGCATCGGCACCAAGGTAACTGTAGTTGAGTATTTGGATAATATTGTTCCGTTGGAAGATGAGGAAGTATCAAAACAAATGGCCCGCATCCTTAAAAAACAAGGCATCAACATCATGACCAGCTCGAATGTTGAATCGGTAGACAGCAGCGGCGACCTTTGCAAAGTGCAGGTTAAAACAGCAACCGGCACCGAAATACTGGAAGCTGAGATTGTTTTATCAGCAGTTGGTATCTCAACCAACCTGGAAGGTATCGGACTTGAAGAAACCGGCGTAAAAACTGATAAAGGAAAAGTATTGGTTGACGATTATTACCGTACCAATATTGAAGGCGTTTACGCTATCGGCGATATTGTTAAAGGGCAGGCCCTTGCGCACGTAGCTTCGGCAGAAGGCATTACCTGCGTTGAAAAAATTGCAGGATTAAACCCTGAGCCGATCAACTATAACAACATCCCGGGCTGTACTTATTGTTCTCCGGAGATTGCTTCGGTTGGTTATACCGAAAAAGCGGCGAAAGAAGCCGGTTATGAAATAAAAGTTGGCAAATTCCCTTACTCTGCTTCGGGAAAAGCAAGTGCAGCCGGCGCAAAAGACGGCTTTGTAAAACTGATATTTGATGCCAAATACGGCGAATTTTTAGGCGCACACATGATAGGCCATAATGTTACCGAAATGCTTGCCGAAGTAGTTACTGCACGCAAACTGGAAGCAACCGGGCACGAGATCATCAAATCAATACATCCGCACCCAACCATGAGCGAAGCAGTAATGGAAGCTGCGGCTGATGCGTATGGTGAGGTGATACATTTGTAATACTTCTTAGTCCATGGACCATGGTCGATGGTCCATAGCTGTTTGCGTAAATTGGCTATGGACTATGGTCTATCGTCCATGGACTTTCAAATCATCTTCGAAAACAGATCCCACAAAACGATTCCGGCTGATACAACGATATTAAAGGAGTGTTTGGTGCCAAACTGTGGGATCTCAATGCAGGCGTCAATTTTTTTCATTACTTCTTCGCTTACACCATTTACTTCGTTGCCGAAAACGAGGACATATTTTTCACCTTTTACAATTTCAAAATCCTGAAGCATCGTGCTGTCTTCGGCTTGCTCCACTGCAACTATTTGATAACCATCTGCGCGTAATTGCTCAACTGCGTGTACCGGGTCTTCATAATACTCCCAATTGATGGATTGAGTGGCGCCGAGCGCCGTTTTTTCGATCTCGCGGTGAGGGGGCTGGGCGGTTATGCCGCATAAACAGATCTTTTCGACAGCAAAGCCGTCGGATGTGCGGAATATGGAGCCGATATTATGCATACTGCGTACATTATCAAGCACTACTACCACCGGGAATTTTTCGCCGGCTTTAAATTCAGCAACTGTTGCACGGTTAAGTTCGTCGAGTTTTAGTTTGCGCATGGGGATTAGAGATTAGAGACCGGAGATTAGAGATTAGTTTATTCAGTCTGAAAGTCGGAAATCCCGATAGCTATCGGGACCGAAAATCCGGAAGAAAAAATCAATTGCAATATCTGAATAAACTTTGAAATTCAATATTCAATATTCCGGGTCTGATATTATCAATATTAGCCACGCATAACAGATTGCTCCAACTCTCCCACCCCATTGCCAATTAATGAACTGTAAACCGAAGGGGCATAGCCTATTTTGCTGGTGTAGTATGCAATCACATTCTGGCTAAAATCTTCAAAGGCACTTTCTTTCACCAAAGCGATTGCACAGCCGCCAAAACCTGCGCCTGTCATCCTGGCACCGGCAACATCGGCATCGGTTTTACTGTATTCAACAACTGCATCAAGCTCTTTACCGCTTACTTCGTACAGGTCACGCAGAGAATCGTGCGAGGCGTACATCAGGCGGCCAAATTCTGCCAGGTTATTATTGCTTAAAGCTACGGCTGCGAGTTTTACACGGTCGTTTTCTTCAATTACATGCTGCGCCCTTTTATAAATTACCTTATCAGTAATTAAATGGCTGTGCTTATTAAATGTAGCGGTATCAATATCGCAAAGGTTGTTAATATCAAGCTCCTGTTTAAGGGCTGTTAAAGCAGCCTGGCATTCCTGCACCCGCTCATTATATTTTGATTCCGCAAGTTTGCGGGGCTTGTTGGTGTTGATAATAGCAAGGATGTATTCGCCAAGATTACTGTCCACTGCCTGGTAATCAAGTGTATCGCAATTAAGCATCAGCGCTTTACTTTTTTCGCCGAAGGCAACGGCAAACTGGTCCATAATACCACAGTTTACGCCGATAAAATTATTTTCGACCGATTTGGATAGTTTTACAAGGTCGAGTTTGGAGTAGCCGCTATCAAACAAGTCGTTTAATGCGAAAGCGGTAACCACCTCGATGGACGCAGACGATGACAGTCCTGAACCAATCGGGATATCGCCATAAAAAAGCATATCCAGCCCACCTAAAACATGCCCGTCTTTTAAAATATGTTCAATAACACCCAATGGATAGTTGAACCACTTTTCGTCAGTTTTGATATAATCATTTTGCAGCGGGATATCGGGTTTATCTTCAAAATTCAAACTCCTGAACCGAAAAATGCCATCATTATTGGGTGATACCAGCAAATAAGTTCCAAAGGTAATTGCACAAGGCATTACCAGGCCACCATTATAGTCGATATGCTCGCCTATCAGGTTTACACGGCCCGGTGAAAAATATGCATTTTCAGCGTTTTTGTTAAATAGTTTATTAAATTCTTTGTGCAGGTGGTTCTTCATTGTTGTTTATATTGATTGGAAACACAAATATTAAAGAAATAAATGTAAACCGCACATTTATTTTATTTTTTTTATTTTTCCTTGCTGCAATGCCCCTAATATTTTTCAAAATGCCGTAATTTTTAAATAATTAATGAAATTTGGCTTCGTTTTGATATTGACCAAATCATTTATAATGAAACAATATGTAATAACCGCTTATGATTATACTGATGCCGGGGCTTTGGAACGCCGTATGAACGTGCGCCCACACCATTTTGAGGGTGCCAGGGAGCTTAAAAAGAGCAATAATTTTATTTTTGGCGGTGCCATTTTAAATGATGACGGCAAAATGATCGGCTCGGTAATGGTGATGCAGTTTGAAACTGAAGAGGAGCTGGAGAACTGGAAACAAAATGAACCTTACATCACCCAAAAAATATGGGAAACCTATGATATAAAACCATTTAAGGTTGCCGATGTTTAACACACGGACATAAAATCAAAAAAGCCTCCGGGTTGAAATTCCGGAGGCTTCTGATTTTTTTAATTAACAACTTATACCCTTGCAAAATCGCCTGTATCCAGCTTGATCATATAAACTGTTCCGTTAAGTGTTAAAGTTGCTGTACCATTTCCATTAAATACGAGCGTTCCGGTATAGCTAAAGCTTCCCTTTTTGGGCACGTCGCCGGTAACAGAGATTGCCGCGTTGCCGCTCACAATATTGCGGGAATGTTTCAGTATCGTTAAAGAGTTGATCACAATATCAATATTACTGTTGCCGTGATGCGTGGTGTCAACTTTTGAGCTAAATGATCCTGCCCGTTTAAATTCGCCGTTTATCACAAAATCTGTCGCTGTTGGCAACAGGCCATTAACCGTAAAAACAGAACTGCCTGAGTTACTTGAAGAAAGATTTGGCCCGCTAAATGATCCGCTGTAAGTTAGCGTACTCGAAAGACTGTCGGGCTGGCTGCTACTGTTACAATCTACAGTGTAATTATATTTCAGCTTATAGCTGAAGGTAACTGCGGATCCGGCACTGCTTTGCCTTGATATGCTGTCGGATTTAATTGTTCCGCAGACATCGTGCAGGCTGCCTATGCCAGTGGCGTCAATGGTTGCGTCGCCGGCAAGGCTTGCCACACCATTTGAATTGATGGATACTGATCCGGCAACCATGCTGGCGGCTTCGGCATTGGAAACATTGCTGTTAACAGGTGGCAATGTGCTGCTGTTTTTTCTGCATGCTACTGCACCCAGCAATAACATCGTGACAAAAAATAATTGAACTTTTTTCATAATTAACTGGTTTAATAGGGGATTGGTTATTTGACACCCGTTAATCGAAATGGTTTAAATAAGGTTCATTTTTTTACATTTTCACGTTTACTTTCCGCGCACTGTAAAAAAAGGCATTTCACCCCAATACTATTGGGGTGAAATACTGTTTAATAGTTTGACGTCTTCACCTGAAAGTTCCAGGGAAACTGATTGCAGATTCTCTTCCAGGTGCTCCACATTTGATGTGCCCGGTATCAGCAAAATATTATCTGCATGGTTAAGCAGCCAGTTTAATGCCACCTGATGAACGGTTACATCATATTTTCCGGCAATTTGTTTTAACATTGCCTGGCTTGCCACATTGCCTGCATTTAATGGGAACCATGGTATAAACGCAATGTTGTGGGCCTTGCAATATTGCAGCACCTGTTCCCATTTACGATTATCAACACTATACATGTTTTGAACTGATACAACCTCAAAAAATTCCTGTGCTTTTTTTATTGTTTCGATATCAACTTCCGAAAGCCCTATATGCCTGATCTTACCCTCGTCCTGTGCTTTTTGCAAAAATTCAAAGCTTTCTTCTGCGGGTACAATAGGATCAATACGATGAAGCTGATAGAGCGGGATTTGTTCCAATTTTAAGCGCTTAAGGCTTCCGTCGAGTGCTTTTTGCAGGTGAGACGGATGAGCGTTAACCGGCCATTCATCGGGTCCGGTCCGCAACAAACCGCCTTTTGTCGCTATTACCAGGTCATCCGGGTAAGGGAAGAGCGCTTCAGCAATCAATTCTTCAGAAACATGCGGTCCATAACTATCTGCTGTATCAATAAAATTTACGCCAAGCTCCACTGCTCTTTTTAAAACCCTGATGGCTTCATCTTGATCTTTAGGAGACCCCCAAATCCCTTTTCCGGTAATGCGCATAGCGCCGTAACCCATCCTGTTAACGGTGAGTTCGCCGCCAATAGCTAATGTTTTTTCGAATGAAATGGTTGTATTATTCATAAATAGTTAATTTTAGATTAAAAACATTAACGTAAAATTTAGATGATTGTTCTTTACTCCCTAACAATTAATTGTCATTTTTTAAACAGGCCGTTGGTCAATTAATATTATATTGGCATCAAAAATAAACCATCATGACAGAACAAAATTATGCCCATCATGCACGTACTGTAAAGGGCTTTCATATCTTATTAGGTTCATTACTTGTTATCGGCACTATAACTTCAATTGTAAATGTTTACATGCAGGTTAAAGCAAATGATTCGGTTATCGGATCGACATTAATTACCACCTTATTTATATGCGGCATCCTGCTTTTTTGGTACACAAGGAGGTTTGCGGTTACCGTACAGGACAGGGCAATCAGGGCCGAGGAAAGCATCCGGTATTATATACTTACCCATAAGGCTTTGGATAGCAAACTAACCATAGGTCAGATCATCGCGCTCCGGTTCGCTTATGATGATGAATTTTTGGTACTGGCCGACAGAGCTGTAAGAGAAGACCTATCGCCTGATGAAATAAAAAGGTCTATTAAAAAATGGAAAGCCGACCATCACCGGGCATAATTGAAATGGCTTAAAAAAGAAAAGCGTTACAAAATCTGTAACGCTTTTCTTTTTACAATATACTTAGTTCTGTCGTTTTGCAGTATCTCTCGCTATTTTTTTGGGTTGATGTTTTAATGAATCCGCCTTTTTAGGATTAGGTCTGCCCGGCACCTTCTGGTTATTCCCCTGCCCGTTAGCCGGATTTTGCTTTGGAGGATTAGGGTTATTATTGTTCGGAGGAACAATAACGGGCCTGCTGATAAATTGTTTATTTGGATTTTGTTGCATTACCGGTTTTTGAGGGTTTTGTTGCTGCCCTCCCGGCTGTGTGTTTACTGACTTCTGATTTGGATTACTCTGCTGCACTCCTTGTTGTGCATTTACGGGCTTATGATCAGGGTTATTCTGTTGTACAACCGGCTGTGTATTTACCGGCTTTTGACCCTGATTATTCTGTTGTACAACCGGTTGTGTATTTACCGGCCGTTGACCCTGATTATTCTGTTGTACAACTGGCTGTGTATTTACCGGCTTTTGACCCTGATTATTCTGTTGCCTGTTATTATTGCCCTGATCGTTTGCTGGCTGGTTACCCTGTCTTTGGTTTTGCTGACCAGGATTTTGATTCCCCTGCCCTGGCCTGGCGTTTTGATCATTCCCCCTTGCGCTACCAGGTCTTTGATTTTGTTGCCCGCCATTATTATAGTTAATCACTTTGCCCGGCATAGGTTTTACATTTTCCTGCTGGGTGTTTTGTTTTATAACCGGGCGATAAATACTTAATTGGTTATTATTTAATGATTGCCCCGGCTTTGAACTTTCACTGATCTTAACCTGCTGTATTTTTGTGTGCCCTACATTTTCGACATCATTAACCTTTGGGCCCCTGTTGTAAACAATAGTATTGTTGTTGGTAACATTGTTGACCGTATAATTATTGGTAACATAGTTATTGGTTACATTATTAATAATTGTGGTTTTGTTTATAACAGTAACATTATTTCTAACCACATAGCGGTTAACATTTACGGTAGCAATATTACTGGCATGCACATAATTCCAATCCTCATTACGCGGCCTCCATCCGTTGTTTACATCAACTTTTGGAGGTACCGGAGCCCAGCCATAATAATCGCCGGATTGGCCCCAGGTTACCCATGCAGGCGCCCAATCATGCCCCGGCATCCATAACCAGCCGTAGCCATCATCATAAAACCACCTGCCGTAGTGGAACGCTGCCCATCCCCAGCTGTAGTCAGATGTCCAGGTCCAGCCATAATCACTGTAAACCCAGCTACCGTTAGTAGCGTACGGCCTGAAATCGGCGCCGACATTTGGTTGCCATACATAGCCATAATCAGGATAATTTATCCATTGGCCATATGGACTTAACTCGTCGTAAAAAACCTGATCGGTTTGGGGTTGAGCTGTATAAACAGGCTGCGGCTGCTCCTGATAAACCTGTTGTGGTTGCGGGTGATTAACGGGTTGATTTGTATAAACAATTGGTGAGCATCCGGCTATTAAACCCGAAAGCGGTAACAAATAAAATATTTTTTTCATGTTAGTAAATGTTTAGATCGAATATACTATTAGGACAGATATAACAAAATATAGTTTAATAATAATTCTAAAATACATAAGAAAAAACCGCAAAATCATAGCTAACACCCCCTTTTCAGATTGAAAGACAGCAATTATTAAAAAAAGAGATACTGAATTAAACTATATTAATTTATCGCCAGCAGCCTATGATAGCCCCCATTAAAGTTAGTGAAACAACGCTGTATAAGCCATTGA
>Ga0206955_1176_pt1 | contig 16675 bp, 14 predicted proteins | sample Alteio_BWOrgHeat_34_FD_153247 | JGI IMG/M metagenome (GOLD analysis project Ga0206955, IMG submission 153247) | Enriched cells from forest soil in Barre Woods Harvard Forest LTER site, Petersham, Massachusetts, United States -... | ecosystem: Environmental > Terrestrial > Soil > Temperate forest >...
GATGAAGACAGCATCGGGATTGCCGTCTCCATTCAGGTCAGCCCAAAGAAACGCGCGTACTCCGGATATTCCCGGGAAGGTATGTATCGGCGAGAAGGTGTTGTCGCCGTTGTTCCGGAGGACTACCGGTTCGCCCTCGGCCGAACCGAGCACGAGGTCGAGGTCGCCGTCGGCCTCGATGTCGACCGCCCATCCGCCGGTGTAGCGGCCGTTCAGGAGCGGGGCAGGCAACCTGGTTTGTGCGGTGACGTCAGTGAAGCTGTCGGATTTGTCCTGGCGAAAAAAACGCACGCCGCCGGCGCCGGCCAGCACCAGATCGGTCTTGAAGTCGTAGTTAAAATCGATCGGAACAATGCCCTCAGGGGAACGTGCAATCTTTGCCGGTCCTCCGGGAAATGGCAAGGTGACGCCACTAGCGAGACGGACAGTGGTGCTATTCGCTTCTGCCACCGTCGGTGCGCCAGTGCCGGTAAGGGAGACGGCGCCGATCCAGTTCCAGACGGTCTGGTCGGGATCGGGCAGAGGCTCAACAGCGAAGGTCATCGCCGTGTCTGGCGGAGCGGGCGAGAACTGCGGAGTCTCCAGGCGAAGGAAGTGGGTGAATGGCTGCGCCTCGTCGCCGGGCCCGGGCTTGATGGCGGAAAGGTTCTGGCGGAAGTCCGGAAGGCGCATCAACGCGTTGCGAAGGAAGGTTGTACGCGTTGCCGCCGCGCGCGGATCGGTTCCTGCGGCTGCCGTATCAAGTGCGGTGAGTTGCTCCTTCACCTCCGGCGGCCAGTACTGGGACTTCTTATCGATCCGGGTGACAGCCTCCTTCAGCGATGCAGCGTCGCCGCGTTTTGCGGCCACGCGGCTCAGCTCGAGCAGCGCAGCCATGTTGTCGGGCTGCGCCATCACGATACGCTGCATCAGCTGCTGAAATTCGGCGTCGCTGTTGGGATCGCCCTGGCGCTCGATCTCCTCTGCCAGACGGTAGGTCGCGATCAGGTTATTGGGATTGATCTCCACGGCCTTGCGAAAGTCTTCGATGGCCTCGGACGATTTCCCGCGTCCGGCCTCGACGAGACCGAGGAGGTAGTAGATAGCGTCGTTCTTCGGCGCCAGTGCTCGCGCACGTTGCAGCCTATCTCCTGCTGGACCGAAATCCCTTTGGCGCAGGACGAGGATGCCCCAATTGGCCCACGCTGCCGGCTCGCCCGGAACGATCTGCGTCGCGCGCGCCAGCTCCCGTTCTGCGCGAACGTCATCGCCAACCTGAAGCGCAGCAAGCCCGACGTAGAAAGCCGAGACGAAGTCCACGTAGCTCTTCGATGAGCGATCCGGCAGCCGGGAGCGGCAGCCGGTGAGAATCAAAACTGATGAAGCCGCCAGGCAGACCAACAGCCTCGCGCACCGTCGTCCTGCACAGCTTCTTGTCATTGCGAAATCGCTCTGAGCCTGATGCTTCATACTTCTTTGTTCAGGGGGACACTATTGAACATATCCCAGTAAATTGCACTACAAGAAACCGCGAACCTTCTCATACCGGCGATTTCTGCGTCTTTCTTCGCTGCGCCCTTCGCCTGTTTTCGCGCTTGGTTTTGATCGCCTTCGCCCACAGCGGGGCGATCCCAAGGAAGGGAAGTGCGTAGAGTAAAAGATCCCAGCGGCCGAGAAGACCTGGAGTAACAGAAACATCGGTGCTGATTTCGCCGCTGCTCGCCGAGCTCGCGAGCATTACGCGCACATGCCAAGTCTCCTCTTTGTCGAACGGAACGACGGACTTGAACTCTACCCGGTTACGGAGTCTTTCACGCCAGGCGTCGTAGGTTTTCTCGGGCAGCCGTTTGCTTACGGGCTGTACGGCAACCTGAACCTTCATATCAGTCGGTACCGAGCCGCCCCGCGGCGGGTCGATGATAACGAAGAAGCTTCCGGTGCCGACGTCAGGATTGCTCCAGACTGCAACCGTAAAGGGTCCGACCTTGCGATCCTGCATGATCGGATATGGCGGACCGATGTGTGCCCAGGCGGGAATGCTTCCGCAGATGGTCAGCAGTGTCGCGACGATGCCGATCCGCCACGGGATCCATGGCCGTGTATGAACGCCTGTCAGCATGTCATCCCGCCATCATGGTGGCGCGCATGTCCATGGGTTGTGTCATAAGCCACACGGAGGCTAGGAAGAGCAGAAGGCACACTACAGCCCAGGGCGAAAAAGCGCGGAGGGCGTGTTCCTCAGAATCTTCTTCTGCAAGGCGCCAGGCAACAAGGAGCGATCCAGCCAGGCCCAGCAGCAGGAATGCAAACTCGATGGGCTGCACGATGTACTTTGGGATTCCAAGCAGCGCCCAGCGAGGCTCACCCAGTAGAGGCCAGCCCAGGCTGGCGACCGCATCTTGTGCGACTGGAACGATCGTATAGAGCCCGGTGAAAAAGTGGAATCCGTAGTGAGCCAGCCACATGCCGAAGCCAAGCGGTACCAGCGCATAGCTGTAGCGGATGACGAGCGGCAGCCACGCCCGCTTTTCCCCGCCCCATGCGCGTGCGACCCACGCGGCACATCCAAGTAGCACGGCAGGCTCAACGATGAGAAAGACTATGAAAAGCAATCCCAGGATCGCCGCTTCGTTCTCGATGTGCAGCAGATGGCCCAACCAGGTCTCGACGATGTATACGGGGCTCACCATGCCGAATGCATTCATCAGAGCGCCAAAGCAGAAGACAAGCACAAGAGCGGCGATGTCCTTCCGGCGCGAGAAGTAGCCCACGCCAGATCGTCTCGGATCACTCATCAATTCGGCCGCCGGCAAACGGCTCAGGATGCCGATGTTGTCGTGCGGGCAGGCGTGCACGCAGTCAAGGCAGAAGGTGCAGTCAAAATTGCCCGCCTTGGCGGGGAGAAAGAGGGCCAGTTCGCAGCCACGCTGGAGCACAACGAGATCGGAACCTGGCGCGTGACGGCCGCGGATGCAGTCCTTCGTGTGACACTCCGAGCACACTTCCTGATCCCGCACTTCCACTTCAAGGGGCGAGACGGTCGACGCGATGAAGTTGAACTGGCCGAGCGGGCAGACATACTTGCAGAAGGTGGCGTGCTTGAAGAGCCCGTCGATCACCAGAACAGAGAGAAAATATCCAGCGATGATCCATGCCGTCAGCCACGGTGACGACCACAATCCAAAGAGCTCATATGCGAACAGGATGAGCGCGAACAGGACGACTGCCATCCATTTATTGCGCAGCTTTCGTGGCCAGTTGAAGTGCGGATGAATGAATCGCCGCATTGCGTTGCGTGCCAGCATGAAGGGACACGCCATGCAGAAGAAGTTTCCCGCGACGAGGATCACGAGCACTAAGGCGCCCCGGAAGTGCACCCATGTGAGCACAGTGGCGAGATTCTTTGGCGAGATGGAGGGCCCGAGCAGACCGTGCAGAATCATCACCAGACTCACCGCGAGAAGCGGAACGCCAAGAACGGTTCGCGAATGGCGCCACTTCAAAAACCGCCCGAGGACGGGCACAAGCAAAAGATCGAACGGCGGAGATTCCTGGCAATCGTCGTCGAAATCGTCTTTGAGTCCGCTGCGCGGCTCAGGCGAATTGGATACAGTTGCAGGCACTTAATTCGATCGGACGCCCCTCACGTCCAGCTGGCGCTCAATCTTCCGGCGCAGCCTGATTCCTGACCGGCCAGCTTGATATGCAGCAGCAATATCCAATCGCCGCCCATGTTGAAATTGACACTTGCGCCATAGCTGCCCGGCGTTGATTCGCTTGCTTTGGCAAACACGGGACTCATTCCCGGGTGAGACATATCGGCTTCGACCATAATAGCGGCATGGGTAATAGGATTGCGCGCCGCGTCTGCGAGCTGAATAGAGAGGGCTGCGGGACCAACGCGTGCCGGCCGCGGTGTGATCTGTTCCCAAACGGTTATTTCCGGAGCGGCATCCGCGCCCCGCTGGCAGGCGGTTGTTGCCAATGTTGTCACCCAGGCCATCGCAAAAAACACTCTACAAAACTGAGGGGCCGCCAGCAGGCGCCCCCCGTTCATACGCCCTCTAATCAAATTTTCTCCAACGCACTACCTGCAGGCCGGTCAGGAATCAGGCTGCGCAGGATGCGCCGTCTTCCACTTCGTCTTTGTACCAGGAACAGGTGCATGCTGCTTCGCGCGCTTCTCCCTTGGGTGGAAACATGTGGTAGTACACCCCGATCACCATGGGGATGAATACAACGGCATTGTAAAAGAGGTGAAGCTCCACGCGCGGAAAGAAGAACTGCAGTACGCTGAACGGCACTGGCTTGCCCATGAGGTTATGGTGGAACGTCGCCTGTCCGATCAGTAACAGGTGCTCGATGTGGTGCCAGAACTGGATCACAAGAGCCACGGTCCACCACTTCCGGCTGAGGCCGGTGAAGCCCTTGCGAAGCACCCAGAGTCCGATCAACATGACCAGCGCATACGAGTAGTGCAGAACCTCCGACTGGATCAGCCATGGATACCAGAGGCCGAGAATTCCGTTTGCCTTCGGACGCGGCCATCCCATGACCCATATCTGGTAGGCCTGCACAAGATGTTCACCCCAGTGCGCAAGGACGATGGCCATGAAAACAAAAACCGCGCGCTCGTGCCATTGCGAATTCAGCTTGTCGTAAAAACTTTGGCCGGTTTGAGGAGCGACGGCAATGTGCGGGATGCTTGGATTGGAAGCTGCCATAGAAAAATCACCTCGTTCAAGGCCGGGAAGCGGATCGTTTCCAAGCTACTGAATCTGAATGTTCACCGTCTTCCGTCAATCGATGGAGCATTATCTCCAACTTTTGGTTGACGAGCCTGGCAAGCTATATGCGTCCTTACTGGTTGGAGGTAAAGATCAACCTTTAGTTGGTTGACCATCCCCGCCCTTTGCCGTCATCTTTGCTCCAACCCCGTGCCTGCAAATCCGCTTCGTGCTCCTGCCTTCGTAACCTCTGCATCTTGCGATGCTACCGGCAGAAAATTGCGCCAAAAGCGGCGGTTATAACCGCAGCCGGACAAAAGCTAGTTTGAATAGCCGGAAGCCTTCATCCCGGCAGATATCGACGTGCAGTTTCCTGGAGGCTAGTTTGCGCCGTTTTATTTGCTCAGCAGTGCTGTTGTCCGCCGTTGGCTCTTTACCGATATTCGGTCAGGCTCCCCAGCCAGCCCAACCTGCCCAGCCAGCCGCGACCAGTCATCCGGTAACCGCCTTCGTATACGAGCGTGCTCGTGGAGTCGGCTGGGACTGGTTTGAATCGCCGCCTTATGACAACTCTTACGGCTATGGCGAATCCTTGCTGCGCTTTGGATTCTCGCAAAATCTTGCCAAGTGGGACTGGAAGGTGGAGATCACTCAGCCGACGATTCTGGATGCTCCGAACGATTCGGTGAGTGCGAATACGGCGCAAGGGCAGCTGGGTCTGGGCGCGAGCTACTATGTTGCCAACGGCAATAACTCGTGGCCCGTCGCCGCGTTTCTAAAACAGGGATTCATCCGGTACGATGCTGCCGCCGACCAAAACATCAGGATCGGCCGCATCGAGTGGTTCGAAGGTCTCGAAACCAAGCCGAAGAACCCGACCATCGCCTGGCTCCAGCCGAATCGTGTGGCGCAGAGGCTGGTCGGCAACTTCGGGTTTACGGTTGCGCAGCGCAGCTTTGACGGAATCGATGCCCATTACGGCGAGGGAAGCTGGGACGTTACAACCATGTTCGGCCGCGCCGATCAGGGCGTCTTCAACATGAACGGCAATCCCGAGATCAACGTCGACATACAGTATCTCGCGTACACGAAGTCCGACTGGAGCGATCGTTTCCTGTGGCGCGTGTTTGCGATCGGATATCACGATGGCCGCACCGGCATTACGAAAACTGACAACCGCCCGGCTGCAGTGCGCGCGACAGACCACCACAACATCCGCGTAGGCACTTACGGAGGGGACTTTCTCACGGTGATTCCTGCCGGATCGGGTCAGTTCGACCTCGTGGGCTGGGGAGCGCTGCAAAACGGACGGTGGGGAGTTCAGGAGCAGCGCTCGGGCGCGGCTGCGGTAGAGGCTGGATACCAGTTCCTTCACGTGGCTAGCACCCCGTGGATTCGTGGCGGCTGGTGGCGCGGTAGCGGCGACAACAATCCCACCGATGGCAAGCACGGTACTTTTTTTGAAGTTCTCCCGACCCCCCGGAACTACGCGCGGACGCCGATCTATAACCTGATGAATCTGACGGATGACTTCGTACAGGTCATCGACCGTCCGACAAAGAAGTGGGAGTTGCGTAGCGATCTCCACTGGTTGCAGCTCACATCGGGTAAAGATCTCTGGTATCAGGGCGGGGGCGCCTACGACAACAAGGTTTTCGGTTTCACAGGACGGCCGAGCAATGGGTCCACGTCGTTCATGAATCTTGCCGATATCAGCTCCGACTGGCATGCCTTTTCGCATCTCGACATCAACCTCTACTATGGGCATGGCTGGGGCAAGACGGTGGTAAAGAAGATTTACCCTGCCGACCAGACAGCTCAGCTCGGCTATCTGGAACTGGTTTATCACTGGGATAGCCCCTTCTCCGCACATCACTAGAACCGCGGAGCGGCTCGTCCCTTGATGGGCCGCTCTGTCTTCACACTCCTCTCAGGTGCTAAACTCAACGGTTTTCCTACCATTGAGGGGTCGCATGCCACCTGAAGCCGTTGTCGTTTCCAGCCCCAGCCCTCTGACCCATCTGAATGAAGACGAGCAGTTGTTTCGATCGAGTGTGCGCGAGTTCTCGCAGCAGACGATCGGACCACTCGTGAGGCAGATGGACGAAGAGCAGCACTTCTCCGCAGATTTGCTACCACAGCTGTTCCAATTAGGGCTGATGGGGATTGAAATCCCCGTCGAATACGGAGGCGCGGGCGGATCGTTCTTTGAGGCCAGTCTGGCTGTCGAAGAAATTTCCGCGGTGGACCCCTCGGTTGGGGTGCTGGTCGACGTGCAGAACACGTTGTGCGTAAATGCTCTGCTGCGCTGGGGAACGGAGGAGCAGAAGAAGCGGTTTCTGTCGCGCATGGCGGTGGATACCGTCGGTGCTTACGCCTTGAGCGAGGCGGCTTCGGGGTCAGATGCCTTCGCGCTCCAGTCGCGAGCCGAGAAGCGCGGCAGCGAATACGTGCTCAATGGCCAGAAGCTCTGGATCACCAACGCCCGCGAGGCTGACCTCTTCATCATTTTCGCGACCCTGGATCCGGCGGCCGGATACAAAGGCATCACTGCTTTTCTTGTGGAGAAGGATTTTGCCGGATTCACAGTAGGCAAGAAAGAAGACAAGCTCGGCATCAGAGCTTCCTCGACATGCGAGCTGATCCTCGAAGACTGCCGCGTGCCCGAACAGAACGTATTGGGCGAGCCCGGCAAGGGATACAAGATCGCGATTGAGACACTGAACGAAGGCCGCATCGGGATCGGAGCGCAGATGCTCGGCCTCGCGCAGGGTGCCTGGAACCATGCGGCGAAATACGCGCAGGAGCGGAAGCAGTTCGGCAAGCCTATCGCGGAGTTTCAGGCAGTGCAGTTTGCGCTGGCCGAGATGGCGACCGACATCGAGGCGACGCGCCTCCTGGTTTACAACGCTGCTCGCCTGAAGGACGCGAAACTGGACTACGTTCGTGAAGCCGCGATGGCCAAGTATTTTGGCTCGCAGGTGGCAGAGCGCGTGGCCAGCCAGGCGGTTGAGGTCTACGGCGGCTATGGATTCGTCAAGGACTACCCGGTAGAGAAGTATTATCGCGACGCAAAGATTGGGAAGATCTACGAGGGCACATCGAACATGCAGTTAGCGACGATCGGCAAGCTGGTTCTCGGCGGCGGCAAGCGCGGCTGAGCTTTCGTGATATCGCGCCCTTCGGAGTAACCTAGGTCTGAGGTATTTTTCTCTGCGATGAAGGCTCTCCTGCTCTCTGAATACAGCAAGCTCGATGTCACCACCGAGATGCCGCGACCCATTCCGGGACCCGGCGAGTTGCTTATAAGCATCGCCGCGTGCGGCATCTGCGGCAGCGATGTTCACGGCTATGACGGTTCGTCGGGGCGGCGGATTCCTCCGCTGGTGATGGGCCACGAGGCTGCGGGTAAGGTGGCGGAGGTGGGGGACGGCGTCCGCCAGTTCAGCATCGGAGACCGGGTGACGTTTGACTCGACGGTTTACTGCGGTGACTGCGAGTACTGCCGCGCGGGCAATGTGAACCTCTGCGACAACCGGCAGGTCGTGGGTGTCTCTTGCGGGGACTATAGGCGGCACGGAGCGTTTGCCGAATATGTGGTGGTGCCGGAGCGCATCGTCTACCGGCTGCCTGATGAGCTGAGCTTTACCGAGGCTGCGATGCTGGAGGCGGTTTCGGTCGGGCTGCATGCAGTGCACGTTGCAGACCTGGACGGAGGTGAAACGGCGCTGGTAATCGGCTCTGGGATGATCGGATTGCTCACGCTTCAGGCGGCGCGAGCGGGTGGCTGCTCCCGGGTTTTCGTCGCAGACATCGATCCTTCGCGCCTCAAGCTCGCCCACGAAATGGGAGCCGATGAGGTGATCCACGGATCGGGTGCGGAAGTGATGACCGAGGTGCATCGCTTGACGGTGGGCAAAGGCGTCGACGTGGTCTTCGAGGCCGTCGGTCGCAACGAGACCATCGCATCATCGATCGATAGCGTGCGCAAGGGCGGGACGGTGGTCCTGATCGGCAACATCACTCCCGAAGTGAAGCTGCCACTGCAGAAGGTTGTGAGCAGGCAGGTCCGGCTACAGGGGACTGCAGCTTCTTCGGGTGAATATCCTGAGGCCATCGAGCTGATGCGAACCGGCGCGATCAGAGTTGGGCCGCTGATCACTGCGGTGGCACCGCTCGAGGATGGTCCGCAGTGGTTCGAGCGCCTGCATCGCGGAGAGCCAAACCTGATGAAGGTGGTGCTGACTCCGTCGGCTTCAGGAGAGCCAGCACGATGAGCAGCGAGCTCTTCGATCTCAGCGGACAGGTTGCTCTTGTCACAGGGGCGAGCCGCGGACTCGGCCAATACTTTGGGCGAGCACTGGCGAAGGCGGGCGCGGATCTCATTATCACCAGCCGCAAGCGCCGGGACCTCTCTGAGTTCGAGGCGGAGATCAAGGGGATGGGGCGACAGGTGGCGTCGCTCGAACTCGATGTTCGCGATGATGGCAGCATTCAGAAAATGGCTGAGGCTGCACACACGGCGTTTGGGCGGATTCACATCCTGGTGAACAACGCCGGCTGCAATGTTCGAAAGCCCGCTCTTGAAGTTACTTGGGATGATTGGAACCTGGTCGTCGAGACCAATCTGCGCGGCAGCTTTTTTGTGGCGCAGGAGATTGCGAGGCAGATGATCCCCCACGGGTATGGGCGAATCGTCAATATAGGGTCGGTCACCAGTGTCTTCGGGTATGCCGGGCTGGCTCCGTACACCGCCAGCCGCGGCGGGATCCGACAGCTTACGATGAGCCTGGCCGACGATTGGGGCAAGCATGGCATCACGGTCAACTGCCTGGCCCCGGGATGGTTCAAGACCGAGCAAAACAAGGTCATGTACGAAGATCGCGACTGGGTTGAATATCTCAAGGAGCGAATTCCGCTCAAGCGGCCGGGTGCGCCGAACGATCTGGATGGGGCGATCGTCTTCCTCGCCTCGGAGGCCAGCCGGTACATTACGGGACAGACGCTGCTGGTCGATGGGGGTATCTCGACGGGAGCGATGCGTGCTACGGTACAGGCGCGTTGAGGGCAGTCTCACCACTCGCGCCAGATGACCAACCGGGCAGAACTCTCTCTTAACCGAATTCCGCGCCGCCGCTGGAGGATCGCCCTGCTCCTCGGTGTCGGCGTGCTGGTCAATTACTTCGACCGTGTCAACCTGACCGTTTCGCACACGGCTCTCTACGTCGCCTTCGGCATCTCCAACGTCACGTTCGGCTATCTCTCCGCGGCCTACAACTGGACCTACGCCGCCTGCCAGCTACCCATCGGCGTTATCCTCGACCGCTTCGGAATCCGCCGTATCGGGCGTATTAGCACCTTTATCTGGAGCATGGCATCCTTTGCCGCCGCCCTCACCCCAAGCATCGGCGGATTCTTCGCTGCGCGGCTGCTGCTCGGTGTTGGAGAAGCGCCGACGTTTCCGGCCAACGCCAAGGCGGTCGGCTATTGGTTTCCACCCGAGGAGCGCAGCTTCGCCACCAGCATCTTCGATGCGGCAGCCAAGTTCGCCCCGGCGATCGGGGTACCCCTCATCGGCATGCTGCTGCTGCGCGTGGGCTGGCGGCTGAGCTTCGCCGCCACCGGCCTGGTCAGCCTGCTCTACTTCCTGCTCTTCTATGTCATCTACCGCGACCCTAAGGACGATCCTGGACTGAGTGCGGTGGAGAGCGAATACATACAATCGTCTAGGACACAGGAGGCGGATGTTGGCGAGCGCGCTTCGCTCGGCTATCTGCTGCGGCAGCCGAAGGTGATCGGTCTTTGCTTGGGGTTCGGGTCGTACAACTATGTCTTCTACCTGCTGCTCACCTGGCTGCCAAGTTATCTTTCAGCCGCGCTGCACATCAGCCTGATGGACTCCTTCCTCTACACCGGGGCCCCCTGGCTGGTGGCTACCGCGACCGACCTGCTGGTCGGCGGATGGCTGGTCGACGCCCTGGTCCAGCGCGGATGGAACCCCAACCGTGTTCGCCTCACTGTACTTGTGGCGGGGACTGCGCTCGGCCTCGGCATCCTGGGGGCGGCGTACGCGCACACTCCGGGACAGGCGCTGTTCTGGATCAGCATGTCCATCGGCGGCCTGGCGGCGGCGGCTCCGGTGGGGTGGTCGGTGCCGTCGCTCATCGCACCGCGGGGAAGAGTGGGGACGCTGGGCGGAATCCTCAACTTCTCGAACCAGTTCTCGGGCATCGCGGCACCGATCATCACCGGTTACCTGGTGACTGCATGGCATTCCTTTACGGGGGCGTTCGCCGTGGCTGCCGCTTACCTCGTTGTCGGCATCGCCGGATACATCTTCCTGCTGGGCAGGATCGAGCCGATTCCGGGAGAAGCGTGACCCCTCCCCCTTTTAGCTACTTCATACATTCGTTGGGCTTAACGAGGGGGTGCGCCTGTACCTCATAGAAAATAGAAAACAGGCATTCGCACCAGAATACTGTATACTCTAGGCATTATTTCGGATCGATTGAAAGAATCTCGCTACGAAATGCCAGCCACACCGCAGCTTTCTGAACTTCCCCGGGCCACACTAAAGACCCATGTTGTCGAGCGAATCCGCAATGCAATTCTGACCGCCGTTTTCAGGCCCGGCGAGAGACTCAATGAAACCCATCTTGCCCAGGTGTCAAGGGCGGAGTAAAACCAGGCCAGTGTGGCAGAGTAAAAGTAGGCCAGTCGATAGTAGGTGGTTGTTGTGGGATTTCGGGGTAGAAGGGCGCTGGAGCGTAGCGGAAGCGGCTCTTCTACCCCGAGGCGCATTGGGGATCGGATCTAGCGTTCTGCGGATGGGGTTCGTTTGCGGCGGCTCTGCTTGAGGCGGTAGCTGTCGCCGTTCATCTCGAGGATGTGTACGTGATGGGTGAGCCGGTCGAGCAGAGCGCCGGTCAGCCGTTCCGAGCCGAGGACCTCGGTCCATTCCTGGAACGGCAGGTTCGAGGTGATCAGAGTCGAGCCGCGTTCGTAGCGTTGGCTAAGCATCTCGAAGAGAAGTTCGGCTCCGGTCTTGGACAAGGGCACGAAGCCCAACTCATCGACGATCAGCAACTCATAACTGGCGATCTGCTTCTGCAAGCGAAGCAGCTTCTTTTCGTCTCGAGCTTCGATCAATTCACTGACCAGCGCGGCAGTAGTGGTGAAGCGCACGCGGTGTCCACGCTGGCAGGCGGCTAGGCCGAGAGCCAGGGCGATGTGTGTTTTACCTGTGCCGCTGTTGCCCAGCAGCAGGACGTTCTCGCGGCGGGCCAGGAACTCGCATCGTGCCAGTTCCAGTACCAGGGTTTTGTTCACCGACGGGATAGCGAGGAAGTCGAAGCTGTCCATGGTTTTGACGACCGGGAACTTCGCCTGCCGGATACGACGTTCGGTGGCCCTGCGTTCGCGGTCCAGTAACTCCAGTTCGGTCATGCGCAGCAGGTATCGTTGATAGTCCAACTGCTCGACTGCGCACTGCCGCGCCACCTTGTCGTACTCGCGCAGGATGGTTGGCAGCCGCAGTTCCTTCAGATGATGTTCCAGCAGAAGCTGCGGTGTGTCGGCAGTATGAGTTGCAGTGTTCGTAACAGTAATCTCGGCACCGCTCATGCGCATGCCTCCGCCAGCAGGGTCATGTAGTCGGCAGCCTGCGTGGTGCGCACCTGCGCCAGAGGCAGATGGGGATAGTTCTCCATGTCCAGCCGCGGCGGCCTTCGCTCGATGCGACACAACAGCAGATGGCGCACTGCATCGAAGCTGATCGTGCCTAACTGCAGGGCATCTTCGATAGCAAGAGTTACTTCTACGATGTTGAAGGTCTCCAACAGGCGGAGCACCTGCACATACTCACGGCTGCCATGCTTTCTGAGCCTCGCTTCGAGCAGACGCCGCAGTTGCACGAAGCTCTCCGGCAACCGCCATCCGGCTAACGGTGCGGCCTGATCCAGCGCCCGGGTTTTCTGCTCGAGCAAGGCGAGGTAGTGCAGTGGATCGAAGACGACCACCTCGCGTTCATAATTGCGCTCGTGCCGGGCGATCACCTCGCTGCCGGAGGCGATCACCACTTCGTGCACATAGCCCTTCACCCACACTTGGCGATGTCCATACTGCGTTGGCACCGAGTAGTCATTGGAGCGATAGCGGACCAGCGACAGAGAACTGACCCGCGTCGAGATCTTCTCGCAAGCCTCGTATGGAGCCGCAGGCAACGGCAGCAGCGCTGCACGGTCACGCTCGAAGCGTTCCCCGATCGTCTCGCTGTGACCGCGCAACCTCCGCTCACGTCGCTTCTGGCACTGTTGTTCCAGGTGCGCGTTCAGTTCTTGCCAACTCGATACGCGCGGAATCGGGACCATAAAGTTGCGCCGCGCATACCCGACCAGTCCTTCGACTTTACCCTTATCGTTGCCCTTGGCCGGACGGCCGAACTTATCGGCAAACAGATAGTAGCTCTGTAACTCCGAGAAGGCCCGCGTCCGCTGCCGTTCCTCTCCGCCTAGTATCTTCGCCACCGCGATCCTGGTGTTGTCGTAGAGTATCCGGGTGGGAACTCCGCCGAAATGTGCAAAAGCACGTACATGGCCTTCAAGGAAAGCTTCGGTCGTCTCAGCTGGAAATGCCGCCACAAAACAGTCATCGGACTGTGGCAGATCCCTCACCAGGTAGTGCGCCTTCTGTTCCACTCCGGCGATCACCACCAACGCTTCGCCGAAATCCACCTGCGCCTCACCAGCCGGATGCATCAACGGCACGAACATCTCCTGGCCGCGCAGCGTCGCCGTGCGCACATAATCCTTCACGATCGTGTAGCCGCCCGTGAACCCGTGTTCTTCCTTCAGCCGCTCGAAGATCCGCTTCGATGTGTGCCGCTGCTTCGGTGGTCTCTGCTTGTCGTCGTTCAGAATGGCGTCGATGACGCCTAACCACGCCCCCAGCTTAGGTCGCTTGATCGGCTGCTGTCGCTGATAGCCAGGCGGCACCGCATACTGCAGCATCTTCCGTACCGTCTCTCGCGAAAGCCCAAACTCCCTGGCTACCGCCCGCTGACTCCTGCCCTCCACACGAACTGCTCGTCGCACACGTCCATAGATCTCCACCTCGAACATCCCTCCGGTGTTCCATGAACCATGTCTGCAAGGCAACTTCGCTCACGGAACCAAGTTCCGGCGATGGACTACTTTTACTCCGCCGCAAAGCACCGCTCTCGCGGCGCTCTGTGGCCTATTTTTGCTCCGGCGCTCATAGGCGCGTCGGCCGAAGTCTTCGCAGGCCACAGCCATGCGCGCCCGCATAGTGCTGGGCTGTGATGACGGCCTGAGCAACAGCGCTGTGGCCAGGAAGCTGAATATCACCGGAGCTACTGTATGCAAATGGCGCGAGCGTTTTCGAGTCAACAGGCTGGAAGGGCTGCTCGATGAGCCGCGCCCGGGCGCTCCGCGCTCGATCAGCGATGCCAAGGTCGAGGCGGTGATCACGCAGACGCTGGAATCGATGCCCACCAACTGCACGCACTGGAGCACGCGGCTGATGGCGCAGAGGACTGGGCTGTCGCAGACTGCGATTGTGCGCATCTGGCGCGCCTTTGGACTCCAGCCGCACCGAGTGGAGAACTTCAAATTCTCCAAAGACCCGCAGTTTGTCGAGAAGGTCAGGGACATCGTCGGGCTGTATATGAATCCACCGGAGCACGCGATGGTGCTGTGCGTGGATGAAAAGAGCCAAGTACAGGCTCTGAACCGCACGCAGCCGATTCTGCCCCTGGCGCCAGGCGTGCCGGCCCGCCAGTCCCATGACTACGAACGGCATGGCGTCACTTCGTTGTTCGCCGCGCTGAATGTGGCCACCGGCGAGGCGCTCGGCAACTGCCATCGTCGCCATCGGCATCAGGAGTTCCTGAAGTTTCTGGCCCGGATCGATGCCGCCGTCCCCGCCGACATCGAGGTGCATCTCGTGATGGACAACTACGGCACGCACAAAGTCGACAAAGTGCGGAACTGGTTCGCACGCCATCCCCGCTATCATGTGCACTTCACTCCCACCAGCGGAAGCTGGCTGAACCTGGTCGAGCGACTCTTTGCCGAGATCACCGAGCGCTGTGTTCGCCGCGGCAGCCATACCGCAGTCCCTCAGTTGGAGAAGGCCATGCTGAACTATCTTCGAGAACGCAATCGCGCACCGAAACCTTTCGTGTGGACCGCTGACGCCGATCTCATCCTTGGCAAAATCCAGAGGCTTTCTAAACGAATCTCTGACTCAGGACACTAGCGTAGCGCTGAGTAATGACTCCATTCAGCGGCGAAACGATTCTGGTGTATTCCACGAGAGCGGTTTCGTGTTCGAGAGCAGCTTTTGCCGCCTGTAAGCGGCTTACCGATACATTTTGCTCGGCAGATGCGACCTGGGCTTCCGCTTCAAGGTCGCGAGAGTGGGCGACATCGACCTCCTGTAGTGGCACCAAGGCGGGCTCTTTCTTCGACACGTCCAGAAGGCGCGTATATTGTGCGATCGCCTCGGTTGCCACGGCTCGCTTCCTGTCCTGTTCTGCGGCCGACTGCTCAGCAGTTGCCGTCTGAACGTCCGCCTTCGCGCGCTGGAGATCGTCCTGTCACTCCGGATCTCGAGAACGCAGATGAGTTGGCCCGCTTTTACGTGGTCGCCAATATCCACCAGCATGTGTCGTATATAGCCAGCCTCCTTTGTTATCACATCGACTTCGTAATAAGGTTCAAGCTCAGCAGTCAGCGTTACATCGTTTTTCAAGTCCACACGAACAGCACGAGTGGCGGCGACAACTGGGACATCCTGAGGCGCTGCGCTGATCCTGGACGTGCATCCGCTGCATGCAATTGCCGGGGTAGCGCTGCCAGGCAAGCTGCTCCTTTTGGAACCAATGTCACGTCGTCCTCCTCGGCAATCAATGCAGGTCACCCAGCGCAAATTGAAATGCGGTCATCGAACGCAGATAATCGAACCTGGCGCTGGCGGCCGTAATAAGAGCTGACGTTTGGTTCAACGCTGCCTGGTTGAGTTCCACGATGCTCCCGAGACCGGCATCGTATCTGGCTTGAGCGAGCCGCATGGCAACGTTCGCTTCATCCGCCAGCTGTCGCGTTGTGTCGATTTGGAGATAGGCATCTCGCGCGTCCGCCCACGTCATACGCACGTCCTGAACGATCTCAACTTCTCGCAGTGATGCGTCTTTGACCGCCGCCTTGGCCTCAAGCTGGGCTTCTGCGGCGCGGGCGGTGTATTGGCCGCCGATGAAAATTGGAATATTGATGTTGAATCCAACCGCACCGTAGTCACGATGGATGGTCGAATCGTGGATGGGAACCTCTCCGCCCGCCGCCATGCGTTCACGGTCGGGAAATTCAGGTCTCTTTCGGCGCGGGCTTCGCGGGCGGCAGACTCGCTGTGAAGCCGTAAGGCCTTGAGATCGGGCGACTCGCACGTGCTTCGTCGATGTACTGGCAAGATCGGCGTCAGGGCCTGGCGGCAGCGATTCATCGACGAGTGTGTAATTGGTGTTGCCTTCTTCTCCATGGACGTGGCGAGCTCAGCCTGGGCCTTCTGCACGTTGCTCTCGGCACGGACAACCGCCAGTTCCGCCTCTGACACCATTACTTGCGCGAATTGCACATCAAGAGCTGACCGTAGCTGACTCTGAGCAAGAGCGGTCAGCTGGCGCAGCGTGACGCGTCTGAAGTCGAGAACTGCCTGTGCTGTCTTCCGGACACTTTCGGTGGCTTGCGCCGCGAAATAGGCTTCCTGCACCTGCATCAGGACTGATTGACGAATGCTCTCTTCGTCCTGCCCAGCAGCCTTCGCCTTGAGGTGACCCCCTAAATTGTCACAAAAGCTTTGGTCACAATCTCCGACTTTATTTCAACGTCTTTGTATCTCCTAGCAAGGGTTGGGGTCTGGGGAAGGGGACGGCGTTTGAGTCCCCTTCCCCA
>Ga0206955_1178_pt1 | contig 16513 bp, 14 predicted proteins | sample Alteio_BWOrgHeat_34_FD_153247 | JGI IMG/M metagenome (GOLD analysis project Ga0206955, IMG submission 153247) | Enriched cells from forest soil in Barre Woods Harvard Forest LTER site, Petersham, Massachusetts, United States -... | ecosystem: Environmental > Terrestrial > Soil > Temperate forest >...
GGTTTTGCCCACGATGATGGGCGCGGGCTGCGGGGACGATTGCCCGTACGCGCCAGCCGATAGGGCCGCGAGGAGGAGAAGCAGAGGACGCATCACCAAGGGAACTCTCGTGACGACGATAACAGGTGTACCCAACGGGTGTGCGCGCGTTCGGGCTCGAAGACGGCGTCGGATAGCGACGATAAAGGTTGGATAGGTGTTGCCGCAGGTGAGGGGATCGGGAGCAAACTGAGAGTGGAGGTGAGGCGTGGATCGGAGAAAGTTGATGGTTGGGTTGACAGCGATGGCGATGAGTGTGGCGGAGGCGGGTGGAGGGGCTCAGGCGCAGAGTGTGGGCGATGAGGGCGTGTATGAGCTGCGGATCTATCACCTGAATGAGGGCAAGCAGGCGATGATCGTGGAGCGGTTTCGGACCAAGGAGCGGCCGCTGCTGGAGCGGCATGGGATGTCGCCGGTCGCGTTCTGGGTACCGATGGATGAGCCGCTGGCGGGGCGGACGTTTGTGTACATCCTCAGGCATAAGAGCCGCGCGCAGGCTGATGCGAACTGGGCTGCGTTCAAGGCCGACCCGGATTGGGTGGCGCTGAAAGCTGAGACCGAAAAAGATGGGCCGTTTGTGAAGCAGTATGACCTGACGTTTTTGAAGCTGACGGATTTTTCGCCGAAGGTGTAGAGGAGACGCAGATGGCGGCGCAGAGCGGGAGTGCGGAAGAGCGGTTGCGGGAGCTGGGGCTTGAGTTGGGTGAAGGGCCGTCGCCGCTGGGGGCATACGTAGAGGTGGTGCAGACGGGCAATCTGCTGTTTCTGAGCGGGATGCTTCCGATCGTGGATCATAAGCCGGCGTATGTCGGGCGGCTAGGCAAGGAGTTCGGCGTAGACGAAGGGCGCGAGGCGGCGCGGCTGGCCACGGTGAATGTGCTGGCGGCGACGAGGAAACATCTGGGGTCTCTGGACAGGGTGACGAGGGTGGTGCGGCTGAGCGTGTACCTGGCGACGGCGGGCGACTTCTTCGACCAGCCGAGGGTGGCGGATGGGGCGTCGGAGCTGCTGCGCGATGTGTTTGGCGCGGAGAGGATGTCGGTGCGGTCGGTGATTGGAGTGGCGAGTTTGCCGCTGGGGATGCCGGCGGAGGTCGAGGTGACGATGGAGGTGCGGTGACCGGGCGATCCGGGCGGCGGGATCTTACGGCGGTCTGTAGCAGCTCTAGAACTTATAGCCGGCCCACAGGGCCCAATAGTTCAGGTCGCGGGCAGGTTGCGTCTCCTTCAAGAACCTGCCAGCGTAGAAGATTCCGTAGTCGGCCTGGCACCAGATATGCCGGTCGACCTGCCAGCGCAACTCTGTGCCCGGCCTGTTTCCGACAAATCGCGCCTGGCTATTGCCCGCGGGACGGATAAGAAATCCCGGGACCGAGTAGACTCCGTCGAGGACATTTTCCCGCCACTGAAAGATCCAGTCGAACGACGCGGTTACGTTATGCGGAAATGTTGTTTCGATGTGCGGATGAATATCGATGAAGTTAATTGGACCGGGGCCCGTTGTGGCGAGGACCCCAAAGTAATTGCCCTTCGGGAAAAGAGGATTGAAGGTTCCCAGGGTTTTTGAATTTGGATTATCGCCGCTCGAGATGTCTGCCTTTGCGCTGAACCGCGGTTTCAGCGGAATAGTCGGAAACCGATAGCCGGTTTCGGAGGCGACTGTCCATGCTCGAATGTTGTCGACACCGAAGGTACCGAATTGCCAGAGGCCTTCGTAATCAAAATCCAGTCCTGGTCGTGTCGTTGCAACGGGGCGCGAAATCCTGGCGCCCAGGCTTTGGCGCACCTCCTGTGCCGTGCCTCGTTCGAAGGTCGCCTCCTTGCGGTTCAGGCCCAGATAGTAGACATCCAGGGAGATTTTGCTGAGCGAGGGCCGAGTGGCGTAGACGCCCCAGAATTCAACGGCGGGATTGGGCTCGTTGTCAAAAAAACCGAAGTTGTCCACGTCAGGACGAACGGCGAATCCGTCGATCTGCCAGGAGTTGATCTTACTTTTGACCATGAAGCCGTCAAAGCTGAGCCGAACATTCGGGCCTTCCCGCACATCAATCAAACGCCCGGAGCCATACTCTAGTTCGTGCCTGCCAACGCGGAGTGCGATGGAGTTAGCGTCTTTGTAACTATTGAGCTCGAGAAATCCCGCCTGGAAGTCGAGCTTCTTTTCGTCGATGGGTCGTGGACCGCCTATCCGGAAGGAATTCAATCCACTCTTTAGCTCAATGAACGAGCGGACATGTTTTCCATAGTGGGCGTCCAACGAAAGCATGTATCGCTCGTTGAAATACCCGTTCATGTAGGGCTGCTGTCCCCAATTGTCGTTGCCGATCTGCTCCCAGACCTCTCGCGCCTCGCCTGCGATGGTGAGGTACCAATTGTCGGAGCTGCTTCGCAAAGGGATGTACTTGATCGGATCCCAGAAGTCCTGGCGGAGAGCTTTATTGCGCAGGAAGGTCCAGTTCTCGTCTTCGCGCAGCAGCTGGTAACTGCGATCCGGGGTCGCGGTAGCGCCGGCATTGCCTGACTGGGCAAGTACGGTCAGCCTGGTAAGGAAGAACGACGCCGCGAAAAGCAGAAAGGTTCGCATCGATTTCATTTCTTCAATTCTTGAGCTCTTCTGGGCACGCGCTAATTGTCCACGAGGGAGTGGACCTCGGCAATATAGCCGCCAGGAAATTGAAGGAAGGCCGCATTTCTTTGATCGGCCGTGTAGGGAGGGACCAGAATCTCCACGCCGGCTGCTTTGGCCTTTGCAAGAGTATCCGTGAGGTTTGCGACCTCATAGCCGGTGGTTTCGCGCCCGTAGGGATACGGAAGGCGGCCATCCGTTACTAGCAGGGTCAACTTACCAAAGGTCGATTCGATCCGGACTCTGCGATAGATATCCTGCGGCCGTCCAATCTCTACGCCGGGTGCATGCGAGTTATCAGAGATGACTTTGCCGTGTGAGAAGGCTAGGAAGCTTCGAAGAAACGCCTCCACCTTGTTGGTGGACACATAGATTCGGTTTTCTGGAATTGTCTGCAGCGTCTTATAAGAGGGAGCGGTGGTATGCCAGTAGAGTTGCATATTCACGCCGCCCGGCCATTGGATAACTACGTCGCGCCCTATCGGGTCGTTGAATGGGCTGACGAGAACATCTGCGCCATCTTCAACTGCAGTTTTGATCGCTCCATCCAGGTCCGTCACTAAATAGCCCGTCCGCTCCGCGCCGAAGGGATAAGGTATTGGCGTCTTGAAACCAAACACCGATACGCTTCCTACCGGGGTCAGAACCAGTTGCGACATGGTGCTGCTGGGAGTTGGTGTCACCGTGAAGACGCCTTGCTTCGTAGCTGTGCCTCCAAAGGTTGCAAGAAGGCTGGACACAAAGCGATCGAAATCCTCTGGTGAGACATAAACGTGAGTGGTGTCGTATTGCGGCGCTACTCCCGGGTTCAGCGTGGATGTAGAAGCGTTGACGACCGGCGGCGTAGTTACTCGTAACAGGGAAAGGCACGCGCTTCCCACGATGAGGAGGGCGGGGACCGTGGTCACAGCAAGGTATCTGGTAAGACGCATTGAAATCTCCTCTACTGCGGCGGGAATTTCAGATTTGATTTCCTGCCGGAGCTCCGATGCTGCCGCAAAGCCTGTGGGTTAATACCTTTCTACGATACTGAAGTAGCGATCTCAGCCACGCCGCGAGCGCTGCTCCCACTAATGGAGCTACTAGGTACGCCCATAGAAACTGAGTTTGTCCTGAAACGACGGCGGGCCCAAACTGGCGTGCGGGGTTCAGGCTGCCTCCGGTCGCTGTTCCCAGCAGCGCGATCCCGAGCCCTACGAGTGCACCGACGATCCAAGGCACGAACGGCGTCAGTCGCTGCACCGCGAGGCAGAGCCCCACAAGGAACACGATGACTGCCATGCCGAACGCCTCGGTTGTGAATAGCTCCCAGGTCGACCACCCTTGTGCTGGTTGCAGCGCGGCATAGACTACCGGCGGCTCCGCCACAACATTACCCCACACCCGATGAGCGGCGACAACTCCAAGTACAGAGCCGATTAATTGTGCGATGGTGTAGGGGATGACGCCCGCTCCGGGGAAGACTCCGAAGCGCCACATAGCCAGCGAGATTGCGGGATTCATGTGCCCTCCGGAGGCCCTTCCGGGCGGGGTGAGAATCAGTCCGGTAAGAAGCAGAGCAACAGCAGTACCCACGATCCAGAGTTCTGCATGGATTCCAGGGATCGTGCCTGAGATGCGCGACGGTCCGATCACGAACCGTACGATGCTGACCACGCCGAATAGAAGAATCGATGTGAGGATCAACTCAAACACGCTGTCACGCGCCAGTCGGTCAAAGCTTACGCGTCCCGCATTATTGGGCAGTTTTGAAGATTGGTCCAATTGCTTCTCCTTTTCATTTTGGAGTTAGAAGGCGAAACAATCGCAGCCGAGACTCCAAAGTCCCTCTTTCCCCAAGATCCATTGGTGTGTTTTATGAGCGGAGGGATGTTTGCCATCGTCCGACGTCATCGCATAGTTCGCTGTGGCGCCGACGGTCGATGGTTCCTCGCTTTGCGTATAACCACCGTAATTCTTGACTGGAGACCAGTCCGGACTGACTGGTAGTTCCGGAGGGGCCATGCTTGAAAATTCGGCAGCAGCATAGACTACTCTGCCGCCGACGATAGTCAGCACCGACTCCAGGTTCTTGATCTCTTCTTCAGGAATTGAGAAGTAGTCCGAGGAGAGAACCGCTAAGTCGGCGAGTTGCCCCTGCGCCAGCGATCCTTTTTTGCCGTCTTCCGTAGAAAACCAGCTGCTGCCGACCGTATAAAGCTCGAGCGCTTTCGCGCGGTCCAACCGGTTTTTCTCCGAATATAAGCTCAGCCCCCCGATCGTTTTGCCGGTCACCAGCCAGTAGAGAGAAAGGAAGGGGTTATAGCTTGAGACGCGCGTGGCGTCTGTGCCCGCTCCTACCGGAACTCCCATCTCGAGCATTCTTTGAATTGGAGGTGTGCGCTTGGCCTGGTGCGCGCCATAGCGCTCGACAAAATATTCACCTTGAAAAGCCATTCTGTTCTGAATGGCGATGCCGCCGCCCAGCGATTTGATTCGTTCAATGTTCCGATCAGTGATCGTCTCACAGTGATCAAAGAACCAGTGGAGTCCGTCAAACGGAATCTCGCGGTTGACCTCCTCATACACACTCAAGGCGCGAGAGATGGTTTCGTCATACGTGGCATGCAGGCGAAACGGCCACCGGTTTTCCACGAGATGATGAATAACCGCCTTCAACTCGCTCTCCATGACGGGCGCCATGTCCGGCCGAGGTTGGAGGATGTCCTCGAAGTCGGCGGCAGAGAAAACCAGCATCTCGCCCGCACCGTTCACGCGATAGAAATCATCTCCTTCACCAGGCTTGGTCAGCTTTGTCCAATTCTGGAAGTCGGAAAGCTCCTGCTTTGGTTTCTGTGTGAAAAGGTTATAGGCCAGGCGAATCGAGAGCTCGCCGTTCTTGTGGAGTTCGTTCACGACTCCATAGTCGTCAGGGTAGTTTTGGAAACCACCACCTGCATCGATTGCACTGGTGATGCCGAAACGATTCAATTCTCTGAAGAAGAGGCGCGACGAGTTGAGCTGGTCTTCCCGCGATAACTTGGGTCCTTTCGCCAAGGTCGAGTACAGAATGTTTGCGTTGGGCTTGGCCAGCAAAAGGCCAGTGGGATTGCCCTGTTTGTCGCGTTGAATCTCGCCACCTGGAGGATCCGGCGTATCTTTGGTGTAGCCCACTGCACGGAGCGCAGCCCGGTTGAGTAGCACACGGTCGTACAGGTGCATGACGAAGACAGGGGTGTCCGGGGATACGGAGTTTATTTCATCCAACGTTGGCATACGGCGCTCGGCAAACTGAAACTCCGTCCAGCCGCCTACAACACGCACCCACTGAGGCGCGGGCGTGCGAGCCGCTTGCTCCTTGAGCATTCGCAGCGCGTCGGCGAGCGATGGCACGCCGTCCCAACGCAACTCCAGGTTGAAATTGAGGCCGCCGCGGATCGGATGCATGTGGGAGTCGTTGAGACCGGGGATGACCGTTTTGCGCTTTCCATCAATGACCGTTGTCTCAGGACCGCGCAGACGAAGGATCTCCTCATCAGTACCGGTGGCGCTGATTTTTCCGGCGGTAATGGCAACCGCTTGGACAAACGCTGGCGCTCGATTGGTCGCGATCTTCGCGTTGTAAAGTATTGTGTCGACTGCCATGGAATTTTCCTCAGCGGCGAAGCGCTGTTGTTGGAGGGCAGGGATCGCCTGCCCTCCACGAGCCTTACCTGTGTGCGAGTTCCGGAGTGGGGATTACGTACTCTGGAAACTCTGTGGCGGGAGCGCCGTGAACCATCGTGTAGGCATACTCGACGCCGCTGCCATAGGCGCCATAGTGCGTTCTCACGATGTCCATTACGGCGTCGTACGTGTCCCGGTTTGCCCAGTCGCGCTGCCACTCCAGCATGGTTGAGAGTGAAGTGACGGGTTTCGCTCCCGCCTGGATCACTCGCTTCATCGCGTTTTCGTGTGCGAGTTCGCTAATGTCTCCGCAGCAGTCTTCGGCCACGTAAATCTCGTAGCCATCATGAAGAGCCTGGACCGTAGGAAATGCTACACACACCTCCGTCCATAGCCCGGCCAGCACAATCTTCTTGCGCCCTGTCTTCTCAATGGCTGCGACGAAGTTCTTGTCGTCCCAGGCATTCATGAACGAGCGCTCGATCAATTCCTGGTCCGGGAACACAGCGCGGATCTGTGGCCAGATGTTTCCGCTGAAGCTTTTCGTCTCTACCGTCGACAGCACCACGGGCACATCAAATACTCGCGCTGCTTTTCCTAACGCGACAGTACAGTTAATGATCGACTGGCGGTCGTAGCTACTCGTTCCGAACAGCATTTGGGGTTGGTGATCGATCAGCGTCAAGACGCAGTTGTCCGGCGTGAGGAGCCCTTTTTCGGTCCGCTTTTTCAATGTTCCCATTGTCGTTTCTCCATTGGTGTTGCGTAATTGCGCTTTCGAAGTCGCTCCTCGTAATCGTTCGAAATGTTCGTGGCATTTATAACGATGGCGCCGGCGAGCAAAAGCTGCGATGACTTGGCGGATACTAGCAACATTGGGGATCGGGATAAATTACATGTTTATGTAAAGGCCATTCGGAGTAGTTATCGGCTGCAGACCTACTTCCATTGCTCGCAATCATTTGTTGCCGGATGTAACTCATAGTTAGCCGAGCCATTCCCACAACCTTTCCGTTACAAGGAAGATGTAATTGTTTGCCGCGGTGACGATTGCTAGCATCGCGTCATTGGATGGCTAGATGGATCGATCACCCCGTCGAGCTCTCAGTCGACCGCGCCGCCCAAGGATGTCGGGTCTGTTTGGAGACGCTGCAGAAGGCAAGCTTTATAGATAGCTGCCTGAGCACGCACCAGGAGGGCAAACACATGACACGCGCTGACCTTGAAATCAATCAGGATGGAATGTGGAAGGCGTTGGTTTTCGAGTCGAAAACCACCCTCATGCTCGCGGTCGAGATGCTTTTGCGCTGCCATCTATCTCCCGAACAGATCCTGACAAAGACGGCGATGGCACTGGAAGGCTCACGCAGCGATTCGTAAGGTTTGCGAGGGTATGCGAATCGGTTCCGCTCCGACGACTACTAGGAATATGCAATACCGTCGTGCCTCGGCTTTTGGGTAAGATGACCTCGTGCCTTGAAGTCCAGCCGAGCCGCACTGTCCCTGGCACCTGGTCGTCTCACGCGCGGGCTTTTTTCTCCTGTGCCGGCCTGTGTTGCCCGAAGCGGTTACAAGTAAAATGTGGGTGCTGTGAGCAAGACACACCAACGAGCGCGGCTCTTTGTCCCGGTCGGAGATGGCGACCGCCCGGCACCCTCGATCCCTGTCGCAGCCTCGCAGCTGAGTTCCATGCAAGGGCGATTGTTGGTCCCAGTTATCTTGCGGCTATCGCTTCTGCTGGTTTTCTGCTTTGCGCTGAGCAGTTGCAAGTCGCGCGATGCCGATTCCGGACCTTCGATCGAGTTCACCCATATTCCGCCGGCGGCCCAAGGTGGACGAGAGAGAGTCGACACGATCTCTGGGCGGGTAAGAAACGCTGGACCGAAGCAGCAGATCGTTATCTACGCGCACAGTGGGCCGTGGTGGGTGCAGCCCTGGCCTGATCATCCCTTTATTCCCATCCAAGCAGACTCGACTTGGAGCACGGAAACTCATCTGGGATTTGAGTATGCTGCGTTATTGGTGGATCCGGGTTATCGCCCGCTGCCTGAGTTGGATGTTGCTCCAACCCAAGGAGGCTTCGTTGCTCTCGCGACCATTGTGAAGGGCGTTGGAACGCCGCAGTTTACCCCGACCGGATCGCTTAAATTCAGCGGCTATGATTGGGGTGTTCGCATGATTGAAAGTGACAAGGGAGGCACGAACAATCTCTACGATTCTGAGAATGCATGGACCGATGCGAGCGGGGCGCTCCACATGCAGATCAAGAAGAAATCCGGCATGTGGTCGTGTGCAGAGATATTCCTCAATCGCAGTCTTGGGTACGGCACCTATTCGGTAACTGTGCGTGATACTTCTCACTTAGAACCCGCCGCGGTCTTCAGTATGTTTACCTGGGAGGACTCGGCTAGTGAGCAGCACTTTCGCGAGATGGACGTAGAGGTCAGTGGTCGGGGTAACGCTGCAAATAAGAACAATGCACGATATATCATTCAACCGTTCTACATTCCTGAGAACCTATTCGTTTTTGCGGCGCCCTCAGGCACCTTGACGTATGTCCTGCGCTGGGAACCTGGACATGCAACTTTCAAGACCTTTCGCGGAAGATCTGCTGGTGCCGGAGCGCAACTCGTCTCTGAACATGAGTTCACGTCGGGCGTACCGGTACCGGGTAAGGCGATGCCCCGCCTGGTCTTTTACGTCGCTGCGAGCGACAAAAATCCTATGCAGAAGCCGAGCGAGGTTGTGGTTGAGAAGTTTGAATACCTGCCGTGAGGTAGCTTTTCGAAGGCGGTGGCTCGTCAGGTGTGCCATTGCCGGACTCGCGGTTCTCTGGTTCGCTGTTTCGGCGTCTGCGCTCGATCCCAGCCGGACGGTGTCGCAATATCTCCACGACTCCTGGGGAACTGAAAGAGGTTGGCCGGGCGGATCTATCACGGCCATCACACAGACTTCCGATGGCTATCTCTGGATTGGTACAGATCAAGGCCTGGTTCGTTTCGACGGTTTGAATTTTCACCACTTCGAGCGAGCGCTTCCTAATCCGATCCTGATTGGTCCCGTGCGATCACTGCTGGTCGACGCAAGCGATAACCTCTGGGTCCTGTTACAAAACACCCAAGTCCTTCGTTACTACAATGGGAACTTCGAGCTTATCCGCGGCGAGGCTGAAAACGGCACAACAGCCATGGCACGGGCGACGTCGGGTGCAGTTCTGCTCTCATCATTAGCTGTGGGAACTGTCACCTATAGTGACAACCAATTTCGAAGCCTGTCGTCCGCAGCTCTTCTCGCCGACGCTGCAAGAGTCGCGAACGGCGAAGCTCCTGACCAGCGAACAACTCCCTTCAGTTGGTTTGATCGTCTGGCGGCGCCCACCTCCCTGGTGATCTCCATGGCACAGACTGAGGACGGAAAGATTTGGCTTGGCACGGAGCGCCGAGGGCTCTTCTATCTCCAGGAAGGCCGCGTTTCGAGCGCCTTGAACGGGCGGGCTGAAACGAACATTAACTGCCTTCTTCCTCTTCGAAACTCAGAATTGTGGGTCGGAACGGAGAAGGGTGTGCTGCGCTGGAACGGAACAGAGCTTACTTTGGCAGGTGTACCGTCCCCTCTTCTCAATCTTGACGTACTTTCCCTTCTTCGGGACCGAGACGCGAACATCTGGGTAGGCACGAGTCGCGGACTGTTTCGGTACAACGCGAATGGGGTTTCCTTACTCAGTGCCACGGGGCGGGTAACGGCGCTCTTCGAGGATCGGGAGGGAAACATATGGATCGGTAGCGCGCGCGGCCTCGAGCAACTGCGAGACAGCGCCTTCGTCACGTACTCCCTTCCCAATTTGAAATCGCACAGTATGGGCCCGTTGCACGTTGACTCCGCCGGCCGCACCTGGGTTGCGCCGATTCAGGGCGGCTTGCAATGGCTGAAGGAAGGAAAAAGCGGCGTGATCACCGCCGATCGGATCGCCAACGATGTCGTCTACTCCATTACCGGCAATGGCAAGGATGATGTCTGGGTGGGACGACAACAGGGTGGACTCACCCATCTGCGCTACTCTGGCAATTCGCTTACGGCCAAGACCTACACGCAGGCGGACGGTCTCGCTCAGAACAGGGTGTACGTGGTCTATCAGAGTCGTGATGGCACCGTCTGGGCCGGAACTCTCAATGGTGGCGTAAGCGAGCTGAAGGACGGCCGTTTCACAAATTACACGACCACAGATGGGCTGGCGGCGAACACCATATCGTCGATCGCCGAGGGCCCTGACGGAACGATGTGGTTTGGAACTCCGAATGGCGTCAGTGCTCTGTCGCAGAAGGGGTGGCGAACCTATAGCGGCAAAGACGGATTACCCTCCGAAGATGTTAACTGCCTCCTGCAAGATTCGACGGGAATCCTGTGGATAGGAACGGCTGAAGGTCTCGCTTACCTCAGTGAGGGGCGTGCGCATGTGCCACGCGAAGTACCTGACTCCTTACAAGGACGAATATTCGGCATTGAAGAAGACAAGAACGGCCGGCTCTGGATCGCGACCGCAGACCGTGTTTTGAGCGCCCCGCGCGACAAACTGCTTAGCGGTCGAGTGAAAGCAGCAGATGTTCGCGAGTATGGCCAGGCCGACGGTCTCGAGAGCACGGAAGGAGTGAGGCGGAGCCGATCAGTGGTCTCGGATTCAGCCGGGAGGATCTGGTTTTCACTCAGCAGCGGCTTGTCGGTTGTTAATCCATCCCAGCTCACTGACGATTCGGTTCCCGCGCTGCCTCACATCGAGTCGATCACCGCTGATAACAACAAAGTGGACCTGGCCGGCTCCGTTCGAATTCCTCCCTCTCCTGGGCGAGTCACATTGGACTACACGGGGCTGAGCCTCGCGGACCCCGAGCGGATTCGCTTTCGATATATTCTCGAAAACTTCGACCGCGGCTGGAGCCAGCCGGTTGCAGCGCGAGAGGCCGTTTACACGAATCTTGGGCCCGGCACCTATCGATTCCGGCTGGTCGCCAGCAACAGCGAGGGGCTGTGGAACGGGCCGGAAACTGCGATCGTTTTGCATGTAGCCCCGGCCTACTATCAAACTCTCTGGTTCCGCTTGTTGTGTGTGGCTGCGTTTCTGGCGATCCTTTGGGGGCTGCATCAACTCCGACTGCAACAATTGCGGCGCGAGGAAAGAAAACTTCGCGAAGCCATCGAGACCATTCCGGCGATGATCTGGATCGCTGGACCCGATGGGACCGTTCAATTTCGCAATCAACGCGCGGTTGACTATACCGGCCTGTCGCAGTTGGGGAAAGGGGAGAAAGCCGGGGCAATTGCTATTCATCCCCAAGATCGGGATCGAATTGCAGGACGACTTGGCGCAAGTTATGCCAGTGGTGAGCCGTTCGAGGAGGAGATGCGCATCCGCCGTACCGACGGGGAATATCGATGGTTTTTGAGCCGCGTCGTGCCGCTGCGGGACAAGCGAGGAAAGGTCGTGAAATGGTACGGCACGGCGACCGACATTCAGGATCGCAAGCGTGCTGAACAAGAGCGCGAGAAGTTGCGGCAGCTCGAGGCAGAACTTGCACACACCAACCGGCTCAGCATGCTGGGCGAACTGGCGGCCTCCATCTCTCACGAGTTGAAGCAGCCAATCAGCGCGGCGGTGATGGATGCGCAGGCCAGCCTGCGATGGCTGAACCGCGACGAGCCCGACTTGGACCAGGCACGCAAGTCGACGGCGGCGATCGTGAAGGACGGAAAGCTTGCGGTCAACATCATCGATCGTTTGCACTCGCTGTACAAGAAGACGCTTCCACAGCGCGAATTGGTCGACGTGGATGAGGTCATCGGCGAAATGGTCTTGCTGCTGCGGGGCGAAGCCAACCGGTATGCCGTTTCAATTCGTACGGAGCTTGCCGCCGATCTTCCCAGGATTACTGCGGACCGGGTGCAAGTGCAGCAGGTGCTGATGAACCTGATGCTCAATGGAATCGAGGCGATGAAGGAGACCGGGGGAGTGCTCGCGATCAGGACGGGACGAGGCGAGGAGTGCGAGATGCTGATCTCGGTCAGCGATACGGGGGTGGGGTTGCCGCCCGGAAAGGCGGACCGGATCTTCGATGCCTTCTTCACCACGAAGCCTCAAGGCAGCGGCATGGGGCTGGCGATCAGCCGCTCTATTGTGGAATCGCATGGCGGCCGTTTGTGGGCCGCGTCGCAGGACGGACCAGGCGCGACGTTTTGTTTCACTCTGCCGATTGCGGTCGCGGAGGCAGCGGAAGTGGCTGCCGCATCGGTGAGCTAGCGTCATCCCGCCGAGCCGGAGTAGCGGGTTTGTGCGGCATGGTCCTTATGCGGCCATCTCTTCGGCGGCTTCGTGTTCCTCGACTTCGTCTTCGTCCGCTTCGTCGTCGGCTTCGAGGCTTTGAAGGAACTGCTGGAAGACGATCTCGCCTTCGGGGTCTTCGTCGGGGGCGATCTCTTCGCCGGTGGGCGTGAGGATGGTTTCGGTGACGACGTAGTTGCGCGAAGGCTCGAGGTTGAGCGTGCGGGCTGCATTGGCACTGGCGACCTGGAGGCCGTAGAGCAGGATTCCAGCGCGCTTGATGTCGAGCGAGTTGCGGGCGAGCGCGCCGACGATCATGGAGGCGGCGAGTTGGATGGATTCGCGGTCCTCGAGTGCGGGGAGGTTGAGGGTGGGCTGGGTGGCGGCGACGTGAGGCTCGCGGGTGGGATCGAGCGGGTGGATGATGGTGGGGATTTCAGGCGCGGGTTTGGGGTGGCGCTGAGTGAGGTTGCGGTGGAAGTAGCAGAAGGCGTGATTGGTGAGTGCGGGTGAACCGCAGCGTTCGCCGTTGGTCTTGATGTGCCGGCAGATGGTGGTCATTGCTCCTCCGGAGCGAGGAGGGGTACGTACCCCTCCCCCTCTGTTTTGGGGTTGATCTTTGAAATCAGCGAGTTGCGGGTGGAGTGTGGCGGCAAAATATTGATTGCAGAGATTTTGCTCGTAAAATCTCTGGTTTGAATATTTTGCGGCTGGCCGCATTATTGGCCGAAGAGCAGCGGGTTGGTGATGAAGTTGGCCTGTTTCGCGGTGGGTTCGGGGCGCATGCATTTGAGAACAAGCCCGCGGTCCGCGAGGATGCGGGCGCGGGCGTAGCGGGCGAGAGCCTCGTGGCGCGGAAGCTTCGGGATCTTGATGGGAGTCGGTTTCATGGGCGTTCATCCTTCGTGTTTGATCGGGATTGTTATGGATTAAAAGGAAGAGGCTGCGAGCGGCATGTGTGCCCGCGTCGCAGCCTCTTCGGAATCTCTGTGTCGGGGTCGTGCTTCTTTTCTGACCCTATATTTCTATTGTAGAGAGTTTAGTGGAATTAACCGGAAGCGATTTTTCCACGGAGATTTTAGTTTGTTTTGTTGGGGTTTGGTTGGTTTTCCAGATTTGCAGGGCTTGACAGGATTTTCGAAGCTCCCTAATTCGTGACTCACTCAAGGAAGGCAATTCAGCCCATTCGACTTTGCTCAGGGCTCCGACAACGCCTTCACGACGGCCTTCGGCAGAGCGGAACCCAACCGCGATGGAAAATGCCTTCACGTCAATGCAATTCGTTGCGCATTTTTCGCCATTTTGTTGCACTTTTGGGCAAAAGGGCGAGGTTTAAATTGGCAGCCAGATTGCACTGACATGAGCAGGTTCCCTCCCACCAAACTGCGCTTGAACGTGCGGGCATAGCGCAGGCCCAATTACCGGAAGCTGAGTCGCACGAACGCTCTCGGCTCGCGGGGCTTTCTGTTAACCCCGGCGAAATATTGCATCACCTTTTCCTCTCCCAATCGACCTCAATTCCAAGCCTGAACTCAGGCCTGGAAGAGTCTCGACCAATCTGAAACAGAGACTGGCGAGTAGTTGAAGGAAGGAGAAACAACCATGTCAACAGCAACTAGTGTTGTCGGTACCTGGAATGGTTTTGTTGCCTGGGGATGTTCGGGGCCCCCGGTCAGCAATTCCTCTACATTATGGACGTTTAAGGCTGACGGAACCTGGACCTACACGTTCGGCGGAGGCCGATGGATTCAGGTTGAGGGCCTCGTGGCGTGGAATTTCAGCGCTGAGAAAGATGAAGAACCCCTGGCGCAGGCTAGTTTGATCTATACAGCCAACGTGACCCGGAATGCGCTAGACGGCATCATGGGCTACCCCGTCGGCGTAGCGAGTCCTGGCACGGGATGTTTCTATGCCGTGCGACAGGAACCTGGCGCGCGAGATGCCGAGGCCGTTTCACGTGAACATAATCTGAGCAGAGGCCCTCAGAAGAAGTGAGGGATTTCAAGAGGAGCCCCGGTGTGAACCGGGGCTCTTCGCTCTCTCCCGTTGAATCATTCCGCCCTCCCTCCTCGGCTCACTTTTTGTTGAGCGGCCCATAGCCCTCTCCCCATTCGATTACTTCGTTTGGCTTCCCCGATAGCTTCTCCTTGAGAAAGAGCGAGCCGTCTTCGTTTATGTATTCGACATACGCGTCCGGCCCATCGAGTGTGAGCAATGCAAAGGTACTTACCGCCAAATCCAACTCATGTAGTCCAAGCAAGTCCTTCTTGAGAGCCTTATCGTTCATCGTGAAGACAGGTGTGCAAGCGGTATTGGTTTCGTCACGCTGCGGCGGGACGAGCGCCTGGACCGAATGGGGGATCGCGCCATTTCCAATGAGCCGTGCTCTGTATTCAGTGGCTGTATCGTCATAAATAGTCCCCTTATGCTCATGGCCAAAGAACCAGGCGTGCACAATGTACAGTCCGCCCGCTATGGTCATCCGAAGCCTCCAGAACTGCTCTTGGAGAAACGAACCGGCCTCGAATTCGGGCAAGTAAGCCGAGATAGGCTGGTTGTGACTTAGGAAGATGTTCTTTCGATTTCCACTCTTCGCGAGCTTTTTCTGAACCCAATCCCATTGGGCCTGAAGACGAGAGTCGGGCTTTGCATCGAAATTTTCGTGGTTAACGAAAGGCAGAATTTTCCCGATTTGATCTCCGATTCGCTTCCAAAAGCCCGGCTTATCGCTTGGGACCGTGCCATCAATGCTGAACGGCACATACGCTGTATCAAGGCCGTGGATCTGCCAATCGTCGTTATATAGCGTGAAGTAGCTAGCCTCTTGGCCGAAGGCCGGCAGCACTGTACCAAAGTACGGAATGCCCCGGGAATACATCTCATGGTTGCCGTTGAGCGCGAAGCTATTGCCAGGTCTTGCCTCTAGCGGCCAGTTAGCCAAGAACCGCTCGCATTCGTATTCGTTTCCTGCGTAATAGATATCTCCCAGATGAATCACGATTTCTGGCTTCCTTTCCCGAACTAACTGGGCGATTCTTTGCGCGTGGTCATTATCCGCACCCCAATCACCGAGCAATGCAATCGTGCATGGGTTCGGGATTTTGATGTAGCTCTTCTCGTCGGTGGCGGTCTTGAAATCGGCCTTAGGCTTGAGATATTCGACCAAAATATTAACCATCACAGGCGCCCATACAAGTGGGTTGCCTTCGCCAAAGACATCCACCACCGCCGGGAGCGCATCGCCAACATCATTGTGTGTGACGCCGTTAGCTTCAGTGCTCAGATGGGCCTGGGCCAAGCCTGCTAGCGGGTTACGTGAGTGGAATGCTTCTCCTTCGGTGTAGCTTTCACCATCAACATGCGCTGCGGCCTTGGCGAGCTCTGATTGCAGATAGCTGTACGCATCGTCAATCGAAGAATCTGTTTGGTCCTTAGCTGCGGCAAGGCCCTTCATAACCTCGGCATCTTTCGATTCGACACGCTCCTTCAATAGCTGAAGAATTTGTTGAACGTCTGCTTTGGACTGGTTCTGGATTGCCATGTCTTCTCCGCGCGGCACGTGATTTAGATAAATGCGATTGATCCATTAGACATCGAACGGCTAAGCCACCGCATCCGTTTTCCTGCCTCGACTGACAAGTGCGGGAAGAACATATAAGAACTGGCCAAGTGCATTTGTAAATTCAAAGACTCTGTCTGCGTCTGTGTCCGAAGGCAACAGTGCATCTTCGTCTGCGTGCCTTTGATCGTTTGCGTCTAAACGAATCTCGTGGGCCCATGCCGCCATTTCTTTAGTAATCAGGTGATCCTCCGCGGCCTTATCGATTCGAGCGTTCAGGCTGCCCGTTTTGTAGCCCTTGTCCTTGAGCATCGAATCTATGGCGCTGGCTGCCA
>Ga0206955_1179_pt1 | contig 16512 bp, 16 predicted proteins | sample Alteio_BWOrgHeat_34_FD_153247 | JGI IMG/M metagenome (GOLD analysis project Ga0206955, IMG submission 153247) | Enriched cells from forest soil in Barre Woods Harvard Forest LTER site, Petersham, Massachusetts, United States -... | ecosystem: Environmental > Terrestrial > Soil > Temperate forest >...
GTAACAAGGTCGAAAACTATCGGCCATTTTTCTCACAACATTAAGCGCCGATTCATTATATGGCTTGATCGCGGGCAGAACTTGAGCCATTTGCTTTTGATGATAAGGGTATTTTCGTCACCACTCCGCGAAATTATTTCCTCGCCCGCGTCCTCAAAACCCCGCGCACCACCAGCACCACGATCACAACTCCGCCCGTCACCCACTTCAGCAAAGTGATACAACCTAACCAATCAAAAAATGCCCACGGCCCCGCCGACGAAGCCGCATACAAAATAAACGAAGTCTCGATCAGATCCAACACGCCCGGCACAAACGCAATCCAGCGAAATCGCGCAGGCAAAACCCGTCGCGCCCACAAAAACAGCAACGCCGAATAAGTCGCCATAAACAAAAAATCCAATAATTCATTGTGAAAATAAGCCAGCCGCTCGCTCGCGTTAAAACCACCCAAAAGCTCGCGGGCCTGATCGCCGGTATAATACAGCCGCGCATCTAAAATCGCCGAAGGGCTCACGATCGTCATCACACCCCCCACCAGCACAAGCAAAACAAACAACACCAAAAACTTACTCACGCGGCACCCGCGGTACCCCTGACACTCGTGCCCGACACAAATCACAGACGCCACACGGTTCTGATTTCTGCCCAAAGTAATCCAGCACAAATTGCATGCGACAGCCCTCATCCATTTGTGCCAAATGCACCATCTCTAGTAGCTTCGAGCTTTGCGATTTCACCCGCGTGTTCACAGCTTCGGCTGACAAAAATCCCTCTTCCGGCCGCCGCACACAAGTCCAACCAAAACGATCGCGGGACTCTTGCAAATAACCCATGCGCTCTAAGACATTCACAGCCGTCTCGGCGCGGTAATCGCGCTTGTTGTAAAAATTCATTTGCTCGCGCAAAAATTTGAAACCCTCTTGCTGAATGCGCAGTGGGTTGTCATGAATCAAATCCCAAATGCGCAAAATAAATCCAGGATGAGGATTGGCCCATTTGATAAATTCCATTTGAATGCTGACGTCATCGTCGTCAAATAACAAATGACATTCCGATGGCAAACCATCGCGTCCCGCGCGCCCGACCTCTTGATAATAACTTTCCACAGAGTTATTCACTTCAAAATGCGCGAGCAGCCGCACATCGGCTTTGTCGACGCCCAAACCAAATGCGGGCGTCGCTAAAATCAAGCTGTCGTCGTCGCCGGCGACTGACCGCTGAAATCGTGTCTGCTGCGAATGCCGATCCGCCGCTTGCAAATCTCCGTGGTAGACCAAGTGCCGAATTCCCAAGCGTGCCAGTTCGTGACTTGCTTTCAATAAAGTCTGAATCAAACTGAAATAAAAAATCGCGGGCCCCGGTGTCGCATAACGAAAGGCGACCAGCGCACGAATTTTTTCTTCAGAGCCGTAAACAGAATGAATATTCAAACTTAAATTCGGACGCTGCAGCCCACCGCTAAAAATTCGCGCCGTATCTGCAATCCCCAACTGCTGCAAAATATCTTGCTGCACCTTGGGTGTTGCCGTTGCCGTCAATGCCAGCGTCGGCGGATGACCCAGCAGCGCACGAAATTCACCCAAGCGAGAATAATCCGGTCTGAAATCGTGTCCCCATTGCGAAATACAATGCGCTTCATCGACAGCGAGCAAACGCAGTTTCACACCGCGAATCGCGTCTACAAATTCCGTTTTCTTAAAACGCTCAGGTGTCACATACAGCAGTTGCAGACGTCCCTCGGATGCCAATTGTAAATTTTGCTCGCGGTCTTGTTTGCTCATGGCCGAGTGGATCGCGGCCGCGCGCAAGCCAAGACTACGGGCCTTGTCCACTTGGTCCTTCATTAAAGCGATCAGTGGTGAAATAACCAACACAAGCTCAGGACCAAGGCTCGCGGGCAACTGATAACACAGGCTTTTCCCAGTCCCTGTCGGCATCAAAACCAGTGCCGACTTATGCTGCAAAACATGCAGAATCACGGCTTCTTGATCGCCACGGTAATCCTGCAACTTAAACACGGTCTGCAGGTTTCTGCGCAGATGCTGTTCCACTGAAATGTTGTCGGACAAGAGTCGCACCTTTCCTCGAGATTCGTAAATTTTACGCAAAGCGCAACAAGTCGATCCCTGACCCACCCAAGCTTTGCCTTCGCTGTTGATTAATGCTAACTCATCTCGTTCATTGAATTAACAACTAAATTCAGGAGACTCCATGAGTAAGAATTGGGACATCAACCTTGTCCGTAACATCGGTATTTCCGCTCACATCGACTCGGGTAAAACCACCCTGTCTGAGCGTATTTTGTTTTATGGTGGTAAAATTCACTCCATCCATGAAGTCAAAGGTAAAGACGGCGTTGGCGCGACCATGGACTTTATGGATCTAGAGCGTGAAAAAGGGATCACCATCCAGTCTGCTTGTACGCAAGTGACTTGGAAGGACTACACGATCAATCTTATCGACACCCCGGGGCACGTGGACTTCACAATCGAAGTTGAACGCTCTTTGCGCGTATTGGACGGAGCAATCCTAGTCCTTTGCGGCGTTGCGGGTGTACAATCTCAATCCATCACGGTGGATCGTCAGATGAAACGTTACGGCGTTCCTCGTTTGGCCTTCATCAACAAATTGGACCGACAAGGTGCAAATCCAATCCGCGTTAAAGACGCGTTGGTTGATAAATTGAAATTAAATGCAGTGATGTACCAACTTCCAATTGGCCTTGAAGAAAAGCACGTTGGCGCTGTCGACTTGGTTGAAATGAAGGGTTACAAATTCATGGGCGACTCTGGTGAGGAAGTCACTGAAGTTGAAATCCCAGAAGACATGAAGGCACAAGCTGCCGAATACCGCACGATCATGATCGAAAAGCTTGCGGACCTCGACGAAACGATCGGTGAAAAGTTCTTGATGGAACAACCGATTTCTGTCGACGAAATCCGTGCAGCAACTCGTAAAGCTGTTATTGCTTTGAAACTGGTTCCTGTATTCTGCGGATCTGCGTTCAAAAATAAAGGTGTTCAATTGTTGTTGGATGCTGTGGCTCAATACTTACCTACGCCTGCTGAAAAGCACGAGCACGGTTTGGATTTGGACAACAACGAAGAACGTGTGGATTTGGTTCCAGACGAAAAGAAGCCCCTTGTAGCTTTGGCGTTCAAACTGCAGGACACTCCATTTGGTCAGTTGACGTTCATGCGCGTTTACCAAGGTAAACTTGGCAAAGGTGATTTTATTTACAATGTGGCCAGCAAAAAGTCGGTCAAAATTCCGCGCGTTGTTCGTATGCATGCGGACAAAATGCAGGATCTTGATGGTGCGTCTTCGGGAGACATCGTTGCGATGTTCGGTATTGACTGTGCTTCGGGTGATACTTTCGTTCACGAAGGTACAAACATCTCGATGCAGTCCATGCACGTTCCAGACGCGGTTATCTCTTTGGCGATTTCGCCTAAAGATAAATTGGGTGCAAATAACTTTTCGAAAGCTTTGCAAAAATTCCGCAAGGAAGATCCTACGTTCCGCGTAAAACGTGACGAAGAATCTGGTGAAACGATCATCAGCGGCATGGGTGAGTTGCATCTTGAGATTTACGTTGAGCGTATGAAGCGCGAATTCAACTGCGAAACCGTCGTTGGAGCTCCGCAAGTGGCTTACCGTGAAACGATCGGTGCTGCTGCAAAATACGATTATACGCATAAGAAACAAACGGGTGGTTCGGGTCAATTCGCTAAAGTTGTGGGCTCCATTGCTCCACTTCCAGCGGATGCTGAAGAAACATTCGTGTTTGAAAACAACGTCGTCGGTGGTCGTATTCCTAAGGAATTCATCCCAGCCGTTGAAGAAGGTTTCAACGAACAGTGTGCGAAAGGTACATTGATCGGCTTCCCCATCGTGGGCGTAAAAGTTGAATTGACGGACGGTTCTTACCATGACGTTGACTCCAGCTATATGGCGTTCAAGATTTGCGCGATGGCCGCAATGCGTGAAGTTTATCCAAAAGCTAAACCAACTGTTCTTGAGCCGATCATGAAATTGGAAACAACTGTTCCTGAAGAATACCAAGGTCCAGCAACGGGCCAAGTCAGCCAACGCCGCGGTATCGTTCAGAACACGAACTCGATCGAAGGTAACTCTGTGATCGAAGCTCACGTTCCACTTTCCGAAATGTTCGGTTACTCGACAGATTTGCGTTCGGCCACTAAAGGTAAGGGCGAGTTCTCGATGGAATTCTCGCACTACGCTCCTGTGCCACGTAACATCCAAGAGGAATTGTCTAAAAAATATCAAGAAAAGCGTGCTGCCGAAAACAAATAGGCAGACAAAAAAGCCGGCGAAAGCCGGCTTTTTTTTGTTTAAAAACGAAGACCTTAAACATTCATCTGCGTCCGTCATCAGGACTGCAACGTCTACAAAAAACTCCCACTACTCCGACGTCACCATCGGAGAATTCGCATCGTACTTCGCACCGGCAGGAACCTTTGTCTTCGGCAAAACCACCGTGTTCGGTAAAATTTGTGCAAGTTCACCGACCTCGACTCCACCCATCAAATAGCAATGCAAACCGATATTGCACTTTCGCTTCAGCACCAGCTTTTCAATAATCAAAAACCCTTTCATCCCGTAATGCGCCATCAGGTAACACGACCCACCCACCGTGACGTAATCTCCGATTTCGATCAAACAGGGATCACTAATGTTCGATGTGTTCACTAAACTCCCCTTGCCGATTTTCATTCCCATCGCTTTTAAAAATCCGGTTGCAAGCGGCGTCGGCGTTGCAAAATCCAGCACCGTATAGCGCACCAAATACATCAAAGAATTATGATACAACCACGGTAACGATTCGAAAGAAAACCAAGGACCTCGATAGGCACGAACAAAGGGCTTGAAAGGCAAATTGAAAATGGGAACGACAATCAGTAACAGGACAATAAAGCTGACAAATAAAACGCCTAAGCCCAGCCCATAAACAAGAGCTTGTATACCAATCGAAGATTCCGCAAATTGCGCGTGCAATGCGAGCAGCAGTCCGATCCCTGGCGCTGCAGAAAGGCCCAGACACAAAATGTACAAAATAAAAATAGGCGCGAGGGCCACAACAAAGGCCAACGTCTGCAGTCGCCGGGCCCCCGTTTCAAGCCAACCCAGGAAGCCCGTTTTGCGAGATTTTTGATGATTGATTTCATCAGCACCTAATTTTTTCGTATGTTGCATACAGACACTGTAACAGTGCAAAAGCTTTACGTCGCTTTACCCAATAGCGACTAGACCTAAGTAGGGACTTTGCACAAAGCTAAATTGTAGCCAGCCTCTTTGGGGTGCTAATGTAGTGTTTCAATGACCGCCATAGTTTCTTTGTTTTTTTTAGTCCTAGCAGTTTCTTTTCTTTGTTCGGTCCTCGAAGTGACTTTGCTTTCCATCACGCCCGCCTACGTCGCCCTTGAAGTGAAAGAAAATCCACGCACCGGAATTTTGATGGAGCGTCTGAAAGAAAATATCGATCGCCCACTGTCTGCCATTCTGACTTTAAACACAATTTCACATACCGCAGGTTCCGCCGCAATTGGCGCGATGGTGCAAGAGCAATTTGGCAGCGCTGCCATCACCGTTTTTTCAGCCTGCCTGACTTTTGCAGTTTTAGTATTTTCAGAAATCTTGCCGAAGATGCTGGGCGCCGCTTACTGGAAGGCTTTAGCTCCGGCCGCGACCTATATCACTCAAACGATCATGTTTTGCCTGTATCCCATCGTGTGGATTTCTGAAAGCGTCAGTAAACTGTTTAAAAAATCCGACGAGCCCGAGGTCACACGTGAAGAGATCATCGCCACGGCCGAAATCGGTGCCGACGAAGGTTCGTTGCACTCGAAAGAATCGGCCATCATCAAGAATTTGTTGATGCTGAATGCTATTTACGTGTCCGACATCATGACTCCACGCTCGGTGATGTTTGCTCTGGATGGATCAATGACTGTTGAAGAAGTTTTTGATAAGTACAAACCGATTCGTTTTTCGCGCATCCCAATTTTTGAGGGCAGTTTAGACAACATTGTAGGCCTGTCCTTTCGCCACAAAATTCAGGAAACAATGTCCAGCGACCATCATGACGTGAAACTCAGCGAGCTTGCGCAAGCCATCGCGTCAGTTCCTGAACGCATGACCGTCGGTGCAGTCTTAGATTTTTTTATCAAACGCAAAGAGCATTTAGCTTTAGCCGTCGATGAGTACGGCGTAGTCACGGGCCTCGTGACCCTCGAAGATGCGGTCGAAACTCTACTTGGCGTTGAAATCGTAGATGAGTTAGATAGCGTGCCCGACATGCGCCAATTTGCGCTAGAACAATGGCAAACGCGCAAAAATCAGCTGCGCAAATCCTAACGGTTGTCTTCCTTGCCAGTTTGGTACTGTTTTGAACCCAGCTCTTTAGCAGCAGCCGCGGTTGCCGCCGGCGCTCTTTGGTCGGAAAAACCTGCCGTAATTGGGCCTACAGGGTCCCTATGCATTGGCCCGGGGACATTTAGCACCACTCGAGCGCCAAAAACAAACATGAGTGTAATGACCACTAAAACCACAAAAGTACTGAATGTTTTAAAATCAAGTTGAGGTCGTTTGTTCATAGCGTAGAAGCTTCCTTTAAACTTGCGTTCCTTCTATATTAACTAAGCATAAACAATGCCAAAAGGAGACGTCATGGAACGCACCACCGACCGCTCAAGTCTAGCCCGCCAAATTTACCAAATCGCCTACATTCGCGGAAATTTCAAACTGCGCTCTGGACAGACCTCGACCGAGTACTTTGACAAATACCGCTTTGAAGCCCGCCCCGAGGTTTTGCAGCCGATTGCGGAGCAACTGGCGCCGCTCATCCCTAAAGGCACCGAAGTCCTTGCAGGCCTTGAAATGGGCGGTATCCCGATCGCGACAGCTTTGTCATTACACACCGGAATTCCAGCGGTGTTCGTGCGTAAAGCCGCGAAAGACTATGGTACTTGTCAGTTCGCAGAAGGTTTGGACGTCAAAGGTAAAAATTTGTGCATCATCGAAGACGTCATCACGACGGGCGGCCAAGTAGTGCTGTCGACCAAAGATCTGCGCAGCCTGGGTGCGGTTGTAAACAATGTTTTGTGTGTGATCCATCGCGGAACAGCGCCCGAGCCAAAATTGCAAGAAATTGGTCTGAACATGCAGGCGTTGTTTAATATGCAAGAATTGAAGGATGCGGGCGCGCGGTAAGTGCTTATCTTGAGAAAAATGGATTTACTTTTTTCAAGGTCAGCACGTCCCAGAATATACTTCCGTAGGTGGGTTCCGTGAGTCCGATATGAACCGATAACGACGCTGCCGAGCCGGTCGCCTCCGCGCCTTGGATTGCAGGATCTTGCGTTGCCGAAAGCAGCGCTTCAGCTCCGTAAGTGCTCGCCTCATTGTTGAGGGTAGAAATTCTGTGCCTTAAATCTTTATCTTGCTCATCCCACCGAATTTGCGCTTCGGTAATGAAACAATCCGGTGGACGCCCGCCTAGAGCGATGAGCTCTTCTAACAACTGATCGGCTTTGACAGAATGTTCTTTGTATTCAGTTTCGTGATCCCCTGGGCCGAAAGTACTTTCCAGTAAAGATTGCTCGGCATTAAAGCGAGATTTTAAATCCGCGTGTTTACTGTCCCAAGCTTTACTGGCCGGATCATAAACACAAGGACTTGCCAACGGCCGCCCGCCCATAGCTTCAAGTTCCGCAAGCAATCTTGTAGCTTCGGTGTCCGAACTCTTCTCGAGTTGCTCGTAATCTGCTGCAGTTGGGTTTACGTCTTTTAATTTTGAATTTACGGAAACTAGCATCGCCGTATCGGAGGATTGACTTCGATTCATAAAATACCTTGTCGCAACTTCAATCTCCTCTTGAGTGAGATTGCGACGTAAAATTTTTGCATAATTTAAATGTCTTAGGGCTTCGTGCACACTAAGACCACATCGATTTGTCGGATCTAAGCGCGAGTACAGCCTTGCAGGAACCCAAACCTGGTCGTTCACGTAAGTCGCCAGCGCAACCTGTCTGTCTGCAGACAACAGCGCGCTTGCCGAAGACAGAAGAGGAAACTTCAAAGGGAGCGCATCATACTGCGGCCCTGCAGGCATGACCGGGATTTGAAACTGAATTTGAACAGTTTGGGCCTTCGGCAAAATCTGGATCAACGGCTGCAACGATGGATACACCGTCGTGGACGAAGACAAGACTTGAACGGCACACGCGAAAAAATTTTTATCGTCTTGGCCCAGCTGGCGCACGTAAGGTTGGGGTTTGTAGTATCGCTGGATCACTTGATCGTAGGAAAGGCCTATTTGCTTTGCTTGCGCAAGCTCCGCTTCATCCAGCAGGTCCACGAGCTTCACCTGTCCGTCGGGAAATGCGACGCCGCTACCACCACCGCCGCTTGTGCCACCCAACGAAGACGCGCCCTTAAGACGCAATGATTTTAATTCTTCCTGCTTTAAGTCTGCTTTAATCAGCTCTCGTTTGTTTAGTTTTTCTGAAATCCGGTGTCCAGAAAGTTCTGGGGTGTCGAGCTTAACATCGCTGTGCCCCGATCTTGCCAAGGGAACAACTTGCGGCGGTAATGTCGTCGAAACACCCTGCTGGGCCCACGCAAATGCAGAGCAGAAGCAAAGACTTAAAGGCATAAAATGTCTCGAAAAAATGACGTTCATAAGCACCTTCTTAATTCTGCAATTGCTATGCCCCTGGTAGCTCGAACCTACAGGGGGCATGCTGTCTAAAAGCCGAACAATCCATCAATCTTCAGTTTTGGAGTGACAAAATTCGTTACCGTGAGAATAACAGTCAGCCCGGGCATCCTTCGACTCATCAGGGTTTATTTTGCCTCGCCACAATCCATATAGGTGCCTAGCGCGATAATTTCATCAGCCGCTAACGACTTATCCACATTGATGGCTTGGTTTAAACCATCCGTATATCCAGACGAGACATCGAAATAGTAAGCCGCAGAAATCGGATAATTTTGTTTGCCAGATGCTTTCAACTCGGCCTCGGATTGAACCAGGGCCGCATAGGCTTTTCTTGTGAACAAGCCTTCCTGGTTGTCTACGATAAATTGATTGCCACTACCAAGATCTCCCATATGACCTGTATTGTAAGTGGTCCCAGTGACAGCATCAGGGCTCATAGGATTGTTGTGCAAAACTTGTGGGAAAATCAAAAACTGCATCTGCACTGGAGCCGCTGCCATTTTATCACTTGGGTCTACAAAAGACTGAGCAACCTCTAAATGATCGCCTTTGTTCGTCACCTTCAACGACAAGGAATACGGCGCAAAGTCTTGAATCACTGTCGTCGTTTGACCAACGGAAGGTACGTTAAAGGTCAGCTGCAGTGAATCTTCCGGTTTTTGTGCGCCCACTGTTGCACGGACCGCACCCACAAGACAACTCATCGCCTTGGGAAGACCGGGTTTTACATCGGCCAACGAGATTGAGGTCATCAGCATTGTCGTTAAGCCAAGAGCGACTTTCATTGAAATATTGTTGTTCATAAATTTCCTTTCGGGGAGGTTAAATTTTTTCAATATATTAAATTTGATTTAAATTCCGTTTATTTATTTTGCGATCGGGGCAACACAAGCACCAAAGTCGACTTGCACGACCTCACCGCCACCTGTAGCACCTAGGGTCGATGCTTCGTTGATCAACGTAGAGATTCTGTACTTCAAATCTTTATCTTTTTTATCCCATTCTGCTGGAGTCTCGGTAAGAAGGCAACTTTGTGGACTGAACGGATTATACAAGCAATGACCTTCTAGTTCGGTAAGCAATCTATCCGCTTCAGCGTCCTTACAGGCTTCTTGTTGCTTCACTTGTTCGACCGTCAAATATGTTCCGTCACTGAGGATGACGTCTGCGAGGACGACAGCATTGCAGGCAAACAGGATCATGAGAGCCGTTAAAATTTGTGTTTTCATATTTACTCCATTCATAAAGTCGATCTTGGCGTAGCCAAAGTCGGGTTTGTTTGTACGTTCTGACGGTTGAGATAAAGGCCACTGCCACGAAGCCAAGAGCTCATTTTATTGGTAAATTATTTTTCATACTGACCAAAGCTCAAGGCTGCAGCCTCATTCATTAGCTCGCCAATTCTTTTTCTCAAGGGTTGTAGGGTTTCAAATTGTTTGTCCCATTGAGCTTGAACTTCCGTAATGACACAATGTCGGTCAATCTGTCGGCTTCGGCGTCTTTGCCAGCTGCGAATTCCTGCGCTTGCTGAGCAGTGAGCGTTGATCTATCAAAGATTGAATCCGCACAAACGACAACGCTCTGGGTAAGCAGGACCAGTACTGCTGCTAAAATTTGAGTTTTCATAAATACTCCGTCTGCAAACTCGATCTTGGCCTGACCAAGGTCGGTGTTCATTTGTAAGTCCGCTTCGAAAACCAATTTAGCGCAACGCATTAAATACTTATAGGTAAAATTAATTAAAATACCGACATAAATTTAATGTTATATTCAAAATATGGCGATAACTCACTAAAATGACTTATAAAAATATTTTTGAGTATTTAGATTATAAAGCCTATCTGGTCGCTATTGACCAGCGCGGACAGCACAAGGGCTTTCGCTCGCGCATTGCCGAGGCGACAAATTGCCAAAACGCTTTTGTCTCGCAGGTGCTGAACGGTGAGGTGAATTTTAATTTGGAACAAGCGATGAAGATCGGCGCCTTTTTGCAACTCAATGAAGATGAGCACCAATACTTTCTTTGGATGATTGAACACAAAAGGGCTGGAACCCAAGAGCTTAAAAAGTACTTTTACAAATTGATGATGGATTTGCGCGAAAAAAATCTACAACTAAAAAAACGCGTCCAAATTCCGCAGGTTCTGTCCACCGAAGCTCAGGCCACTTACTACAGCAGTTGGATTTATTCGGCGGTGCATATTGCGACCATGATCCCGAATTTAAATTCCGTGCAAAAAATCGCACAGTCCCTGAACATCCCCGAAGAAAAACTAAAATCGGTCGTTGAATTTTTGGTCGACAATGGCCTGCTGGAAAAACAAGGGAACACCTTAAGCTCGGGACGTATGCAGATTCATATTGGTAATACTTCTGCCAACATCAACAAACACCACAGCAACTGGCGTATTGAATCCATAAAATCCCTAGATTCGCCCACACCAAGCGATCTGCACTATTCGGGAGTTTCAAGCTTATCTAAAAGTGATGCCGAAAAAATCCGTGCCCAGTTTGTCGAAGTGATCGAAAACTACGTTCGACAAATTGAAAAGTCCCCCGAAGAAACTTTATACGCTTTTAACCTGGATTTCTTTCGGGTTCTAAAAATGTAAGGATATTACGGCAAAGCAACACGTTATAACAGTAAATCGCAAGAAGCTTCAGACCCTCGATTATCTTTCCCCAACAATATACGCAATCCACGCCTCACACTCTTCACCCTTTTCGGTGCGCGTGAATACCCCATTGCCACCGCCTTTTTTATTGGTGCCTTCCCAATAAACATGGGTTCGTTTAAAGCCAGCTTCTAGCATGACTTCGCGGATTTCGGGAATGGTCCACATACGCCAGTCGTAGGTGAAAACATCTTCGACCTTTCTTTCGCCGCGCATTTGAAAATGAATACTGAATTTCGCGCGTGCTGTCACCGGATCAAAACCATGCTGATGCCAGAAATAAGTGAACTTCCCTTGATTAGTCTTTTCTTCGTTTTCGTGGCCGCAAGCGCTGCCGCCAAAAACGTCGACCATAAAAATACCACCAGGTTTTAGATTTTTAAAACTCTGGCGAAAATACTCACGCAACAATATGCGCGTCTTGAACAGAAAGTACGAAAAATTCAACGCCACCGTGATATCTGCTTTGGGCGCACCCGACTCAAGCACATTCATTTCATAAACTTGCACGCGTTTCGCCTGCATAGGCGAAAGTTCGGTCAAAACGTGATCGCGACCATATTGCAACGGCTCAGGATCCAAATCCAAACCCACGGCTTTGTGTTTTTTGTTCAGCTTGGCCCACTCACAGCACAGCGCAAAGGTGCCGCAAAAATCTTCGCGCAAGGTGATGGGATCTTTACCGCGAAGCTCACGATAGACCTTACGAAAGAAAACGACGTCACCATCCGCCGACTGCACCGAGTGCATATACAGCGCATACTTATCAAAAGTCTTTTTGGGCCCTGCTTTTTGTACCTGCATAAGTTTCCTAACAGTCGCCTTACGGAACTTCTGCGATGATCGCGCGGATCAACTCTTCGATTTCGTGCTTTTGCGGAACCGAGGCATCTTCTAAATTCGGATGTAAACCAATGCCTGGCAATTGCTTACCCGCCATCACGCGAGGACGCGCAAGCAATTGATAAAACAATTCTTCGGTCACGCGGTAAGCAAGGTGCTCGCCAAAGTTAGTGACTTCGGTGTCTTCATTCACGAACAGCACGCGACCCGTTTTCAAAACGGATTGCTTGATCATTTGCCAGTCGTACGGATAGATCGAACGCAGATCGATCACTTCGACAGAAACGCCCTGTGCTTTTAAGCTGTCAGCAATTTCGTTGCAGATCAATAAATGACGGCCATAGGATACAACGGTAATTTGATCACCCTCGCGAGTGATTTTACCTTTACCAATCGGGATGATATGCTTTTCAACGGCTGGCCAGTTGGCCTTCCATTTGGTACGATCCCCCAGCGGCGCATCGATACGCGCTTTCAAGTCCTTTTCATCATTCGGCTCGCCAGGAATTAACTCCTCGCCACGAACACGCATCAGCGCCTTAGGTTTCAAAAACAAAACAGGATTTGGATCTTCGATCGCGGCAAGGAGCAGCCCGTAAGCATCTAGCGGAGTCGATGGTTGCACGACTTTCCAGCCCGCCAAGCGCGAAGCCCAAGAATCAAAACTGTGCGAGTGATACACGGAACCGCGAATACCCGCCCCGGTAGGACTCATCACAACTAATGGCATTGGGTAATTGCCGTTCGAACACCACAAAGTATTGCCCGCCATTTTCATCAAATCGATCGTATTAAAAATATAATCAACGAACTGAATTTCGGCCACGCAACGTTCGCCGGTCATCGCGATTCCCATCGCCATGCCGATAATTCCACGCTCGTCCAAGGGAGCATTCCACGCCGTTTTAATGCCTTGAGTGGCCGTAAATACGCCGCCCAATGGGGCGCCGACGTCTTCACCGAAAACATCTTTGAGCTGCATATTGGTTTCGGCGTAATGCAAAGCAAGCCGAATTGCTTGAGCCATATTTGCCATTAGAATTTTCTCCAGTCTGCGTTTTCGTTGCCCACGTAGATGTTATCCCAAACTGTCGCAGCCTCAGGCCCAAGTTCGGTTTTCACTTGCTGTTGTGCCGCAAAGCCTTCGGCTTCGTAGGCCGCCCAAATTTCTTTCGCTTTATCTGTAGTCAAATAACCCGCATCGATCAGTGCCGCTTCGAATTCGCGAACGCTATCTTGTTCGTGACTGATAAAATTCGCACCGCTTGCCGATGAATGACCAAATAAACGCGAGACTTTCGCCTCAATAAAACTTGGTTTACCGGTTTTGCGAATGTACTGCATTTCCTCTTGAATGGCTAAGTAAGATTCAACAGGATCATTGCCGTTCACAACGCGCGAACGGATATTGAAAGCCCTTGCGCGATCGGCAATATTCGTTTCGCCATGCTGACCATCAAACGCCGTCGAAATTCCCCAGCGATTATTTTGTGTGGTGATCAAAATCGGAAGTTCTTGTCCGCGACGTGAGGCCCACACGAGGCAGCTTGCGAAATCGCCCTCGGCCGTACCGGCATCACCACCGGTGACGATCGTGATCGCATTTTTTTCGCTGTTTGCCTTGTGATAACGCTTTTGCACATGAGCTGTTCCAAGCGCCATCACGTACTGCGTTTCAATCGGTGAGGTCGCGGGCACGACATTCCACTGCGGGAAACAATAGTGACCCGAAAAATTGCGTCCCCCCGTACAAGGATCTGTTGCGCGATTCATAATCAAACGAATCGAATCAATCATCGTCATGCCCATGGCAGTCACGGTTGGAGTGCCGCGATAGTGCAAATGATAATAGTCATGCTTTGGACCTTGCCCCTTGTTCGCAAGCAATCCCAGCGGAACTGCCCAGGCCTCTTCACCAGGGCCACCGATCCAGAAATACGCATCACCAGCTTTGTAAATTTTAATCAGACGCTCTTCAAGAACGCGCGACTTGATCATCAGATCATGCATTTGTAGCAAAAGCGCCTTCGGCAATTTTTGCAGCTGAATGCGCGAAGAAGACGCGCTTTTCGCTGCGGTTTTATTGCTCACGGATTTCGTCGGTTTTTTTGCCACTTTTTTTGCCGCTTTCAACACCTGTTTCGGTGCCGTACGTACACTACGCGCTGACGTCGTTGCCACAGCTAATTCCCCCTCGATAGTAGACTGAAAATGTTTATATCTGTTGGCCGACGCTTAGGCGAACTCTTTACATCCCTTAAGCGGTGCAGCAGCGCTTGAGTAAAAGCCACCATCTTCTGCGTTACGGCTTCCTCGGTCTCTCTGCGACGTGGCTCTGCCAGGCCTCGGTCGCCTCTGTCGCCTCAGTCGTCGCGCCTTGAATCTGCTAGCCTTTACTCAAGCGCTAAGATAATTACTTTGTTACAGGGGCCACAGCTGGAGTCTGTGGAACTGGAGCCGCGGCATTTGGCACCGCAGTCGTTGTCGCCCCAGGCGCCGTATTCGGAGCTGCAACAGACGTCGTCGATGGAGCCATAACGCTCAATGGACTGACCTCCGTGATCACTTGAGTCGGATTTTCCTTCATGACCTGCAAAATTTGTCGTTTAAAAAACATTCCACAGCGACGGCAGGCGTCAGTACTGTAAGCCACTTCGGCAAGCTCACGTAGTTGTTCCGAGCGGATTTTCAACTGATCATCATTGCTTCCGACAGGTTGCCATTGAAATCCCCGCTCCCGCACCACATGCCGACGTCCACCATCGCCCAAGGACTGCTCAAACTCTTTGTCCAATGGGTCTGGCGAACGAACTCGGCGATAAGTCACCGTTTGCCCCGCCAAATCTGGAGCTTTTTCTTCTAAAGTTGCCTCATTTGTAATCAAACGTAAGGACCGCGTGCTGCCATCACCAAACGGCATCGCAAATAAAATATTGCCGTCGATAAAGGACCGGGTCGCGTCCTTTGCGTGACTGTTGCTGGTCGGCTTTTCTTCGCAGCTCATTTCTGAAACTTGCAACTCAGCCATTTTTTTTGAAAGCGTTTGAAAAAAATTCGGCCCGCAGGCCGAAGGTTTTTCCAAAGATTTTTTCCAGATATCCGTCAGAATGGCCGCGCCATCACTGCTGCGCAAACGAATATTATAACCACTGGCATGCCCATGCGCGATCGCACTGGTGATCGCCATGGTGACGATACTGGACACGGTGGCCTGCCCATTTTCGACCGCGAAAGCGACCGGCATGAAAGTGATCGACGAGTTACGAATTTGCACCAAGGAATCCCCAATTTTGATCCAGCGGTAAGCCGCCAGCGTTGCGGGATTCAAAGTTATTTTTTGACGATTCACTTCAAATTCAAAGTGCTCCGAATCTTCCAAATGAATGGTGGTTTCACCATGGTTCGAACGAAGCGAAAAAATTCCGTGATCGAAAAACAGACGCGGAAGTTCGGCATTCTTAAGCTCAGGAGCCTCACTCAACTTACGCATCAAAAACAGATCATCGCCAGGCGACATCTTGCGGGCCAGGCGATACAGCAAACTTTTTACCGTTTTAACTGCATTGTAATCCTGCAGGACATTGTCTTCGACGGTATAAGCAGGCGCGTTCAAATCATCTGCGCCCACGGCTTTGGCCAGGGAAAAGCAGGGTACGAAAAACAGTGCCAATAAAAGACAGCCATTAATACCCACTAGCGCTCGTCTTACTGACACCATCTAAGACCCTCCTGGTCTGTTTGTACTAAGAGTGGGGTGCAACCCACCCTTACTTCGTCGCGGGCGTTTCGATCGCAATCAAATCCAAGGCTACACTTGCAGCTTCTTGAACCTCAGCACGCTTCAAATAATCTTTTGTTTTGTCTTCTTTTTTAGCATTTTTTTGCGCTTTTTTAGAGTCACGCTTTTCTTTATCTTTAACAGCTTCAGCAACTTTGATCAGTTTGCCACGTGCTTTTTCTTTATTTAACTCTTCGACGATTTTTTTGAAATCTTCAGACTTATCAACACGCACCTTTGATTTATCAGCCAGCGTTTTGACCCAATCTGCTTGAATCGGCTGCCAAGCACCCGGTCCATCTTTCACGAAAGCGTCTTGAGAAATAAATACCGGCAATTGCTTTGGTGGTAATGAATAATCTAAGTATTTTTCGCCGATATCATCTTGGTCAAATGGACCAGGAATACGCACGTCGGCCTCAACACCGCGATGCTGCGTCGAGAATCCACCTGGGGTAAAGAACATACCC
>Ga0206955_1180_pt1 | contig 16412 bp, 14 predicted proteins | sample Alteio_BWOrgHeat_34_FD_153247 | JGI IMG/M metagenome (GOLD analysis project Ga0206955, IMG submission 153247) | Enriched cells from forest soil in Barre Woods Harvard Forest LTER site, Petersham, Massachusetts, United States -... | ecosystem: Environmental > Terrestrial > Soil > Temperate forest >...
CGACGCCTGTGTGGATCTTGTTCGTAATATTCCGGTTTATCGGCGGGTTGGCCGTCGGCGCTTCTTCGGTCGTTGGTCCGATGTATATTTCCGAGATATCTCCTGCGCATATCCGTGGCCGTCTTGCCGGTTCCTTTCAGCTCAATATTGTAGCGGGAATTTTCATCGCCTATCTGACGAATTTTTTGCTTGCAAATATCGGGGAAGATTCCTGGCGATGGATGTTGGGCATCATGGTTATTCCTGCTGCACTTTTCGCGATCTTATTGCGCACCATTCCTGAGAGCCCGAGATGGCTGGTGCTAAATAACCGCGACGAAGAAGCCAAAGCAATTTTCGCGAGAACGGGAGAACATGATGCGTTGGCGCTGATCAAGGAAGAACACGAATTGTCGAAGCAGGGGATACGCGAAAGACTGTTCAACGGAAAATATAAGAAACCCATTTTATTTGCAGTCGTGCTGGCGATGTTCAATCAATTGTCGGGAATCAATGCGATCCTCTACTATGCACCCAGGATCTTCGAGATGGCGGGCTTTTCCAAAAGCGAAGCCTACCTGCAACCAGTATACATTGGAGCGGCGAATTTGTTATTTACTATCATCGCGATGTCGGTGATAGACAAATTCGGGAGGAAAACTTTATTGATCATTGGTTCGATCGGGATGATCCTGTTCCTTGCACTTACCGCCAACGCATTCAGTGGCGGCAGTTCAACCGGATCTTACGTGATCTGGTACCTGATCGGCTTCATCGCTTTTTTTGCATTTTCACAGGGCGCTGTGATCTGGGTTTTTATTTCCGAAATATTTCCCAATTCAATACGATCGCAGGGCGGATCGCTGGGAAGCTTCACACACTGGATCATGGCTGCGATTATTTCATGGACCTTTCCGGTGATTGTACAGGGAAGCCCCAAAGGAGGATTTTATTCTTTCATTTTTTACAGTGTCATGATGCTCCTGAATCTTCTTTTTACCTGGAAGATCTTGCCTGAGACAAAGGGTAAATCGCTCGAACAAATTCAAAAAGAACTGGGCATCGTGTAAAATTTCTCATGACGCAAAAAGATGCGCCGTTCTTTTCAAAAAAAACAACCATGGTCGATCGCAACAGGCACATTCTTACGCTCGATGAATTTACCATTCAACAATACCGCAAGATTCCCAATGCAACGGGTGAGCTAAGCACGTTGTTACGCGATATCGCGCTGGCCGCAAAAAGGATCAATGTAGAAGTCAACAAAGCAGGGCTCGTCGATATTATCGGCGATGCGGGCATGACGAACATACAGGGAGAGTCAGTAAAAAAACTGGATGTTTTTGCGAACAACCAAATGGTAGGTGTATTGAAACATGGCATCAGTTGCGCGGGGATCTGCAGCGAAGAGATTGACGACATGATCGTATTCAATGACGAGATCAGCAACAAGAGCAAGTACGTTGTGATGTTCGATCCGCTCGATGGAAGCAGTAATATCGACACCAATGTTTCAATCGGAACAATCTTCGGTGTGTATCGAAGGATAAGTCAGGCCGGAATGCCCTGTGCCCTTGAAGATTTTCTGCAGGTCGGATTGAAGCAGGTCGCAGCAGGATATGTAGTATACGGTTCCTCCACAATGTTCGTTTATGCCACCAGGAGAGGAGTGAATGGATTTACACTCGATCCTTCGATCGGGGAATTCTGCCTTAGCCACCCTGATATTAAGTGTCCGCCCGATGGAAAAATATTTTCAGTGAACGGTGGATATTTCGCGCAGTATACTGACAATGTGAAAAAATTTATCGGCCGCCTGCAGAACAAGGCCACAAAAGACGGTGGCCCGCTGACGCAAAGATTTACAGGAAGCATGGTAGCAGATTTGCATCGCACACTTATTAAAGGAGGTATCTTTCTTTATCCACTGACCACTGACAATCCTCATGGCAAATTGAGATTGATGTACGAGTGCAATCCCTTTGCTTTCATCATGGAAGTAGCGGGAGGGAGCGCAAGCAGCGGGGATCAACGTATTCTCGACATCGTTCCCAAAAGTTTGCATGACCGAACACCTATCTTCATTGGCAGCCGCAACATGGTCAACGAGTGCCTTGAATTTATCCGCCAATAATTTACACCGGCTGGTTGCTTTTGTTTCATTCCGGTTTCCGGAATGAAGGCAAATCCTTTTAACAAAACAATACCGCAACCCCACGTTACATCTGGCATTATTTTCCGTCTAATTAGTAAATGGGCGCAAGCTAAATAGTATGAACGAAAATTTTACACAACAGGAAATTCTCCTAAATACGGAAGCTTCGTTTTCGAAAAGGAACTGGGCAGAGAATGGAAATGAAGAACAAACAGCCTCCGGAAGAGAAGAACTCGAAAAAGCTTGTTGGAACGGGCTTTTCAGAGATTTGCTGCCAGAAATACTTGAAAAATCAGCAGATGGAAAATCGCTGGTACTCTGGCAGATCAACGAAATGGATTGTTTTATTCAACTGGAATTAAGTGACAGTCCCTCGGCACAGGATAAGATGTTTTCCATAAATCCTTATTCCTGCCTCGCGCAACAGCAGTTCAATTAAGGTATTGCTGCGTGTTTTGGCGGCAGCAATATTTAAAAAAATGTAGAAATTTTTAACCAGATTGTCTTCTGAACTTATCCTTCAAATTATCATAAAACTGCGGGTCATATTTTTCCTGCCACAACGCAACCTTCAACTGCGTTCCGTCGTATTTTAAGTTCTCCAAGGATTAGAACCAAAACCCGCCGTAGTCTTTTTCAACCTGTCATGTCTCGTCGATTCTGCAAGCGCGTTGTGCCCACGCCTAAGCACTATACGCCCTATCCTCTGGTCCGCTGAAAACGGTGCGTATCACATTAATTCATTTAAAAAATTTACCAGTATGAAAAATTTCACCAGGAAACTAGCCGGTTATGTCCTGCCTGTGCTTTTATTGTTTATGGCCTGCAAGAAGCAAAATCAAAGACAGGAATTGAAAGATTTTACCCAGGTCAACCTTGTAGACAATAACGGCAAATACGGCGCGACCCGGTCGGATCCTACGCTGATGAATGCCTGGGGGCTCGTTTTTAATCCTTCCGGAATTGCATGGGTAAATGCGCAGGCTGGACATGTAAGCGAAGTCTATGACCGCGAAGGAAATTCTCTGCGGCCACCTGTGGGCATTCCTTCACCTGGCGGCGGAGCAACAGGAGGCAACCCCTCCGGAATTGCTTTTAATGGAACACAGGATTTCAAATTATCCAACGGTGCCGCGGCGCTTTTTCTTTTCGTGAGTGAAGACGGAATTTTTTCAGGATGGAATGGCACTGCCGGTGCAAATGCGCTGCTCATCAAAGACAATTCGGCGACCGCTTCTTATAAAGGCCTTACGATGGCCAGCAATGGTGGAGCAAACTATCTCTATGCTGCAAATTTCAAATCAGGAAAAGTCGACGTTTGGGATAAAGATTTCATGCCGGTATCTTTTTCATTTACCGATCCGGCTATTCCGTCGGGTTATGCACCCTTCAATGTACAGGCGGTAGCAAGCTGGATCGTTGTTACTTACGCCAAGGTAGGTTCGGATGGTGACGAGCAAAAAGGAGAGGGTTTGGGATTCGTCAGCATTTTCAATACTGACGGAAGTTTCGTCAGACGATTTGCCTCACACGGACCCCTAAACGCTCCATGGGGCGTCACCGAGGCTCCCGCCAGTTTCTTTGACGACAACGACAGCCAGGGCGATAATAAAAGCATGAGCAAGACCGCTAAAAATGACGATCAACCCCTGCTTTTAGTGGGAAATTTTGGAGATGGATATATCAACGCGTATAGCCTGCTTGGCGAATTTCTCGGCCAGTTGCGCTCGCATGGTAAACCCATCTGGATCGACGGCCTTTGGGCGCTTTCATTCCCCCCTTCAACTTCAACGATCGATCCGGACAGGCTTTATTTTACAGCAGGTCCTAATGACGAAAACGACGGGCTGTTTGGATACCTGATCAAGCAATAGATTAATCCCTTCCGACTCGAGAGCCCTCCCAATGGAGGGCTTTTGTTCTTTCAGGGTCCGGAAGAGGGCCCAAGTGCCGGTGTTCCCACGGGCTTATCGAAGCAAACAGCCCAAAAATCGAAACAAAAACCGTTTTAATCGAATTGATTCTTTTACAGGAGGAATTCGATGCATCTTTGTATTGTCAAAGCAACGAATCCAGGTCCTGAAAAACCGAACCAATCCTTTGAAACCACTAAACCCTCCGAATCCTTTGAAACCAGAAACGTACCCGGGACATTAGCTGAAGTTGATCTAAAATATTGACCGGGAAAAATGAGAAGGCTGTCTTAATCAGGCAGCCTTTTTCGTTTGGATAATGCAGTAAGACGGGGCAGGAACTGATAAAAAAAGCAGATGCTCTTATTGCGATTTATGAATTGCCTTTAATTTGAATAGAATTCTGAAGTAGAAATGCGAAAGTACGGACCAGCTTAATTTGATTCGGTCATCCATCCGGACTGCAGCGACACCTTATCGGGTGACACCCAGATTTTCTTCTTGTACATGTCAATGGAGATATGAATTTTTTTGGGACCGACAGCGACGACTTTGCTGGGCAGGATGCCACTGAATCGTGAGGAGTAGAATACCCTGTCCCTGGGCTTGAATTCCTGGTTCATAGGTTCGGAGTTGATGATAATAAAACGTCTGTACCGTGCCATCCCGTATGTTTTTGAAGCGATAAATTTGGTTCCCGCAACTGGAAAAATATTGCCGTAATTATTTGACGGCGAAACTCCAAATTGGTGATCACGTGGCACCATTTTTTCTTATGCGCTACTATTAAAAGTCTCAATATTTTACATATGAATAAATTTGCAACACTGAGTATCCTGTATGTAATGCTCGTTTTTTTGAACTCTTGTTCGGTTATCGGGGGAATATTTAAGGCCGGAGTGTGGGTAGGCGTTCTTATTGTGGTCGGCATCATCGCACTGGTCATCTTCCTAATTACAAGGAGTTCGGGTAAGTAAACTTCAACTGAATATATGAAAACACTGGGCATTGTACTGATCATCGCGGGGATCGCGATGATTCTGATCAAAGGTTTTTCTGTCCAAACAGAAAAAAAGGTCGTCGACCTCGGACCGGTCGAGGTAAATAAGAAGGAAAACAAGTGGATCGGATGGCCGACTTATGCCGGCGCGGTTGTGGGTGTGATAGGTCTTGCGCTGGTTTTAACCGACAAAAAAAGAACCGCCTGATTTGAAAATGACATCGGATTGTGTTGAAATTCCTGCTTCATGCCGGTTCAAAAACCATTGCATCTAACGGCATTGCGTATTTGAAAACTCCTTATACATCTTCAGATCGATCAATGGCTTAATGACCAGCCAGCGTTGGTGCTGTTATCTGACATTTTCGACCAGGATAAATGCGCGGCACTTATACGAAGCGCGATCAGGAACTCATCATCCCAAATGTTGTAGATTAATATCCTCATTTGCGTGAAGTAATGATGTGCCTGCACTAGAGTTTACTGGCTGAGCAAACTGTCTACGACCTGCCTGAAATATTTTTTTTCTTCTTCGTAGTGTACTCCGGTTGCAGGACCATTGAACCCCGTATGGATCTTAACTACGCGTCCCGATCTGTCCAGGAATATTGTAGTTGGAAAACTTTCTATTTTCACGAGTTGCGGCAGGGACCGTTCAGTTTTCAACGAGTCGTTTGCAGTCACACCTGTGATAAGAAGGGGATAGGTGATATGGAACCGGTCCTTGAATTTTTGCAGGCTGTTTTTGGACCGCTCGAAATTCGTGCTGTATTCATAGGCCAGTGCTACTACTGCCAGCCCTTTGGGTTCGTACGCTTTGCTGAATTCACTCATGAAGGCAGTTTCATCCATACAGTTGGAACACCATGATCCCATGAGCTGGATAATAACCGGCTTTCCCCTGAATTGATTATCTCGAATGGATACCATTTTTCCATCAAGGCCCGGGAACCTGAAGTCAAGCGGGGCGTTTGGATCTTTTACGGCGGGCGCTTCCGGATCGCCCGACAATTTTGCGTTCTCATCCTTCATGGCCGTCCACCCTTCTTTGCGGGATGTTCCGGCGCAAAAAATTCCGCCGCGGATCTGCCGGTCGTTTTCAATAAAAGCACTAAAATAAAATGCATGACTGCCATCAAAAGTGGAAAGAAATAGCGAATCTCCGCGAATCACTCCCTCGAGAAAACGATAATCGCCGGAGGGATTCAGGAATGTGCCGCTCAGATGGTCGCCGTCCTGTTTAAATTCGGCGATGGATTGTCTTGTCGACTTATCTTCCCTCGAAAATTGCACGGACCATCGCCCGGAAATTTGATGCGCATTGTTACCCGCTCCGCCATCAAAACGTTGCGCCTGGTTGGGAAAAATGGTGACCATTTGTGTGTTATATCCGGAAGGTGCGCCTTTAAACCAGGTTCCTTCAAACCGCTCTGTCCTGCCAACAAAAAAATGCAACCTGGATTCGAAGACCGGCAATTCTGCAAAAACTGAATCACCGATCCTTCGCATATTTTTCAGTTCGATCGACTCATCAGCATTCCTGATGGTCCAGGGAAATCCATCTTTTGATGAAGAAGTAACCAGGGTGAAGGGAATTTCGTTTCCATCCGGACGGCGAATGACTGCGCGCATGAGTTTCGGGGTCATTTCCTGGCTCAGGGTCTGCTGCCAGGCATAGATCAAAAACAAACAGACCAGGACATTTTTCATGCAAACAATATTGGGTATTACCGGCGATTCAAACCGGTTTGTGGAAGCTTCAGAGAAATTAATATGCAAAAAAATACACAAATAGCGGATTCGATCCGGGCATCTTTCGCCTCACCAGCCGGCCCGTAACCCGCTTCAAATTATTGCCTGTCAATATTTTGAACGAATATCCCCCTCAAAAGCCCCTGAATACGCAAAATAAGAAATATATGTTGTGCATGGTATGATTATTAAATCAACTAATTGAGTTAGAAATAAATAATGTGCTCGAATGAAAAAGAAAATCCTGCTGGCTGATGATGACAAGGATGAATTGAAGCTGATTTCGGCGCTCCTTAGGAACAGGGGATATGAAATTGAGGTTTCAGAAAATGGTGAGGATTTTGAAAAAAAATCTCTGGACCAATTTGATGTGTTTTTACTGGACATCAACATGAAGGGAATTTTCGGAACTGATATCTGCAAACGTTTGAAGAGCCACGATAACACAAAAAACAAGCCCGTGATATTGATCAGTGCCGCGCTCGATCTTCGGACCCGCGCGAATTCCTGCGGTGCCGACGATTATATAAGCAAACCTTTTGAAGGTTCAGAATTGATCCACACGATTGAACAACATTTATAGCGGGTATAATCAGGGCTGTTGCACCTGCATATCGAATGCGGCGGTTAATACCTTTCCATTTCTTTTGCACTGCACCCAAACACGGTAGTTTCCCGGCTGAGGAAATATGTACGGAAAGCTGATCATGTTATCCATTGACATCGACCCATTAGTTCTTCCCAGCTTCATATTCATGCCTTGCATTAGGAAATTATTCCGTTCTTCTTCGCTCATCGATCTGATCGAAGTTGTGAGTCGATCGATGCTGTCGCGGAAATTATTGCGGTCAGGAAAATTGTACAATCCTTCTTTGTCTTTAAACCTCGTTACGAGACTCGATGCGGCAACAACGGAAATCGTTCCGACGGGATGCAAATGAATATACACATTTCCATCATCTCTTATAATTGCTGCATGTGCCGCCATGCCGAGATAGGGCTCGGGCCGGACAGGTTTTTTTGCCGAATCCAACAAAGCGAAATTGAGTGAATACAATTTGCCCGTTTCAAAAATATTCTTGTTGTCATTTTCCCAGGACAAAAATGAGCCGTCACTCAATCGGACGCTTGTTCCCGGTTTCCCACAAAATATCGTATTCATTTTGCCGATCGCCGGATGATCGACCACATTTGCCGGAAGGGCAAATGCATAGGCGTCGTCCGGATCCATTTTATGCAGCGAATCTGTAAGGCTGGCAGTAATTTCAAAACTGTCCCTGATCGTTTCCGTGAATCCGGTGTTGTAGACGATATCGGCGAACGCAAGATATTTTCCTTTTGGAAGAGGCGGGGCTATCGATTTGAAATGGGTGGAGTCGATGCGTATCGGATGCAAATGTGCAAACGCATCCAATGCCGGCATTCTTACGACAAACATGTGCATGATCTTTCCATGATCCGGAACAAGGTATGCCAGCACATCGCGCCGTTGTGCGCCGGTGGTATCGATTATGAATTCAAGTTCAGTATATCCGGCGAGTGGCTTTAGTAATGTTGTCGCGTGCATGGGATGAAACATCAGGCGGCGGTATTCTGATGCTTCCGAGCGCCACCAGGAGCGGCCGCCCAGCAACAGGAGCGCGCAGCCTACGATAGTGCAGGCTATGCCGATCCTTCCGGCCCTGATCCTGCCGGCAGGTATGGGCTCACCTCTTTTGGTGAGGGCAGAACTCAGGCTCGCGCCAACAATAGTGACCAACAATACGAAAAGAAAAATGCCGAGCAGGATCAACATGTAAATCGTCGACGGCGGCATCACTCTTTGTGCAGTAGCAATGGCGACAACCGGAACAATAATTTCTCCTCTGCCATTGCCGCCCTCCACTTGAATCTCAACACTCGAAGAACCCCCGCTCATCAGCCAGATGTTTCCCTGAAATTGTCCGGGCGTGCCGGCAACAGGCTGCAGAAGGTCGGGCCTGGGGGCGCTGTGACTGCCGGAACGGAAGTATACCGGCCTCGCATATACATTGGCGTGAATATCGGAGGACAGGTATACGGTGATGCCGGCGATGCCGGGGATGACGTCGGGTGGACTAACGGTCACCTGTAAATGATAGGGACCCGCCATTCCTTCCATCACAACACCTGGACTGCCCACATGTGCCGAGGCTTGTATTTTGAGAAGAAACACGAGGAAAAATAAGGCCGAATATTGCCGATACATTTTCATCTTTGAATGTTTTGCATCCACTTGCCCATTTTTAGCCCGGCTCTGGCTGCAAGCAAACCCATAATGAGCGCGATAAAAATGCCTTTCATGAATACTGCGGCGGATTCAGTTTCTTCCGGCAAATATTTAAATCGAAAAGGAAATGCGGGATTGAAATTGTAATTCCATGCATAAGATCCAAAAAACCAATTTCTCGCCGAAGGCGATAATAATAAAAAACTGCTCATTGAATATTGAACGGGAATTGTTACAACAAGGAAGCTCAATGAAAGCAGCACAGCGAGTTTCCAGTCACTCCTTTGTATATTTTGCAGCAGCCAGTCCGTCGCCAATGCGGGGATGAAAAAAAGAATGGGAAAACTCAATGGTTGGAAATTGGTGACATGATTCATGACCGGACCCAGTTTCGGCTCCGCAGGAAACAATTGCAATATCCAATTCGAGCCGGCTACGATGATCAAATACCCCAGGGCAATTGCAGTCATGGCCCATTTCATTCGGAGCGCCCTCGCAAATGCCGGGATCATCAAAAGAAAAACCGCCGAAGACAGCTGGTAAAATAGCGCGACATGCATTTTTCTCGTATTCATATATTCGTAACCGAGCGTGCAAAGCATGCAAAGCAGGCTGGAGGCCGATACAATAAAAAGAAATCGAAGCAGCTGCAGGCGCGAGGTGTAATTTTCTCTTGTGGCCGTCTTTCCAAAAATCTCATTCATGTATTTGGAGATGGTGACACAGGCTCCAAACTGGAGCGATAGCATTCCGAGCGTTAGTAACACGTGAGGCGGAGAAAGGATCTTTACATCGAGCCCGTAGGCATTGTGCCACCAGTCATCAAATGGTGCTGAAGTGAGCATAGCAACCGCGCCCCATATACAAAACAATGCCCCCAGTGAGCTGTAGAAAATACCCCAGACCCGAACCAGCGCATTTCGATTCGGAGTGGGAGAAAAAAAACTGTTCACTATCACGCGTGTGCCGGAGAAGAGTCCTCCCAGAATGGCGGCCATATAAATCAGCAAATGAGGCGGCGACAGAAATTTATCCCGGCCAATTGAACGATGCCAGGAAATATCCCAAAGGATTCCAATCATGGCGGAGAGTGCGGCAATAGAAACGGCGTATACATATAAAGGCAGGCCGTGGAATGTCAGCAGATTTTTCCTTGCCGGAGTAAATATTGGCGCAGTCGTAATTTCCATCAAGTAAGGTTGTCGTTGAAGTTACTCAGATTTTTTCAAATCGATTGATCCCCCGGCCTATGGGATTCCATTGTTGCATGATTCCATAAACAAGGAGGATTTCCTGATTTATATACTATCTTGAGAGGGATTCAAGACTCCTCTGAATCGGATTGGATTCGTTACAGCGCAAGTCTGGTAGAAGTTATATGTGCTTAACTACCGCGCCGGCATATTCTTTCATCCTAACTTATTTCTTCAATGCATTATCTGGGCCTTGCAGGGCGATATATTTTTTTGACTTCGATGCTTGGGTTAAGCGCATTATTTTTCTTTTTCGGGTATTTGCCGGAGACCTTGTTCCCATTCGGCCATTTTACTGCAACTGACAGGTTTTTCCAGGCCGCGATCGCGATAATTACGGCTTCGCTTTCGATAATGATAATGGTAAAGTTTAAGCCGAGGCTCGCATCTTCAGCGCTCGGTTTTCTTTTCTTCGTAATATTTTTGGTTGCACATCTTTCCAAAATGATGCATGCGTCGCCGAGTTCGGGCATTTGGACCGCAGCATTGCAATTGCTGGCGTTTTCGGGTGGTGCGTGGATCCTTGCAGGCACGCTGCCTTCCGTGATCTCCGGAAAGCAGTCACAGCCGAGGGCATTCAATCTTTTAATCACTTCAGGCAAATTCCTGTTTGCATTGACACTTCTTGATTTTGGCATCCGGCACTTCATCTATGTTGAATATATTTCTTCACTCATACCGTCATGGATACCCGCCAGGCGCTTTTGGAGCTGGTTAACCGGTGCTGCCTTCATTTTAGTTGCTGTTACCATATTGTTGCAGTGGTGGGCAACCCGGGCCGCGGTCTTGCTTGCAGTCATGGTTACGATTTGGATTTTGCTGGTGCATGTTCCGGAAACTATTGCGCGGCCCGGTGATATTGAAAGCTGGTCCGGAATCATTGTCGCACTCGCCATGACAGGAACTTCTCTGGTGCTGGCGTCTGCATTCAAAGAAAAAGGCAATTGAATATTCTCTCAATACTGCCGGAATTCCGGTTATTATTTAGAAACTGTAAAATAAAGCCGGGTTGAAGCAGGATGGCCATCATTGGAAATGCCCTGGATATCCACTACATATTTCCCGGGAACGTCGGAACTGTACCATTCAAGTTCGACCGGCTTCCTGCCTGAAAAAATTGTGTAAGGATTCCAATAAAGGACGGTTCTGAAATCCGGCAATCTCGAATTCTTCATCTGCAGATCCTTATATGCCGGTGAATAGAATTCACGTTGTTGCTGAAGGCCCTCAAAGTCTAAGATGACAGACTTTGCATCCAGGTCAAATCCATTCAGATCACCCTTGTACGTTTTGCAATCGACAATTCCATTGAAGCTGACGTCACCCAGATAGTATTTTTTTGTGACGACCTCGATGGTTTTTATTTTCAGTGGATCATAATCCATAAACCTGTTCGTATTCAGCATCGCCACACCATCTAACAAAACCAATGGATCAGTTTGAAATGGTGACCGATTCAGGGCATTAAATACATGCAGATGAAATGATCCGCCATAGTTGACCACGTTTACTTCCCGCACATATTCACGAAGCACTTCCTCCATAGTTGCAAATCTCGTATAACGATCAAGCTGATAGTGCGCTTCCGCTCTCACATAAAATGGGGTCAGATCTTCATTGGAAGCGCCGAACAGATTCAATTGGTCTTCGTTGTAAGCATGCTCCACCTGCTGATAGATATTTCTGCGATTCACTGCCGTAAGCCGGCTGCTCAAAAGCTGAAACGGCGCTAATTTCCTTGTTGAGAATTGAGTGGAAAATGGAGGAATATAATTAATTGTTGCACTGCTGTCGGGAGATTGAAAAATCAATTGTCGGTCGCCGTAAAAATTCTTCAATTCAAAATTGGCGATGCCATTTGCGTCCGAAGTGGCTGACCAGAATTTTGTGTTTTTTCCAGGCGATGAACAATAGATTGTTTTTCTTTCCAAAGGAATGCCGGAGGCTTTATCGACGATTTTCACTGAAACAATTTGCCCGTTGAACTCGGGTGCAAATCTCCAGGCAGGCTTCTGATTTTGCATGACATCCTTCCAGGCAAAGCGACGCCAGCCTGCTGTCAGCATCAGATCGTCCATGGCCTGCGTTCTTTCCTCACCATTCAAATTAAAATACCAGGCTGCATCCTGGATCTGCGTTGGAATGTCGGAATTCAAAAGGAAATATTGCCCGATGTCGAAGGACCAGGAATTTTCCATCGAATCAATCCTGTACACTGCGACAGAAAAATTGCCTTTGACTGCCGTATCTGAAATGGAATTGGCCGAAACGGTTAATTTGATTGGCGCTCGTTTTTCATATATGGTTTCATTGAGATTTGCGCCGATTTGCAATTGCTTATCCGGAAAAACAAAATAAAGCCGCTCGCAAACCGGTGTTGCTCCGTCGAACACGGTAAAATGACTGATTCCCTCGTCCAATGCTTTTCTATCAAGAGTGACCGATCCCTGACCATTGGTGAGATTTACGACTGTAGCCAATTTCACAATCCCCCTGGTATGAACGAAGAGATAAACTGAGTAAAGCGAAGTAGAATGAATGGCGGCGGTTATTCTTCCATCATTGTCTTCCGTTAACTGAATGGTTGTTCCCGCAGCTAATGCAGCGGGCAACTGCTTCTCGATGATTTTCCCTCCGGGAATATTTATCCTGGCAATATATAAATGTCCGCTTTGCGGTTTCAATATGAAATGTCCATTTCCTGTCTTGCCTGAACTGATCTGCGCAACTGTGTCCCTGCCCTGATCGACGATTGATCCTTCAGCTGCGATCCCCTCTCCATATTGATCGCTGATATGAAAAGCGATTTTGGAAGAAATGCCCTCAACAAGATTTCCGCCTTCCGGGAATATTGCCAATTCAAAATTTCGGGTTGAAGGTTGGGAGGAATCTTTTTCGATCCGTTCGGCATTGATGATTCCGATCTCTTTTTCGAAGAAGAAATTAGGATCGGAATTTTTCATCCATGTTGTATAGCACCTCAATTTATAATAACCGGTATGCAGAAAATGAGAAAGTAAAATGGATCCGTTGCCAACTGCATTGTCGAGTGCAATTTTCGACTGGATCTGTACTTTATTCTGATCATCCATCAATTCCACGTATGCTACCCGGCTAATGGATAATGGACGGTGAAACGAACCATCCACATCATAGATCTTAAACCAGGCGATTTCTCCTGTCAAATAGAGATCCTTGTCGGAATGAACGAAGATCTTTTCCTGGAGGTTGTTTCTTCTCCAGTTTGCAAATGCAGATTGCGGATCCGGCGGCGTGTTCTGCCCGAAACACTGCAATGCTGTACAACAGAAAAGCAAATAGTTTGTATAGGCGATAATTTTCTTCATTTTCAATTCCGGTTTAATAGGGCCAGAACGGAGGTTTTGTTTTTGTTCCCCGTACGGAGCAGTCCACGCATTCAACAGGTGCGGCCGTAAAAGTCAGGATCTTGCCAAAAGGTGGCGGGAGATTAGTTCTTAGCTGCCATTGAAAAGGCACTATGATCGCCGTGACACCATCCTTGAGATAATTCTTTTGCTTGATAACGCTGTCCTCATTGTCTTCTAACAACAGATAACATCCGGACGAGTAATTCCATCCGGGCAGCTGGCTGCCAGGAATAAACGTTCTTTTCTCCTGCACATCGCAGACGGAAACATAACCCACCACCAGTTCAGTGGGATCGGATTGGGAGTGAATATTTCCCTGGAGTTCGGAAGGCTGCGCATCGAATACGGATCCCAGCTGTTCGGTATTTTTTTTCATTTTTTGTAAGAAATCATATCCTTCCTGTGTATAGGAAAATTGGCGGACATTAATTGAATAGATGATATTGATCTTTTCAGAGCCATGCTGCACGTTGGCGACCACCTGCGACAATGTATCGACCGCATATTTTATGGAAGATCCGATGATGATATTCCGGGAGGTGTCCGTCTTCCAACACCGGAATCCTGAGCTGTCCTCGGCCAAAGGTGCTCCTGGATTAAAGAAAACGACACTGTATATGTCGTAAGGATTGTAGATCGCGTTCGGCACATAGTCGGAATGGATCTCCCAGATTTCGGTATAGTCCCACTGAAAATATTTTGCCTGTCCTGTTGGATCATGCGTACTCGCTGCGATATGAACACCATCGGCATCATAGCTCCAGGTCAGGCTGTCAATAGGAGGACTGGTGTTTACGCCCACATAGTCCGAAACATATTCTTTTTCATTAGCGACTATCCTTAACCGGTATTTGTGGCTATTGTCAAGATTTAGTGCACTGATATTGTAAACGCCACCTCCTGCTTCTGTCAAATGATATGTCGCACCCGACTGATCTTCGACCCACACCTGCGCACCGGTTTCCGAGACCCTTGCCGCATTGTCCAATGTAGTGGTTCTGCTTAGAAAGATGGAAGTGGAACCCTGTCCGCTATTGATCGCTCCCTCCACAACAAGGTAGCCCAGGTTCGGTAGTTTAACAGGTGAGACATAGGGCTCCCTGCATGTGGCGATAAGAAGAGACAGTGCTGATATGATTGCGATTCTTTTCATTCTTTTCTTCAGAACCTTATATTGTAATTGACATATGGAATGGCGCTTCCAAATATGGAAAGCTTGTATCCATTGATACTTCCATTCTCTGTTACATAATACACAGAATAAGCATTCTTCCTGCCGGTAAGATTGTATACGCCTATTGACCAGGAGTTGTGCGTTTTCTGGTAAATCTTATAATTGCCATCGATATTCATCGAGAAATCTGCCCTGAAATAGTCAGGAATGCGATAGGCATTTCTGTCTGCATACAAAGTCCTTGGTGCGTTACCATAATAATAACGGCCAATTGGAAGTGTGAACGGCCTGCCGGTGCTGTAGGTTGCATTAAATGACATGCTGAAACGATGATTGATCTTATAGTTCGCAATTACAGCGAGGTCGTTAGGGATATCGTAGTTGGCGGGATAATAATTGCCATGATTGATAATGGAGCCGGCCGTTGAGTCATCCATTTTCAGAAATATCCTCGACCATGTATAGCTGATCCAGCCATTTAACTTGCCGCTATTCTTTCTGATCATGAATTCCACGCCATACGCTTTTCCCTTCGTGCCCACCACATCTGTCTCGAGATGATGATTCATTACCAACTGTGCCCCGCTGGTATAATCGAGATAATTTTTGATGCGCTTATAATACACTTCGACTGAAGTTTCGATGGTATTGGATTTGAAATTTTTGTAAAGTCCGAGTGAAACCTGGTCGCCGTGTTGTGGTTTGATATTTGGATCGCTGAGTTTCCAGATATCTGTCGGCGCCATGGCGGTGGTGTTCGATATAAGATGGATGTATTGGGTCTGTGTATTGTAACTTGCCTTTATCGAGAAGCTGTCATTGAATGCATAGCGTACCGATGCGCGGATCTCCGGTGCCGAATAAGTATGGATTATTTTTCCGGAGGGATAGGTCACGGTGCCAATCTGGTTTTCGGTTGTTTTCGGAACGCCATCAGGGTACACGTTGACGGTTTGCGGGCCGAGGTAATTGAACATCGAGTAACGCAAACCCAGTTCAGTCGACAATTTCGGAGTGATCGCATACCTGTCGCTCACGAACAGTGCTGATTCGAGGGCCTGTTCAGGGGGAATCTGGTCCGGCGCCACAACCGACGACTTACCCTGTGGTTGATAGGAACCAGGATGCAATTTGTAATAAATTGAAGTCAGTCCGAAATCGATTGTATTCTTGTTATTGAGATAATAAGTGAATAAGGTGCGGAGATTAAATTGGTTTACGTCGAAACCAAGCTTATAGGCGTTGAGCGAATCTTTGGTGCTCGAAATATCGTAAGCATAACGGTCATATCCGAAAATAAATACACCCGTGAGTTTATTATTGAACACATGCTTCCATTTTATGGAGGCATTTGCATTATTATAGTGATAGAAAGTATCATTATTCAGGTTGAAGCGATCGTTGCTGAAATAGCCGGTGATATAAAGATTATTTTTCTTGTTGATCTCGTGCGCAATGCCAAGGTTGAGGTCATAAAAAGATGCGCGGCTGTTTTTATATTGATCGGGCAAAAGGTTGAGCAGCCAGTTTGCATAGGTGGTGCGGCCGC
>Ga0206955_1182_pt1 | contig 16322 bp, 6 predicted proteins | sample Alteio_BWOrgHeat_34_FD_153247 | JGI IMG/M metagenome (GOLD analysis project Ga0206955, IMG submission 153247) | Enriched cells from forest soil in Barre Woods Harvard Forest LTER site, Petersham, Massachusetts, United States -... | ecosystem: Environmental > Terrestrial > Soil > Temperate forest > O...
GCAATTAACGCAGCAAAAAAAAATAAAAATGAAAGCAGCAGAAATCATCATGATCCCTGTAAAGGATCAGCAAAAAGCGAAAGAGTTTTATTTGAAGATGGGATTTCAATTGATCATGGAAGCCCCTTCCCACCACGGAGAGACATGGCTACAGCTAGGCTTGCCCGGCCAGAATACCACTATATCGCTAGCCAGCTTCCAGGGGATCATTTTTGAAACTGAAGACATCGAAAAGGAGATCCAAGTTTTACACACACAAGGCATCGATGTTGGAAAAATTGACAATACACCATGGGGAAGGTTCGCCTGGCTGAAAGACCTGGACGGAAACAGCTTATGCCTTCATCAAAAATAAAATTGTCTTGTTGTGCTGTGGCACTTATTGATTTTGCCGAAGGATGGAATTATACCGCCCTTGAGGCAGGAATTGTTCTGGAACATTTCCTGCCTCAAGTTATTATATCCTTGGCCGCAGTTGTGGTTCTGTGTATGACACGATAGTTTATTGATCCATTTTCTTATTGTTGGTGATATGCAGCATGATCGCGATCATAACAGGCGCGGTCACGTCCGATAAAATAGCCGTATTCGATGGCAACGACCTTTCGCTTCGACTTTGGTTTTGTTCCCATTGCTGTTGCAGAAGATCGGGATCCGGTTGATGCTTTGATTATCATGGACCAGCATGCTTATCCGGTATGCCTTGTGGAGTGCAGGACGATCAACTACTCCGGTACATTTACCAATGATTCTCTTTCCCAAAAGCGGTGCATGCCTATAGCGCTAATAAAGCTGTTCGCGTTCCCATCCTGAATGATACCCTTATCATTCGAGACATCTTTTACATAAGTGCTTTGTAAGACCTGCACAGCCTTTTTATCGATGGCTATTGCCTTGCAGTGTTTATAAGCCTGGTTGATAAAATGGATGGCATCCGCGTTGTTCATCAACACATTTACACTCTTTTCTCCACCGGGTATATATACGGCATCGAATAGAACAGAAGAAGTATTGAACAAGGTCTGGTCAGCATTAATTGGGTTTCCTTTATCACCCATGATCTTTCCCAGGTGGGGTGCAACTATTTTCACCTGCGCTCCAGCTGCTTTAAGCTTGCTGGTCATATTTTTTAGCGTGGACTCATTCACACCATCCGCTGCAAGAATTGCCACTTGCCTCGTGGCTATATTGCCCTTTGTAGTATTCGCCATGCTTAGTGCCGGAGAGGTTTCAATGGAGGATGTTACGCTCACAGGTTGGTAGTCCGATACTTTCCCATCAGCAGGAATGCTATGGTTGATAGGGGGCTCCGGTTTTGCAGGGACTTTCATTCCCAACCCTTCCGCTACTCCCTGAGCTAATGTTTTACTGATCATGGATAAAATGCCGAGCATCCGTTCGCGAATAGCAGGTGCATTAACCTTACTCAATTCAAATTGCAATGCTTTAATGATATGTGTTTGTTCAACCTTACTCTGGCTGTTAAAAAATAAAGTGGCCTGGCTGAAATGATCGAAAAAACTCTTGCTTCTCGCTCTTACCTTACTGCTGTCAATTCTTTCCGTAAAACTGGTAAAACCACCCTCTGCTGCTTTGGCTTGAAAAGGGCAACCCCCACCCGTACTATTTGGATGATAGCTGCTAACCCCCTTATTTATCTGCTGGCGCATGTGACCATCGCGTTGGTTATTGTGTATGGTATTGATAGAACGGTTAATAGGTATCTCGTGGAAGTTTGGACTGCCCAAACGTGACAACTGTGTATCAGTATAGGAGAATAATCTTCCCTGCAATAAAGGATCATTGGTAAAATCAATACCGGGCACAAGATGGCCTGGGTGAAAAGCTACTTGTTCTGTTTCAGCAAAAAAATTATCGGGGTTCCTGTTCAAGGTCATTTTACCAATACGTTGTACAGGTACCAATTCTTCAGGAATTAATTTGGTTGGGTCAAGCAGGTCAAATTCAAATTTGTGTTCATCGGCTTCAGGAACAATTTGAACGCCCAATTCCCATTCAGGAAACGCGCCTGACCCTATGGCTTCCCATAGGTCACGCCTGTGAAAATCCGGGTCTTTACCTGATATCTGTTGTGCCTCATCCCATGCTACAGAATGGATTCCCAGCAATGGCTTCCAATGAAATTTTACAAAAAAAGATCCGTTCTTATTATTGATCAGTCTAAAAGTATGTACGCCAAAACCTTCCATCATGCGTAGGCTGCGCGGAATGGCGCGGTCGCTCATTACCCACATGATCATGTGTGCAGATTCAGGCATTAATGAAATAAAATCCCAGAAAGTATCGTGTGCACTGGCTGCCTGCGGTATCTCATTATTCGGTTCAGGTTTTACTGCGTGTATCAGGTCAGGGAATTTTATCGCATCCTGTATAAAAAAAACAGGCATATTATTTCCCACCAGGTCATAATTACCTTCTTCCGTATAAAACTTTACCGAAAAGCCCCTGACATCCCTTGCAAGGTCTGATGAACCACGTGAGCCTGCTACCGTTGAAAACCTTACAAATACAGGTGTTTTAACAGTAGTATCGTTCAAAAATTTTGCCTTGGTATATTTTCCCAAAGGCTTATATAATTCAAATACGCCGTGCGCGGCCGATCCTCTTGCATGTACTATTCTTTCAGGGATACGCTCATGGTCAAAATGCGTGATCTTTTCACGCAAAATAAGATCTTCCAGTAATGTACTGCCTCGTTCACCTGCTTTTAGCGAATTCTGGTCGTCATTAATGCGCAATCCCTGATCAGTGGTCAATATTTCACCACTGGCATTCTCAGTATTGATCTGTAAGTCCACATCTTTTGCTGTGCCCTTTCGGGCTGCAGGCGGCTTTTTGGCCATAAGGATAATTTTTCCCGGTTATAAATAAAATGTATTGAATACCCATGCTTAAACATGTCGGCATATAAAGCCTTACAATAAATCCTTAGAAGGCCATACCAAATTCGACTATTAGTACGATACACCATGGGTCATACATTTCCCCTGCGGATCACTCCCAGAAGAAAGGACACAATGGCGAGCACAAGAAGTGCATAGATAATTCCTCCGGCGTGCCAAACGAATTGGCCAAGAGCCCAGGAGATGACCAGGACAACTGCGATAACATACAACAGACTTCTCATAAATGTGTTTTAGTTAATTTACAGGTAATAAAACGCGTGCCAATATTGTTTGAGGAGAACGAGAGATAAGAATTGTTTGAAACAACTAGCAGGCTTTCCACCCCTCCCTTCATGTGACCGACCGCTCCACGGAACGCAGGATTCTACCCCCGTCCAGTCCGCAATCCTTTTGCAAAGCCCACGCCCAGCGCGGGCATTGTCGTTTTTATAAAGGCTCTGTAGAGATCTGGCAATTCGGTCCAGGTAACGGACCCCTCATTCACATAGTTTTTATCAACCCCATCATTGCCGCTGTTAATGCGATCCTTACGACCTTGCGGATTCAATATTCATGGCATGGCTGGTAAAAAACCACAAGATATACCGTTTTCAATACTTGATCTGGCCCCTATTACCGAAGGTAATACTGCGGCTACCTCCTTTAAGAATAGTCTTGATCTCGCACAACGGGCTGAACAGCTGGGATATGACCGGTATTGGCTGGCAGAACACCATAATATGGATAGTGTGGCGAGCTCTGCTACTGCGATACTGATAGGGTATATAGCCAGCGGGACAAAGACAATGCGTGTCGGCAGCGGCGGGATCATGTTGCCGAATCATGCGCCGCTAATAGTGGCCGAGCAGTTCGGTACGCTGGCTTCATTATATCCTGACCGCATAGACCTCGGGCTTGGCAGGGCACCGGGTACAGACCAGTTGACCTCCGCTGCACTGCGCCGTGGCAGAATAGAAACAGCAGAGGACTTTCCCTCTGACATACAGGCACTACAGCAATTTTTCTCAGCAGATAACAGCAACGCCAAAGTAAGGGCAATACCTGGCGAGGGATTGAATGTACCTATATGGATACTGGGTTCAAGCACAGACAGCGCACGTCTTGCTGCACTGCTGGGACTACCTTATGCATTCGCCAGCCATTTTGCACCGTCGCAGTTCTTGAGCGCCATTGAGATCTACCGCCGGGGTTTTCGGCCATCGCAGCATTTAGACACACCTTATGTGATGGCATGTGTGAACGTAATAGCTGCTGATACAAGCGCAGAAGCACAATATTTGTCTTCATCGTTCCTGCAACTATTGAAGGGGATCGTAACAGGTAAGCGTAAGCCATTACCACCGCCGGTCACACATATAGAAGATCTGCTGACCGATGAAGTGCAGGCGCTCATCCGTCAGATGATGCACTATTCGTTCATCGGTGATGCGCAAAAAGTTTTGGAGGAAATTACCAGGTTTCAGATGGCGGCACAGGTAGATGAGATCATGGTAACAGGTCACATATACGATCACGCGGCACGCGTGCACAGTTACGAACTACTGAAAGACGCTGTGCGCCGGGGCTAAGTGGAATTTCCCAATGTCGGGTGGATCTTCTAAAAGGGTCTGCTCACTTTCATATTTATACACGCTATTCCCGCTCAAATCATAAATATCCAATTCTAAGCATCAATTACTATCCGACCGGCAAGACTTTTGTACACGATCGCAGGAAGGGTTGAATTCCTGATGATATTATAACAGTAAAAAAACGTTGCTTCAATTTGAATAATGCAGCTAATTCATCCCGTTACCCGCTTGCAGATATTTGCCAAAAGACTGCTCCTTTGCTTCTTTTACTATCAGTCGGGCAATGGTCAACGCATTGTCCTCACTATTGCATTTAATGATGGCGTAGATCAGGTTCCCATTGTTCTGTTCATAGTGACATATGCCACTAAAACTAGCATTGGTCACTTCCTGACAGGTCATAATTTCATTTTTTGCAAATACTATCTTGTACATTTTCAGTTCAGATGTAAGCAATAGGGTACGTGTATCTACATTCAAATATCATGCCAGTTGGACAAATGCAAACGCACACAGGATCTTCAATTGTGCTTAAGATCAGAATGATAACGAGGAAACAAATAAATAATGTCTGCTGGCATTGTTTTTTAACGTTTTTTTACAACAAGCCAGAGCTGAAATGAACTCGTTCAATGCGGTGTTTATGGCTATAAAAAACCATTGCGCCGGACAGAAACACATTGCCGAAATTGATTGCTTTGAACAAATAGCAAAGGAAGCCGACATTCCATTGACCAGGCTGCCTTTATATCTCGATCACCTGCAGAACATTGGGGTCATCAAATATTCCCTGAAGGAAAAATACATTTACCTCACGACTTTTGGAATGAAACAGAAGACACTGGTAAAAGAATAACTGTCGTCAACAACCCTTTTGCTTTCCTGATCCACTATTCAGAGCATCTATTATGCCGTTTGCCTGGTTTAGGTACCGGACTTTCGTAGCCCTTGTCGCCATTGTCACCCTGTTTCGGTTCATGCCCATTGTGACCGTGCGACGAAACCCGAAACGTGCCGGATCCAGTTTTTCTTTTATTGTCTTGCCGCATATTTGGTCGTCCGAACGATCGGCTTTGGTACGCTTGTTACTAAACCGCGCTACTTCCTTTATGCAATTCAATATCTTCCTTAATTAAGAGAGTGATACCATTTTGTCATGTATGGCGCACGGAACGCATTTAAATAACAACACCGTCTCAAAATAGATCTTGAGACGGTGTTGTTTACAGCAGATCCTATTTTATCACAAATGTACTTGTGGCGTTAATTGTCCTGCCAATGAAATGTATATAGTATGCACCCGATGACAGGCCTGACAGTGATGTTGAATTATCTATGTTATCCGCATCCCTTACTTTCTCACCTTTCACATCAAAGATCTCGAACCTGTCGATCGCGTCTTTTGCCGAAAAGTGCAGCAAGCCAGATGCCGGATTAGGATAAATGACCACATCGGTAGCTATTGTGCCAACACTGGCAACATCAGTCGGAAGCAATGAACCGTCAGCCACCATAAAGGGACTCAGTGAAGTAATCCCTGTCCTGGTCTGAGCATACATGCTGCCTACCAGTTTGGCCGATGAGGCTGCAGAAAGATCCCATGCACCGGCTGTATAATGGGAGATATAGGAATTGCTGTGATGAAATCCATTCAACTCCATACTTGCGGCCCACATGGCGGTCATTGTGTAGTTGATACCACTGGTTGCGGTGGAAGACACGAACCATGTAGCATTTACCAGTGGCTGCGTAGCGGTGAGCAATGAGCCTGTGCCGCTTGTGCCGCCGGCATATACGCCGTCGTTCACGTTTATGCTAACGTCGCCGGTGGTTGACCCTGAACCCCCTGTAACAACGAATGGAGCGTAGCTGGCCACGGTCCCTATCTCAAACGTATCACTGACACCGGCTGCCAGATTTTGTGTGAGCTTTCCGGTCCCGTCGGTTATTACATAGCTGTTGGCTGATCCCCCGTTGATCTTACCACCCGCAGCAATGTCGAGGTTGTTCGTACCCAGTTTTATTTTGCCGGAAGTAAGATCAAGGCCATTGTTAAGCGTAAGGTTTGTGCCCAGGTTTACAACAGCGCTTCCCGAGCCTGTATTGAGGCTAAGGTCACTGAGTGTGTTGCCGCCGGCAGTGAAGCGGAGTGCGCCTGTAAGGCTACCGGAAGTATTGATCATAATACCTGATGTCGGGCTGCCGGTAATAGTACCACTACCAGCAGCGGCTATATCAGCGGTCGCATCCAGGGTGAGTACATTCCCGTTTAAAGCCAGCGCGCCTGATGTGAGCGTAAGCACACCCTTTATATCAAGGCTATTGCCCAAAGTGGTCGTCCCGGTGCCGGCCGTATTTATGGTCAGGTTATTGAGAAGACCACCACCCGTTGCAAAATGCAAAGTACCAGTGAGCCCCCCGGTTGTATTCACAACGAGGTTGGATGCAGCACTGCCGGTGATAGTACCGGTACCTGTACCGGCCAGGTTGCCGGTAGAACTAAAGATAAGGGAATGTCCGTTAAGCACCAGCGAACCGGAAGTGAGCGTAGCTGTGCCGTTGATATTCAGGTCGCCGCCGAGCATAGCACCGGCGGTACCGCCCATATTCAATGTAAGGTTGCCCAGGGTGTTGCCTCCCGCAGCAAACTGTAATGTGCCGGTAAGGCTGCCAGTGGTATTGATCTCAAGGCCGGATGTGCCGGAGCCTGTAAGGGTACCCGCTCCGGAACCGGAGATATCACTCGTGCCGTTCAACCTGAGTGTATAGCCGTTCAACGCAAGTGTGCCGCCCGTGAGCGTGAGCAGGCCGTGCATGTTGAGGTCAGAACCAAGCGATGCCATACTACCGGTACCGCTATTCAAAGTCAGGTTGTTCAGTGTATCGCCCGCTGTTGCGAACCGAAGTTTGCCCGTAAGCCCCCCGCTAGCATTAATAGTAAGATCGGATGCTGCGCTGCCGGTGAGTGTGCCGGTGCCGGTAGATCCGATATTGCCACCTGTGCCGATAGTAAGGGTATGTCCGTTCAGTTTGAGCGAACCGGAAGTTAACTGCAGCATGCCATCCACGTCCAGGTCAGTACCAAGAGTTGTGGTTGCGGTGCTCCCAGAGTTCACTGTAAGGTTGTTCAGCATACTGCTGCCCGGCGTAAAGTGCAATGCACTTGTAAGACCAGATGTAGCATTAATGACGAGATTAGACGAAGAACTGCCCGTAAGAGAGCCGGTGCCGCTGCCCGAAATGTCGCCGGTAGCGTCAATAGTAAGTGTATGGCCATTCACTACCAGCATACCGGAGGTCAATGACAAAAGACCATCAATACCCAGGTCTGAACCGAGCGATACATTACTGCTGCTGCCGCTGTTCACCACCAGGTTATTCAGCACACTACTGGCAGCAAAGCGCAATGGGCCGCTAAGGCCGGCTGTTGTATTGATGACCACGTTTGATGTAGTACTCCCGGTCAACGTTCCTGTTCCCCCGGCTGCTAAGTCACTTGCCGCATCTAGGGTCAGTGTGTGACCGTTCAGGCCAAGCGACCCGTTGGTAAGTGTAAGTACACCGCTTATATGCAGGTCAGAACCAATGGACGCAGTGCTACCGCTGCCTGTGTTCACTACCAGGTTATTCAGCATATCTGCACCCGGAGCAAAACGCAGACTACCGGTAAGCCCCGAGGTAGCGTTGATGGTGAGATTCGAAAGAGTACTGCCGCTGAGTGTCCCGCTACCGGTGGAAGCCAGGTTTGCGGTTGCGGTCATTGTAAGCATATTATTGTTCAGTTGCAAAGTTCCCGACGACAGCGTCAGTATCCCGTAGATGTCCAGGTCTCCGCCAAGTGCTGCACTACTTGTACTACCCGTATTCAAAATGAGATTGTGCAACATATTGCCACCGGAAGCAAAGCGTAAAGTGCCGCTGAGTCCCGCTGCAGCGTCAATGACAAGGTTGGACGTCGAGCTGCCGGCAAGTGTGCCGGTGCCGGACAAGTTTCCGGTAGAGCTGATCGTCAGTGTATGGCCATTAAGTCCCAGTGTACCAGATGTTAAAGACAGCATACCATTCACAGAAAGATCAGATCCCAGCATAGTGGTGCTTGTTCCGCTGGTGTTTAATGTCAGGTTGTTCAGCGTGTTTCCGCCAGCAGCAAAGCGTATGGTACCAGTAAGACCTGGAGCATTGATGCTAAGATTAGAGGTGCCGCTGCCAATAAGTGCACCTGTACCCCCGCCGGCTAGGTCGCTGGTAGATGCCAATGTCAGCGTATGACCATTAAGGTCAAGGTTGCCTGCCGTAAGTGATAGCAAGCCGCTTATGTTGAGGTCGCCGCTTAATGTCGCTACGCCGGTGCTGCCCATATTGAGCGACAGGTTATTCAGCATATTGCTTCCGGGTGCAAAACGCAATGCGCCGGTAAGTCCCGATGTGGCGTTAATTGCCAATCCGGATGTGGTGCTTCCGGTGAGTGTTCCCGAACCGGTAGCTGCAAGATTACCCGCAGGACCAAAAGTGAGTGTATGGCCGTTTATTATAAGCGTTCCAGAGGTGAGCGTTGCCATTCCGTTTATATTCAGATCGCTGCCCAGCGTCGCATTATTTGAACTGCCTACGTTCAACACCAGGTTATTTAGTGTATTGCCGCCGGTAGTGAACTGCAGCATGCCACTGAGACCTGTGGCGGCATTGATGATCAGGTTGGAGGTGCCGCTACCGGTCAAAGTTCCACTACCTGACAGATCGCCTGCGGCGTTAATGGTCAGCGAATGACCATTTAAATTCAAGGCTCTCGAAGTAAGCGAAGCCATGCCATTGATATTCAGGTCAGAACCCAACATAGCACTGCCTGTACTGCTGGTGTTGATGGTAAGGTTATTTAATGTATTGCCTCCGGGTGTGAAGCGAAGAGCTCCTGTTAGGCCGGCTGTTGCGTTAACCACAACGTTCGAGGTTGTGCTTCCTGTAAGTGTGCCGCTGCCGGTACCGGCCACATCACTGCCAGGGTTAAAGGATAGTGTGTGCCCGTTCAAGGAGAGAGCACCGGCGTTGAAAGTAGCTACCCCATTGATATTCAGATCGGTTCCCAGGCCTGCAGTACCGCCGGTTCCATTTAGTGTAAGGTTGTTCAGCGTATTCGCCCCCGGTGCAAAGCGTAATTTTCCGCTTAGTGCTGTGGTTGAGTTAAGTACGAGGTTAGATGATGTGCTGCCGGTAAGGGTGCCGGTACCTGCAGATGCAATATTGCCAGTTGAGCCGAGCGTCAGCGTATGTCCGCCAAGTATAAGAGTTCCGGCTGTCAGAGACATCATTCCATTGATATTGAGGTCAGAACCCAACGCTGCGCTACCGGCACCAGTGTTTATAGTCAGGTTATTCAGCGTATTTCCGCCTGTTGCGAAACGCAAAGTGCCAGCGAGGCCTGCAGCTGCATTGATGATCAGGTTTGATGCGCCGCCTCCTGAAAGCATGCCGGTGCCGCTGCCGGAAATATCACCTGCAGCGTTCACGGTTAGTGTATGGCCGTTCAGGGCCAGTATGCCCGATGTCAGGGACAACGTTCCGTTTATATTCAGATCAGAACCTAACATAGTACTGCTGGTACTCCCGGTGTTTAATACTAAATTGTTTAGTGTGGTGCTGCCGGTAGTGAAGCGAAGTGCACCGGCGAGTCCTGCCGCTGCATTGACAACTAGGCTGGATGAAGCGCTGCCGGTGATCGTACCCGTACCTGCAGACGATATGTTTCCTGTAGGGCTAATGGTAAGTGTGTGCCCGCCCAGGTAAAAAACTCCTGATGCAAGTGTCAGCGTACCATTTAATGTTGTGTTGGCCGACATTGTAACTGACCCCGTTACATTTGCTATTACACTATCCAGCCCGGTGCCACTTAGTTCGGCGCCCGTAACGACAGACCCGGTACTATATACCACATTGTAGCTGCTGTCTAAATGAAAGACACCGATCCCGCCGGATGTCATGATCCCACCTGTCATCATAATTGTAGAAAGATCCCCCATTGTGAGACTGCCCGCCGTGAGACTTAAAACACCGGCGGAAAGGTTCAGCGTTTTCTTTACCACTATGCTTGCCGCTGTTGCTAAGTTCGTACCCAGCGACGTCATTGTCCGGGTGGTAAGTGCCCCGGTGTAGCTGAACCCCGAAGCAAGACCTATGGCCATGCTATCAACGGAAATGGAACCACTCCCGGAGAGGCCGCCAGAGGTAATAACCAGCGCTTTGCCAGTACCAGATGATAGCGTACCATTTACAACAAGCGATGAAGTTCCTGAAAATACCTCGTTTCCGGTCAGCGTCACATCTATGCCCGCAGGAATGATCACAACATCTGTGGCAATTAACGAACCGGGGAACGATCCTCCCCAGGTTAATGTGGAATTAAAATTGCCCGAAACCACCGCCGTATACACAGTAGCATCGGCCTGACCAACGGTCGCAGCCAGACATAATGCTAGTATACAACACTTCGTAAATCTTTGTAAATTCATATTATCTTTTTTAATTGTGAAACGATAATTAAGCTATTCCTTACCTCGTAAAATCATGCCAATTCCGGCAAAGAAAAATGGGGCATTCAAATTGAATGCAGCAATAACAATGGGCTGGATATCAGCTCTTGTATTCGACCAGACTTTTGGCCCGACATTTGCTGTATTTTGAATATTACAAGAGATATTGGGCATCAACGATCGCTTTCGAAGATCGGCGGCATCGGTGATGCGGTCAAAAGCTGGTTCAGGCAACAAAATTTCATAAAACTCACAGGCAATACGGGTAATAATTCCCCACTCAGAAAATGATCTCATGACCAAATTGATCACGCCTTTTTCACGCGGCTCATCCATCTGTATGTTGCTGGCACTCTGCATGGCGTTGAGCTGTCATAAGGCGGGTAAAAGTTCATATGCCGGCCCGGCTGCTGATCTTGAATATGGGGGAGATCCGGTAATAGGTGACACTGTATTTTTCGTTTACAGTTCGCCGCGGCAGTTACCAGCCGGAAATAAATATCAATGGTCTTTTGGAGATGGTACATCGTCATCGGATCCTTCCCCACACCACATATACACCGACACCGGCATCTACCTTGTGAGCGCAACGGTGAACAATGATCAACTGTCGACTATTTCGATAAAACTGGCTATCTGCAAAGACCCATTGTACACTCATTTGCTGGCAGGGCTACATGCATGGCAAGGTACGGATAGCGAATATAACAGTACACTGTCAAACATCCGCACCATCGATACTTCGTTCACTATTACTTATGTGAACGCAGTAACTGTAGCTATTGCCGGAGAGAAATATGTCTATGTTCCCTCACTATCAGTAAACAGCATGCTCTGTTACCGATGTGATCATAGTTTGTCGGGCACAGAAGGTAGCATAACTTTCGATCATGTTTCTGACAGCATAGGTTGTTACATTAAATACGAATATCAACCGTCACCCGGACCCTCCGGCGGCCATCCCCCCGGTATCCAGCGCGAATACAAGCTTCATTCACCTTAGAATTTACGCAGGTATTTTTAGAGCATGTTGGAATACCCAATTTCTCAAATCTGCTTTTGAAATCGATGGAACTCCACCTTCCAATCTGACGGTCCTGCATCCTTGCGCCAAGGTCCTCCCAACATAGGCCTACCATCATACTTGTTAATTCAGTTTTTCATTAAAAATAATTCTGTCGTTCTCTTCCGTTGCATACCCTTTTGCAATTGCCGATTGAATCCCTTTACTCATTGATAATTCTACATTACTACCAATACGTGCAAATCCAAATGTTCTTGCTGACTCTTTGATAAGTTCACCTTTTGGGAGGCTTATCTGATTGACAAGTATTTCCCTGACAGCATTAGCAACTTCCTCGGGCGGTAGCTCATCTGCGTCTCGTTTCTGCGACTCATTTTTATGAACCCTATATGACACGTAGGTCTGTGGGTGCTGGTTTGATTCCCAAAAAATAACATGTTGACCTTTCCCTGTTTGTCGAAGATCAAGTTTCTTAAACAACATTTCGAAGTGCGCGGTGATTCTTGTCCCGGCCCTTGATATCCCCCAAGCTGATAAAACTCTTTTACATAATAAACTTTTGCTGATTGGCGCCTCAACCCCAATAACCTGAATAATCTGATCGCATACTTTTTGTTGATTATGCGGTAACAAAAAGTCATCGGATGAAGTTGAGCATACAAGCTCTATAATACACACTTCATAATCTATTAAATTTTTATTTTGAATGGATGCCACTGCTATAACATTGTTAGCAATAACCGAACTATTTAGTATCAATTGTTCCACAGGCTTACTGAAGGGTGCAATAATTCCCTGCTCTTTGTGAACTGTGTCTATTTTCTGGACCTCTTTAATTGCATTGACTATTTTTTGAATAACATCGTTTTTATTTTCCCACCACTCAATTGACCAGATTTTATGAATATTCCATCCTAGCAACTTTAGAACATCTACCTGAATAATCTCCCTGTCTCGAGCTGTCTTTGCTTCTTTATAATTGTGCCCATCACACAAAATACCAAGAATATATTCTGATGGTTTTTCTGGACTGACAACTCCAATGTCAATTTTATATCCTGAACAACCAATATTAGTATGGACTTCATAACCTGATTTATTTATTTCGCCAGCTACGATTTCTATTAGGCCCGTTGGCCTAAGAACTTTATTAGGATTTCTATATTCAAGAATTGCTCTTCCTTTTTCGGCATATTCCAAAAAGGCTTTAAGACCTGCGACACCCTCAGCAGAGGTTCGATTCAAATCAATTTGATCTGCTCTAAGTGTCGAAAATACTTTCATTTCATATCGCGCTCTTGATACAGCCACATTTAGCCTTCTCCATCCGCCACTTCTATTTAAAGGCCCAAAATTGAGACTAATCTTACCTTCTTTATTCGGACCGTACCCAACGGAAAAAAGAATAACATCTCTTTCATCTCCTTGAACATTTTCAAGGTTTTTTATAAATATAGGTTCTTGACTCTGCAATATTTTAACTTCTATATCTGGATGTGTCTTTAAAGCCTCTGCAAGCATATCATCAATCAATATTTGCTGTACAGAACTAAAAGTTACTACTCCAATACTATACTTAGACAAAGCGGGATCAGATAGCCGCATGATAATTTCATCAACGATAGCTTTTGCCTCAGCAACATTCTGCTTTGTCTTTCCTTTATCGTAATAGCCGTTAACAGAAACAATCTTTACTTTAGAAGTAATATCATCAGGAGATGGGAAGGTCAACAATTTATTATCGTAATACTTGGAATTACTGAAAGCGATGAGGCTTTCATGTTTACTGCGATAATGCCACAACAAATAATTTGAAGGCATAGACAAGGCAAGACAATCGTCCAATATACTTTCCAGGTCTTCTTTTTCAATATTTTCGTCATCAATATTTTGGGATGAAAAGAAATTTGTGGGAGGCATTTGTTTAGGGTCGCCAACTACTATTACATTCGTACCTCTTGCAATTGCGCCAACTGCCTCGCAAGTTGGCATTTGCGACGCTTCATCAAAAACAACAAGATCAAATTTAGTAGTGCCCGCGTCAAAATATTGGGCTACAGAAATCGGACTCATGAGCATACATGGACAAATTCTGGGCAATAGATTTGGTATAGAATCAAAAAGCTTACGAATCGACATGCCTCGCGCGCCGTTACGAATTGCTCTTTGCAGAATACCAATTTCTGAACTTTGTGACGCTTCCTGTGTAAATGAAGGCACCTTTGCAGCCAACCTTACAAAAAGTTCCTTTTTTGTCAGCAGTTCGAAATCTGTACTTACCTGACGAAATTTTTTTATTTTTTCTTCAAACAACAACCCGTTAAATGAAGCCAAACCCGGTTCTTTACTCAAAATATATTCTGCAAAAGATCGGTATAGGCCTTTTTTAAAACAATTGTTCACTTCATTACTATTAATCAATCCATTTTCGTAAGCAGATACAACTGTTACAAGGCCGATATTTATAGCCTTCTCCCTACTACGAAGCCAAGTTATCCAATCTTTCAGGCTTTCAATATTTTCGTACCACCTTTGAGCATATTGTTTGTAATTCTCAATAGCATTCTCACTTAGTTGGCTGATCTTTGAAAAATTTATTTCAAGTTTTTCTCCGAGAATATCTTCTGTTCTTCTAAGGTTGTTATAAGCCTCAATATAAGCGTTGAGGGGATTTAAGTGAAAGGAAATATATGTTTGAGCGCCATCAGAAAATTCGTTTGCCATCAGGTTACGCCATTCCCTTACTTCGAATGGGGTTTGCATTACCGTAACAACCTGTTTGTTCAATTTTACTACTGCATCACAAGCTGCTACTACTTTATCCCAATTGCAATTTCCATTTTGCCAGGAAGTTCCCAAATGTTCGGATAAAAAAGCAGAATTGGTGTCAATTGCGGTTTGTTCTTTTTGGTAACTCATTACTCTTACTAGAGTTTCCACAACTTTATTTTTGTCAGTTTTTCCACTTGAGGCCAAACCATTTAATGACTTTACTATTGCATTTTGTCTTATAAATTTAGGCAAAAACCATTTTTGAGATGCGGCTTTCCATTCTATCAGATTTCTTTCTGCTTCAAACGATAGTATGTTGGCTGAGAATTCATCTAGCAAAGAATCTCTAAGGTCGTCTCTTTCCTTGCCGCGCTTCGCTATTTCTGTTATTTGCGTCGTTATCTCTTCTACGTTATTTATTGCAAAAATACCCGGCGGTATATCAGGAAGGGCAATTATGAGTTTACATAGCTCTTCTAAATCTTTTAATTGTCTGTCCCGTTTGATTTCAGTTCTTAGATTTAAAATTTTAGTGACGTAATCCAAGCTATTTTTTAGAACGGAAAGACAATCGTGATATTTACGTAAAAGCTCTTTCGCTTCATTCTTAAGGACAGAAGTATATTGTTGGACCTGAACTTCCCTCAATGCATGTTCATGCGGATGTTTACATATTGTCCCTGCACTCTGTAATTCCTCAATAGTGTCAGCCCATGTTGTGATTTGTTCTTTTTTTAAAGATTCTATACTTTGGTCACTAAAAAATACATTGTCCGGTGTATTCGCAAACTGGGCATATCCAGTGAAGGCCTCATACAAGGAGCTTCCAAAAGGATAGATTTTGTGAAGCGCCTCAACATAATCATTAAGTTCCGCTCTTATCTGATTTAATCTTTCGGCCTCAGCAATAAATTCCTGCTGAGGTGAGTTTTTTGCAACCTCTGTTGCCTGTTTTAGTTGTTCTAAGACTATAGATTTTTTAGATTTATTGGAATGCAATTCAAGACAGAAAGAACTGAGCCCTATTCTTTCCAGCCGATTCTGAACAACAGTTAATGCGGCCATTTTTTCTGCGACAAAAAGCACCTTTTTACCTTTGTAAAGCGCATTTGCAATAATATTTGTAATGGTCTGGGATTTTCCAGTGCCTGGAGGTCCATGAAGAACAAAGCTGTTGTCCTCCATGGCAGCACAAATAGCCCCAAGCTGAGAGGAATCTGCACTTATTGGTAGAGCGACATCTGATGGGTGATAGGTTTTGTCAAGATGCTTTGTTTCATTTGCATTGCCTCTTATATCCCATTCAATTTTCCCGGAAATGAGACTTGCAACAATTTTATTTTTTTTGAGTTTATCTGAATTTGAGTGAATATCGTTCCACATGATAAACTTGCTGAAAGAAAAATTACCTAGAAAAGCCTGCTCATCAACGTCCCACCTTGATTTAGACATAATACTTTGTCTAATAATGTTAAATATGAGTTTCACATCAACGCCACTATCA
>Ga0206955_1181_pt1 | contig 16235 bp, 17 predicted proteins | sample Alteio_BWOrgHeat_34_FD_153247 | JGI IMG/M metagenome (GOLD analysis project Ga0206955, IMG submission 153247) | Enriched cells from forest soil in Barre Woods Harvard Forest LTER site, Petersham, Massachusetts, United States -... | ecosystem: Environmental > Terrestrial > Soil > Temperate forest >...
GCCGCAGCCGCAAATCTCCAGCCACTCCCGGCCCTTCACCTGGCTACCGGGGCGCGAGACATCGACCTCGAAGCTCGGCTCCGTGAACGGAAAGAAATGGGGCCGGAAGCGAAACTTCAAGTCCTCACCCAGCAACTCGCGAAAGAAATATTCGAGCGTCCCCTTGAGATCGGCCAGCGTCACGCCTTCATCAACCACAAGCCCTTCCATTTGGAAGAATGACATCCCATGCGTCGCGTCGATTTCATCCCTGCGGAAACAGCGCCCCGGCGCAATGATCCGCAACGGCGGCGCTTGCTTCAGCATCGCATGAATCTGCACCGTGGAGGTCTGCGTCCGCATCAACCGCCGTCCGCCAAGACTCTTGCCATCCAATCCAAGACTCGGCGCGAGACCATCCTCCTTGAGATAAAAAGTGTCCTGTTCATTGCGGGCCGGATGGTCCAGCGGCGTATTCAGCGCATCGAAATTAAAGACCTCATTCTCGATATCCGGCCCATCGGCCAGCGCGAAACCCAACCGCCGGAAAATCTCGATGGCCCGGTCGCGCACCTGCAGCACCGGATGAATCGAGCCCGGCGCATCGTAACGCCCCGGCAGGGTCGGATCAAAATCGGCAGCTTCCGCGGCGGCGGTCAGGTCGGCCTTGCGGGCCTCGTAAGCGGCGGCAACTGCCGTCTTCGCCTCATTGGCCGCCTTCCCAACCACGGGACGCTGCTCCTTCGGCACCGTGGCCATTTTCTCCAGCAAAAGAGGCAGAGAGCCGCTTCGTGCCAGATATTGGATTCGCACCGCCTCAAGCGCATCGGCATCAGCGGCCCCGGCGATGGCGGCGAGGATTTGTTCTTTCAGGGAGATGATTTCGTCTTGCATGGGAATAGTCGGGCCTCGGCCCAACCATCACACAATCAGGAAGAACCGGCCTAAGGCAAATGAAATCGACATGCTTCTCAACAAGACCCTCGATTTTAAAAACGCCGTCATCCTGAGCGAAGGCGAGCCAGTTGACCTGCTTTCCCCACAAGATTCACCCGAGCCGCAGCCGAAGAACCTGCCTACAGACCAAGAAAGAGCCTAACTGCGTCATGGAGATTTCTCTTCGAGTGGCCGGTTTGCCGCTCTCGGGACAGGCGAAAGACGTTTTCCTTTCTTCGGAGTCAGTTGACGCCATTCTCATGCCAGGCTTTTTCCACATGGGTCCTTCGGCTGCGGCTCGGGAATGTCCTTTGAAAAAAGAAGTCCGCTGCTCGCCTCGCTCAGGATGACAGACCTCTAAAAGACGCTTTAGCCAAGCCCCCCAACCGCAGCCTTGCCCTATCGAGAGGACACCCTAGCATGCCCCAATGCCCCAAACCGTCCCCACAGGTTGGACTCAGACGACCAATGCGCTGACGCGCACCATCCAGCGCGCCGATTTCGTCGAGGCCCTGGCTTTGGTCGTGGAAATCGGCCGACTGGCCGAGGCCGCCAACCATCATCCGGACATTGATATTCGTTATCGCACCGTTCATCTCAGCCTCTCAACCCATTCCGCCGGAAGCCAGGTCACCGACAAGGATTTCGCTCTCGCCCAAAAAATAAACGACTTGTCCGAGGCCGCCATCCGTCTTACCTGTGACGAACTGCACCGTCGCTTCAAGGCCTGACCCCTTTCAAACCTCATGAACCTCCTCTCCAAATCGATTTTACCAGTCCTCGGCCTTTGCCTTCTGGCGGTCTATCCGCTCCCGGCGGACGTCAACAGCGACCTGGCTTTCTCCAATTTCACCAACATCGATCTCAACGCCCTCGCCGGAGGCAACATCCTTCAGGTGCGGGGCGGCTTGGTCTATTTCCAGCGCGGCATCCTCACGCAATCGCTTTACGTGGTCGATGCGACCCCCGCCGAAGTGGCCAGTAAGCTGGTCCACTGGAACCCCGCCCGGCATTCCGAGTTAAAGGTCTGGTTACATCACAATCTCCCGGCCAATCCGAAGCCTGCCGATTACGCCGATCTTGGCAGTCTCCCGGAAAACAGTTCCATCCAGTTCCTGCTGGACTCGACGGCCAAATTCGACGCCAACGCCCCTACCCTGCAAGTCAGCAAGGAGGAAGCGCAGTTGATCGCCTCGTCCGCCGCGCAGGGCGGAGACACCAAAACGCGTTTCGTCAACGTCTGGAGCCAGATCCTGGCCGGGCGGATGAATAACTTTCTGAATGGACGCATGTCGTCCGATTCCTACGTCGGCCCCGGCGGCGACATCCGCTCCCTCGACGAAATCAAGAGCCTCATTCACTCCGATCCCAAGGTCTACGTCGAATTCCAGCACCTTTTCAACCAGACCCCGATCAAGGCGGGAGGCTCGGCCAAGGGCTTGATCGCTAGTCTTTATTTCCAGAGCTTCGACATCCAGGGCTCAGGCGCACTGGTCGACGGCGCCATCTTTCAGGCTTCCACGGGAACTTCCATCCAATCGGCCGATATCGACTTTTATGTCAATTATGGGGTCTACGCCACCCTCGAGCTGGAACAAATATGGCCCGTCACGATCAACGGGAAAGCTGAGTCGCTCGTCTTTCGCGACGACTTGGTCTCCGCCCCCAGTGTCGCCTATCTGCATGGCACGGAACGCCTCGCCTCCGGCATGATCATGCTTCAAGACGTGAAGCAAAATATCGAAGCTTTTCGATCTGAGTTTAAATAATCTAAATCGTTCCCGTACAAAGTTTAGTTTGTCATTTTCCCCATTCTGCCTTTTATTAACCGCGGAGAATCTATGAAACAGAACTTTATCGCCACTTTGCTGCTTGCTGGCCTGGGTCTTTTGACCCTTCCCAGCCTTCGCGCGGGCACATCCGACACCAAGGATGCTTCCATCACGCCGGTCGTCGCGCCCCCTGCGGAAAGCGTTCCCGTCTCCCAGGAATTCCTGATGCAGGGAAGCTACGCCGGCCAAATGAGCACGAAGCAGGGCAGTTCCACCCAGGGGAATGTTACCGATATTCATTCGCACTTTAACTACGTCGCCTCCCCCCAGATCAAGGACGGGATTCTGCTTCGCCTCGGCGTGGATACGGAGCGCAACTCCTTCGGGCTCTATAACGCCGCTCCCCTGCCCAACACCCTTCAATCGGTCAACGCCATCATCGGGGTCGATTTCACCTTGAGCGATAAGATCATCATGCGCGTTGAAGGCCACCCCGGCATCTACAGCGACTGGGTCGGCCCCGTCACTTGGAATGATGTCGATATGCCCGTGCAGATTGGCGGCACCTACCTTTACAGCAAGGACCTCCAGTTCATCCTCGGCATCCAAGTCGATTTGAAGTCAGATCTCCCCGTTGTCGGCCTGCCCGGCGTCCGCTGGCAGTTTGCCGATAAATGGGTGCTCTCCGCCATTCCTCCCAAGCCGCAGCTTCAGTATTTGGTCAACCCGAGCCTGACCGTCTACACCGGTGGCGAACTCATCGGCGGCACCTACCAGCTCAACTCCAACTTCGGCTCTGCCCACGGCCATGGCCCCGGCAATACTGCCACCAACCTCAACAACAACGTGTGTGATTTCGGCGAATTCCGCGTCGGCGCCGGCGTGACCTGGAAATTTGTCCCCAACCTGAGCCTCGATATTTCCGGCGGTTACATCCCCTACCGCACGTTCAACATGCACTCCGGCCAAATCGGTTTCGACAGCCACTGGACCGATTTCCACAACGACGTCGGCAGCGGCGCCCCCTACGGCGAAATCGGCATCAGCGGCTCGTTCTAAGAGCTGTGACCACTTAGGTCGCTGCTGTTCAGGACAAGTCCCGTTCAGAGACCTCTGCGAAACTCTCGATTTTAAAACGGCTGTCATCCTGAGCGGAGGCGAGCCAATCGATTCCTTTCAGCAAAAGACTTACTCGAGCCGCAGTCGAAGGACCTACGCCCGATTCAAACAAAACGCTCAACTGCGCCGAAGAACTTACTCCTTGCGTGGCCGACCTGCCGCTCTCCGAACCGGCGGGAGACTTGCCTTTCTTTCCCAGATCTTTTGACGCCATCCCCATCTTAAGCCTCATCCACATGGATCCTTCGACTGCGGCTCAGGTGAATCTTGGGAGAAAAGCAAATCGACCGGCTCGCCTCCGCTCAGGATGACGGAACTTTTGTTCTGCGGAATCCCGCCTTACCGCTGCAACACGGCCAGATAATGGTCCACCATCCGACGATGCTCGAAATCGTTGCGCTTCACGTAACAGTTGCGCAGGTTGATCAGGATGCGATGCATCATCTGCAACGGAGTGCAGGCCTTGAGCAAATGCGCCCTCTGCCGCTGCGGGACTTCGGATGCGATCATCTCCCACTCCCCGTCCGAAATAATGCGGCCCCCATGATAGGGATCGAAAAGAATGCCACCAAGACGCGCCAGAAAATGTCCGGGCGCCGCGATGCCCTCCACGGGAATACTTAGCCGCATCCCCACCAGCATGTAAATCAGGGTCAGCGTAATCGGCAGGCCATTGCGGAATTCCATCGCCCACGGCAGGTACGCGTTGCGCGGATGATAATAATCACCGCTGTTGCCCGTCAGGTTCTGCTCCCCGTGCAGGTAGCGGACCATGCAATTCACTTTTTCCCGGGCGGTCGCCCCCGGCATGATCAACTGCCCCACCTCCGTGGCCCATTGATCGAGTTGGCGCGCGTAGGGACCGCCCTTGAAGCCCGGCTGTTCCGTCCGCGCAAAATCCCAGCAAAGCTCCTCCAACTGCCCCAGCGTCCTCAGCTTCGCTAATCCGCGAGAGATGTCCCCCAGCGTCTTCGACGCCTCGATCTGCCGTATGACATCCGTCAGATTTTCCTGCGCGGGGCCTTCCACGGAATGGAGCATTTCAAGATACTCCTCCAAGCAAGCATGGCCACCCTCGATAAGCTTCCCCTTCACAAGATCGACCGTGACGGCATCGCCATCTTGTAAAAGGGACACCAAGGCTTGTTGCTGGGAGACCGTCATAGGGTTGCTCTTATCTCTTCAACGTAATCGGGGTTGAAATAACTTCGCCATGATCCGCGCAGGGCGCGTTGATCGGGACGCCCACCGGCGCGTCGTCCTTGGCGGTGACATTGTTCTTGATCAGCCACGCTTCCAATTCCTCGCCGCTGATGTCGGGCAACATTTTTCCGCCGACTTCGACGCAGGGAGAAAGCTCCTGGCCGCTTTTCTGGATCATCTCCATCCGTTGACGCGGATCGTTCCAGATGTCGCGATCCTCAAAAGGCAGATCGTATTTACGCAATACGGCACGGACACCCTGGCTCCAACCACAGTGCGGCTTCAGATAAGCGATAATTTTAGGTTTTTCCATGTCGCAGTTTACAGCGGTGTGGTCTTCACCGCAACAGTGTTAATGCAAGTAGGATGCCAATTTCGACAGGTTTTCAACATCCTCGTGCATGTCCTCGCTTTTGGGCGTTTCCAGCACCTTGGGCGTCGATGCCCACCGGGCGTCCTGCACAATCCATTTGAAGCAATCGAGGCCGATTTCTCCTTGGCCCAGATGCTCATGCCTATCAACACGCTTGCCCAGCGGCACCTTCGAATCGTTCAAATGCAACCCGAGAACGCATTTGCTTCCTAATAGTTTATCCACCTGATTCATCGTCTCGTCATACCCTGTTCGAGTCTTCACGTTGTAACCGGCAGCGTATAAGTGTGCGGTATCCAGACACGTGCCGAACCTCTTTTCATCGGAGACATTTTCCATCAGCCAACTCAAGTGTTCGAGGCGGTAACCCAATGCGTTCCCCTGCCCGGCCGTGACTTCCAAAGCCATGCGACAACGAAATCCCGGAGTGGCCTTCACGATCTCATCGAGACCTTTTGCGATCCGGCTCAGGCCCGCTTCTTCGCCCGCGCCGCCATGGCTGCCCGGATGCATGACGATGAACGGAAGGCCCAACGCCTCGGCCCGTTCCACCTCGGCAGTCATCGCTTTCACGGAAGTCGCGAACATCTGCGCATCCTGGCTGGCGAGATTGACCAGATAGGAATTGTGCGCGAAGAAATAGATTCCCGAGGCCTTCTGCGCCGAACGGAATTCTTTGATCTCCTCCTCGCCCAGCGGCGGTGCAAACCACTGCTTGTTGTTCTTCACAAATATCTGGGCCGCCGTAAATCCCAGTGCCTGTGCGCGCGGAACGGACTGCGAGACTCCGCCGCTAATGGAAGTATGCGCGCCCAAAAGAACGCCTGTGGGAAGATCCAGCTTCTTTGTGTCCCCACTATGTCCAGACGCAGTCGCAGACGCGGACTTCTTTTTCGTTTTGGCTGCGACCTTCTTGGGCGATGAAGCGGATTTTGATTTCATTTTGTTCTCTTGAAGCCATCAATTTTTAACAGGAAAACATGAAAGCATGAAGACATGAAACTAAAGCTGAGGATAAATCGAACTTACCCTTACTTTGGTTCCCTGCCTTCTTCATGTATTTCCTGTTTTCATGTCTTCCTGTTAAAATCGTTCCAACAAAGCAATTTCATTTTGTTTCGGATTGAGACACCGTCGGCAATTCGTCCCGCGTTTCACTGGGCGGCTCCGCCAAGGCGCGCGGCGTCACGTCCACCGTATCGGCCCCTTCAATTTCCGCCGTGTTGCTCGCCTTCAGATCGCGAAATTTTCGCGCGCTGACCAACACGCGCCGCTCCAATGAGGCGACCGCATCATTGTAGCTCTCCACCGCACGCCTCAGGCCGGAGCCGACCTTGCCCATGTGCCCGGTCATCGTGTTGATGCGCTCGTAAAGTTCACGCCCCAGTTCACTGATAGCCTGCGCATTGGCCGCCAGCGCCTCCTGCCTCCAGCCGTAGGCGAAGGCGTGCAGCAGCGCGATAAGCGTCGTCGGCGTCGCGAGGATCACCCGATTCTTCGCCATCTGCTCCTCAAGCAAAGTCGGTTCCTGCTCCAGCGCCGCGCTGTAAAAATTCTCGCCCGGAAGAAAAAGAACGACAAATTCCGGCGCGGGCTGGAATTGTTCCCAATAAGCTTTTTTCCCAAGGGAAATCATGTGCTCGCGAATACTTCGCGCATGCTCGATCAGCTTCGCCTTGCGCGTCGCCTCGTCCGGTGCATCGATCGCCTCGAGATAAGCGGCCATCGGCGTCTTGGCATCGACCACCACGCTTTTCCCGCCCGGCAATCGCACGACCAAGTCGGGCCGCAAAATGCCGTCGTCTCCCTCGACCTGCACCTGCTGGTCGAAATCGCAATACTCCAACATCCCCGCAATCTCCACCACGCGCCGAAGTTGCACCTCGCCCCAGCGTCCCCTCACCCGCGGCGAACCGAGCGCCTTGACCAGATTGGAGGTTTCCCGCTGCAGCGTGACGTGCGAGTCCGCCAGCCCACGCACCTGCTGCGTCAACCCTCCATAAGCCTCGATCCGCGATTTCTCGATCTCCCCGATCTTCAGGTCAAACTTGCTCAACGTCTCCTGCACCGGCTTGACCAATTGATCGATCGCCGTCTGCCGCTTATCAAGATCACTCCGCGCCCCTTCCTGAAATTTCTCCAGCGTCGCCTGCGCAAGATTCATAAACACCGCGTTATTGCTCTTCAACGCCTCCGCCGACAACGCCTTGAACGCATCCGATAATTTCATCTGGGCCTCGCCAAGCAGCGCCAGCTTTTCCGCCGCCGCCTTGCGTTCCTCCACCAATCGCGTTTCCAGTGTAGCCGCTTCCTGGCGAAGAATGGCCAATTCTCCCTGGGCGGCGAGCGCCTGCCGACCTTCCTCCGTCAGCCGCGTTTCCAGTTCGACGATCTTCCCATCCCGCGCCACGAGCCGTTCCCGCAACGTGGCCGAGCCCGTCCGCAAGACAAGCCAGGTGCCAACACCCGCCAGAATCGCGCCGATCACCACGCCTAGAAGAATATCTTCCATGACACCAAGTTTGCCGCGCAACCGCGAACAGGACGAGCCTCAATTATCTTGTCCAACGAATTCCTCATCCGCCACGATAGAAAGTCTTTTGCTCCACCTGATTAATCGGCCAAACTATCCCGAAGGGATATTAGCACCGTAGCCGGTGGTTAAGCGCAGCGACACCACCGGAACAGACGGTTAGAAATTTCACCCTGAAAGGGTGGTAGCCTGCCCGACGAAAGGTAGAGGTAGCCGAAGGGATACGATCACTGATCATCCGCCCATTTTCGCGTTGTGCTATTAAAGTCGATTGCTCCTTCGCCTCCCGCCCATTCTGCTGGTTCGTTCACATATTCAAACCGAAATGTGGATCCAGTTGCATCGTAACTCCCATATTTTTGCAGAAGTTCGGGCGGTTCTCCTAAAATGTCGATAGGAAGTCGCGTGGGATACGATCCTTCCTTTTGTTTTATCTGGTCCAACACGGGAACAGCACGCGCGACGTAGCTGACAACCGCATCGACCTTCCATCTGTCCAGTAAACCGCCGGTCATTTCAAAGACGACGAGTGAGGCAACGCATGAGCAACAAACCACCAAACTGTAACTAAGAATCTTCCCAATCTGGCGCTTGGCCCAAAGGAAGCCCAAAGCGACAAGCGCAATTACCACTGTAAGTGGCACAAAGATCGCCAGACCTTCCAGTGTCCACAAATAGTCGCCGAATAGGTCGTTTTGAAAAATGACCCCCAGCATTGCTCCGAGGGAAACAATGACGAGCGATATGACAAGTTTTAGGTATCTCACTTTCCCTTTCTGTTATGCGGCTTGTCTCCCAACGCCTCGCGATTCATCGCTCTCGTTCACTGCGCCACTCCTTCCAGCATTCCGCGCGCTTGTGCCATGGCGAATTGATTAAGCCGGTCCATCACGGCCTTCACGACAGACTCAAGACCCGCCGCGCCGACCACGATGCCAATCTCCTCCTCGCCCGCGAACCAGCGCGGCTGCAATTCGGAGGCGGTCTCGATGCGATAGGCCGCTCGTCCTTTAAACTCGGCGATGCGGACAAGTTCGCGCAGATGATCGCTGGTTCGACTGCCGATCAGCACCACCGTGCGCGTTTTCGGTGGGAGATCCGACAGCATTCCGATGTGGATGTTCATGATGATTGATCGCCTTTCTTATACTTTGTCTTACAAAGCTTTTGGGTAAATAAAATCAACGCTTGGCACTGCGGACCATCTCCTCCAGCACTTGGATATAATTCTGAAAGGCCTTCCGGCCCTTCGCCGTCAATTCGTAGCGGGTCTGGGGACGGGTCAAAATTTCTTTCCGGTACGCAACGTAACCGGCCTGGTGCAGCGCGCGCAAATGGGTGATGAGATTCCCATCGCTCATTTTGAGCTCGGCCTTGATGTCCTGGAAAGGCCAGTGGGCACGCGCGGCCAGCAGGGTCATGATGGCGAGCCTTCCCTTTTCATGGATCAGTTTATCGAGCCGGTCGAAGTCGAACATTCGCAGTGGTTTCTAGGAGCCGGTTTCAGGCGTCGTCGCTTCGGACCGGTCCTCCCCGAGAGCCCAAACCGCCGCCGCGTAAACCAGGTGATACCCGCCAAAAGTGGCCGCCATGATACCGGAAACAACGAGGGCCGAAGGCTCACCGTGACCATGTGGCATGAAGAGCGGTTTCCAGCTCACGAGCAGGGCGCAGCCGGTGAGAAAAAAGGTCGTCCCCAGGACGATAAGCGAACGCGGCGCGAAATGTTGCGTGGCCAGCAAGCCGATGCCGTAAAAGGCGGTCCAAAGCAACGCGAGATGGATCGGACGATGGATCATGAACGACAGGATGCCGGCGGAAATAAATGCGGGGGCGACACTCAACAACGCGGACTTCATGCCCGCCGAGAAAAAGGGATCGCCCCGATGCACCGACCCGCGCCAAAGAAAAATGGTATTGGCGAAGCAGGTCAGCGCCAGGATCACCAGCCAGACAATGAGAAACTCCCTCGGCGTCAGCGGCTGCTGGAGAATTTGCTCGGCATAATAGGCGGTGGCGAATCCGCCAAAACTGAGCAACCCGCCCACCAGTGCGGTCGGGGCCGAAATGGAACGATAGACGGTGGCGCGCTCCATCAGCGAGCGGATGACGCGGAGTTGCTGGTTGGCGTAATCGGATTCGGTCATTTGTTACTTTGTAATGCAAAGCCCCGACTTGCGCAACTTTTATTTTGGCGCTTTCAACCATTCCGTTAACGCCGGACTGGCGGCAATCCAGCGGGCGTGAAGCTGCAACGGCGTGGACGCGGTGTCCAACATCGTGCTTTCGGCAAGATAGATCTGGCCGTTCGCGTCCGTAAAAACCACGGGACAAAACAGCAGGCCGGGCAGTTGATCGCAGGTCATTTTGATGGCACCAAGCTTGGTCGCGCTGTCGGCGAATGAAAAGTCGGGGAGTTCAACGGGCGTGCCGTCGCGCAGGGTGCGCACCACTTCAGCCAGCAACGCCGCATCGGTGGTGGGGAGATAGGGACCGCCTCCATTCATGTGATAGGCACTCATTTCGCGGAAGGTGGCGGTGCGCCAGTCAAACGGCGCTTGCTTGATATTGCGATAGGGGGCAAAGGCGGGCATCTCGCCACCGCAATCAACCGCAATGTAAGCGGTGATCGGCTGGCCCGGAATGGAGCAGACCTTGGAGATGCCCATCGGACCTTGGACACCGATGACGCTCGACGGCTCGGGATTGGCCAGTTGCAAGGCGCCCTCTTCGTAGTCGCTCACATAAATCTCATCGCCACGGGTCAAGCTGCTATGCCGATATCCGGCGTGCGAAGAAGCGGATTGTTCCATCATGTAAACCGGGAGACCGGTAGCAGAGGCCGTTGCTTCACCGTTTCCGAAAAGAAAGCCAAACACCAAAACCACCAACAGCGCCACGCCCAGCAAGCCGAGCCCCATTCCCAGAGCGATCAGGATAAACCATTTTTTCTTGGACATAGATGACAGCCTGTTTACGTCGCTAATCAGATTTAACCATTTTTTACTTTGTAATGCAAAGCTGATGTGCACGCAACTTTTATTTTGGAGGGGCAGCCTCCAATCCCATCCTTGCCTATTGTCCGGACGCCCCCATAAAATCGAGAGTGGACGCATCTCGCGATTTATTGCAACGACTGATCTCCGGCGAAGAAGCCGCGTGGGGAGAGTTGCATCGTGACCACTACCCACGCCTGTGGAGCAGCGTCCAGCGTATCCTGAACAACCCCACCCTCACCGACGACGTGGTCCAGGAGGCCTTCATCAAGGCCCATCGCGACATCAAGCGGTTTGCCGGCCAGTCCCAACTCGGCACCTGGCTTTATCGCATCGCGGTCAACCAGGCGCTCGACACCATCCGGAAAAAGCAGCGGACTGAGCGCTGGCTCTCCTTCCTCGCCCCCACTTCGGACGACGAGAACCAGCCGGTCATGCCGGAGGGCCATGTCCCCCCCGCCGTCAGCACGGGCCTGGAAAACGCGGAGCTTCGGGAAACGATTTTCGAGGCGATGGCCGAATTGACCGCCGAACACCGAGCCGTCGTCCAACTCCGCCTCATCGACGAAATGAGCCTGGAAGAAACGGCACAGCTCCTGCGTTGCAGGCCGGGGACGGTCAACTCGCGGCTCCATTATGCGTGCGAACACCTTCGCCGCAAACTGACAAAATTGAAGAAACCCACTTAACCACAAGACCTTAGGCCCCAAAAAAGAAAAGAAAGAAAAAGAGAGAAAAGATGAACTAATTGGCCTGAACCATCGTCATAAACATAGCCTTCCTCCCGAGAATGCTCACTTAACCACATCCATGCACGACAGTGAACTTAAAAAACTCCTCTTGGAGACCTGCCCGGTCCGTCCGGGACAGGAAGAACGTGCCTGGAAAGCCCTCCAGCAACGCCTTTCCACGAGCGCAACCCGCTCCCGCTGGTCCTGGCTCTACGTCCCCACATGGCGCGGGGCGGGCATCGCTTTTGCGGCAGTTTGCGCGCTGCTCTTTGTGGGCAACAGCGTCCTCGTGAATTTTCAGCCGATTTCGTTCGCCTCCGCCGACAGCGAAGCGCCCGGCATTTACGCCACCAGTTTCTATTCCCATTCTGCCCAGGCCCAAGTGGTCTGGCTCAATGGACTGGCCCCGGCCACCGATAAACCGACTTATTTGGATCCGACAACCGTCATCACGCCTGCCCATGGGCAGACCAAGTCCCCGGGCGATCCAAATAGTTTGTAAACCGCCTGACCTTCAGCCTGAAAGCTAGGGCGGTTGTTCGCGCGATGGGAATGAATTCAAAAGATGGAAACAAAAATATTAGCGTTGATCGTGGCTTTTTTCGCGCTCGGAAACATTCCGAGCGTGGCCGGCGACAAAATCTGGGTCGGCCTTTATCTGGCTGAAAATACGCCTCCTCCCGCGAATGCCGTGCCCGCACCCGAAAAATTGACGAACCGCCTGACCGCCGTTTTCGGCTTCAAGCACTACGAGTTGGTCAAGGAGGAGAAAATCGAGATGGACAACGAGTGGCAGCAATGGGCGGTGCCCCGGAACGATTTCTTCATCCGCGTGGAGCCTCTTGCCAAGCAAGCCGACCAGCCGAAAATCGTCTACTACGAGATCTACAAGGACGGCTTCATCGTCGCCAAGGGCAAGTACGAGCCCCACCACGACACGCCCCTCTTCATCAACGGACCCGACTTCAAACAGGGCCGCTTCATCTTCGTGCTCGAGGCGCGCTGACCTGCGGTCCGCCTCAGCCTGTAGCGGCGGTCTATGACCGCCGACGATTTGCGAGTCAGGTGGCAAGACTCGGCGGTCATAGACCGCCGCTACAGGCTGAGTTGAAACTGCACCACCACCTTCCGGCAAGAAGAGTTGAGTTTTCGTGCCGACTCCCCGCACAATGGCCACGATGAAAAAGACATCCTTGTCCTGGCGCGTGGGTCGACACCCCGCCCGTAGCGCCACCCCCACCGCGTGGATGCCCGCCACCGTTCCAGGCGCGGTGCAACTCGACTGGGCCCACGCCGAGGAGTGGCCTCCCTACTGGCAGGGCGAAAATTTCCGCGCCTACGATGGCCTGGAAGACTTCTATTGGACCTACGAAGCGCGTCTCGAATTTCTCGACCTGGCCGAAGATGAACGCCTCTTTTTTGTCTGTGGCGGAGTCGATTATCACAGCGAAGTTGTGCTCAACGGCAAAGTTCTGCTCGAGCAGGAAGGCATGTATGCGCCGCTGGAAGTTGAACTGACCGGCGCCCGTAACGGCGACACGCTTCAAGTCATCGTTCATCCCGCGCCCAAATCGCGTCCCGCCCCGCCGGATCGCGACCAAGCCAATAGCTCCTGCAAACCCGCAGTCAGTTATGGCTGGGATTTTCATCCGCGCCTCATTCCACTTGGCATCTGGCAGGAAACGGGACTGGAAATCCGTCAGGCCTCTCATCTGCGGACTGTGGTGCTCGACTACGCGCTGACCGATGATTTTTCAAGCGCCACTCTCTCCCTGCAAGTCGCCCTAAGTCAGCCAATAAAAGGCGGCTTGCGCTGGACATTGCTCTCCCCCCTCGGCGAAATCGTCTTCATTGAAGAACAGCCCACCGGTCCGGACCAAACCTTTCATCTGCAAAGCTCCGTCGCCAAACCACAACTCTGGTGGCCGCATGATCAGGGCGATCCCGCGCTCCACATCCTGCGCGTCGAGTTACTGGATGCTTCCGGAAACACGCTCGATTCCCACGAGCAACGCGTCGGCTTCCGTCGCGTCCGTCTGGTCATGGCCCCCGATCAATGGAAATGGCCCAACGTTTTTCCCCTCACCCGCAGCCATCCGCCCATCACCCTCGAAATCAACGGGCGCTCGATCTTCGCCAAGGGCGCGAATTGGGTCAGCCCGGAAATCTTTCCCGGCCTGCTTGCGCGCGAAACCTACGTCACGCAGTTGAATCTCGCCAAGAGCGCCCACATGAACCTGCTCCGCCTATGGGGCGGTGCTCCCGCGCAAAAGAAAGCGTTCTACGATCTCTGCGACGAACTCGGCCTCATGATCTGGCAGGAATTTCCGCTCGCGTGCAATTTTTACGCCGATACCCCCGCTTATCTCCGCGTCCTCGATTCCGAGTCGCGCGCGCTCATCGCCAAGCTCAAGCCCCATCCCTCCCTCGTCCTCTGGTGCGGAGGCAATGAGCTGTTCAACCACTGGTCGCGCATGACCGATCAATCGCTCGCCCTCCGCTTGCTCGGCAGCAATTGCTATCAACTCGATCCCGCCCGCCCGTTCCTGCCCACCTCACCGGTGGGTGGAATGGCCCACGGCCACTATATCTTTCGCGATCCCAAGACCGGCGAGGAATCGTGGTCCATGTTCCAGCGTTCGCACAACACCGCCTATTGCGAATTCGGTTCCGCCTCACCCGCGTCCATTGAAGTGCTCCGGGAAATCATACCCGAGTCCGAACTTTTTCCGCCCAAGCCCGTAGGTTCCTGGCTGGCGCATCATGCCTTCGGCGTCTGGCAGCCGACGAGTCATCTCTACCTCGATGTGCAGGAATATTACTTCGGCCCGCCGGAAAATCTGGAGCAACTCGTCGAGCGCGGGCAACTCCTCCAGTCGGAAGGCTACAAGGGACTCTACGAGGAAGCGCGCCGTCAAAAACCCGTCGCGAGCATGGCCCTCTGCTGGTGCCTCAACGAACCGTGGCCCACCGCCGCCAACAACAATCTCATTGCATGGCCCTCGCGCCCCAAGCCCGCCCTCGCTGCCGTCGGAGCTTCCTGCCGTCCCCTCCTCGCCAGCGCGCGCATCCGCAAATTCGTCTGGAACGAAGGAGAGATTTTCGATCCCGAACTCTGGTGGTTGAACGATGCTCCGCATGCCATCCCGCCCGGAAAAATGGAAGCCCGCCTGGAAACCGCCGACGGCCAGCGTTACCCCTTGCTGACGTGGGAAGCGCCCCCCCTCGAAGCAAACACTAACCAAGCTGGCCCACATCTTCGCTGGAAAATCCCCAACCTCGGCAACGAGCGCTTCGACCTCGTGCTCTCCACTCCCGATCAACCCGAAGCCGAATCCCGCTACACTCTTCTCTTTCGCGCCGCTCAACGTGCCGAGACCGCCACAACCACGGTGATGAATACCGTTGTGGTATAATCCTCCACCATGGACGATCTGTTCACTTCCGAATCCGACGCCACAGGCAACGTCAGCGGAAAAGTCTCCGCCAACGCCCCCCTCGCCGCGCGGTTCCGTCCCCGCACCTTGGAGGAATACATCGGCCAAAGCCACCTCCTCGCTTCGGGCAAACCGTTGCGCCGCCTGATCGAAGCCGACCGCCTCACCTCGCTGATTCTCTTCGGGCCTCCCGGCGTGGGCAAGACGTCACTCGCCGAAGTCATCGCGCGCCGCACCGTCTGTCACTTCGAACGACTCAACGGCGTTGAAGCAGCCGTCTCCGATCTGCGCCGCGTCCTCGCCGCCGCCGTCACGCGACTTAAAGTCAACGGCCAGCGCACCGTCCTGTTCATCGACGAAATCCATCGCTTCAACAAAGCGCAGCAAGACGTGCTGCTTCCCGATGTCGAGGCCGGTTCCGTGCGACTCATCGGCGCGACGACCCACAATCCTTCGTTCTACATCAACGGCCCGCTCGTCTCGCGCTCGCAAATTTTCCAACTCGAACCGCTCAGCTCCGTCGAACTCTCCACCTTAATCGACGCCGCCCTGGCCGATCCCGAGCGCGGCCTCGGCAAACTCAAAGTCGACCTGGTCCCGGAAGCCCGCACCCATCTCATCTTCACGGCGGAAGGCGATGCCCGCCGCGCGCTCAACGGCCTCGAGATCGCCGCGCTGACCACGCCACCCGACGCAACCGGCATCGTCCACATCGACGTCACCGCCATCGAGGAATGCGTGCAGAAAAAACGCGTCCTCTACGACAAGGACGAGGACCAGCATTACGACACCATCTCCGCCTTCATCAAGTCGGTGCGCGGCAGCGATCCCGACTCCGCGCTCTACTGGCTCGCCAAGATGATCGAAGCCGGCGAGGACCCACGTTTTATCGCGCGCCGCCTCATCATTCTCGCCAGCGAAGACATCGGACTCGCCGATCCCATGGGCATCGTCATCGCGACATCGGCCCTGCAAGCCGTCGAATTCATCGGCATGCCCGAGGGCAAAATCACCCTCTCCAACGCCACGCTTTATCTCGCCTGCGCCGCGAAAAGCAACTCCTCCGTCATGGCCATCGGCGCCGCCCTCGAAGCCGTGCAGCAGGGCGAAGTCGTCCAAGTCCCCACCCACCTGCGCGACGCCCATTATCCCGGCG
>Ga0206955_1185_pt1 | contig 16211 bp, 11 predicted proteins | sample Alteio_BWOrgHeat_34_FD_153247 | JGI IMG/M metagenome (GOLD analysis project Ga0206955, IMG submission 153247) | Enriched cells from forest soil in Barre Woods Harvard Forest LTER site, Petersham, Massachusetts, United States -... | ecosystem: Environmental > Terrestrial > Soil > Temperate forest >...
GATGTACGATAAGGCTTTTTTTGTACAGGTAAACGCATTGATGTTGCTGAAATCATACTGGACAGAGAAGCAACGGAGAATATATATAATGTATAAGAAAATGGCCAGCCAAGCACAGGTAGCTGACGGACTGAATATAACTCAACAAACAGTATCAAAAACGCTGAGAACTATTAAAGCCGAAGAGGTCATGCTGCTGGAAAAAAAACTTTTATTGTGGTCTGAAAAACAATAATCATATGCATCCAATTTGCACCGAAGGTTATATAATAATCATTGCCGCTTTTATATTGTTGTTAGGTACAAGCGGGAGGCTGATCGCATTTATTTTAAAAAGAGTGACCAACCAGGACATTAATGAAATAGCCGGTGCCGGGCAAGACGAAAAAGGTAAAAAAAGGCGCTTGGAAATGGCGAGTATTATTGGTAAGTGCGAGAACATAATCATACTATGCTTTATGATACTGGACGCTCAGACCGCCATCGCAATAGTGGTAACCGCAAAGACAATAGTACGCAAAGAAGAAATAGAAAAGAACAGCATGTTTTTTTTAGCAGGAACGCTAATCAATGTAAGTTATTCAGTGGGGATGGGGTTTATAGTAAAGTTGCTGCTGCTTCATTTTTGCAAATGAACTCAATTCTTTGGTAGGGCAAAACTGAAGGTAGCGCCTTCACCGGGCGTGGCCAAAGCCCATATGGTACCGCCGTGCCTGGCTATTATACGATGTACCATGGCGAGGCCGATACCGGTACCTTCAAAATCATCCTGCGAGTGGAGCCGCTGGAACGGATTGAACAATTTCCCGGCATATTTCATGTCAAACCCTTCCCCGTTGTCTTTTACGGAGTAAGTTATAGTTTTTCCGGTGTCCTGTGATGTTATCTCCACAACGGGCTTCGGCTTTTTTGAAGAGTATTTAACTGCATTTGAAATGAGATTGATCAGCACCTGGCGGATGAGTACGGGATCGCCAAAGGCAGGGTGGAGCTTGCCGACAGTAATTCCTATATCGTCTTTTATGACGCTGACGAGGTCCTCTAAACTACTGCGGACAAGTTCATTCATGTCGAGTTGCGATCTGGTGACGACTTCCTTACCCGATCTTGAGAATGTGAGGAGGCCATCTATGAGCGCACTCATTTTCTGGGTATTGTGTTGTATCCGGGCAAGTAGCTTCAGGGTCTTTTCGTCATTTGTTTTTTGATGGCTATGCTCCAACATGCCCGCATACCCTTCTATAGCGCGCAGCGGCGCCCTCAGGTCGTGGGAGACCATGAAAGTAAAGGCTTCCAGGTCTTTGTTCATAGAAGCCAGCTGTTCTTCTGCGCGCTTTCGCTCGGTAATGTCGTAGATGATATTTATGGCCAGCCGTTCGCCGTTGAGTTCTATCGTTTCTACTGAAGAGAGTATGTCGATCAGCTTGCCGGACCGGGTGCGGATGGTCAGTTCAAAATTCTTCGCGCTGCCGTGTTCTACCACCTGCTGCAGTACTGCTTCCCGTTTTTTTATATCATGTATCAGGCCAAGTTCGACGGATGTGTGCCCCACCAGCTCATCGTTTGTATAGCCGGTCATCTCTACGAAAGCATCGTTGACGTTCATGTACACGGCGTCGGCGATGCGTGTGATGGCTATGCCTGCGGCACTCGCCTGGAAAGCCTTTTGAAATTTGGTTTCACTGTCCTTCAGTTGTTTTACTTTTTCTTCCAGCTGTGCAGTGCGCCGGGCCACCTTTTCTTCCAGCTCTTCGTTCAGTTTCCTGATGCTCTCCTCGTTTTTTTTACGCTCGGTAATATCAATAGATAAAATAAAAAGGCCATCGGGTATGGGCTGAAAACTGAGCTCGAACCAGCCAATAGAGCCATCGGGAAAAACAAATCTATTCTCCATATGCACTGCTACCCGCTCGTTGAAACAACGGGTATAGGCACTGTATATCCCGGTCTGTTCTATACCCGGATATTTTTCCATTACAGTATGACCAACAAACTCATCCCTGGAATATTTGCCGTGGCGGGCCATTGCATCATTGACATAAATATAACGCCAGTCAAACCCAATGATCTGCACACCCTCCAGCATATTGTCGAACGTTTTGTGCAGCAACTGGTCGTCGACATATGCCGACTTGCCGGCAGCTTTGTCGTCGTTAGTGTTTTGTTTCATGAACCGGTAATGTTGGTTTGCTATGCGTCATCAGCAAATCAGTTGTAATACCCCAGATGACGACACACAAGGTAAAAAATAAATACAAACCGATCACCAAGGCTTATTCTTTCTTCACCAGTTTCAGGTCTATGAGATTCATGGCATTGCTGCGGAAGCCCGTGATATTGTTCTGAGTAAAATGGAGCAGTTCGTCGTAGTAAAGCGGCAGCACGGGTGCATAGCTCATTACAAGGCTGTCCATGCTGCGGTATAGTTGCCAGCGAAGTGTGTCGGGCAGGTTGCAGCTTTTATCATACCAGTTGTTGAATGTAGTATCGCTGAACCGTGTGTAGTTGGGAGGAGCTGGAAAATTACTATTGAACACCACCAGGAAAGTCTCGGCATCGGGATAGTCTGCAAACCAGCCCGCACGGAAAAAGACCGCCTGTGACCGGCTCATCTGCTGTTTCAGTATATTGGGCTGTATGACCTCGATAGTGGTGGGTATACCTACCTCCTGCAGTTCTGACGCTACGAAATTGACGATGTCCACATAGTTGTTCTGTACCAGTATCTTTATCGGTTTCAGCCCTTTGCCATTTGGGTAGCCAGCTTCAGTAAGCAACCGGAGCGCTTTTGCGGGGTCGTAGTCGTAACCGTATCTGGCTTGTTCGTCATAGCCCGGAAGACCGGGCGGGATAAAGCCGTGGGTGGCAGGAGTGCCCAGGCCATTCTTAAAATAGCTGATCATCTTTTTGCGGTCTATAGCATAGTTGATGGCCTTGCGCACCAGTACATTTCCGGTAGGCTCATCATGCATGACGGGCAATGAGGTGTCTGTAAGGAAGCCTATATATTCATCATTGAGGTAGGCCCCTTTGCTCACGTGGAACCTGCTTGTGAATTCACTGCGCAAAGTACCGTTCTTCAGGAAGAGCTGGTCTTTGAAGGAGCCGTCAATGCCATTTACAAAATCGACCTTGCCCTGGAGGAACAACAGGAACTCGGTGGCCTTGCTGTCTATGAAAGATACCTGCACGGCATCGAGGTAGGGCAGCGAGCGGCCGGCGCTGTCGCGCTCCCAGTAGTGCGGATTGCGGAGGAGGTTGAGCGTGCTGCCCTCATCCCAGTAACCGAACAGGAAAGGCCCGGTGCCGCACGGGTGATTGCGGAAGTCCTTTCCCCAGTGCTCTACTACCTCCCTGGGCACCACGGCGCAATAGGCATTCGTGAGCAGCTCCGGGAGGGGACGGAAGGGTTTGCTGAGGTGTATCTGCAGCGTCGTATCATCGGTAGCGACAAAAGCATCTTTAGCAGCCACATGGCTGTTGAATATCCATGCGCCGGATGAGGCGAGCCCCGGGTCCATTAACCGGTAGAAGGAATAGACAACATCTGCTGCGGTCATCTTTCTACCCCTGCCGCCGGGAAAAAGCGGGTTGTCGTGAAAGTAAACATCGCTGTGAAGATGAAAGGTGTAGATAAGGCCGTCGGGACTTATATCCCAGCTGCGGGCAAGAGATGGTACTGTGTGGTTGTGTTCGTCAGTCTCCACCAGCGTATTGTAAATCATATGGTCGATCCATATCATGTACTGGTACCGGGCGAAGGCAGGGTCAATGGATTCGAGGTAGCCGCTGGAAAGATTGAGATGGAAGACCTGCCGGGGCGACCGGGCAGCGGGTGTGCATGCGGCAGCGAGTAGCAGTGAAAAAAGAAAACAGACACCGCCATTCAGAATGGAACGGCGCAATAGCAGCGAATTGGTATTTCCAGTGAAGTTTTGCAAATGCACGTACGATAGTGCAAATTAGCGAGAATGCATTGTAATTTTGAGCAAACAAGAATATGGCAAAACTATCTGTAAATATCAATAAGATCGCAACGCTGCGCAACAGCCGGGGCGGCAATAATCCCGATGTGGTGAAAGTGGCGATAGACTGCCAGAAATTCGGGGCGGATGGCATTACCGTACATCCAAGACCCGATGAACGGCACATACGTTACAGCGATGTATACGCGCTGAAGAACATTATTACAACAGAGTTTAATATAGAAGGGAATCCGAAGGAAGATAAATTTGTGGCGCTGGTGCTTGAAACACGGCCAACGCAAGTGACGCTGGTACCTGATGACCCGGGCCAGCTTACATCTAACCACGGCTGGGATACTGTGAAGGAACGGGAATACCTTGTGCAGATCATTGATGTGTTCAAAAAAGCGGGGATAAGGGTGTCCATATTTGTGGACCCGGTAGAAGAGATAGTGGCCGCAGCTGCTGCAACGCGTACAGACCGTGTGGAACTGTACACTGAAAGCTATGCAAAAAATTATGTAACTGACAGGGCTGCAGCTGTGAGGGAATATGTGGCCGCAGCTGCAATGGCCACTAAAAATGGCCTGGGCCTGAATGCCGGGCACGACCTGGACATGAACAACTTACAGTTTTTCAACGAATCTATACCGGACTTGCTGGAAGTGTCGATAGGTCACGCCCTGATAACCGATGCGCTTTATTATGGGCTGGAAAACACGATACAGCTGTACAAACGCAAGCTGAGGAAGGCTTAGCACGATGAAAAACTATAAATAAAATAATAGTCTATATTTTAAGAATACAAATAATATTATTACTTTAGTTGCGAATAGATATATATTTTTCATAAAATAATTGCTCCATGAAGAAATTGCTCTTACCGGCAATAGCGATGTTGTCCCTGTCAGTCACTACGTATGCGCAACAAAACCTGGGTGTTGCCACCAGTAACTGGAGTACAGTGAACAGCATGTACCTGAACCCTGCCAACATAGCAGGCAGCAACGAAAAGGTGACCATAAGCATTTTCTCTTTGAATGCAGGACTGGACAATAACCTGGGCAGTATCAGCACAGTGGGCGGTGTATCAAACAACATCAAGGACGGGAACACCAATATTTTTAACTATTCATCGAGCAGCAGTGCGTTCAGCATGCTGGCACCTGTAGTGGATGTGCGGGGACCTGGCGCAATAGTGAGTATAAACAATAAACACAGCATAGCGATAACAACAGGGATCAGGGGATTTAACCAGCTCAATAATTTTGACAGATCGCTCTATAACACTATCAACGATCCAAGTAGTGTATCTACCGGTAATGTAGACCTCACCTCGAAGAACTTTAATTATACTGCCCAGTTGTGGACGGAGGTAGGGATATCGTACGGTGTAGTACTGCTGGACCAGGGGGAAAGTGAATTGAGGGCCGGCGCTACGTTGCGCTACCTGGGCGGCATAGGTTATTTAGGACTAAAGGGCAACAACCTTGACGCCCACTACAGGGCCGGCGTTGACTCTTTTTATGTGTCGAAGTCAGACATGCAGTTTGCCAGCAATATCGTAAGCACCAACGATGCTATAAATAACGGACTCTCCAATAATAATCTGCTGAGCGAATTTTTTGGCAAGAAAAATGGCATGGGCATGGGTGCTGACCTGGGGGTGGTGTATGACTATAAGCCAGAAGCAGAGGGTTATGCGCACAGCGGCAGGAACAATTATAAAGTACGGATATCTGCTGCGGTCACAGACCTTGGCTCCATCAAATACAAGAGCGATGTGAACTTCAATGCGAATGTGACCGGCAATGGTTACCTGACCGGCCAGGGCCTTGCAGATAATGTGCGCAACTTTGATGATTTCAGGGCATATGCGAAGCGGCAGGGTTTTACAGCTGACACATCCAGAGCTGCAACAAAACTGTATATGCCGACCGCGCTGCACCTGAGCGCTGATTACAACATCAGCAACAACTTTTTTGTAAATGCCCTGTACATAGGCAACCTGGTAAACCGCCAGAACTTTGGCAATTCTTACTACAACCAGGTAACCATCACACCACGCTATGACAAACGTGCATATACCGTGGCGTTGCCTATTACTTACAGTATGCTGACGAACGGATTAAAGATGGGCATAGGTCTCCGCTATTCCGGTTTCTTTGTGGGGAGCGATGATATGCTGGCGCTGTTTGCAAAGAACCAGTATGGCTTCAACCTGTATGTGGGAGGCTGCGTGCCAATTTATCGTAAGTCGAACGTACATGGCAGGTATTATCATGAGCGTGATACTGCGGATGAGCAGCCTGAACTGGATATGGAGCATGGTGGCGCAAAGGACACTACGGACAATTGCCCGGACCTTGTTGCCATGTCATATGACAGCCCAACAACAGAACCTGCCTTAACAAACCAAGGCCACACCACCGATACAGATGGAGACGGGATACCTGATGATGAAGATGCCTGCCCAACTGTTGCCGGCCCGGCCTCGCACCATGGCTGCCCGCTGCCAGAGGATGCACCCAAGAAAACAGCTAATTTCTCTACCACGACGATATATACCGGTAAGGGCAGGTCTGCCATTGACAAGGAGTCTTCGAAGACGCTTGACCAGTTGGCCGTTATACTGAAGGAATATCCCAGGCAAAAGATCGTTATGTACAGTTATACAGACAACAGCGTGCTGGCAAAAAGTTTGACAATATCCTGGGCACGGGTGGCATCGGTTAAAAAATACCTTGTGGGCAAAGGGATATCAGCTGACAGGATAGAGACCCATGCCCTGGGTGCAGCCAACCCTGTTGCATCTAACGACACAGAAGAAGGCAAGGCGAAGAATCGCCGTATTGTCATTAACCTCGTAAAAAAATAATATCCCTTTACAGCGACCGCAGGAATGCGACCAAGGCATCGCGGTCTGCTGCCGGAAGCGCAACGAATTTATCGCGAGCGCTTTGTGCCTCACCGCCATGCCACAGAATAGCCTCAGGTATAGTGCGGGCCCGTCCGTCGTGCAGGTAGTACGGAGTGCCATTTGTCTTCACAAACAAACCCATGCCCCATAAAGGAGCGGTGCGCCATTCGGTGCCAGATGCCAGGTAGTCAGGCCGGTTGTCGGCAAGGCCGGGACCGAGGTCGTGTACCAGCAGGTCGGTATACGGATGTATGCGCTGATAGCTGAGGGCGGGCAGCGAAACGTCGACGCCTGTATACATGGTGGGGGTATGACAACCCGAACAATTGACCTGCTTAAACAAGAATTCCCCTCGTTTTACAACCGGGTCCGAGACATTCCTGCGGGCCGGGACGGACAATGACCGCACATAGAATATCACTGCATTCAGCATAGAGTCTGCAAGGTCTTTACCGGTATCGGTCACCGACTGCATTTGCAGCTGACCGTATACGCTCTTCCGGGGCTGCACATAGCTGGTGAGGCCCATATCCTGCTGGAAGGCTGTGGCCACCTGCACCTGTAGCGTAGAGGTATTTGCTTTCAGGCCAAAGCGGCCTAATTCTTTTTTCTGCGTATAGGGGTTGAAAACGTAGTTGGCATGTCCCTTTATGCCATCACCATTTTTATCCAATGGGTCAGCAAATGATAGTATGGTGGATTCTGGTATATTCTCCAGCAGGCCAAGGCCGAAGACAGGTGGCCCCAGCCGGGGCGATAACATGTAACCGGAAGGCAGCGGGATGTATGGCGCAGACAGCGTGTACAGAGGAGTGTGCATTGTGGCAGTGGCGCCATCGGGAAAGGTGAACAGCTGGTCAGTGTATGATAGATCCACATGCACTTCCGGCTGTACGCCCAGCAATGCAACATTCTGTAGCTGGCCGCCAAACCCGGGAGCGGCGTTCGGACCTCCGTGCTCATCTGTACCGGGTATACTAATGCGCAGCAGCAGCGACGAGCCCAGCGCACCAAATGAAGGCAGTCCGAAACCGTCGTTGTGGTGACAATTGGCGCAGGCCGTATTGTTGAAGGCAGGGCCAAGGCCACCAAACTTGGGCGCAGGCGCTGCAACAAATGGCTGTTCAAATACCTCGTCTCCCAGCGTATGCACATACTGGTCGTGCGCACTGAGACCGGGTATGGGCGCACTGAAAGTGCCGGAGCTTATGTCGAAAAAAGTAGCCGCCCCTCCGGAGAGGCGCGGGTCGAAGGCGTCATCATTGCCGGGTGTTGCAGGATCCGCCTTGCGGCACATAATGCAGCAGGTAGCTGCCAGCACACAACCTATTATCACACTGAACTTCCTCATAGATACCTGATATTAGTCTTTGACATAAGAAATGATGAATGCTTTCAGGTCGCCATCCAGGGTCGCCTGCAGGGTCTTGATCGCATTCATGGCATTTTGCAGTTGCGTGCGCTGGGAATAAATAGCTGTTTCGAAATTCACTGAAACATTGCCGAGCGCAGTAAGGGCTGCCGCATATTGTTGTTTTATTTTGTTGTCGAGCGACAGGTTCCTTGAAGAGACAAAGGAGCTGAGACTGGCCCCAGTTGCGCTGTTGTATGTGCATGAGTACACATTCTGTGCGCCACGGATGTTGCTGGTGAAGTCGGTCATGGAGTTGTGTGAAAAAGGAGATTCCGACTTGTTGGAATCATAAGCGGCAAACGGCTCGTACATTTTGCCATTGCCCACTTCGTCGCATATATCGGCCATACCTGCCGCTATAGCAAGAAGCGCCTCCTGCCGGGTGGTATAGAGTGTAGAACCGCCACCTGCATTGATCACCTGCGACTGGAAGTTGCTGCCTGATGCTGCCCAACTGCTGTTAAGCGCTGTAACAGTTGACAGGATATCCTGCGAGAGACCCGTCATATATTGTTTCTGGCTGGCAGAGATAGAGTCAGCTGTGGCAAGACCGCTCTTGCCCCACAAAATGAACTCCAGGGGATGGAAGCCCCGAAGCGACTGGCCCAGCCCCTGCACGGTAGCTGCTGAAAATGAAGTACTATTGGTGATGAACGAATCTAGCTGTAAATAGTCTACTGGCCATGTGTCCATGTTGGGGTCGTAGTTGTCGTCCTCTACAGGGCCTATCAGAAAGCCTTCACACTGCTCCCATGAGGTGCGTACATTGCGCCATGCGGTACGGGCTGCATCGAGGTTGGCGTTCGTGGTATTTGAATTCAATGCGATGACTGCGTTGTTGAGCACAGTAGCTTTATCCTGGAGGTCCTGGTATTGCGGCAATGCTATCTTCTGCACGAAGTCAGTAAGTACCTCGGTTTCTGTTACGTTGGCAGTAGTGGTAGTTGTGGTTTTATGACAGGCAGTAGCCAGCAGGGTGCCAGCCCCTATAAAAAGTAATACGGTCTTTTTCATATTGTTTATGTGAGGTGTATGGACAAATGGTCTTTGATAACGGTGGTGACTAACTTTGTAAGGTCTTTTTCTGCGGGGCCTTTCATTACTTTGCCCTCATGGCTGAACTGGCTGCCATGAAGTGTGCAGTAGTATGTATTTCCTGTTTTTGTAAGCGGCTGACCAGCATGGGTGCACTCCAGTACCAGCGTTTCATAGGTGCCGTCGGTTTTCTTTTGTATGGCGAGGTCGTAGTCATAATTGCTGACCCGTACCAGCTTATAATCGCCTTTGTCGAACTCTGTGAGCGGTATGATAACGATATTGTCATTGGCGGAAGCCTTCACTATTCCAAGGGGTGTTTTGCACGACGACAACAGCGCACTCATTACAAATCCTGAGCTGAGTGCTATGCATACGCCACATGTGCCCTTAATAAAATCCTTCCGGTGCATACTAAAAAGAATATCCGATACCTATGTTGAGAAATGTATTGTTCTGCTTGTATGGCAATGCATTCGGGTTGGGGTTCACAATGAGCGCACCGTTCTGCTCACCTGTGCTCATCAGGCGCACGTCAGCCTTTATCACTACATGCGGCAGCGGGAAGTAGCCAAGGCCAGCAATAATATGCGATTGTTTTTCAGTGCCATCGATGATCCCGTTCACCGGGATCTTTGCGTTCAGGTCGAGCGTTTCGTAACGGGCAAAGATATTCAGTTGTTTGCTTCTCCATTTTTCTGACTTTGCTGAGTACAGGAGGTTGTAGCCCACCTCGGCATATGCACCATATACCTGCTCGGGTGTGTTGTTATCATATGCACGGTTGATGCTTTCTGCCTTTGGAAGAGAGATATTGCACCCCAGCGCTTTTAACGTCAGGCCTCTACCTGAATACTGAATGTCCGCCTCGGCGAGATAGACCGGTGTGCCAAACACACCGGATTCCAACTGAAGCGTGTCTGCCTGTTTGGGGCCCAGCGGTGTAGTACCACCGGCATAGCCGGACACCTGGAATTTCCAGTTGCCTGCGAAATACTGTACCGATGCGGTTACTGCCAGGTTGTTGGCTCCGGCCAGCTGCCCCTCTGCCCTACCCTCTCGGATGGCGCTGCCATGCTCAAAACCTGCGTTGTTAAGACCATTCACAACAGCTACGCTATAGGTGAGCGGCATAGCGGTAGTCTGGCCATAGAAGCCCACCCCGATCTCGCGCCATGTAGATGGGATAACCAGCTCTTCCACCATGGGTCGCTCCACTCCATTAAAGTTTATGGGCAGATGGTTCTCATTTACTATACCGACGCGGGGAAGGAACATACCGGCTACAATATACTGCCGCGGATTGAGTGCGAATTTCAGGTACACCTGTTCCATCCCTACTTCACCGGTGGGACCACCCGCCTCTACTTTGGCATCTTCCACTTCCAGTTCGGAAAAGAAAGCTACGCGACCGCTGAACTGGTGACCTACGAATAACACGGCACGTTTGAGGTCTGCCATAGATTGCTGCTGGTTGAAATCGCGCTGGTAGACAACTTCACCATATCCGGAAACGACGGTCTTAGAATGGCTGGCACCGTAAGAATTCATGGAGTCTTCGCCTGTATTGGCCACTAATACCTGGGCCGGGGTCTGAAGAGGTTTATTCTGAGCTTCTGAAATGTTATAACAAAGAATACTGAAAGAAATTAAAAGTGCTGTCCTGAACATTTGCGACTGAATTTTTTAGGCTGCAAAAGAACGAACCGGGCGATGGATACCATTGCTTAAAAGGGAAAAGCGTTTTACTAATCAGGAAAAATGGCGGTGGGGGAAAAGGCTATATGAAGATTATTTTAAGCGCACCTACGAGGATGACCACAAGTATAAAACCAACTAATACGTAAGTGACCGTATCAGAGTCATAATTGGTTTTATAGGAGGTCCTGATCTTCATTAACACGAAAGTAACAGGAAGTTTCAGAAAAACCAAAAATTTTATTGAAAATTAGGTGTTTATACCTGTATGTATATTTATATTTTATGAAAAATATCATATGAATCGACCGTAGTGGCGTTTAAAGCGGGTGTGCTGCTATTGCCATTTTATACATCATCTATTTCTATCACTTCATCCTTTGCTGGTCTTATCAGTTCGTATCGTTTGGCAAAATTGCACCAGTGGCAGGTCTCCTTACCGCAGCCTTTGTCGAATTCGTGGTTCATGATGCGGCTATAGCTTTCTTTGAGCTGACCCAGCACGGTGGCCTCATCCTGGGCAAAAACCGGTACCACAACCTGTTTGTAGCTACCATCTTTGCTTTTCTGGATATAGTCGAACATACCGATGGTCACCTTCCAGTTGCGGTCTTCGTATCGTTCGAGGAGCAGCTTGTAAAAAACCATCTGCCGCCAGTAGTCCCCGCCATTTGGTTCTTTCTCATTGGGCGGTGCGGTGTTGGCATTCGCTGATCTATCCGGATCGCCGGTCTTGTAGTCAACAACTTTACAGTTGTCGCCGCTAATCTCTATTTTATCGATCTTCCCCGTCACCGGTACTCCCTCCAGCATGTAACGGGGTACTTTGAATTCTATCTCGACGTCTTTGCTGAGATTTCCGATGTAATGGTCGTAGTAATCTGTAAGCAACGAGTGGCCTTGTTCCAGCCGCCGCTCAAATTGTATAGTGCTAAAACACGATGCCTCGGAGTACAACGCCGTTTTGAAGGCGCCTAGCACCTGCTCCTTGCCGGGGAATATTCCCTTATTTTCCTTCATGTCGAGGAACATGCGTTCCAGCGCATAGTGTACTGCACTACCGAAGGCCAGTGCGTCATTTTTCTGGAAGGGCACCTTGAGGATGTTCTCGTAATAAAAAGCCAGGGGGCAGTTGAGGAACTTGGACAATGTGGAATAGCTCATTGTCAGTTGCTGCAGTATACGCTCTATCCATTCGCCATTGGCAATTTTTATGCGTACGTCAGGCACAGGCTGCAGTGCCCACTCAATGTGTTTCATCACGTTTTCGGTGGCAACGGTATAAGCTATCCTTTCTTCAGGCCTTGATATCTCGTCAACAAACAAGGATGTTTCGAGCGGCTTTCCTGAGTTGTCGGAAGATGCATAAGAAACGTGCAGGTGTTTTTTAGCCCTTGTCAGTGCGACGTAGAACAGACGGCGCGCCACTTCCACCTTGTATGTTTTATCGGGGTCTTCGTCGGTGGCGGTAATAGTATCAGGCATACGGTATTCGTTGCCCCCTCCGCGCTTGCCTTCCCAGAAATTCTTAGTGCAGCCTACCAGGAAGACATATTCAAATTCGTTGCCCTTGGCACTGTGCGCCGTATAGAAATGCACACCCTGCTCGTTCTGCACCACCTTCTGCATTGGCACGGGTATTTTTTCATCATTCATCCGTTCTACCTGCAGCAGCATCTCGGCAGGTTTTATCCTGGGGTTGCGGCTATACGTGTCTTTTATATATTCAAAGAAGGTGTAGAGGGCCTGCAGGTTCCACACATGATCCGTGGTGCGGACGAGGTAGGCTACCATTCCGCTCTCGTGCATTATCTTTTCTACAAGCAGCGGCAGTGGCAGGCTCAGCAAGTTCTTCTGCCATTCGTCGAGGTTCTTACCTAACCTATGCAGGGCCTTGGCTGACGGCAGGTTGAGCGATTCGATAAGCAATGAGTTGGTGAGCAACACCCGCCAGCGCAATGGACCCCGTTCCTTTTTATTGGTTTGCATATACAGCGACAGCAGCGCTATATCGGTAGGGTCTATCCCGAAGTAAGGCGTATGCATCAGCTCAAACAGAACATCCTCTCCCTCAAACGACTTTTTTCGTTCATCGTCGAGATATCGCAGTACATTCAGCAATTGCTCTACAAGCGGAAGCTCCAGGACATTCACTTGCTTTTTTACATTGTAGGGTATGCCTTTTCGCTCCATCAAGGCTATAATGTTATCGGCCTGCTTGTGCTGTGCATAGAGTACCGCAACCTCGCGCAGCGGCACACCCTGCTCCTGCAGCCGTTCTATCTGCATTACCACATCAGCCTCCTCGTGCAGGACGTTGGCGTAGGCAGTAACAACCGGGGTCACATTATTGCTGTGTTCTTTAAACCGGTCGGAGGAGGATATAATATTCTTGTCGAGTGCGAGCTCGTGCAATTGATTGATGAGCCGGTTCTGGTTGTTTTGTATGCTGGCCATGGCACGATCCAGTATAGGTTGCGACGAGCGGTAGTTGTGCGGCAGAACAATAATTTTAATTGACTCCTTATAGCGCAAATAAAATTCGACAATGTTGCGGATGCGAGCCCCCTGGAATTCATAGATGCCCTGGTCGTCGTCGCCCACCACAAAGATGTTGGGATCGTCCCAGTAGGCACAGAGGTAATTCAGTATTTCGTTTTGCGCACCATTTGTATCCTGGAACTCATCCGCCAGGATGAACTGGTACCGCTCCTGGTAGCTCTGCAGCAATGAGGGGTGTTTGCTAAAAGCATCAAGCACCCATAGTATCATGTCGTTAAAGTCATACCGGTTGGCGCCTGCCATCATTGACTGGTAGGTATCGTACAGCAATGCCGCTGCGCGGGTATCTTCCATTTTCCTTATCTCGTCATCCAGTTGGTTTTGCTTCAGGTCGCCCTTTTTAAAACCCTTTCCATTCCTCTGATAGATGTATTCATTCCTTTCCGGCAGACTGCTGATATACTGGTCAATGGAGGCGGATACAGATCCTGGTGTAAGATGTTCGCGCTTCATCAGGTCGAAGAGGCGGGACAACTTGCCGGCATCGAAGTAGATGTTGCCGCTCAGCTTGCGGAGCAGGTGGCCCTGTGGCAGCTCTTCCAGCATTTTATACAACAGCTCCGTACGTTCCAGGTCACTTATGGGCTGCAGCGTCCAGTGGCCGAAGTAGCTGCTGAAATTCTGTATCACATTATTACAAAAGGCATGAAAGGTGAAGATATTCACTTTGTGTGCTGCCGGGCCTATTATCTGTACAAGGCGGCGCCGCATAGCATTGGTAGCTTCATCGGTATAGGTCAGACAAAGTATCTCCTGTGGCTGCACCTGGGCTTCGCTGCGTAGCAGGTGGGCAATGCGCATGGAAAGGACCTCAGTCTTACCGGTGCCTGGTCCTGCTATCACCATTACCGGGCCATATATTGTATCTACAGCTTCCTGTTGCCGCTCATTCAGCTTGTCATACCGTTCCTGGAAAAGGTCTTCTTTATTGGTCATGCGCAATTGATAATTTAATAAATGAAGGTAGGCAGTAGCAGGGAAACAGTGAAATACCGGGAAGAATGCCTGCAGATATTGCGCTTGGACACAAAAACATCACACAAAAGCAACCATTTCATAACACACGGAATGACCAATGGCTTTGAAATCAATTGAATGCAATAATAAATAATACGACTTAACATTAAGTTAATATGGGCGTAACATGGGCGTAATGTTGGCGTATTTTCTTTGCACATAAATTAAACACACACGAAATGAGAAAAACATTTACCAAAATCAGCCTCGCCTGCTCGCTATTGATATTTGCGGGAGCTGCACACGCACAATCCGACACTACAGCGGAATTTAAGCCAAGCGGCAAATTATGGGGATATGCTTTCGGAGATTATGCCTGGAAAGGCGCTACTGACGAATTAAACCGCGGTGGTTCAAATCAATACACGAATGTGCCTTTGAATGCCAACCTGTTCCAATGGCGTCGTATATATTTAGGTTATGACTATAACATCAGTGCAAAATTCTCTGCAGAATTTTTGATGGCAGCAGAAGATGACTGGGCGGGTGGTGTATTGGGTCAGCCAGCAGCAGCAGTTACCGTAAGCACAGTTACCGGTGCAAGTTCTTCGGTGAACCTGGGTAACAATGGTGATGTACTGATGAATACAAAATTCTCTCCTTACATAAAGCTGGCAAACGTTCGCTGGAAAAACATCTTCGGTAATACGGACCTGGTTTTCGGACAGCAGAACACACCGGCATTCGCCAAGAACGGAAGGAACAACCAGACATCGGAGGAATTGTGGGGCTACCGTTCAATAGAAAGGACCATCACGGATATACGTCGTACCAGCTCTTATGATTTCGGTGCTTCTCTCCAGGGTTGGTTTGATAAGAAAGGTAACTTCGGTTATGTAGCTATGGTAGCCAACGGTACCGGCGCTAAGCCAGAAAGCGATCCTTACAAATGGTTCTATGGTGACGTATATGCAAAGTTCATGAACAAGAAACTTATCGTAGACGTGTACCAGGATTATACAAAGATAGCATGGGGCACTTTTGTAAAAGGACCTAATGGCCCACGTTATTCAGACCGTAATATGACCAAGTTGTTTGTTGCTTACACAGTTCCAAAGTTCACAGTAGGTGTAGAAGCATTTATGAATACTATCACCGGCGACGTTGCAGTAACAGGTGTTGACAAGAATACTTACTACCGCACCAGCAAGTCTATGGGTGAAGAAGTGTTTGTGAAAGGACGTATCACCAAGTCTGAACTGGGCTTCTTTGCAATGTTCGACAACTTTGACCCAAGCGGTAACCTCAGCAATATAGTAGGCGAAAAGAATACAGCTTCTTATGCAGCAGGAGTATCACAGTACGACCCTACTACCAAAGAAATGTTTGTAACATTCGGTCTGGACTACACACCGATCAAGAATGTACACATCATGCCGAACGTATGGATGAATACTTATACATCTGATCTTAACTCAAGCGATGCAAATAGCCTGAACAACATCAAGTACGGTGCCATGAACAAGAATATCAGGCCTAACCTGGGTACTGATGCAGTATACCGCATTACCCTTTACTGGATCTACGGTAAATAATTGTCGTTGCCTGGTAATAAATGTTGTAAACAAACAAATAAATAATTTTCAAAAGGTATAAATAT
>Ga0206955_1187_pt1 | contig 16126 bp, 18 predicted proteins | sample Alteio_BWOrgHeat_34_FD_153247 | JGI IMG/M metagenome (GOLD analysis project Ga0206955, IMG submission 153247) | Enriched cells from forest soil in Barre Woods Harvard Forest LTER site, Petersham, Massachusetts, United States -... | ecosystem: Environmental > Terrestrial > Soil > Temperate forest >...
GATTTTTTACTTCTCCCCCAATATATCCGACAACGGCCCACCCCTGGTAGGCCCAGAATGCTGAGAGCATTGCCGTAAAGAGGGAACTGAAGCCGACAGATGAGTGATCAGTGGTTTTGAAATCAAATGCGCGGCTGGCGTCTGCGTGACTGCTCCCGAGACCGAAAGCAATAATGCAGATTATTCCTGCAAATACCAATAACAATATCCCAGTGCTCAGCCCGGCACCCGTTTTGATTCCGCGACTATTCACCCAGGTTAGGAAAAGGATCAGCGCGATGGCTGTCAGTTTGATATTGAGGTTCGCGAAAGGCGTAAATATTCCTGCGATGCTAAAAGTCTTCCAATTGTCGAGAACGGGAGGAAGATGGATGAGGTGATTCAGCGACTGGGCGAAAATATAAGCAAGTGATGAAATGGCTGCAGTTTGTATCACGGCAAACAACGACCAGCCGAAAATGAAAGAAAAAAACCTGTTGTAGATTTTTTTATAATACACATATTCCCCGCCTGTATCCGCGAGCAATCCTGCTACTTCTGCATTGCAAAGCGCGCCAAACAAACTGACGGTTCCGGCAAGTATCCAGCATACCAGAACCCAGCCCGATGAATGCAGCACGCCGGCCATGGGTGCTATCTTCTTATAAATTCCTGAACCGATAATATTAGAAATGGCAACAACGATAACCATGCCCAGCCCGAGCGACCTGTTCAATTCCCTGGTATTGGCCATGTATTTTTTGGAATGATGATGATTGAAAGTACAGAATCATCCACATCCGCACAACTTATACCTGCATTGCTGCAAGTTTCCTGGAATGCATTTTATCTTCCCTGAACATTCGCACTCCTTCGCCGACGGTCAAATAACGGAATCCCCTCTTGTGATTTTTTCTGCTGATGCGCCAAAGGATCAACCAGTGGCGGATGATTTCTTTCCATGCAAAAAATATACTGTGGCGCGGATCGTAGATATGCGTTGGTTCGGATCCTGCGCCATTGACTTCGATTACGGTGAAATTACTGCCAGATTTCAAAGATTCCCAGTCTGCGTAGCGGATATCAAGGCGGCCAAAATAGAATTCCGGAATGGTCCTGCATATACCGTCAATGGCTTTAGTCAGCGCCTCATCGATCGTTGCGGAATCGTCCACAAACATTGCGCCCCTCGCGTGATTCCCATAAGGAACGACCACGCGGCGCTCGTTGTTCGCGGGAATTTCGTCCAGCATATTTTTATCTGTTGCCTCCAGTTTCTTCAGTTGCAGAATTCCGCGCTGTTTTTTTTTCAGCAAATCCCGGATGCTCGCGTTTCCATCACCTGTGACAGATAAAAATTCCTTTCTGACTATGCCCGATATTTTTCCCTGCTGTTCTTCGGGATCGCGGTAGTAAAAGATCCCTACTTCATTTGCAAAAGATATAAATTCCTGTACATGAAAATCGACAGTGTTAACCGAAAGGTAGCCGGCGACATCATCGTCCGACAATAATTTTTTCACTCCCCTTCCTCTTGCGCCGATGTCTGGTTTGGCGATCAGCGGATAATTCATGCCATTTTTTTTCAATGCAGCAAGCACCTTGTCAGTATCTGCCGGAAAAGAAAAAAAAACCGTCCTGGGTTGGTATGCTGCCGGTACCAAAGCATATATATCCTTTTTGGATTCATTCAGGAAGCCGCCGTTTTTTATGCGTGGATTGGAAGCAGCAAAAAAGAAAAATGACCTGGCCCGGATACATAGCATTATCCAGACGATGTATATGGGAATATAAATGGTATTAAAGCTCCAGTATTCCCAATTGAATAACCTGATGAAAAAAGGACGATTGGTAAAGAATCTGGCAGGATTCATCGCAGCGAAGGAATTGCCGTTTCCAATTTCAGTCGCTCTTCATGACGCGCATTATCGTTGAGATCGAGATAGCACATGCTGATGAATTCCCTTGTAATGGTTGCTGCAGTAATGCTGACGGTGTGCACGAGCCCCTCCCTGTTCATCCGAAGGTCGTTATGCGAATCACCGTCACCGGTATGCTGATGAAAATACAGGAGCTGTTCAAGGTCGGGACAGACAGTTTCTGCAAGCCAGTCATCAAACCATTTTTTACGATTTGCCGTTGAAACATCGTCGTAAAGGGTAACAGAAGACCAGATATGAGCCACAGAGGCGTCAATTTTTTCGTGAGATTTATTAGTGCCATCCCATCGGCAAACGAACAGCAATTGCTGTTGCCAGATGATGGCTGTAAAAGGTTCTATTCCGTCCAGCGTAATCAATTGAAAATGGCTTGTAGGGCATTCACTGTTGATCAGATCGAGCAATATCAAACCACGGCTCCTGCGATATGGGGGCCGGGATTCATGGCGGACACGGCATCCATTCAGCAATACAACCGCGTTTCCATTTTCATGGACGGCGAACCAGGTCCCGCCGGCCTTGGCGTCTTTAGGGAATAAAATTTTCCCTCGTCCAAAATCCTGAATTTCCGGTGCAGTTGCCTGAGCACGCCAATATTTTTCGTCGCGGTTCGACGTTATGAAGATCTTTTCTCCCGCAGGAACAAAAGTTACTGTACACATTGCCTGCGATGTTTGATGGTAGATGGCGCAACGCCAAAGTCGTCAGACAAAATTACATCACTCACCTCGGTGATGCCTACGCGAATAAGAGCCATGTGGTGGATGGTATGTTCGAGGTTGTATGCAATCTCCCGGAAATAATTCGTAGTGATTATTTCAGGTTCATTGGAGCTATCGTCGTAGGATGCGGAAAGCAACAGGGTTTTATTAGGTTTGTCGAGCGATTGATAGATGTCCTGCAGCAGGCGGCAGGCAAGTTCCCGGTCTGTTTCAATTTGCAGGTCACGTTTTCTTTTTTCATAATCAATAATTCCTTCTGCATAACCTTTATCCAGGCATTGAAACAATTCGATGATATGACGGAGATGTTGTCCAATGGAATTACTGAACAGCGTTGTGCAGGGCTGCACATATTGGCTTGCCGACAAACGGTTGATGGAGTCAGCAAGTTGAACAAAAACGTTGCGAACAGCTTGTTTTAACTGCATGAATCTCTGGCGTTTTTTAAATGTAAGCTTTATTTTTAAATCTTCCTGCTTAAAATATCCAGTATCACTTCCAGGCTGTCTGAGATGGTACTGGAACCTCCCACGTCGAAGTCGCGGCGGTTTATTTTGAATGAGCCTTTGAATTGATATCCGTTTTCAACCTGAACAGCCGTAAACGGGAATGAGATATCCTGGGTCACTTTTTTGATTGTCAGTTTTCCGGATATGATGTAGGTCCCCTGCTTATTGGAAGCGGTAACTTTTGTAGATACGAATTTGATACGCGGATAGTCTTTTATATCGAAATAAGTGTCTTCCCTCAGATGATTGTCCCTTGTTTCGTTGTCGGTATTGATGGTGTTCGCATCGATACTGACATCAAATGAACCTGATCCGGGATTGGCGGGATCGAATTTGATAACACCGTCCAGCCCCGAAAAACTTCCACTCACATTGAAACCAAAATTCTTGATCTTGAACTGAACTGCAGAACCCTTGTCTACCGGCTTATATTGGGCGGTACTGCATATTGAGACGGTCAACAGGAAAAGGGTTAAAATCTGTCTGTGTATGGATCCTATGTTACGCATAATTGAAAGATTGTTTTAATAAGGACGAAAATGCGGGCCTGAACGTTGCTACCAGCCCGCAACGGCCCACGGTTCAATCCTCTCTCTTTATCAGACTTTGATTCCCACGCGATTTAAAAGCTCCTTCCTGTAAAAGAAGGTTAAAATTGCGCAACACACAAAAACTGTCACGGCATATGTAAAGAGCAATGCATCTCCATTAAAAACGATGCCAAGTTTAGTAAGGTGAAAAAATATAGCACCTGCCATCAGTCCCAGGCCGAGCAAAGCTCCATAGCCGGTAGTGCGGGGATATAAAATTAAAATAGATGCGATCAGTTCAAGTACTCCGGTTCCGATCCTTCCCCAGGGCTCCATATGGAGCTCCGAAAACAATTTGACGGATTCAGGATGCGCGGAAAATTTGAAATACAGTGTCTGGAGCATAATAACGGCTGCCACCAGCCGAAGCAGCCAAATGAAAAGGAATCTGATTGACATGGTGTTTGGGTTAATTAGTAAATTTTCTCCAATGCTGATCAGCCTGCTGATGCAAATTCGATTCGTCTTTGTTCCAGCTGTTCAGGGTGTTGTTGAAAAACCGGTTGTAAAAGAGAAATAATTTTCCGTCGATGATCTTGAAAGTTTCGGGATCCACTTCAACTTTTGTTCCATTCTTGCCCATGGCATACGCGCACCATTCGCCATATTGTGGTTCGTATTTCGAAGGGTTCTTTTTGAACTCATCACGATTCGCCGCTGTGGAAAAATAATAGCTCGCACCCTTGTCGGTTGCGCTTAGGTCCTTACTTCCTTTGACTGCTTTGTTCTGATTGAGATAAGTCACGGGGTCGTATCCGCTCAGCGCCACGCCCTGGTTGAGGTTAAGATTATTTTGGGAAGCATGCTGATCCTGCGAAAAAACAGACAGGCCGGCAAAAAGCAAGATGACACAGAAAATTTGTTTCATAGATAATTGTTTAGGGCCAAAACTATGCTGCACGCATGAGGCCATATGTCATTCAGTTGACAGAAACCAGCTTTTGTAATTTTTTAACGTTTAAAAAGCAGATCTGTTGACGGTTGTAAGAGAGTATGCCCTCTCCTTCCAATTCATTGATCATTGTGGTAACCGTTTGCCTGCTTGAGCCGATGAGATTTGCGATGTCTTCGTGCGTGAGATAATTCGGTATGCAGAATCCTTCAGCAGTATTCTCTCCGAGTTTTTGTTCTACCAACTGCCAGAGAAAATGGATCAGGCGTGTCTTAACGTCTTTGTTGAGGAGATTGAGCAGCCTGTTTTCGATATTGCGAAGTTTGGCGCCGACCTGCTTGCTGTATTTCAAGGCGAGATCGGGCCTTTTCCTGAGTAGTTTTTCAAAATCGTCAATATTGAAAGCGCAGATACTTACATTTTGTTTGTAGGCTTGCGCAAATTCGCCGTGCATATTATTCTTTTCCAGGGTAAACTGTCCGAAGAGTTCACCTTTCTGAATTATTTCCTTCACCCTCTCCTGCCCCTCGTTATCGATATAACCGATCTTAATATAGCCATCTTTTACAAAATAGATCTTGTTATGATTGTATGCTTCAAAGTAGATGTATTTTCCCTTGGGCACTTCCATATAATGATGTTCGATGTTGAGTTCTTCATACTCTTCATCGGTGAGATGGCACCACAGGTCGTAATTCCGGATCAGAAGAAAACTGTTATCACCAGACATATTATTATTCGATTAAAGATCTCAGGAAATCAGGCAAAATTCGTGAGATTTGTTGTAATTCCTGTAATTTGGTGAATTCCTCCGGTATTAATGTCAGATAGATTACACACGGAAACAAACACTGCATGGAAATACCCCGCATGGCTGAGCTGGCCGCTAAAGGTGAAAACCCCGAAATCCTCTTTTGGGTGGGATGTGCAGGAAGCTTTGATCAGCGTGCACAAAAAATTACCAGAGCTTTCGCACTTATATTAAACAAAATCAGCATCAAATGGGCCATTTTAGGAAAAGAGGAAATGTGCAGTGGTGACCCCGCCCGGAGAGCCGGCAATGAATTTCTTTTTCAGATGATGGCTTACCAGAATATTCAGACCCTTAACAATTACGGCATTAAAAAAATTGTCACCGCATGTCCGCATTGTTTCAACACGCTCTTAAATGAATATCCGGTTCTGGGAGGACATTACGAAGTGATCCATCATACTGTCTTCCTGCAGCAGTTGCTCGACAGCGGGAAGATCAGGATGAAAAAAGGCGAAAGCTTTAAAGGCAAAAAGATTGTGTATCATGACAGCTGCTATCTCGGGCGAGCCAATAATATTTATGAGGCTCCCCGGAAAGTGCTGGAACAACTGGATGCGGAACTGGTTGAAATGAAGCGGTGCAGAAGCAGGGGAATGTGTTGTGGCGCCGGAGGGGCCCAGATGTTCAAGGAAGAAGAGAAAGGAAATATGCGGGTGAATTTTGAAAGAACCGCGGAAGCCATCGATAGCGGGGCCAGCATTATAGCTTCGGCCTGTCCCTATTGCAATACAATGCTTACCGATGGCGTTAAACATGCAGAAAAAGAAGAATCCGTGCGGGTTTTGGACATTGCAGAGATCATTGCTGCAGATCTTGATAACTCTTAATATCAATCGTATGAAATCAATGATTACCTGGCACACACTCCGTCAATTTGCTGTCATTTGTTGCTGCGTTTTGTTGATCATCACGTTGCTCAATATGCTCGACGCCGATTTTGATATCACGGCGCTTATCTCTCCAAAAACCATTCTCTTTTGCTTCATTTCTTCGGTTTTGATCACCCTGATGATGGTCACCCGCAGGAAGAAAGTGGGCACGAATGCTTAACTTTACAGCATGAATTTTCAGTACAAAGAATTATTGCCCGCAGATTTTTCTGCGGGATCGAGGGCATGGATTTACCAGAGCAATCGCCTGTTCACCATGGCTGAGGCCCTGGAGATAGAAGACATGCTTCTTTCATTTGCTTCGGAATGGCAATCGCATGGCACGCCGGTGAAAGGTTATGGGAATTTGTTTTTCGGCCAGTTCGTTATTTTGATGGCCGACGAATCTGCCACCGGAGTCAGTGGATGCAGTACCGACAGCTCTGTGCGGCTTATCAAAGAAATTGAAAAGAAGTTCGGTGTGAATATGTTCGACAGGCAGCTGCTCGCATTTGTCGTCAAAGAAAAAGTGCAGCTGATCCCGCTTTCACAATTGAATTATGCATTGCAGAATGCATTCATCACTCCGGAAAGCATTTATTTTAACAATACCGTACAAACGAAAACAGAATTGGAAAATCGCTGGTTGATTCCCGTTAGGGAAAGCTGGCTGGCTTCCAGAGTTCTGCCGGCAAAGACGATTTCCTGAAAAGCGGAAGTAGCTCATCAGGTAGTCCGCCGGTTGGCGGATCCCAAGCTACAGGTGGCGTTTCGAATATCTTTACCCTAAAGATCCTTTTAAAATAAGCGGAAGTAGCTCATCAGGTAGAGTGGTAGCTTCCCAAGCTACAGGTGGCGGGTTCGAGTCCCGTCTTCCGCTCTCTTTTTAAATTCGCGCCCCCCTTCTACTTCCCCTTTAACAAAGCTTTCCCAGCAGCTCCTGCCATACTGTCATTTATATCAGGGGTTTTAGCTAATTTTGCCCACTTAACCATTTATGAAGACGCTCGAACTCACCAGTACAAAGTTGCACGACGAAAGCAGGCAGGGAGAAGTGTTCGCCTCCCCGCAGGGAGACTCATCCGGCAGGATGAGGAAATTCTACATTGAAAGCTATGGCTGCCAGATGAATTTCGCAGACAGTGAAATCATTGCGTCCATCCTCCACGAAAGCGGATTCTCGGCCACTGTCAATTATAACGAAGCCGACCTCGTTCTTCTCAACACCTGCTCTATCCGCGAAAAAGCGGAACAGACTATCCGGAACAGGCTTCATATTTTCCGGCAGGCCAAACAGGGAAAGCCGGGCCTGCTGATCGGTGTTCTGGGTTGCATGGCTGAGCGCCTCAAGTCAAAACTTTTAGAAGAAGAAAAACTGGTTGACCTCGTCGTGGGACCAGATGCCTACAGAGCGTTACCCGGACTTATCGATGAAGCGGAAGACGGACAAAAAGCCGTCAACGTTTTGCTGAGCCGTGATGAAACCTATGCAGATATTTCCCCGCTCCGGCTGAACAGCAACGGCATCACAGGATTCGTCAGCATCATGCGCGGCTGCAACAACATGTGCTCTTTTTGTGTAGTTCCTTTTACCAGGGGACGCGAAAGAAGCCGCGACGCGGAATCTATTGAAAAAGAATGCCGCGATCTCTATAACCAGGGATACAGGGAAGTTACCTTGCTTGGGCAAAATGTGGACAGTTATTACTGGTATCCCAACCAGGAGAATGTCAAAGATCAGCCTGCGGAAGCAGTAACTTTTGCTATGCTGCTCGAAAAAATTGCGAGGATTTCTCCCATGCTCAGGGTCAGATTCTCCACTTCGCATCCGAAAGATATCACTGATGAAGTATTGACAGTGATGAGCAACTATGAAAATATTTGCAAGTATGTCCACCTGCCAGTACAGAGCGGCTCGACGCGGATCCTGCAATTGATGAACAGAACCTACACGCGGGAATGGTATATGGCGAAGATCAGACGTATCCGTGAAATCATGCCGGATTGCGGCATCAGCTCCGACATCATCACCGGATTTTGCACGGAAACCGAAGAAGATCATGCAGACACGATGAGCCTTATGGAATTTGCCGAATACGATATGAGCTATATGTTTTATTATAGTGAAAGGCCGGGAACACTGGCAGCAAGACGTTACAAGGATGATGTTCCGGAAGCAGTAAAGAAAAGTCGCCTCGATGAAATTGTAAAATTGCAAAACCGCATCTCGTTAAAGAGCAATCAGAAAGATATCGGAAAGAACTGTAAAGTACTGATCGAAGGAAATTCCAAGAGAAGCGATTTGGATTGGATGGGAAGGAACAGCCAGAACAAAGTTGTAGTCTTCCCCAAAAAAGATTTTCCATTTGTTCCCGGCGATCTTGTTCAGGTTAAAATAACGGGCTGCACCGGCGCCACTTTGATCGGTAATGCCATGCTGCCCGAGGGGGAATGAATTTTGTAGACTCTACCTTATTGAAAGCGCCGAAAATCATTATTTAATTATTTGAGGAAACTGATATGGAAATTCAATCAATAAAAAATCGATTTGGAATCATAGGGAATTCGCCGGGTTTGAATTTTGCGCTCCAGGTCGCGGCCCAGGTTGCCAACACGGACCTCAATGTGCTCATCTTCGGGGAGAGCGGGGTCGGAAAAGAAATTTTCTCTCATATCATTCATTCGCTTTCTGCGCGCAAGCATAATCCATTCATTGCAGTCAACTGCGGAGCGATACCCGAAGGGACCATCGACTCGGAATTATTTGGTCATGAAAAGGGGTCCTTTACCGGAGCAGTAGATTCGCGAAAAGGTTATTTTGAAACCGTTAACGGAGGAACAATTTTTCTTGACGAGATTGGCGAATTGCCGCTTGGCACGCAGGCGAGATTACTCCGTGTACTCGAAGCCGGCGAATTCATCCGGGTAGGATCTTCGAAAGTGCAGAAGACAGATGTGCGCGTCATTGCCGCTTCGAATAAGGATCTGCTTTCGCTAACAGAAAAAGGAAGATTCAGGGAAGACCTCTACTACCGTCTTAGCACGGTTCCGATCCGCGTTCCCGCATTGCGCGACCGCAAGGAAGATATTCCGCTTCTCTTCAGGAAATTCGCCGTTGATTTTGCAGAACGGTACAAGACCGCTCCCGTGCAGCTTGACGAAGAGGCGAAAAATCTGTTAATAAATTATCCGTGGCCGGGCAATGTGCGTGAATTGAAGAATATTGCAGAACAGATCTCCGTATTGTCGCAGGATAAAATGATCAGCGCTGAACAGCTGAAGAGATTTATTCCCGACACAAGTGCAAATCGGTTACCCATGGTCGTTCAGAATAACGGAAGTTTGTCCAATGGCAGCCATGATTTTTCGAACGAAAGGGAGATCCTTTACAAATTGTTCTTCGACATGAAGAAAGATGTGACCGAATTGAAAAAGATGTTCGTGGACATTCTTCAGAATCCGTCGCTGGCGGCAGTTCACCAGGACTCCTACATGAACAACCTCAAAGAACTGAAGCAGCAGGAGCCCTACCAGTCCAACATGGTGCCGCAGAATTATAACACAACACCGCAGCCCGTTGTCATTCATAATAACAATAATTCAGATGACAGCATTCATCAACATGAGGAGGTCGAGGAATCATTGAGCATTATGGACAAAGAAAAAGAGCTTATCATCAAGGCCCTGAAAAAACACAAAGGCAAAAGAAAAGACGCTTCTTCGGACCTGGGCATCAGTGAAAGGACCCTCTACAGAAAGCTAAAAGAATATGATATCAATGAATAACAAAACATATTTCAGATATTCCTCTCCGATGAGGAAATGGCCAGGCCTTTTCCTTATCGCACTGGGCCTCCCCTTTTTCATATCCTCCTGTAAAGTGTATTCTTTTAAAGATGTGTCAATCCCCAAGGAGGTAAAAACTATCAGGGTAAGTTATATTGAAAATAAGGCGAGGTTTGTGGATCCTCAGCTGAGTCCGCAGCTTACAGATAAACTGAAACAAAAGATCAATAACCAGACGAGTTTAACCCAGGTTCAATCTGACGACGCGGACTATGATGTAACGGGTTATATCAGTGATTACAGTGTAACCACATCGGGAGTTTCCAATCAGCAGGCCGCAACAAACCGGCTGACGGTGAGTGTTCATATCATTTTTAAGAATAAATTGAACGATCAAAAAATTGGTACGCCGGATTTTGAAGACGATGTGAGCCGTAATTTTGAATTTTCGGCTACCCTGAGCCTGCCCGATGCCGAGGCGCAGCTCACGGGTACGATTGTCACCAATATGACCGACGAAATATTTAACAGGTTATTTTCTAACTGGTAATTGCCTGCCCATGATCGAAAATACTGCATACCTTCTCGAAAACCTGTTCGGGACCGACCGGATAGAAGATGTTTCTATCGATCAGTTAAAAGAACTGGTGGACGAATATCCGGCCTTCAATGCGGGGCATTATTTTCTATCCCGTAAACTTCAATTGGAAGACACTGAAAAATTTCAGGAGGAAACCCAACTCACCGCACTTTATTTTAATAATCCTTTCTGGCTCCAGTGGCTCCTGCTGCATGGAGATGGCGACACCGATTCCGGGGTGCAGGATTATTCTTCAGCGCAGAGCCCGGAAATCGTAAATCGTTTCCACGACGAAGATTTTCCCACGAGTATTCCCGAACCGGTTGAATCGCCGGCAGAAATTCATGAAGAGAAAGAAGAAATTCCTGTTGTAGAAGAAATGCAGGAACTGGTTGCAGAACCCGAAGCCGCTGAAATGCCACAGGCGACGATTGCAACTTTCCAGGAGAACAGGGAATTCGAAGCAGCGCGGATTGAAGAAAAACCTTTGCAGGAAGATCAGACAACGCAGGAGACTGTCGCAGAAGAACCCAAGAAGTCAGTGATCGAATTCTGGCATGATGAAGCGCCTGAAGAGACCGTGGTTGAACAATCAATCTCCGATCAGCCAACAGCAAACGAATCATTTCATCAAACTGTTGGTGTTGAATATGAAAACCCCGTACAGGAAGAATATCGGGTGGAAGAAACGACGGTCGATGCATATCATGATGCAGCGCTAATTGAAAATACGGTGAACTCCGAAATAATCTCCGAGACTCCGGTCCTGGTTAATGACAAGGTCATGCCGCAACCTGAGGAGGACACTGCCGCAGTACATGAGGATTATGATTCGACGACATACGATGCGGTGAACCAGGAATCCATTTCTACCGATCAGGAAATACGCGTTGACAATACTGATCAGCCGAAGGAAGAGATTGCAGATTTTGCATCGGATTATACCGTGGACGAAGAGCAGCAGGTACAACTCACTTTCATTCCTCCGGCCGAAAATCGGAAACAGGAAGAAAGCGTAGACACGGAGGAATCGCCACCTGGTGAGGATAATCTAATCGAAGTCAGCACGCCGCAGGAAGTCACCGCTGAAAAAGAAGAAGAGTTCGCAGCCCCGCAAATACTTGAAGTCAGTGCCGCACCGGCGATCAACCCAACCGAAGAAATCAGTGGTATTCCGGAAAATTATTCTTCACCCAACACAGAAGAAAAAATGCAGGAAGATACTGAACTCAATGAACTGGCCTTCGAACCTTATCACACGATCGATTATTTTGCTTCGCAGGGCATCAGGTTCTTGCAGGAAGAAAATCCGACTGACAGATTCGGCAAACAACTCAAGAGTTTTACGGACTGGCTGAAGGCCATGAAAAAGCTTCCGCAGCTGCCTTTGCCGGTGGAAAGAAATGAGGTGGAAGAAGCTAAAATAGAAAAGATCGCTGCCTCATCGATCGAGGAAAAGGATGTGGTCACCGAAGCCATGGCGGAAGTGCTCGCCAAACAGGGATTGATCCAAAATGCGATAGAAACCTACCTCAAATTAAGTTTGCTCAATCCCTTTAAAATCGCTTACTTTGCCGCGAAAATTGAAGAACTAAAAAAGAACAATTCGTTATGATATTTTTTGTGATCCTGATAGTAATAGCATGTGTGTTTCTCGGACTGATCATCCTGGTTCAGAACCCTAAAGGTGGCGGACTGGCAGGCAATGTAGCTGGTTTCAGCAATCAATTCATGGGCGTAAAGCAAACCACGGACGTACTCGAAAAAGGGACCTGGGTACTTGCGGTGGTCGTATTGTTACTTTGTCTTTTTTCAACTGTATTCATTCCAAAAACGACCAATACGCAGTTCAGGGATGTAAGGCCGGCGGCCAACTCGGTTCCCATCAACCAGGCTCAGCCCGGCAATAGTACTCCTCCTGCATCTTCCCAGCCGGTTACAAAATAGAACCGACAAAAATATTTTCCAGCCCTGCCACAAAAAAATGGCGGGGTTTTTCGTTTAAATTGAGCAAGAATAGAATATCCATGAAAAGATTCCTTTTTGTATTGGTCGTCCTCATCCTCACCGCCGCGGCTTTTTTTGCCTGGGAATTTTTTGGTCCGGGCACTTCGTTCACGGGTCAGCGGTATTTTCTCTACATCAAAACAGGAATGACCTACGATGAACTGAATGGTCTGTTGCAGAAAGACACGGTCATAAATTCTCCAACCCTCTTCAAATGGCTGGCCTCGAGGATGGATTATTCTCAAAATGTAAAGGCAGGAAAATATGAGATCAAAAAGGATATGAACCTGGTATCCATTCTCCGGATGCTGCGGAATGGTCACCAGGTGCCGGTAAATCTTGTGATCACTAAGTTGCGTACCAAAGAAGACCTTGCTTCGCTGGTCGGAAAAAAGCTTGAATGCGATTCTTCGGCTTTCATTGCCTTTCTGCACAATAGCGACTCGCTGAAGGAATACGGCCTGGACTCCAACACCGCCATGACTGCCATTTTTCCAAATACCTACACTTATTTCTGGAATACGACGCCTTCCAGGGTATTCAGGAAATTATATACGGAAAAGAAAAATTTCTGGACTGAACCCAGGCTGCAGCAGGCGCATCAGCAGGGCCTCACTGCGACTTCAGCCTATATCGTAGCCTCAATCGTTGAAGAAGAAACTAACCAGAAAGAAGATAAGGGAAAAGTGGCAAGTGTTTATATGAACCGGCTCGCGACAGGAATGAAACTCGAGGCAGATCCGACAGTTAAATTCGCACTTAGGAATTTTGAGCTCAAGCGGATCTACGACAAATACTTGCAAACAGAATCACCTTACAATACCTATAAGTACAAGGGTCTTCCTCCCGGACCCATTTGTACCCCATCTATCGAAACCCTCGATGCAGTATTGCAGGCCCCGAAAACAAATTATCTCTATTTTGTGGCGAAACCGGATTTTTCGGGCTATTCAAATTTCTCGGAAAAATTTCCACAGCACCTTGAATATGCCCGCGCATTTCAAAAGGCGCTGGATGAGCAAATGAAAATTGCCAATAGTGCCAGAGATAAAAACCCAAACTAGGGAACCCTAATTCATGATCAACGTTCAGCATACCATAAAGAATACTGCAGTTTTCGGGTGGCTGTCGGCAAAAAGCAAAAAAATAAATCTTCCCGGATTCCAGGGCGTGCCGCTCTACGATGTGGCGAAGTTCTTTTTCGAACAGATGAGAAAGATTGGCCTAAATGACCGTGCACGATCGATCGCTTTTAGTTTTATTACGGCAGTTCCCGCAGCTACCATTTTCATTTGCACGCTGATCCCCTACCTGCCCGTTTCAAAAAAAATTACCAACCAGCTGCTGCAATTAACGCGCGACATCACGCCCAACCAAAATACTTATTTGCTGGTGCATAATTTCCTGAATGATTTCCTTGAGAAGCCACATACGGGCCTCTTGTCATTTGGTTTCCTATTGGCATTGTTCTACGCTTCCAATGCCATGATGGGACTGATGCGCTCATTCAACAAATCCCTGATCTATAATAGCAAAAGAAATTTGCTGCAAACACGCTGGATGGCCATCAAGCTGACACTACTGCTATTGTTGCTGGTTATGGGATCAGTAATCATTCTTGTTACACAGGACGCGCTCCTCCGCAACTGGCTAAAGTGGATGCACATACGAAGCCGGAATGCCAAATGGCTTTTTACCACGCTTCGCTGGGTAGTGATCATTCCTTTATTTTATTACTGTATAGCCTTCATTTACAAATATGCACCCGCCGTGAACAAACGATGGCGTCTCACCTCTCCCGGCACATTGCTGGCGACCTTTCTGTTCATTGTCACCACTTTTGTTTTTTCCTATTGGGTGAACAAATTCGGCACTTACAATAAAGTGTATGGTTCGATCGGAAGCATTCTCATCTTAATGCTCCTCGTTTATTTCGACTCGATGATCCTGCTGATCGGGTATGAGTTGAATGTAAGCATTCATCACCTGAAGGTCATGGCCGACGAAAGGCTCGAAAAAGAAAAGACGCTTACCCCTTCGTGATTTCGCTTATCCCTTACAAGTTCCGTTCTTCTCATTTTCACATTTTCTTTTCTTTATTTTATTTAAATTACCTGTGGCGTTTGACTCAAATTTCCTTTCCCTTCCGTTTTTTTCATCTTTAAAAATTCTTTTATGAAAAGAATATTCACGCTCTCGTTATTGGCCCTGGCCGGGACAATCCTGAGTTTTTGCACCGCAAATTCATCCGGGGTTTTGCCGATAGGAAGCGGACTCCCTAAACAGGATTTGAAAGTAAAAGACATTTCAGGAAGCGAGATCTCGATGAAAGAAATGAAAAAGACAAATGGCCTGCTGGTAATGTTCACCTGCAACACCTGCCCATATGTAATAAAGAATCAGGGCCGCACGAAAGCCATCAGCGATTATGCCGTGAAAAATAATATTGGCGTGATCCTTCTGAATGCCAACGAAGGTGATCGTGACAATGGGAATTCATTTTCCGACATGCAGCAATATGCAAAAGAACAAGGCTACACCATGCATTATGCGCTGGACAAAAACAGCGAGCTCGCCAATGCTTTTGGAGCAAACCGCACTCCCGAATGTTTTCTCTTTGACAAGAATGACAAATTGGTGTACCATGGCGCCATTGATGACAGCCCCGGCGATGCTTCCGGCGTCGGAAGAAAACATTTACAAATTGCCATTGATGAAACTGTCGCGGGAAAGGAAGTCGCGGTAAAAGAAACCCGTTCTGTAGGCTGTTCCATCAAAAGAATCTAAAACTTCTTAATGGCTGGAAGACCCGGCGAGCATGAGTTTAATATTGCCATCTACGTCGGTGGCAGAAAGCTCCGATTCAAAAAATTTGCGGTGACCTGTTTTAGGATTCACAAACAATGTGGAGGGAATTCCTCCTGACCATTTCCTGTCGATTTTGGGACAGAAATAATCCGCATTTCTTTCATTGAGCCAAATGATAGGAGAAGTTAAATTTTTGTCTTTGACAAAACTTTGAATTTTTGCCGGGTAATATTCGGGCACATCCAGGCTCACCAGCAATAATTCCACATTTTGAGTCTTGTATTGTGCCACCACCTTTTCAAAATATGGCATCTCTTTCACGCAGGGCACACAAAAAGTTGCCCAAAAATTGACCACCAACGGATGATCCGATTGCTGAATATAATTTGATAATTCAGTCACTTTCAGGCTCTTTATGTTTTGCGCCTGCATGGCGCCGACAGACGCAAAGAATATTACGAGTGCACCACAACTATTTTTAACAATGGTTAAGATTCTTTTCACATTAATTAATTTAACGGCTGTCTTATTCGTTCAATCCCCATGCCGATTTCAGCCTCGTGTATTCAATTTCGTCCAATTGTCGTTGGTCATAATGGCCTGCCGCTCTTTTTTGGCGGAATGCTTCGT
>Ga0206955_1174_pt1 | contig 16078 bp, 15 predicted proteins | sample Alteio_BWOrgHeat_34_FD_153247 | JGI IMG/M metagenome (GOLD analysis project Ga0206955, IMG submission 153247) | Enriched cells from forest soil in Barre Woods Harvard Forest LTER site, Petersham, Massachusetts, United States -... | ecosystem: Environmental > Terrestrial > Soil > Temperate forest >...
CGATATTCGTCCCATTGATCATGTCGAGCGGGGGCAACAGTGGATCCCAGGCCTCGACATTGATCATCCAGGCCATGGCCGTTGGCGAAGTGAAATTGCTGGACTGGTGGCGGGTGATCCGCAGGGAGGTTTTTTCAGGAATGGTGCTGGGAGGAATTCTTGGATCCATCGGATTTATAAGAATTTTTATCTGGCATGTTCTAATGGAGCATGGCCTGATTAAAAATCTGTACGGTGATCATTGGTTCTTAATTGCCGTAACGGTTGGCATTTCTCTGATGGGTGTCGTTTTGTGGGGTACGTTGTCGGGATCCATGCTGCCGATCATCCTGAAAAAAACTGGGCGCTGACCCTGCTGCTTCTTCCGCGCCCTTCGTTGCAACCCTTGTGGACGTTACAGGTCTTATCATATATTTCTCCGTCGCCGTGGTGGTTATGCGCGGAGTATTGTTATAATTTTTATCCAAAACTTCATGACAAGAATTCTGCTTTTGATGGTGCTCTTTTGCGCCGACGCCGCGTATGGCCAAAATCCGAAAGATTCGCTTACGATAGAAAAGATAATGCAGGATCCCAAATGGATCGGCACATCACCCAGCGATATTTATTGGAACTATAATGGCAAGTCAGTCTACTTTAAATGGAATCCCGAAAAATCGGTCAGCGATTCTGTGTATGAATATTTCCTTTCTACCAGGGAGATCCGCAAAACATCATATGCCGAAGGACAGCGATCCAGAGCAATTCACGACGGAGTATATGATCATGGTCGTAACAGGATCGCTTATGCGTATAATGATGACATCTTTCTGCTCAGCGTTGCCAATGGAAACACGCAAAGAATTACACATTCACCCGGCAAAAAATCGGTTGTTGGTTTCAGCAGCCACGACAATTGGGTTGTTTACTCCATTTCCGACAATCTCTACGCATGGAGCATTTCCGAAGGCACGAATATTCAGCTAACCAATTTCATCAGGGGAAATTCTCCCGAATCGCCGCAGCGCGACCGGCAGGATCAATGGCTTGCCGAAGAACAACTTCGCACTTCCGACATCATTAAAGAAAGAAAGAATAAAAAAAATCTCCATGACAATTATTTGAAAGCAATAAAAGAAAAGGACACGCTTCGAAATATATATACAGGAAACAGGCATCCTGATAATGTGCAAATCAGTCCCGATGGAAAATTTATAACCTATTCACTGGTTGTTTCGCCGGCGAATATCCGCCAAACGCATGTGACCAATTATATTACCGAATCGGGATATACGGGAGAATTGATTGATCGCCCTAAGGTGGGTAACCCCGAGGATAGTTCAACACTATATGTATTTGATCGCAGCAGGGATTCATTGATCAAAGTGAGCATGGATTCGCTTCCCGGAATTTTTGATCCACCTGCTTTTTTGAAAGAATATCCTGCACCTGGCAAACCCAATAAACCGTCGCCGAGAAATGCCAGCGTTGTTTTACTTAGCTGGAACGATGCGGGTTCTGTTGCAATTGCTGATATCCGCTCCACGGATAATAAGGACCGTTGGCTGGCAAAGCTAGATCCTTACAGTGGAAGACTGGCAGTGATTGATCACCAGCACGACGAAGCATGGATTGCAGGACCGGGTATCGGATGGTTAGGAAACCCAATCATGGGCTGGATTAATAACGCTGAATTTTATTTCCAAAGTGAGGCGACCGGCTTTTCGCACCCGTATATCTGCAATACTCAATCCGGCGAAAAAAAGGCAATCACCAAGGGACAATTTGAAGTGCAGGACCTGGTGTTGAGTCCCGACAAAAAATATTTTTATATGGTCGCGAACGAAGATCATCCTGGCAAGCAACAGGTGTACAGGATCGGCGTCAGCGGAGGAGTGAAAGAGAAGATAACGAGCATGGATGGTGGTTATGAATTCTTTTTGTCACCGGATGAAAAGCATTTGGCATTGAGGTATTCTTACCAAAATAAGCCCTGGGAATTATTCATAAAAGATGCGGGCAGTAATTCGAAGATGGAACAGGTCACCAATAAGGCAATGAGCAGCGAGTGGTCATCTTATCCCTGGCGTGATACAAAGATTTTCACTTTCACCGCCCGTGATGGCAAACCCGTTTATGCCAGGATCTATGAACCGGAAAAATCGAAGAAAAATAATGCAGCGGTCATCTTCGTGCATGGCGCCGGATATCTGCAAAATGTTGACTACCGCTGGAGCTACTATTTCCGGGAGTATATGTTCAACAATCTTTTGGCCGATAGGGGCTACACCGTTCTCGACATCGATTATAGGGCGAGTGCGGGATATGGTCGTGACTGGCGTACCGGCATCTACAGGCATATGGGCGGGAAAGATCTCGATGACGAAATAGATGCTGCAAAATATTTGGTGCGCGAATTGGGAATTGATCCGGCCAGGATCGGGATGTATGGAGGAAGTTATGGAGGATTTATGACGCTAATGGCGCTGTTTACCCAGCCCGATATATTTAAAGCCGGTGCAGCCCTGCGACCGGTTACAGATTGGGCACACTATAACGACGGTTATACTTCTGCCATTCTGAATTATCCATATAATGACAGTCTTGCTTACCAGCTTTCTTCCCCCATCAATTTTGCAGCCGGTCTGAAAAACAATCTATTAATCTGTCATGGGATGGTCGATGTCAATGTGCAGTTCCAGGATGCTGTCCGGCTGGCACAAAGGTTAATTGAACTGGGAAAGAACAATTGGGAACTCGCAGTGTATCCCGTAGAAGACCATGGATTTGTAGAACCTTCCAGTTGGACCGATGAATACAAGAGAATCTTCCGGCTTTTTGAAACGAATCTGAAATAAGATTAAACCCTGGATCGCTTTGTTAAGGCATTGCAATTTTGAGATTTCGAGGTCTTTTTTTTGTAAATTTAGATTGAACAGTATCGCGCATCGAATTCAATACGGTATCGTGATTCGACACATCTAAAAATACATTTATGAGAAAGTTACTGGTTGCTTTTTCGATTCTCTTGTGTCTTGCAGTCAATTCCAGCGCTCAGTATCATGTGCACGGAGGCGGAGCCTATTATCGAGGGGGCTACCATTACGGATATGGACCGGCTGTGAGCCTCAATTTCGGCCTGGGCTTCGGATATTATGGCGCTCCGGCTTACGGTTATGCGTATCCGGCGCCTCAACCTTATCCTGCACCACAAGTTTATCCTGCACCTCAATCATATCCGGCACCTCAACCTTATTATGTCTATCCTTACTTTCCTGATCCCAATTATTCCAATCCTTATCCCGATCCTAATTATTCTAATCCCTATCCTGATCCCAATTATTCCAATCCTTACCCCGATCCCAACTATTCTAATCCTAACCCTGATCCTAATTATCCTGATCCATATTATTCAGAACCATATTATCAGGATCCAAATTATTCCGACCCAAATTATTCCGACCCAAATTATTCTGATCCAAATAATTCTGCGCCTGATTATAGGTCCGATCCTTACTATGGCTACCCTTATTATCGTTATCCGCAACAGAGTCCTCCGCCTCCGCCTCCACCACCACCCGATTACCAGCCGCAGCAGCAACAAAGACCGCCCGAAAACTATGATCCGCGATATGAGCAGGAACCTTCTGCAAGACAGAATTACCAGAATTCGACTCCGCGCAAGATCTGGGTTACACCGCATTGGAAACATACAAATCAGGGATGGATGTGGATTGAAGGATATTGGAAAAGAACAAGCTGATTGCGAAAGATTTTTCGTTGAATTACTGTTGGCACGCATAACGGATTGCAGGAATAATTCGTTATCCGTGCCAATTTATTTATAAATTGTCCGCCGATCTAAATGATAATCATATATGTGTGGAATTGTCGCATACATTGGACCGAGAGAGGCATATCCTGTGATCTTGAAAGGATTGAAACGGCTGGAATACCGGGGCTATGACAGCGCCGGAGTTGCATTGCTGAATCACGATTTAAGGGTGTACAAGAAAAAAGGAAAGGTTGCAGAGCTCGAAGAGAGTCTGATCGGCAAAGATCTGGCTGCGCATGCCGGGATCGGACATACACGCTGGGCCACTCACGGAGAACCCAACGACCGCAATGCCCACCCTCACAGTTCAGCGAGCGGCAGACTGGCAATGATTCACAACGGCATCATTGAAAATTATGCGCAATTGAAGACGGAACTCCTGAAAAAAGGTTATCAGTTCAGGAGCGATACTGATACCGAAGTACTGTTGAATTTTATTGAAGACATACAAAAAAATAATCAATGCGAATTGGAAGAAGCATTGCGCATCGCATTGAAGAGAGTTGTTGGCGCCTACGTGATCGTCTTGCTTGACCAGGAACACCCGGATACGATCATCGCCGCCCGGAAAGGCAGTCCGCTTGTAATCGGAATTGGAAAGGGAGAGCATTTTCTCGCCTCCGATGCTTCGCCCATTATCGAATACACAAAGGAAGTGGTGTATGTCAATGACTATGAGCTGGCCATTATCAAAAAGGACGAGCTCGTTTTGAAAAATCTGGGCAACGAAAAAATTACGCCTTTTGTGCAGAAGCTGGATCTCGAGTTAACTGCTATCGAAAAAGGTGGATATGATTTTTTCATGTTGAAAGAAATATTTGAGCAACCTGACACGATCTTCGATTGTCTTCGTGGCAGATTGGACATCAATACTGGAACCATCACCATGGCCGGCGTGCAAAATAATATTGACAAGCTCATTCATGCCAGCCGGATCATCATTATAGCCTGCGGAACAAGCTGGCATGCCGGATTGATTGCAGAATATGTGTTTGAGGAATTGTGCCGGATCCCGGTTGAAGTGGAATATGCGTCGGAATTCAGGTACCGGAATCCTGTGATTCAAAGAGGTGATGTAATCATCGCCATATCTCAAAGTGGCGAAACGGCGGACACTATAGTCGCCATCGAGCGCGCGAAAGAGCAGGGCGCATTTATTTTTGGTGTTGTCAACGTGGTGGGTTCATCGATCGCAAGGATTTCTAATGCCGGCGCCTATACCCACGCGGGTCCTGAAATCGGTGTCGCGAGTACGAAGGCTTTTACCGCACAGCTGGCTGTTTTGACAATGATCGCGCTCAAGCTCGCCAAAGAGAAAAACAGCATCAGCCATGAACGTTATGTCCATTTGTTGAACGAACTCCACAGCATACCTGAAAAAGTCAGGGAAACTTTATTACTGCATGATCAGATCAAAACGATTGCTGAAAAATACCAGGATTCAAAAGATGCATTATACCTGGGAAGGGGATTTAACTTTCCCGTTGCTCTGGAAGGCGCGCTAAAGCTGAAAGAAATTTCTTATATCCACGCCGAGGGTTATCCTGCTGCCGAAATGAAGCATGGACCGATCGCGCTGGTGGATGAAACGCTTCCGGTGGTTTTCGTCGCGACTAAAGATTCCTATCATGAAAAAATAGTGAGCAATATCCAGGAAATAAAAGCGAGAAAGGGAAAAGTGATTGGAGTAATCAGCGAAGGCGACGATGTTATTCCCAAAATGGCCGATGACACTATCGTGGTTCCTGAAGCAGATGAATTGATGGCTCCGATGATAAGCACGATCCCGCTGCAATTGTTTGCCTGTTATATCGGCATCGCCAAAGGTTATGATGTAGATAAGCCACGTAACCTGGCCAAGAGTGTAACGGTCGAATAGACAGGTGTTGGCAGGTTATTTTTTCTTCACGACGGCAAGCGCCATCCCGTCCCATTCTTTTACGCCAACCGTTTGTATGATTGTAGCTGTAACGTCGGGATGTTCGGCCAGAATTCGGTTGAATCGCTGAACACCGGTTACCATTTCGTCTTTGCTGTTATTGTCCAGCACTTTCCCTTCGCGAATAACATTATCGGCCACGATCAGCGTGCCGGGCCTGGATAGCTTCAATGCCCATAGGAAATATTCAGTATATGGGGATTTGTCTGCGTCAATGAAGATCATATCAAATGGTCCGGCCTTTTCCTGTTCCAGTTGTGGCAGAAGTTCAATGGCCTTTCCGATCCTGATATCGACTTTGGAGTCCAAGCCTGCCTTTTTGATATTCTGTTGCGCGACCTCAGCATGTTTTGCATCGACTTCGAGTGTGATCAATCTGCCCGTCGGCGGAAGTGCCTTTGCCATCCAAATGGTGCTGTAACCTCCGAGCGTTCCCACTTCGAGGATTTTGGAGGCATTGCATAGCGTGGCCATCATCAGGAGAAATTTCCCCTGGTTGGGCGACACGCTGATCTGTGGCATCCCGGCTTCTTCGATCGAAAGGGCGCTGGCCTGAAGGGCTTCATCTTCCCCAACAAATAGCTTACTGATGTATTGATCAACAGCTTCAAATAATTCCTTTGTCATGACAATTAGAATTGTACTACAAATTTACGGCGATAAGATTAACGCATTGCGGGAAAGAGCACGAGAAATTCTTTTGCTAAAATAAACCAATTGGTCTATTTTTATTCCATAAATTCAGCGCATGCTTTCAAAAAGTGACCGGACAAGACTGATGATCATCGAAAAATCCGCTCCGATTTTCAACAAAAAAGGATTTGCGGGCACAAGTTTGAATGATATCATCGAAGCTACGGGGCTGGCCAAAGGTGGTATTTATGGCAATTTTGAGAATAAGGAAGAGATAGCCATTCAATCTTTTGAATTCGCCTTTAACCGGGTGGTTGAAGAGATCAGTATCAAGATCAGACCGAAAGAAAACACTGTCGACAAGCTGCTGGCTATTCTCGAATACTACCGCAACTATACGCTGAAACCCACGATTGACGGGGGCTGCCCAATGATCAATTTTGGGTCGGATGCCGACGATACGTTTCCACGGTTGCGGGAGATCGTTTGCGCCGCTATGGAAAAAATGCTGAATGATCTCGTCCATATCATTGAAGCCGGGAAAAAAAGGAAGGAGGTCAAACCTAACGTCGATTCCTCGACCGCTGCGGATCTCATCTACAGCGCGATCAATGGTTCGCTGGTCATGTCCAAAATCTTTAATAACTCCAGGAAGTTGAACAGGATGCTGGACTGGCTTGCGGATTGGATCGAAGCCGAAGTCAGGCTCCAACCCGGTAAAAGAATTTAAACCATTCGGTCTAAAATAATATCGTATGATTAATGAACATATCATCGAGCCGAGCTCAACCGATAAAATACGGTTTTCTGATTGTGACCCTTTCGGTCACTTGAATAACTCGAAGTATTTTGATTATATGATGAATGCCCGTGAAACGCAATTGCATGAGGTCTACGGATTCAGCCTGGAAGATTTTTATAAGCAGGGAACCGGCTGGGTAATCACCAGTCACCAGATCTTTTATCTTTCTCCGGCCAAATTCAATGAGCAGGTCAGCATCGGCACTACACTTCTTGCCTACACTGACAGTACTCTTAAGGTCGAATGCGTAATGAGCAGCCAGGCATCTTCGAAGATCAAGGCAGTGCTCTGGACTGAATTAGCCTGTGTAAATCTTGCCACAGGAAAAAAACAGGCTCATCCCAGGGAAGTATTTGCTTTCGCAGAAAAAGTATTGAATAAGCGTGTCGATCCCTCAGAGGGCATTGCCAAAAGGATCCAGTTTCTCACTCAAAAGCCCATAGAAAGCTGACAAAATACCCGGGAACAGTTTTTGCAACGGTCAATTTGGTCATTTCGCGCCCCTAATCAGAGCTCCAGGCACCAGGGAATACTTGTAATGAATCTGAGCCGGTGCTTCTTGCGTTGTTGCGGTTATCCACATAAAACTGAAAAAATACGTTAGGAAAAACACCTTGTAAATATTGAGGTGATAAGCTATTATTACAACAAATCTGGAAGCATGGAACCCATTTTCTTGTTTGCAGGATTTTTAATCTGTCAGGGTCTGATTTATCTTGCTTTGTTCATCGGCATCAGGATGGACAAAAAGAAAGAAAGAATGAAGAACAGTATCCTATAGATCACCCCAAAAATCCAATAACCCGGAACTCTCTTTGAGCGGTGAAGCATTCGCTTCCCGGGAAATCTTCTTTTCTCCCCCAATCATAGTTTTCTGTACATGATGTAAGCGCTGATAAGGCCGAGTTGCCGGTGTTGAAATGCTTCGGGTATTTCTCCAATGATCTCAAATCCCAATTTTTTCCAAAGCAAAATCGCGTGTTGATTTGTGCTTACAACAATATTGAATTGCATGGCGTGGTACCTGAGCCTCGCTGCTTCCGCAATAGAATACGCGCCCATCGCTTTGCCAATGCCTAATCCGCCAAACTTACGCGCAACCATATACGAAGCATTTGCAATATGCGATCCAAGTCCCGGCTGATTGTCCTTCATGATGAAGGTCCCGGCAACAGCATTGTTATATATCGCCACGTATGCATGTTTATCCGGACCAAGCCAGTAAGCCAGCATCATTTCTTTGGATGATTCCGGGGCAAATGTGTAGGTATCGCCGGTCGAAATGGTTTCCTGGATAATTTTCCAAATCTCCTCTTCGTCGCCGGCCTTTGCTTTTCGAATTTCAATCATTGCCTCATTTGTTATTTGAAAATCTACGGGTTTGCATCACGCGAGAATTGTAAATAATAACGCAATTGCCGCCGGCACCGTTTGCACAATGAAAATAGAGCGCTGTACAGAATATGCGCCGTAGATCCCGGCAACCGCTACGCAGGAAAGAAAAAATATTGCAATATTTCTCGACCAGGCAGCATCAGTAATGAGTAATGACCAAACCAGGCCCGCCGCAAGAAACCCGTTGTATAATCCCTGGTTTGCTGCCATGGATTTTGTTTTTTCAAATAATTCGGCGGGAAATTTTTTGAATGTCTTTCTTGCCCTGGTCGTCCAGGCAAACATCTCCAGCCAAAGGATATAGAAATGTCCCGCCGCAAGCAGAGCGATTAGAAAAAACGAAATTGATTTCAGCATCGTATTAAATGATTTGAAAGGATTGATTTCACCTTTTATTTTCTGCCTGGCTTCGAAATTGCAAGACACCTGATGCACCAGGAGCTTCTATTATTTTAATTATCTTTCCATTTACAATCAATCCCATGAATGAAATTAGGAAAAGCCCGGTTAATTCATTAGGATATCAATTCATTCCCAAAAATTATTTACCCCGGGGAAAGAATGAATACTGGCTCCGCGACCAACAGAACAAATCGGCAGCCAAACACCGTCAGCTGACTGCTGCTGAAATCGAGGCCCTGGTGAGAAACCGGAATACTTCTGACGACTGGAACCAGTTATTGGTTTCGGATGCTTTTACGCCCGAGTTGGTACAGGACTGTAAATTTTTTGGATTGATAAGAATTGGAAAACTCGAGCCTTACTATTTAGAATTTCATGACCTGCGCCGACCGGTCGGACTTTACAACAGCACCATTATCAGCAGTGATTTTGGTGATAATGTAGTCATCGATAACGTCAATTATCTTTCTCATTATATTGTTGGAAACGACGTCATGATCGTCAACACCAATGAGCTGACAACTTCGGAACACGCAAAATTTGGAAACGGAATATTGAAAGAAGGGGAACCCGAATCTGTTCGCATACGCCTCGAGGTTTGCAATGAGAATGGGGGCCGAAGCATCATTCCTTTTGACGGAATGCTTCCGGGTGATGCGTGGCTCTGGAGCCGGTTTCGCGACAATTCTGCGTTGCAGAAGAAACTGGAGGAATTCACGGAGAAGAAATTTGACAAGTTCAGAGGATATTACGGCAAGATTGGCGACAGAACCGTAATAAAAAATTGCAAGATCATTAAGGATGTACTGATCGGCAGTGATGCTTATTTGAAAGGCGCAAATAAATTAAAAAACCTTACCATTAATTCTTCGGCTGCAGAGAAAACTCAAATAGGTGAAGGTTGTGAATTGGTCAATGGAATTATTGGAAACGGGTGTCGCATCTTTTATGGGGTGAAGGCAGTCCGCTTCATCCTGGCTTCGCAATCGCAACTCAAATATGGTGCGAGGCTTATTAATTCTTATCTCGGAAATAATTCCACGATTTCCTGCTGCGAAGTATTGAATTCGCTCATCTTTCCGGCGCATGAGCAACATCATAACAATTCTTTTCTTTGTGCCGCGCTGGTGATGGGGCAGAGCAATATGGCCGCCGGTGCAACGATTGGTTCTAACCACAATTCAAGAAGCCCCGACGGCGAATTGATCGCGGGGCGGGGATTCTGGCCCGGCCTCTGCGTAAGTTTAAAGCACAATTCGAAGTTTGCCAGCTTTAATATATTGGCAAAAGGTGATTACCCGTCGGAACTCAACATTCCGTTTCCATTTTCGCTGGTCAGTAATGATACTGCAAAAGATGAGTTAGTGATCATGCCTGCCTACTGGTTTCTTCATAACATGTATGCGCTCGCGAGAAATTCATGGAAATACATGGATCGTGACAAGAGAAGCGACCGCACTCAACTTTTGGAATGTGATTTTCTCGCTCCGGACAGTATCAATGAAATGATCACATCGCTTGCAATTTTTGAAGAAGCCTGCGGACTTGCTTATTCACAACAATTGAAAGACGGGAAAAAATATTCGGCGAAAGATTTTGCGGTCATTGGGAAGAAATTGCTTGAAAGCCGCAATCCCGTTATTGAACAGCTGGATATTTATGTCAGTGGAATTGAAAATAGCGAAAGGAATGTCCGGTTGATAAAGGTTCAACAGGCTTACATGATTTTTAAGGAGCTGGTGAACTACTACGCAGTAAAGCAAATCATAAGGGATATTGCCGACTCGACGGCTAAGAATCTGGAGTCCTGGCTCGAAGGCCTGCCGGCGCGATTACCGTTCAACAACTGGGTGAATATGGGGGGACAAATTATGCAGGAATCGGCGCTTGAAGATTTGATCGGGAATATTACCAAGGGGAAGATCAAAGATTGGGAGGCAGTTCACAGTTTCTATCGCAAGCAGGGCGAGAATTATGCCGGGGATATTCTGGCGTTTTCCCTTGCCGCGCTGAAGCAGGTGTCAGGAATCTCTATTAAGAAAATCGACAAGACACAATTCAAAAATTTGCTGACACAAAGTGTTGTCACCCGGGAATGGATGACGAAGGGAATATATGAGTCCCGGGCAAAGGACTACTCCAATCCTTTCCGGAAGATGGTTTACCAAAATGGAAAGGAAATGGATATCGTGACCGGGTCACTCCAACAAAACAGTTTTATCAACCAGGAGATCAAGGCCCTCGAAAATTTCAAGCAGGAAACTTCAGCATTGATCACGAGATTCAAATTGTAAATGAGCAATTTTTATTTTGATGGCCATACCTGGGATGAGATGTGTCCTCATTCTCTCTATCAACCAAATATAGAACAGTCAATAAAAATGATCTCTATATGCGGAGCATCAGGTGCGTGCCTGCATCATTTCAGTATTGAAGTTGGGCTTCCTACTCTCCCATGCGGCTATAACTTAAGAAACCTTCTCACTCGTATTTCATTTCTACTATTAATACCCACGAGATAATAAATCCCGGGAGCCAGGCTGCTAAGGTCCAGGCTAATTACAAATGAGGGGGCATTGTTCTGGTATTCTCCGTTGCGGCATACCCGGCCGTCAGAAGCTATAATTTTCCAGCGAATCATCTCAGGCTGTTCCGTTGAAATTGAGAGTCGGGCGATTGATGTCAGAGGCGAAGGAGAAATGCTTAATTCAAATCCACGTACTTCATTGGTTTCTCCATCTCCCACCTTAATGATCCTGCTGGTATGAATATTTCCGTCCACATCACTTACCAGGAGTTGGTAGTAGCTCGAGGCTCCTGGCATGAATTGATAATCATAATCGTATTCAGAAATTTGATCATCAGCTTTTGCGCGATAAATGCAACCAGGTTTCTCTCCGTCTATTTTCATCAGCTGAAAAGAATCTGCGACGCCGGGAAAATCAATTCTCCAATGAAATTTGATTCGATTCTCAATTCGTTGTCCATATAAATCAATAGAATTTAGCGGCAGTGGGTTACCAAGATCAACCGTGCTCGCCAGTGTAAAAAAGCCCGGATTTTCAAAATTAGTGACCGGGCCACTTGTGATTGATCCTGCGCTGTTGAAAGTGCCGGTCACATATTCATGCCCCTCATCGATCCAACTGCCTCCCGATAACCCGGTCACATTAAGGTAATTCAGATCAGTTATCCCTCCGCTGCCTGGTGCGGCAAAGGAAAGTTCGATTCTGGCCCCGGGCGAAGAATTCTGATCTGCTGCAACGGTCCAATATTCCAGATTTGAAATATGTGCAATTCCATTCCCATAAATCGTGCTGAGATTGCGTGGATCATTCCTGAAATATTCAACAGTAAAATTCCCTGTGGCATTTCTGAGCTCCAGCCAGCGCAGCGAAGCATTTTTTCCCGTGGGGAAGAGAAATCGCTCGTTATTGTTCAGTCCTTCTTTGCGCAAAGGACCGTCGACAAAGCTCGTGTTGGCGCTGGTGCTGTCCGCAAGGATTTCACTTCCATCGGCTAACGTCAGCAGGTTTGTGGAGGAACTGATTATTTTCCCTTGCAATAGTTCGAGGCGGTAGGGAAGTTTTAAAGGCGAAAGCAGGACCGCTCCTTCATGATTGTTCATCCTGAAAATAACATTGTTGCTGATTCCCCCGGCCAATGAAACAATTTGCTGCGAGCTGCCATTGAGTTCCAGGCAGGGGATGCCGGAATTGGTTTCGGTAATCAGGCCGCCAGCCGATTGAATGCAATTGCCTTCGACGCGAACTACTGTAGTATTCCCGGCGCCCGACGCTAAATTGAAAATCCCGCCATTTTGAATTAGATCGCCGCTTATGTTGATATTTCCATTCAAGCCGCCAAGATCCACCGCAAAATTCACCCCCTCGTTGATCTGCATATTGCCATTTATCGTTAGCGTATTACTGCCGTTGCAGGTATAACTGATCGCACCGCCGGCCGCGACCGCACTCAAAACCAGGTTGCCGTATTTGCGGTTGCTCATTGACACCGTGTATGAAGACCGTGGCACATCAAATTCAAAAATTCCGTTTTCCGTACCTGCAGCAGAAGACAGCAGCCTGACAATATTATTTGCATGGGAGGCTCTTGTCCGGTGAATATATTTGCCGCCATTATTTATCCGTATCGAATCTGCGATGGCCAGTGATTCACCACCCGAAAGCCCGGAGGCGTTCTGAAAAATTCCTCCATTATCTATTACCATTCCATAACCGGGACCTGTAGCCGAAAAGCCAGGCTCCGCAAGGTTGCCTGCCGGTACCAGGAGCTGGATCAGGTTGCCAGCGGTGGGACTAATGCTCAGCGTTTTCACCAACACCGCAGTATTAGGCAGCGTGACAGTATAATTGACCTGCACGATCGAATTGTCAAGAATGATATCGTCTGTCGGCTGAGGCAGGCTGCCCCCACTCCAGTTGGCTGCATTTGCCCAGGATCCGTCAGCGCCGATACCGCTCCATTTTTTCAAATCCGCAAAAGCATTGGATATCACGAACGTGAGGGCAATTAAAGCCGATACCGTCCTATAGCCCGAATTCCCACATAGGCCAGCCTTCGCAATAAAACTCTTCTTATCTTTCTTCATCCCAATTCATTTAAGTTCTTCCCACAAATCTGGCAATAGTGTACAGATGAATGCCTTTCCATTTGACAATCGTTCTCATTGGCCGCAATGGTCAACCATTCAAGCCTACACAAAAATCTCAACGCCGGGAATAAAAAATTCCATGGCTATTGTCGAAATAATATCATGAATCTGCTGGGGAATTAGTAAGATCCGGTAATGTGCGGGGTGCTTATGGAAGTCAAAAATAAGATACTGATCAGCCGGATCCAATACCATTTTAGTGGATGGGTGAAAACAAAAAAATCCTTCCAAAAGGAAGGACTGCATAAGATGAGAAATAATTAGCTTATTTCTTAACAGCTTTTTTTGCACTGTCGGCAGCTGCGCCAATTTTAGCTTTGGCAGTATCAACGACAGCTTTCGCCGAAGAATCAATTTTGTGAACTGCTGAGTCAACTGCAGTCTTAACAGTATCAGCAACCGCTTTAACTGTAGAATCAATAGTAGTAGTTGTTTCAGTGCTGTTATTGCAGGCAGTCATAGCGCCGGCGATAACCAAAATACCGAGTAGCTTTTTCATTACGGAAATTTTAATGGGCGCAAAGGTAGAAGGATTTCTAACCTGATCAAATTTTTTTGGCCCTCCGCCAGACAGATATGTGCATCACCGATGTAGAAATAACAGCTATTTTTTTTCTGAAGTAAATCCTTATGGGCACTCCTGTAAAATGAAAATGCTGGCGCAATTGATTTTCGAGATAATTGCGGTAGGGTGGTTTGATATCGTCTGGAAAATTGGTAAAAAATGCGAAGGAAGGAACAGGTGTGGGAATTTGTGATACGTACTTAATTTTTACGGTATTGCCTCTCACCACCGGCGCGTGGTAGGATTCTACGGCCTTCAGCATCACTTCGTTCAGTTTTGATGTTGGAATTTTGCGCTGGCGGTTGGCATAAACTTCAAGGCCGGTTTCAATCGCTTTGAAGATGCGGGTTTTATCCTTGGCAGAAATAAAGAGTATGGGCAGATCCACAAAGGGTGAAAATCTTTGTTTGAGGTCCTTTTCAAATTCAAGCGCAGTCTTTGTATCTTTTTCCACCAGGTCCCACTTGTTCACAAGCACCACGATTCCCTTTCCTTTTTTCACCGCCATGCTGAAAATATTCAGGTCCTGCGCAGCGATGCCTTTTCCGGCATCGAGCATCAAGAGGCAAACATCGGCTTCATCCATGGCTTTGATCGCGCGGATCACCGAATAGAATTCGAGATCCTCATGCACTTTGGCTTTGCGCCTGATCCCTGCGGTATCGATCAGAATAAAATCTTTCTTGAATAAGTTGTAGTGCGTATGTATGGTATCCCGCGTAGTTCCGGCGATATCACTTACGATCGTCCTTTCCTTTCCGACCAAAGCGTTGAGCAGAGAAGATTTCCCCACATTCGGTTGACCGATGATGGCGAATTTCGGCAGTTCGGCTTTTTCTTCGTCCTCATCCTCGGCAGGAATAAGTTGAGTAACGGCGTCGAGCAGCTCGCCGGTCCCGCTGCCTGACATTGCGCTGATGAAAAAAATGCTGTCGAATCCAAGGCTATAGAATTCTGTTGCTTCGAGCAGGCGGTCGCTGTTGTCAACCTTATTTACGGCCAGGAATACCGGCTTGGGTGCACGGCGCAAAACATCGGCCATGTCTTCATCCAATTGAGTGATGCCGGTCGCTGCATCAACCACAAAAACAATGGCATTGGCTTCTTCAACGGCGATCAATACCTGCTTTTTTATTTCGCGCTCAAAAACGTCCTCGCTTTGGGGCACGAAACCACCGGTGTCAATAACATTGAAATTTTTTCCATTCCAGTCAGCAATGCCATATTGCCTGTCGCGGGTCACCCCGCTGATATCATCGACAATCGCTTTTCTTTCTTCCAACAATCGATTGAAGAAAGTGCTCTTGCCTACATTCGGCCTGCCTACTATTGCAATGGTGAATCCTGCCATGATTTTTCTTTAATAAATTCGATCAGTACCCGTATTCTCTCAAAAAAGTTTCATTGTCGCGCCACTTGGGCCGCACTTTTACAAACAATTCCAAAAATATTTTCCTGCCCAGGAATTTTTCAATCTCCTGTCGCGAAAGGGTTCCGAGTTCTTTGATCTTTTTCCCTCCTTCTCCCAGGATAATTCCCTTCTGCGTTTCCCGTTGTACAATTATTTCGGCCCTGATTTTCGTAAGTGTCGATTTTTCGGTGAATTCCTGTACCACCACGGTGCTGTGATAAGGAATTTCTTATTCATAGAGTTCAAAAATCTTTTCCCTCACCATTTCGGCAACAAAAAATTTCACGGGTCTGTCTGTCAGCTCCTCACCGTCGAAAAAAGGTTCTCCTTCGGGTAATAGTTCAACGATGCGCTGGAGAAGACCTGCGACATTTGTATTTTGCTTCGCAGAAATTCCGATCACTTCCCTGCAATAGCTTTTAGTACTAAAAAACGCGCTTAC
>Ga0206955_1189_pt1 | contig 15918 bp, 11 predicted proteins | sample Alteio_BWOrgHeat_34_FD_153247 | JGI IMG/M metagenome (GOLD analysis project Ga0206955, IMG submission 153247) | Enriched cells from forest soil in Barre Woods Harvard Forest LTER site, Petersham, Massachusetts, United States -... | ecosystem: Environmental > Terrestrial > Soil > Temperate forest >...
GCCTTTCTGTTTTATTGATTGAAGGAAAAGAAACGATTGGCGGCGGGCTCCGCTCTGCCGAACTTACCCTGCCCGGTTATATACATGATATTTGTTCGGCGATCCACCCCCTTGCGGTGGCATCGCCTTTTTTTGAAACACTGCCGCTTAGTGAACACGGCCTGGAATACATTTTTCCATCCATAGCAGCAGCCCATCCCTTTGATGATGGTACGGCTGCCGCCATAAAAACATCAATAGCAGAAACTGCAGCTTTGTTAGGCAACGATGAGCAGGCCTATAAAAAACTGATGCAGCAGGTTGTTAGTGATTGGCCTCTTATAGCCCCCGATGTATTGGGCCCCCTGCATTATCCAAAACATCCGCTGGCTATGGCACGCTTTGGATTAACAGCGTTAACTTCTGCTGCACATTTGGTAAAGCGCTTTAAAACAGTGGAAGCACGAGGTTTAATAGGAGGGATGGCGGCACATTCCATACTGCCTTTAACCAACTCGGCTACTTCGGCTATCGCGATGGTTTTAATGGCCCAGGCGCATTTAAAAGGATGGCCTGTACCCAAAGGTGGTTCAGTAAGCATGGCTAATGCGCTGGCATCGTATTTTCTTTCATTGGGTGGCAAAATTGAAACGGATTTTTATATTAGTTCGATGGAGCAACTGCCATCGGCTCATGCTGTATTGTTTGATATTACGCCGAAACAATTGTTGCAGATAGCCGACCATAAATTTTCATCCATTTACAAATGGCAACTGGAGCGGTACAGGTATGGCATGGGTGTTTTTAAAATCGATTGGGCGCTTGATGCACCTATTCCATTCACCGCTCCCGCATGCCGCGATGCTGGTACCGTTCATCTCGGCAATACCTTTGAAGAAATTGCCGCAGCCGAACAGCAATGCTGGGAGGGTAAAATTGTCGAAAAACCTTTTGTGCTGCTCACGCAATCCTCCTTATTTGACCTCAGCCGCGCTCCAAAAGGAAAACATACGGCATGGGCCTATTGCCATGTGCCTAATGATTCCAAAACAGATATGACAGAAGCTATTGAAAATCAGGTGGAGCGTTTTGCCCCGGGTTTCAGGGAAAGAATACTTGCCCGGCATACTTTCAATGCCGCCCAAATGGAGGAATATAACCACAACTACATTGGCGGTGATATCAACGGTGGGGTAATTGACCTCGGCCAATTGTTTATGCGCCCGGCCCTGCGCTGGTCGCCTTATAAAACATCCGCTAAAGGCATTTATATCTGTTCTTCATCCACCCCGCCCGGTGGTGGCGTGCATGGCATGTGCGGCTACCATGCTGCGAAACGAGCGCTGAAGGATATCTTCAATATTGTCTGAATCAGAATTTTTCACTGATTGTTTTATTTTTCATTGGTGTTCAAGAGGGCTACGCCGTTTACAGAATTTTAGAATGAACAGAATGCATTTTTGATTTTGTTAATCCGATGTTTCAACAAATTTAAAATCAACAAATTCTTAAATTCTGATTCAGACATTTGTCCGCTTACGACTTTTTTGTCCGATATTGATCATTTTTTCGAAAAATTAAAATGTTAAAGTATTGATTTATAATATTTTGACTTTGGTATACCTATTGCATATAACTATGCTATACAAGGTACTATGGATAAGGAAATAACACAGGAAGTTACAATTCAGAACAGGAAAAAAGGAATCACAATTGCACTTATCAGTATTGTGATATTGGTTGCCGCAATATGGCTCGTACGGGTGATTTTTAAATCATCGGTAAAGAAGTCTGACATCAGCACTGCTGTTGTAAAGGTAGGCAATATCGACAATACCATCAATGCTACCGGCGAAGTATTGCCAGAATTTGAAGAGAGTTTAACCAGCCCGATAAATGCCTCCATCAAAAACGTAATAATGGACGCAGGCAATAAGGTTAAGGCAGGTCAGTCTATTCTTACGCTCGACAAATCAGCGGCTCAAAATGATTACGATAAACAGAAGTTTCAGCTGGAATCAAAACAAAACGAGATTGAAAAACTAAAACTCGATCTCAATAAAAGCTTTTTCGATATCAAATCCAACAATGATGTCAAGCAACTGCATATCAGCGACCTGACCGACGCAGTGGAAAATGCAAAGCGCCTGTTTAGCGCCGGCGGCGGTACCCGCGAAGGTATTGAACAAGCAGAGCTGAACTTAAAAGTAGCGCAGCTGGAAAAAAAACAGATTGAGAACGAAATCAAAAATAAGCAGCAGACGATGCAGATCGAGATCAAAGAAGCCCAGCTTGCTGCCGATGTTTTAAGAAGCGATTTGAATGCGCTTCAGCATAAACTGGACCTGGCGAATATAGTGGCTACCCGCGCCGGTGTGGTCACCTATGTAAACAAAAATATCGGTCAGAACATAAAAGAGGGCGAATCATTAGCCCGGATCGCTGATTTGAGCAGCTTTAAAGTGCAGGGAAGTATTTCGGATAACGCAATAAATGATGTACATAATGGGATCCCTGTAATTGTGCTGATCAATGACACACAGCTAAAAGGGCATGTGGCCAACGTTTCACCATCAATACAAAATAGCATCATCACTTTTGATATCCAGCTGGATGAGCGTAATAACGCGGTGCTTCGCCCTAATATGAAGGTGGATGTTTACCTGGTCACCGCCACCCATAGCCATGTGATGATGGTATCAAATGGAGCCGCATTTAAAGGGGCAAACTTGCAGGATATTTTTGTACTCAATAACGGTATCGCTCAAAAGCGAACGGTACATATCGGCCTCACCAATTTCGACAATGTTGAGATAAAAGACGGCGTTAAACCCGGCGACGTGATAATCACTTCAGATATGAGCGAGTTTAAAAATTCAAAAGAAGTGGTAGTTAATTAGAGATTAGAGATTAGTCGGGAGTCCGAAAAGTCCGAAAGTCCGAAAGACGCAGCAACTGACATCGGCAAAAATAACCCGGGTTATATAGAATGAAAAAAAATCGGTGAAATCTATTTTAATCGGTGTAATCACAAAATACAATCAGTGCAATCAAAGAAAAAAACAATGAAATACCTATACATCTTACTATTACTAATCATCAGCTCAAAAGCTTTTTGCAGCGGCAGCGACACCCTCAGGCTTAGTCTTAAGGATGTGGTTGAAATGGCGAAAGGTAATTCTATTGCCGCAAAGCAGGCTGCCACAACAAAGGAGACGAAGTACTGGCAGTGGAGGACTTACAAGTCGAATTACCAGCCCCAGCTGTCGTTAAGCGGCAATTTGCCAGGGTACAGTAAAACAAGTACCCCGGTTATCCAGCCGAATGGATCGATACTGTTTCAGTCGATCCATTATGATAATTCGGCAGTGACATTAAATTTTAGCCAGAGTATCACTGCTACCGGTGCAACCATTTACGGGATGACCCAGATGCAGCGTTTTGATGATTTCGACAGGAACAGCATTTTATACAATGGAGTGCCTTATGCTATCGGCTTCAGCCAGCCATTGGGCCAGTATAACAGCCTGAAATGGGACAAAAAGATCCAGCCGTTATTATATAACGAAAGCAAGCAAGCCTACATAGAGGCGCAGGAGCAAATCTCCATTACGGTAACAGGCTATTTCTTTGACCTGTTGCTGGCCCAGGTAAACCTGCAAACTGCGGAAAATAATCTGGTCAACACCCAAAAGATCTTAAAAATAGCCAACCTGAAATTTCAGTTGGGGAAAGTATCAAAAAATGAGATATTACAACTACAATTGGAGCAGCTAAACGCCAAAAAGGCGGCCGGGACCGCCAGAAGGGATGTGGAAATAGCGACTCTTAACCTGCGGAGCTATATCGGGCAGGAGGGTAATGATAAAATTGTCCTCGTCGCCCCGCAATCCATCAGCCAGATGTCGGTAACGAGTGACCGGGTTTTGGCTGAAGCATTTGCAAACAGATCGGACGCGATAGCCTTCATCAGGCGCATCGCCGAGGCAAAACGGGACGTAGCGATAGCGCATGGGCAAACAGGATTAACGGCTTCGTTAACGGCAAACCTGGGTACATCCAATTCGGCAACGAGTATCCCGGGCGTGTTCCGGTCGCCGCAAACACAGCAATTGCTTGAGTTGACATTTTCTATCCCGGTATTAGATTGGGGGCGCTCAAAAGCTAAAATTAAAACTGCCGAAGCTAACCAGCAACTTACCGAATATTCGGTTGAGCAGGATAAACAAACCTTCAAACAGCAAATAGTTACGCAGGTATCCTTATTTAATGTTATGCGCGAGCAACTGGCCTTAACCGCTGAAGCAGACAGCATCGCCTCTGAAAAATACAAAATAGCCCGCGACAGGTATGTTTTAGGCGACCTGAGCATTACCGATCTGAGCATAGCATTTACCGAAAACGACCAGGCCCAGCGCGATTATGTGCAATCACTCCGGGATTTCTGGAGCGCTTACTATGAACTGAGGTATCTGTCGCTTTTCGACTTTGAAAAAAATCAAAAAATAACCTATAAATAAACTAACTGCTCACTATTCACCATTCACAACTCACTAATTCACTAAATCAATAATTCACTAATTAAAATCATGATACAATTACAAAACATAGAAAAAGTTTACCGCACCAGTACGGTTGAAACGCTCGCTTTAAGCAGCATTAGTCTCGACATAGCCAAGGGAGAGTTTCTTTCCATAATGGGCCCTTCAGGCTGTGGAAAAAGTACCTTACTTAATATAATGGGGCTATTGGATGCACCGTCCAAAGGGCAGATAAAAATCAGCGATCAGAAAACTGAAAATTTATCCGATAAGCAGCTGGCCAATTTCAGGAACCAGAAGCTGGGCTTCATTTTTCAGAGTTACCATTTGATCAATGACCTGCAGGTGCTGGATAACGTAGAACTGCCACTTTTATATCGTAACAGCACCGCCAAAGAAAGAAAAGCGCTGGCGTCAGAGGCGCTGGCAAAAGTAGGGCTGGCAAACAGGATGAAACATTTCCCTAACCAGCTATCAGGCGGTCAAAAACAGCGTGTAGCTATTGCCAGGGCGATAGTGGGCAAGCCTGAGATCATCCTTGCCGATGAGCCTACCGGTAACCTTGATAGCGCCATGGGTAACGAAATTATGGACATCCTGATGCAACTGAACCAGGTTGACGGAACCACCATTGTTATGGTTACGCACGATGAAAATATGGCGCACAAGACGCATCGGTTGGTTCGCTTATTTGATGGTTCGCAGGTACAGTAATCAACCTAAAAAATTAAGATCATGCTAAAAAATTATTTTAAAATAGCCATTGCGGTACTACGGAGGAGAAAGTTCTTCACGTTTATCAGCCTGTTTGGCATCAGCTTTACACTTACCATTTTATTGGTGTTAACCGCCTTTATCGATAAGGTTGTGGGCGATAATTACCCGGATAGAAAGCGCGACCGCTCTTTATATATTAACCGTTTGGAACAGAAAGGGAAGGACATGAATATGTCCGGAACCCCGTCATATTATTTTCTGAGCCATTTTGCCGGCAGCATGAAAACGCCGGTAAAAATGACCATATTTTCAGGTTTTAGCGGCACCAATACCTACGTTAATAATAAAAAGATAGCCGTTGACTACAAATTTACGGATGCAGCTTATTGGGACATATTGGAATATGATTTTCTGGAGGGCAAGCCGTTTGGCAAACAACAGGTTGAAAACGCTGAAAAAGTTGCAGTAATATCTGAAGATATGAAAAAGCAGTATTTTGGTGATGTGCCTTCTGTAGTTGGCAAATTTATTGAGGCCGATAACGTGAAGTACCGGATAACCGGCGTGGTTAAAGACATACCCATTACCAGCTATATGACCTATAGCCAGATTTACCTGCCCTACACCGTATCAAAAACTGACTATAAAGATAAAGGGTATGGAGGTGGTTATAGCGCTATTTTACTGGCGAATTCCTCAGCTGATCTGCAGAAAATGCACGATGAGTATGAGCAAGTTGTAAAACGGATTCCGATAACAACCAAAGGTATAAGTGTAATGTATAGTCATGCTAACAAGTACCTGGCCAGTTACGTGGATACCGGCAACGAAAGCCAGTCGGGTATCATGCTTGCTATTACCATCCTCGGCACTTTCGTATTTCTGTTTATGTTGTTGCCCACCTTAAACCTGGTAAACATCAACATCACCCGCATCATGGAGCGTTCGTCGGAGATCGGTGTGCGAAAGGCTTTCGGTGCATCGTCAAAAACGTTGGTTTACCAGTTTATTGTCGAGAATATCATTCTTACACTGCTTGGCGGCACTATCGGCCTGGTGTTATCTATCATCGCTATTCGGGTTATAAACAGTGCAAACCTCATTGCAAATCTTCAGCTTTCTGTAAATTTTATGGTGTTATCCATCGGCTTGCTTATTTGTTTGGTTTTTGGGCTGATATCAGGTGTATACCCGGCCTGGCGCATGTCAAAACTTAATGTTGTAACGGCCTTAAAGGCTCAATAATTTAATCTTAAACTTAAAATATTATGTTCAAGCATTTATTTAAACTGATCTGGAATAAAAAGAAGCAAAACTTTTTATTAATGTCCGAGATATTGATCTCCTTCCTGGTCATATTCGCGGTATTTACCCTAATGGCCTACTATTACAACAACTATAAAAAACCTATGGGAATGGATTATGACGACGTATGGTTAGTTAGCTATAACAATGCATACGCAACAAAAAATACCGATTCGCTCAATGCTTATTATGAGACACTCAGGCAAACTATCAAATCTATGCCGCAGGTAAAGGAGCTCAGCTTTAGCAGTGATAATATTCCATTTTCGCAAAATACCTGGCAAGGCGGCGTTACTTATAATAAAAAGCAAACGCAAAGCGTGAACCAATACACAGTAGAGGATAGCTATAAGCCTGCCTTAAATATGCAGCTTTTAGAAGGGCGCTGGTTTGACAAAGGCGATGCAGTTGCCAAAAATCAACCCGTAGTTATAAACAGCGAACTTAAACAGGAAATTTTTGGAGAGGGATCAGCCCTGGGTAAATTACTTGGTGATGGCGACGACAAAAATAAAAAGAAAATAATAGGAGTGGTACAAGGCGTGAAGGTAAAGGGCGATTATCTGCCGTCTGGCTTGGCTATTTATGTTCGGGCCGATACAGGTGCTTTTCATTGGCTGGGCAAAATGCTTATAAAGGTAACGCCCGAAGCTGATGCCACATTCGAGGGCCATTTATATAAAACCCTGGCCAATTACATGAAAAACTCAGATATTGAAATTGAGCATTTGACTAATAAACGAATTAGTACAAACTATTTTGCCGTTGTGCCGATTATTGTGCTCACTATCGTAAGCTGTTTTCTCATTATTAATGTCGCATTGGGCTTATTCGGAGTGCTGTGGTACAACATCAACCAAAGGCGTGGCGAGATTGGCTTGCGCAGGGCCATAGGTGCCACGGGCAAATCGGTTTCGGGTCAGTTGGTTTCTGAATCATTGCTCGTTGCTACATTATCTTTGATCGTTGGGACATTTTTTGCCGCGCAGTTCCCATTGCTGAATGTATTTAACCTGCAGGCCGGGATTTACATTACGGCAATTATTTTATCAATAATATTTATTTATTTGCTGGTTTTAGTTTGTTCTTTATATCCTGGTAAACAAGCTGCTGCTATTTACCCGGCGGTGGCTTTGCACGAGGAATAGAAAATTTGTCTGAACCACTGATTAAACTGATTTTATTGATTTCACAGATTTCAAATCAGGTTAATAAAGTAAATCAGTTTAATCAGTGGTTCAGACAATAAGCTTATAATTGTATAAATTATGATTCTAATCATTGACGACGATATTGCTGTAAGGACATCCCTGCTCCTGTTGTTGAAAGACGAGGGTTATGATGCTGCGGATTGTACCGGACCTGCTGAGGCAATTAAAGCTATCAAAAAGAACGAGCCTGAATTGATCATCCTTGATCTGAATTTTTCCAATGATACCTCCGGCAAAGAGGGGATGGAATTGCTCGGCAGAATCAAACAGATAAATGCACAGATCCCGGTAATCCTGATTACAGGATGGGCAAGTATTGAACTTGCGGTGCAGGGGATGAAGGCCGGCGCCAATGATTTTATCAATAAACCATGGAATAACGATCATTTGTTACAGTCCATCAAAACCCTGCTCGACCTGCGCGGCAAAAAAGCAGCACACCATACCCGCAAACAACTCGATAAAACCTATAATTTTCAACACATTATTGGCGAGGATGCTAAAATGCTGGATATCCTGGAGACCATTGGCCGTGTGGCTACCACCGATGCTTCCATCCTGATCATGGGCGAAAGCGGTACAGGTAAAGAACTGATCGCTGAAGCCATCCACCAAAACAGCTTGCGTAAAAACAAGCCGTTTGTTAAAGTAAACCTGGGCGGCATTTCCACCTCGCTGTTTGAAAGTGAAATGTTTGGCCATGTGCGCGGCGCATTTACCGATGCCCGTTTTGACAGGGCCGGTCGTTTTGAACTGGCCAATAAAGGAACTATTTTTTTGGATGAGATAGGTGATTTGGATGGCAGCAGCCAGGTAAAGTTATTAAGGGTATTACAAGACAGGACCTACGAAGTTTTAGGCAATAGCCGTACCAAAACGGTAGATGTACGGGTAGTTTGCGCCACCAATAAAAACCTGAATGATATGGTAAACCGGTCGACCTTTAGGGAGGACCTGTTGTATCGAATCAACCTTATCACTATTTATTTGCCCGCACTGCGTGACAGGCCCAAGGACATCCCTCTGCTGGTGAATTTTTTTATCGATAATTTAAAGGAGATTTATAACCGGCCAAAACTTTCAGTAGCCCCGGCTGCCATAAAATGGCTGCAGCAATTGCCGCTCCCCGGCAATATTCGCCAATTAAAAAACCTGGTAGAAAGGACGATACTGGTGAGTAAAAACGATGAGCTGACTGCTGAAGATTTTCGCTCGCAGTTTGAACTTTCGCCGGTAAAGAAGGGGAATATACAGTTGCCGGGCATTGGCACCTTAACACTGGAAGAAGTGGAGGTTGAAATGATTAAACGGGCAATGGAATATCATAAAAACAAAATATCAAAAGCTGCAGTATCTTTGGGGCTTACCCGCAGCGCCCTTTACCGGCGCCTGGATAAATACCAAATCCCTTACGATGAAGCTGAGGACTAAATACATCCTGTTTGTTGTTATCCTTCACCTGGTGGCCCTAACGCTGTCGTGGTTTATTTTTGTGGAAAACAAGATCTACTTTATCATCTCCGAGGTATTTATCATCATTTCGGTAATTATAGCCTGGCAACTGTATCTCCAATTATTGCGCCCTTTAAAAACATTAATGCAGGGCGTCGAGGCGATTAAGGACCGCGATTTCAATGTAAAATTCCTTTCTACCGGCAAACACGAAATGGATCAGCTGATCGGAGTGTATAACCAGATGATGGATGAATTGCGCACTGAGCGAACCCGGCAGGAGCAGCAGCATTTTTTTCTCGAAAAACTCATATTCACTTCGCCAACTGGCATAATTATCCTTGACTATGACGATAATGTGCAACAGATCAACCCAAAAGCCCTGCAGCTTATAGGTGTTAAGGCAGATGATGTTTTAAAATATCCTGTCGATAAACTGGAGCATCCTTTGCTGCTTCAAATAAAACGTTTAAACTCCGGCGAAGCGATGGTGATTAAGCCTGATGGTATCAATACCTATAAACTCCAGAAATCGCATTTTGTGGACCGCGGCTTTTCAAGGCATTTTATTATGATAGAAGACCTCACTACGGAGATATTGGCAGCCGAAAAAAATGTTTACGGCAAGGTGATCAGGATGATGGCGCACGAAGTGAACAACACCATCGGACCGGTCAATTCTATCATGCAATCGGCGCTAAAAACCAACCAGCTTTGGGAGAACGATAGGAACAATACATTGAAAGAAGCTTTGCAGGTGGCGATAGACCGTAACCAAAACCTTAATCATTTTATGCGCGGCTTTGCCGACCTTGTAAAACTACCTGCGGCTAATAGAAAGCCATTTGACATTCATCAACTCCTTAAATCTGCCGCCCGGTTAATGGAAATTAAAGCGGAGGAGAGGCAGGTTGAATTTGAATTCCGCCTTGCAGAGGGGCAATTTATGATCAATGCCGACGCACAACAAATGGAGCAGGTATTGATCAATATCGTGAAAAACGCCATTGAAGCCATCAGGGAAAAAGGAAAAGTAACCTTTATCAGCCTCCCTGGCAAAAGGAGCATTGTAATAGCAGACAGCGGTGCAGGTATTGACAGGCAACATGCCTCCGATCTGTTTTCGCCATTTTTCAGTACCAAAAAAGATGGGCAGGGTATTGGGCTTACCCTTGTGCGAGAGATACTTACCAACCATAATTTTGATTTCTCCTTAAAAACTATCGCTGAACATCAAACCGAATTCACTATAATATTCAGTTAGCATTTGATGTATTCAAAAAGGCGAAAATAAAATAATGTCAAAGAACAATTATCTCAACAACTTTGTATTCTTTTTGGGATTCTTACAGCTTCCTGAGTTAAAAAATACGTCATTTAAGACATCATTTTAATTTCGTAATTTTAGCGAACTAAATGGAGCAGTAAATAGAAGGTATTTTTAGGCGGATAAACACCCCAAAATGGGAGAAAAAGAGTTACACGAGCTAATTAACGGCTGTATTAACCAGGACAGAAAATGCCAAAAGGAGCTTTACAAAGCCTTTTATGGCTTTGCCATGGCGATATGCCTCCGTTACGCGGGTAACCGGGATGAGGCTGCGGAAGTAATGAACCGGGGTTTTTTAAAGGTGCTTACGCACATCAGCACATACAACGAAACGCAGCCGTTTAAGCCCTGGATTGGCAGGATCATGATCAACACCTCGATCGATTTCTACCGGTCAAAACTAAAATTGGCCTACACAGAAGATATCGATGAGGCTGATGATATCAGCGGTGGCGATTTACCTGATAAAAACCTGAATTATGAGGACCTGCTAAAAATGGTTCAGGTGCTGCCCCAGGGCTACCGCACGGTATTTAATCTTTTTGCAATTGAGGGTTATTCGCATGAAGAGATCGCGGTAATGCTTCACATAAATATCGGTACCTCAAAGTCAAATCTGCATAAGGCCAGGCAAAAACTAAAAGCTATGATCCTGACTACAGATGGGGCTGCCAATAATACCAATTATCCCAACGATACAAATTATACACCTATGGCGGCTATCAACAAGGTTGACAAACCCGGTGTGTTTTTAAATAAAGACAACCGAGAATGAGCAATAGCGATGAATTAGACGATCTTTTTAAACGCAACCTGGAGGACCCGGCTGAGCCTGCCGCGTACCAGGAACAGGATTGGGATGCGCTTGAACAGATGCTGGACAAGCCAAAGAAAAAACGTGCGATTGTTTATTGGATCCCGGCTTTAACAGGCGCGGCAGCACTGTTATTATTATTTTTCGGCTGGTGGATGTTAAGGCAACCGGAAACAGAACAAAAAAGCGACCATTCATCAATAGCTAACGTTGTAAAGGAGCAACCAAAAACAGGTAAAGTTGCCACCACTGGCCCCAAACAACAGCAACCCGCTCAAATAACAAAACCATCGGGCACTGAAAGTTTTGCTACCAATACAACTAACAGTGCAAAGAGCAGTCGTAAGTCAATATCAATCTTGCCAATTAAAACGATGCCGGGTAAGGATACCAGCGCGAGTACTTTGCCAGCTAACACAGGTAATAATAAAGTTTCTCCGGAAATAAGTAAACAAGCGATCGCTGAAACTAATTCCCCGGCCTCAAACAAGCCGCAAACTAATGAATTGATAGCTTCAAACGCTCCGGCTAAACCCGATACAGCAATAGTGTCCAAACCACAAAAGAAAGTCACCAAAACTCCTGTAAAGCAATCCTATCGCCCGCAATTTGCACTCAGCGTGTTGGCTGCACCTGATCTCAATGGGGTAGGCGGCTTTCAGCAAAGTAAATTAGGTACTAATGTTGGGATGCTTTTTTCTGTGGGCATATTAAAAAAACTGACCATAAGCACAGGGGCAATTTACTCTGTAAAACCTTATTTAACCGGCTTTGGTAATTACCATACGCCTTACCAGTTCCCGGTTACACCGCTAAATGTTGTGGCTGATTGCCGTATGCTGGATATTCCGCTGAATATAGGTTACCAGGTTTACAACAGGCATCAAAACCAAATTTCAATTGGCACCGGTTTATCCTCTTACATCATGCTTCACGAGAGTTATAAATTTAATTATGCCGATACATATCAAACAGGGCCTTCAAGTTATACCGTTCCGGGTATCAATAAATATTTTTTTGGTGTGCTAAACCTTAATGCAACCTATGAGCACCAGATCAATTCAAAATTTGGGATCAGTTTCCAGCCCTATTTAAAACTTCCGATCAGTAATATAGGCTATAGCCAGGTCCACCTGCAATCTACCGGTGTAGCTGTGGGAGTCACCTGGAATTTAAATCCCTTTCAAAGCCCTGAAAAAGGAAATTAACAAATAATCATTTTTTTAATTGTATAAGTAACTTATTGTTAGGTGCTTAGTATTTTTCTGATTTCTTGTTAAAAATACTAACTGAAAGATAAGCCACTTTATCATAATGTTTATTCAATATTTTATTTAAATTAAGGTTGCCATTTATCGCAATTTGTTGTATATATTTAGTTAATTTTTAACCTTAATTCTCAATTAATCATGGAAACCAAACCACTTACAAAGTATCTGGCCGAGCTGATCGGCACATTCTGTCTTGTACTTTTTGGCTGCGGCGCAGCAGTTATTGCCGGGGCTAATACAACTGATATCCCGCCTTCAGGTATAGGGCTGTTGGGTATATCGCTTGCATTTGGGGTTAGTGTTGTTGTTATGGCATACACCATCGGGCCAATTTCAGGCTGCCACATCAATCCTGCCATTTCAATTGCAATGCTGGTTGCCGGTAAGTTATCTTTTAAAGATACTATTGGCTATGTTATTTTTCAATGCATTGGAGCAATAGCGGCGTCGGGCGTTTTATATTTACTCGCTTCAGGGCGTGGTTCCTTCGCCATGGGCGAATACGCGCTTGGTGCTAACGGCTGGGGTGCTGATTATTTGGGTAAATACTCAACACAGTCAGCCTTTATCGGCGAAGCTGTATTCACTTTCCTCTTCCTGTTCGTAATTTTCGGTACTACCGCAAAACGCGCAAACCCGGCAATGGCAGGCCTTGCTATCGGGTTATCGTTAACTTTAATACACCTGGTATTAATACCTATTACCGGAACTTCTGTAAACCCTGCAAGAAGCCTGGGCCCCGCCGTATTTGCCGGTGGCAAGGCGCTTAGCCAGTTATGGTTGTTTATAGTGGCGCCGATACTGGGCGGTATAGTTGCAGCGGTATTTTATAAGGTTGCCTTTGAAGAGAAGTAATAGTTTTTCCTGAATAAAATAAATATTTCCGTTTATCCGGGTATTGGCCCTCTGCATTCAAGCAGGGGGCCATTTGTTTTAGCAACTAATTATTAATTAATCTGTCGCTTATTTTATCTCCCGAACTATTCTCAATTTATGGTAGCAGGAATTTATTAACCGGCGAAGCAATAGGTACATCCGTGTTCCTGTGCCCGGCCCACGGCCCAGATCCCTGAAGGAACCACTTGTACACCCGGTAATAAATTAGCCAGCCATTCCTGCTTTACTGTTGCGGCATCTTGTTTGGTGGCCTCGGCAATCACGGCAGTATGTACCGTAATGGCGACATCGCAGGCGCAAAACATAACGCCACTGGCCTGCAACTCATTGATCCCGATTTGTACTTCGCCAACTCCCGGCACTTTAAATGTTCCTGGCTTTGGCTCCCAGAAAGGGTTTTGTGCAGCCGCGGCTTTCGTCGCATCATTGTTGATCTTAAATAACTCCCCAAATTTATATTTTTCCCAAAGTTGATTGCCAAAAGCATAGGGAATGGCATCATGCCGAAATATCACTACTACTCCGCATTCATTTTCGAGCGAGCCTGTCTTTTGGTTGGTAAGTAAAAAAATCCGTGGCCATGCAAAAGGTAGTATGCTGTTCGGCCGGGTAACATCAAATGCCATCCGGTGTTTTCCTTTTACCTGTTTAAACCATTCATCCGCATCTGAAACATTCCTGGCGGGAATATCTTCGGCTGCTAAACTGAAAGGTGCCGCAAGCATACTTGTGCTTAACACCGCTGCTCCGGTGGCGAATTGCTTTAAAAAAGTCCGGCGCTGGTTTGACTTTGGTTGATCATTTTTTTTCATGTCTGTAGAGTTTAATCCGTGAATAGTTGAATAAGGATTTTCTTCGATTAGAATTTTCAGATGAATAAACCGGCAACTAATGAAGCGAGTTCACGCTCCCTTTATCAGGCTATTGATCTATGTTTTGGTTGACTAATTGGTTGTTCTGAGAGTAAAGTTATGTAATAAAAAATTGATTCGATCTGGTTTATTTTTTATTTCCAAAGGATTGTGATTAGTTTTATCGGGTAAACCCTGCTATGCTAAACACTTATTTATGAGAATCCGAACTTCTTTATATCTGCTGGGGGCGTTGTGCCTTATTTTTTCCTGTAAAAAACATATTTCGTCAACGGGTCACAACGGATGGGGCACCTATGCCGGATCAAAAGACGGTGACAGGTATTCTTCAAACGACCAGATCACACTGCTAAACGTCGGCCAACTCAAAGTGGCCTGGACTTTTAGTTCCGGGGATAAAGACAGTGCTAACCGCAGCCAGAATCAGTGTAACCCGATTATGGTTGATGGCATATTGTATGGTACCAGCCCTAAACTAAAATTATTTGCGTTAGATGCGGCGACAGGTGAGCAAAAATGGCTTTTCGATCCTGCACAACTGGACACTTCAAAAAAGAAGGACGCAATGGCCTATTACAAAGTTTGCAGGGGAGTTACCTATTGGGAGGACAAAAACGGGGACAATAAACGGCTTTTTTATAGTGTAGGGCAAAAAACCTTTGCTATTGATGCAGAAAGCGGGCAGCCAATTACAAGCTTTGGTAAAGGCGGATATTTAGACCTTACCGAAGACCTGGGCCGGAAGGTTAATTCTTATGTTTCAGGCACAACACCGGGTGTTATTTATAAAGACCTTCTTATCCTGGGCGCGCGGGTTGATGAATCGGAGGACGCAGCTCCCGGGCATGTCCGCGCTTACGATGTAATGACCGGCAAACTCAGGTGGATTTTCCATACCATCCCGCATCCGGGTGAATTCGGGTTTAATACCTGGCCAGACAGTACAGCCTGGAAAAAGCTGGGTTCTGCCAATAATTGGGGTGGGATGGCCATTGACGAAAAACGCGGTATTGTTTATGTCCCAACCGGCTCAGTCGGCGGCGACTTTTATGGCGCGCATCGCAAAGGCCCTGATCTTTTTGCCAATTGCCTCATTGCATTGGATGCCGCCACCGGTAAATATATCTGGCACTACCAGGTAATTCATCATGATTTGTGGGATCGGGATCTGCCGGCCAACCCCAACCTGGTAACTATACAGCATGACGGAAAAACCATTGATGCAGTAGCACAGATCACCAAACACGGATTTGTTTTTATGTTTGATAGGACAACAGGGAAACCTATATTCCCTATTACTGAAAAACCGGTGCCAACCATTGCGTTGCCGGGCGAAGAACCATGGCCAACACAACCCATACCGAGTTTACCGCAGCCCTTTGCCCGCCAGCACTTCGGGCCGGAGGATGTGACTGACATTTCGCCCGAGACGCATAAAATTATGCTGGAGAAATACAAAAAAGTAAAATATAATACCATGTTTACCCCGCCAAGTAAAGACGGTGACTGGATCTTCCCGGGGTTTGACG
>Ga0206955_1190_pt1 | contig 15915 bp, 15 predicted proteins | sample Alteio_BWOrgHeat_34_FD_153247 | JGI IMG/M metagenome (GOLD analysis project Ga0206955, IMG submission 153247) | Enriched cells from forest soil in Barre Woods Harvard Forest LTER site, Petersham, Massachusetts, United States -... | ecosystem: Environmental > Terrestrial > Soil > Temperate forest >...
ATAAGTAGTAACCATAAAATAAGTATCATGTCGAAGATCCAGGAATTGATAGTGGGCGCGGTTCTTCCGGCAATTAAGACTATCGGAAAGGTGGAAATGGAGCATGTGCTTTCAGGCATTAAGCAAAGCCATAGTCCGGAGATTTACCGCAACACTTTACAGGGATTGCATTCTGATTTTTCATTGCTCAAAGCCGCTGCTTTGAAAACCAGCAGCTCAATTGATGATGGAATTGTGGACCTCGTACTCGAAGCAGTGCAGCAAAGCGCTCAAGCAGACGGAATAGTTCTTTCATAGACATAAACTTTGTTTTTCTGATAAGCAGTCAGTGATTGGCACAAAACCCGGTATTTCTATATCGGGTTTTTTGAATTCTTCGGAAAAGCTACGCTAAATTTTTGTGACTTTGTGATGACCGGGAATTTTCTATGATGACGATACTGTAATTTTATTTCATAATGTTTAAAGATTGCTCAAACCACAATCTTTAATTAATTAAACCTTCACATGAAAAAGCTTGTAAAAATTTTTAAAGGTCTTTCATCCAGGTTATTTCCTGAAGACTACAGTTTCATTCAGCCCCCTGAGGAAATACTGCTTTGGCCCGAAAAACGGAGCCCCAAAAAGGAAAAGCTCCGGATCGTCGGAGGAGCTCTTCGCGTGGTTTCAAATATTCACAATCCATCTATCACACCATTTCTTCCGGATCCCTCCGTGGCAACCGGCGCTGCTGTTATCATAGCACCGGGCGGCAGTCATACTGAGTTATGGATCGATCATGAAGGCTATCATGTGGCAGAGTGGCTCCGCGAAAAAGGCGTAGCTGCCTTTGTGTTGAAATATCGCCTGGCCAATGAACCGGGATCGCCCTATACCGTAGACGAACATGCGCTCTGCGATATGCAACGCGCTATCAGGCTGGTGAGAAGCATGGCCAGAAAATGGGGATTGAATAAATCGGCGGTCGGTGTAATGGGATTTTCGGCCGGAGGCGAGCTGGCTGCACTCGCTGCATCGCGATTCGACTTTGGCAAATCAACTGAAGACAAAATTGATATTGAAAGCTCATACCCAAATTTCCAGGCCCTGATCTACCCTGCAGGCATTGACCAGCTTAAAGTGCTGAAAAATTCTCCCCCACTCTTTCTTTTGGGTGGGTGGCTGGACGACCCGGAAATTTCTGAGGGAATTTCAAAAATCTATCTCAAATACAAAAGAGCAGGGATCTTTGCAGAAATGTACATCTACGCCGACGCAGGTCACGGATTTGGAGTAAGAAAGAATGATCCCGCTGCTGTCTCCAAATGGCCGCTCCGGTTTGAAGAATGGCTGGGCCGCTGTGCATTTTTAAGGAAGAAAGAAATGCTCGTTGAACAATAAATCTGATTGGCCCCTCTTGCAGGGGCCTTTTTAGTTCGTTTATCCCCGGCTATTTGGCGATTTCACCAAATGATTTCACCGCGATCTTTTGATGGATCTCAGGAATCTTCATCAAGGCTGCTGTTCCATACCATGGATGTGCTTCGACAACCAATTCCCCCGATTGCACGGCGGGGTCTGACGCCGCCAGCTTTTTTGCCTCGTCAACGGTCTTGCAGTCATAAATACAAATCCCTGCGATTGGGTTATCTTCCAGAATGGGCCCAAGCACCAAAATTTTTCTGTCGTCCATAAGATGCTTAAGATATTTCAGGTGCCCCGATTCAATTCTTGCCATTTCGGCGCTGTCGGGTCTGCGCGCCTTGTCTTCTTTCAGCAATACAAGGATATATTGACGCATGCCATATTCATCGGCGCCAGTACTCCTGATCAATGTTGAGTCTGTGCGGTTTTCTGACGTGGAATCCTGCTTCACTTGCTTCGTGGTGCTGGTCTGGCAGGAATAGAAAACGAACAATACAATTGCGAGAATGGTGATTGTTTTCATGTCACTGGTTTTGGCAGGTTAATATTTTCGGAATTTTGCCGGGGAATCATTTTCAAATTAATCGAATTATCGGATCATCCGGACACAATTTTGGATTAGATTCGATTTTAAATTGCCAGGTCATGAAAAATTTACGACTGCTGCTGATTTTTTCCATCTTGATTTCATTCAGCGCTGCTGCCCAGACAACGATCCAGGAAAGATTGGGATATCCAAAGAATACAAAACTGCTGATTGTGCATGCCGATGACCTTGGTGTATCGCATTCCGAAAACCTGGCCAGCATTGCGGCTTTTGAAAAAGGCAATGTCACTTGTGGAAGTATCATGGTGCCGGTCCCTGGTTTCCCGAAATTGCTTTGTATGGCAGCACCCATCCCAACGCCGATCTTGGCATTCACCTTACACTGACCAGCGAGTGGAAATATTATCGCTGGGGTCCGGTATCAGGCAGGGATAAGTCGCCCAGCCTCGTAAACGCCCTGTCTTTCTTGTACGCTTCCGCCGATAGTGTCGCCAGAATGGCTGTACTCAATGAAGTTGAACAGGAATTGAGGAGCCAGATTCAAAGATGCATTGCATTCGGACTTTATCCCACTCACCTGGATTCGCATATGGGTACCTGTTTTCTAAACAAGGATTATGTCAGGATTTACTTGAAACTGGCCAGGGAATTTCATTTGCCCTGCCTTCTCAATCGCGAAGCGTTTCAATTTTTGACTGGCGTGGATATTAGCGAGCTGATCACGCCTGAAGATGTAGTGCTCGATAAAATATTTATGGCATTTCCCCAGGACTTTAAATCGGGAATGGCGGATTATTATACCAAGGTTATAAAATCACTTCAACCCGGTCTTTCCTGCATTTTGCTGCACGCCGCCTATGACAACGATGAAATGAAAGCCGTAACTGTCGATCGTCCTGACTACGGCGCAGCCTGGCGCCAGGCTGATTTTGATTTCTGGTCGAGTGATGCCGCCAAAAAAATTCTTGCAGAGAATAATATTCATCTGATCGGATGGAAAGAGATAAAGCAGAAACTATTCGACAAAAAGCAATAAGCAATTTGAGGGAAGAATAAGGGAAGAAATTACACCATGTCCGCAATTACCCACATACTAAGATCCAGGATCGTCGCAATTATAAGAGGTGCGAATGCTGCAGAAGCTATTGATATTGCGCAGGCCCTGCATAGCGGCGGAATCGATTTGATTGAAGTCACCATGAATTCTCCAAATGCCATCGCAACTATAACAACATTAAGGAAGCGCTTGGGCGAAACCGTGGTGATCGGCGCGGGTACCGTGTTGGATGCGGCCACTGCAGAGCAGGTGATAGAAGCCGGAGCGGAGTTTGTCCTGTCGCCTGTTACAGATGTCGGGGTCATCGAAGCAACCAAAAAAAAGGGCGCTGTTAGCGTGCCGGGTGCATTCACGCCATCGGAAATTGTTCGGGCATTTTCGATGGGAGGCGATATTGTAAAAGTTTTTCCTGCGCGCTTTGGACCAGATTATATCCGTGATATCCTGGCGCCCCTGCCCGATTTGCTGCTGATGCCAACGGGAGGTATTACGATTGATAATATATCAGGTTTTCAAAAAGCCGGAGCCGTAAGTTTTGGCGTAGGAAGTTCACTCGTCAACATGAAAGACAAATTAAACGACCGGTGGCTGGATTCCATAAGCAAACATGCCAAACAATTCTTTGACGCAATTCAACATTCAGGAAATTTTCCCCAATGACGGACGAAATAAGAAATATTTTATGCTGTGACTGGGGAAGCTCTTCGTTTCGCATGTTGCTTGTAGATAGGCGGGATATGAAAGTTGTGGGACAGGTAACAAACGGCGAAGGAATTTTCAAATGTTTTGAAAAATGGAAGGAAAAACACAAGGAGAAAACAAGGATTGAATTCTATTACAAACGTATTTCCAGGGCCATACAAAAGATCGAATCTGAATTACAGTGCAATTTGCGGAACGTGCCTGTCGTCATTTCAGGAATGGCATCGTCAAATCTCGGCATGCGGGAAATTACCTACAGCCCAATTCCTTTTCAATTGGACGGTTCTGACCTGATCACGCAACGGATATTGGTAAAGAAAAAGAAGCAGTGGGAGCGGGAAATCTTCCTGATATCCGGCGCAGAAAATGCCCGGGACACAATGCGCGGAGAGGAAACGCTCGTGATTGGCGTGAATCAGGGTGGACATCAAAAGATACTGTACATCATTCCGGGCACACACAGTAAACATATTATCGGCGAAAATCAGCAGGTGACCGACGTCAAAACTTATATGACTGGCGAGTTCTTCAATCTGCTGGCCAGCCATAGCATACTCAAAAATTCGGTGGACCGGGATAAGACCAAAGGATTTGGACAATTTATCTCAGCTTTTTGCGAAGGTGTCAAGGCTGGCGCATCAACAAATATCTTACATGCTGCATTTTCGGTCAGGGTAAATCAGCTCTTCACTAAAATGGATGCCTTCTCCAATTATTACTACCTGAGCGGAATGCTCATTGGAGCCGAGTTGTTGGACATTTTCAAGACCGGAATCTCAGATATCATTGTCATTGCCGACAGGGAGAAAACAATACTCTACCGCAAGGCTTTTGATACACTACAGGAAGCCTCAACCTTATCCCTCAGGTTTGAAGATGCGTCGACCGCGTTGGTCAGAGGGCAGTTAAAAATCTACGCCGCACACAAAAGCCATTAGAACGTTTGAATGTTCTAATTAACTTCCAACTCGTCCTTCGATGGCAGTTTGGGAAAAGGATTGTGCGGCTCTGTCTGGTACCAATAGACGACGGACGAAATATTATCCTGCAGCGGCAGGTATCTTCCATCACGCCTCCAGCCAAGGTCCTGGATGGTTACGCGAAGGTTTTTATCGAACCGGATGGGATCGGTGATATGCCAACGGTAGAGTCCAAACCTTTGTGCAATATTATAATGCCCGTCGCCGCGAATGACCTGTGCAAGACCGGTGTAGGGAGTATTGAATTCAGTATATGCAGAAGATTCTACACCCGCCTCATTCTTTTTGTGCGTATCGAAATCATAAGATCCGCAGAAATAATCTTCAGTTCCTGTTCCGCAGATGGTAGGAAACTGGTTATCGCCATCCATAAAAAATTTGATCTCCCCTTCTCCCCACCAACCATTATTCTGTGATCCGTAAGCGAGATAAGTACCTACATATTGGCCCCTGCCCTGGATATTGTCTACAAGTATGTAGTTCTCTTTATAAGGAACATGGTCAACTCTTCTGAACTGTGCATGGAAATATGCAGCGTCGGCAGGTACTTCTGTTTCGATATAGTCGATCTGGTAGTAGAGCACCATGTCTTCGTCTGCAATATTCTCCATCGTGATCTTTATTTTCTTCCTGAAAGGCATCGGCCAGTAGCAATTGAATGCGCTGCCGGGATTTACACAGACGGCGAGCGAATGGAGCGGTGAGTATTGGTTCCAGCCCATGCAGAAAAAATCACCGACAGGACATTCAACCGAGGGCGTTGTTTCATCGTCGTAGTATATGCGAAAAATAGAATAACGCCAGGTGCCAGTGGGTGTCATCCAGATATGCTGCACCGAGCCCTGGCTATTGATCTCGGCCATGGTAAAAGTCGACTTGGCCTTGATCACCACACTCGGGCTTATTTTCCAGCCTTGCCCGAGATCGCGGGCCCCATTAACTCCTGTGCCTTTTGTGGCCTTGCCGCCCTCGCCTTTGGCACCCGTAAAATTTTCCGGGCTTATCGAACGACTCTTTGCCTCAGACAGGCGGTAAATATTTCCAAGATTGGCGTCTATACCATTAAATTTCTGCTGCGCAAATATTGGGAAGGAGAACGCAATGGCAGCTACAAGCAACCTGGCTTTACGATTCATAGATTCTTATTATAAGATTTGAAATATTTGAATTGAGATATTTTCTGTTTCCGGATTTCTCATTCGATAGCAATACTTAGCCCTGCTTCCGGATCTTTTTTTGGCCCAACGAAATACCATTTCCAACCATAAAATAAAATGAAAATAAAGCAGACCAGCGGCATGATATACGACAACTGTATTGTCGATGCCCTGGAAATATATCCGAGTAACGGCGGAATGATCGCTCCGCCCACGATGGCCATCACCATGAATGAAGAGCCGATCTTGGTTTGATTGCCGAGGTCCTTGATGCCCAAAGCGAAAATCGTTGGAAACATGATCGACATGAAAAACTCAACGCCCATCAACGCATACATGCCCCATTTACCTCCGACAATCACGCAATAAGAAAGAAGGATGATATTGCAAAGACTGTAAAAGGCCAGCAATTGATTGGGTTTGATCTTTGTCATCAAAAAAGTGCCGACATATCGTCCGATCATAAAGCATAACAACAAATAGCCGAGATAATGGTGATCGTTGATCGTTGACTCAGAAAGACCCGAAGTAAATTTTGTATAGCGGATGAAAAAGCTCGAGATGCAAACCTGCGCGCCGACATAAAAGAACTGCGCGATGACCCCCATTGTGAAGTGACGATGGCGGAAGACCGTTGTGTCGATCCGGAAAGAATCATCCTTCTCCTCCTTCACATGCGGCAATTTCACGACCAGGAAAAGAATGGCAACAAAAAGCAAAACACCTGCAATCGTTAAATAAGGCAGAACAACCCTTGACGCTTCAGAAGCGAGATATCGTTCTTTTGCGGCAGTAGTGAGCGCGCCGAGCTGTTCAGGGGTATAGTCGATTCCCGAGAGGATGATCTTGCTGAGAAAGAAAGTTGAAACAAATGCGCCAAGGCCATTAAAAGCCTGCGCAAAATTGAGTCGCTGGGAAGAAGTTTCCGGATTACCGAGAATCGTAATATAAGGGTTGGCGGCAGTTTCCAGGAAGGCCATTCCGCTGGCCATGATGAAGAGTGCAGCAAGGAAAACACCAAACTGCCTTATTTCAGCCGCGGGATAAAAACAGGCCGCTCCCGCCGCCGCGATCAGCAAGCCGCAAATAATGCCGGTCTTGTAACTGTATTTTCGCATGATCATCGCCGCTGGTATCGCCATAACAAAATAGGCCACCCAATATGCGGAGTCGATAAAGGCCGATTGCGGATCGTCGAGCTGACATGCTTTTTTCAGGTGAGGAATTAATGTGGGAAGAAGATTGGAAGTCAGCGCCCAAAGAAAAAATAATGTTACTACCAGGACAAAAGCAAAACCGGTTTTTTGCTTTTTGGAATTCGGGTCAGTCTGGGTCATGCAATCGTTTTGTTTTTAAGATATGATTTTCCCGTCTCACGGACGGATGGCAACTTTATTTCTGAGCGTGCCGATTCTTTCAATGGTAATATCAATTTCGTCACCCGTCGCGAGTGTAAAGCTGTTTGGTGGCACCATCCCTGTTCCGGTCATCAAAAAGCATCCGGATTCGAATACGCATTCGCGGTATAGATAACCAGCCAGCTCATCGAGGGATCTTTTCATCCTGCTCAGTTTAATTGCCTCATCAAATTCCGTCCGGCCGTTTCTCCTGATGATGATGCTGATGGACGTTTCCCTGCCGATGGGTTTTTCCGGAACATAGAGACAGGGCCCCAGTGCAGCACTTTTTTCGTAAACCTTGGCCTGGGGAAGATAAAGAGGATTCTCTCCCTCAATACTTCTTGAACTCATATCATTCCCGATGGTATAGCCCTGGACAGTGCCGGCCGAATTGATGAAGAGCGTAAGTTCCGGTTCGGGAACATTCCAGATGCTGTCTTTCCGGATATATACTTCACCGTTATGAGCGGCAACCCGATGAGGAAGCGCCTTGAAAAATAGTTCGGGACGCTCCGCTGCGTAGACCTTGTCATAAAAATCGGCGCCGCCCGAATCTTTCGATTCCTCCATTCGCGCATCCCTGCTTCGAAGATAAGTGACGCCCGCCGCCCACACTTCCTGTTTGCCAATGGGCGCTTCCAACTGCGTATTGATCAACTCGTCAAATGTCGTATCATCAATCCGCTTGCTCCTGCGCGCGAGTTCAGACAAACGGGCAAAAAGTTTTTCCTGGTTTATTAGCGAATCCCAGTCCCCATTGACTAAAAAAACATCGTTATTGTCCTGCAGCAGTATTCCTCTTTTAGTTTTGAACAGCTTCATATCTTCTTTTTTTATTTGGGGCTACCATTGCTTTACTTCATCCAGACTAACACCCAGCAATTGTTTTGCAAGATTGCTCATGGCCTGGTAATCACCTTCAAAATGGCAGGTGGTTTGCCTGTATTCCATAACTTCATTTTTTTTCAATTCTCTTGCTGCGGAGGAAGATTCTATCTCATAAAAAGGTCCCATTTGCGTGCCATCCTGCTGCGGACCGTCATTATAAGAATTGATGACATCTCCTTCATAAGGATTTTTTTGAAGCTCCCATTTGGAATTGACATAGGGTTTTTCTTTGTCGACAACGGGAACGATTATGGTCAGAATATTTCTCGCAAAATCAAAACTACCTGCAATGGGTTTCGCAACCTTCGGAGATATTCCAATCTTGCCTCTTGCCTTACCATCACACCGGAAATAGAGCACGCTATCTTTTACATTGAGCCGGTTGGACGGAATTGCGCCAAAATAATTATCCGTGATAAAAGTCCTTGCTTTGGGAATGGGCCTGAAGGGCACGATCACTTTTGTTTCGTCGGAAGGATTCATCATGCCCAGGAGCCAGATGGAAACCAAACCCGTTTGTTTCTTCCAATCCTTCTCACCCACATTTTTAACCCGGTTATCGGTTTCATAGGCAATGAATTTCACGCCTGCGGGAACTGATGTTTTCAGGCGTTCTTCAAGTTGTGCCTTATCTAAAACTGTTATTTTTCTTGAGATCTCTATTGAGAATGGTGTGCCGGAATAGTTGGCGAACGTCGCATTCTTTGAGAAGACGGCCTGCGATTTTGAAGCGCCGGAATCCAAATGATAGCTCAGCGTGTCGAGAAATCCGGGAACCCACCAGTGCGCGAGATTGAATGAATCGCCTTTGCTGAAGAATATGGAATATTGACCACCCTCCGGACCTAACCAAAATCTCTCCTCACCGCCGACAGGATTGATATGTTGTTTTATTTGTCCGGAAGAAATCAAATCGTAGTTAATCCAGCCAAAGCTATTTCCATTTACGCCGTTGGCGGTGCTTGTCATGACCCTGCCCTGGTAGCGCGGGCAAATCAGCAGTTTGCTGGTTCCCGAGTCATTCTGCAGTTCAACAATATCAGGATTTGCTTTCTTCAAAAAATTCAGATCGTAGGCATAAGTGCCTTTGGCGGGATCCGCGGGAGCTACAGTAGTTGTTTGTTTTGCGGGTTCATTGTTGCAGGCAGTCAGGAGCAATACGGAAAAAAGAAATCCGGCAGTCGATAATTTATTCATATGGATCATTTAGCGTTCAGTTAATTCCGGTTGGAAAACAAGCAGTCAATATTGTAGGATTTTACAATGATATTCCTCTTTTCCACGGAATAAAATCGTCGTGACCCAACAAATCGGCCTTGGCTTTTTTGCGGCCACTGGCAACATCGATCACGAAATTCAAAATTCTCTCCCCTGCCTGTTCGATGGTTTCATCTCCCGTAATAATTGTTCCTGTATCAATGTCGATAATATCGTTCATTTTATTGAACAGTTTCGTATTGCTGCTCAGTTTAATTACAGGAGTTATGGGATTGCCGGTGGGTGTTCCCAAACCTGTAGTGAACAACACGATATTAGCACCCGATCCAACCTCCGCTGTTGTCGACTCAATATCACTTCCCGGGGTGCACAATAAATTAAGTCCGGCTTTTTCAACCTTTTCCGGATAGTCGAGCACGGCGGTCACGGGTGAAGTTCCTCCTTTTTTTGCCGCGCCTGCAGATTTGATTGCGTCGGTGATCAGGCCATCCCTGATATTCCCTGGAGAAGGATTTGCGTAGAAACCGGAGCCGGCAGCTTCCGCTCTCGCATTATAGGTGCTCATCAAAGACATAAATTTTTTCGCAGTGTCTTCATCCACGCATCTGTCGCTCAGTTCCTGTTCAACACCACACAACTCCGGAAATTCTGAAAGGATTACGGTACCGCCGACGGCGACAAGAAGATCGGAGCTGAATCCTATTGCAGGATTTACAGAAATTCCGGAGAAACCATCCGAGCCTCCACATTCAAGCCCGATACAGAGTTTGTTCAGCGGGGCAGGCTTTCTTTCCTGTCTGTTTGCGGCGACGAGTCCTGTAAATGTTTTACGCACCGCTTCCTGCAACAAGTCATCTTCATTGCCCAGCTGCTGCTGTTCGAGGATAATCAGTGGTTTTGAAAAATCCGCGTCTCTTTTTGCAATTTCTTCCTTCAAAATACTCACCTGTGCATTCTGACATCCAAGACTCAGGACGGTTGCGCCGGCTACATTGGAATGGGTTATATATCCGGCAAGCAGGCCACAGAGCGCGCGCGCATCCTGTCTTGTTCCACCACAGCCAAGGGTATGCGTTAGAAATTTTATACCGTCGATATTTGGAAAAATTTTGGATCCGCTCGCGACTTCCTGCATCGCTCCATTCTTCAGTTCCAGCATCTTTTCTTCCGTTTCACCCTGCTGTTGCATCAGGATAAGCTGGTCAATCATGGTTTGATAAGGTGATTGCCTGGGTTGATATCCCAGTGCTTTTTCAAATGCCTCTTTCAATACTTCGACATTCTTATTCTCGCAAAAAACCATGGGTATTACCAGCCAGTGATTCGCAGTACCGACGGATCCGTCATTCCTGTGGTATCCCATAAAGGTTTTGCCCTTCCATCGGTCAATAGGCGGGCGATGCCAGGACGTCTGTCTCTCGTGCAACCCGTATTTGCCCGACGCGTGCTTAATATTTTTTGTGGTGATCAGACCGCCTTTACGGATCTCTTCGACTGCCCTTCCAACAAGCACGCCGTACATAATGACTTCTTCCTCGGGGCGAAGATCTGTGAGTGTGAATTTATGCTTGGCAGGAATATCTTCTCTTAACAAATATTGGTGCCCGTTAGAAAAGACAGTTTCGCCCCCGCGCAGATCTTTCAAAGCTACTGCCACGTTGTCCGCGGGATGAATGACCAGAATTGATTCTTTCATATAACAAAGAAAATATTCTTTTCAGGACATAAAATAATTCATTCCCGGCGAATTAAAAATTCAAACAATTAGCCAATTCCGATACAATATTGGCATTCCTTCAGAATGGCGTAAATTGTGCAATATTCTGTTTCAGCAGTGAAGCCCATACTTCGCAAGATAGATGCAGGTCGTAATTCTTTTAGTATAAGAGAAGACATTCTTCCATATCTGTACAATCACTGGCATTACCATCCGGAGGTCGAATTGACATTGATCAGGAAGGGCCGCGGCACGAGGCTGGTCGGCGATAGCCTGGAGCCGTTTGCCGAAGGGGATCTGATTTTATTGGGCAAGAATCTTCCACATTTATGGCGAGGTGACGGCATTTACTTTAAAAAGATCCCTGGTCTCAAAATGGAAGCCATTGCCATTCATTTCCAGGAGAATTGCCTCGGAGATGGCTTTTTTCAATTACCGGAAATGAAGATGATTCATGATTTGCTGCAAAAAGCCAGGAGAGGAATAAAACTAACCGGAAAACTGAAAGCTGATATCGTCGACAAAATGGAGGGAATGCTCAGGGCCAAAGATGCAGAACGAATTACTTTATTGTTGGATATCCTGCACCTGATTGCTGTTTCCTCTAATACCAGGATCCTGTCGAGCGCCGGATTCACGAGATATTATGACGTTAGCAATACCGACAGGATCAATCTGATCTATGATTATACTTTCAATAATTTTCAGGATAAAATGACGATCGCTGATGTTGCCAAAATTTCATCAATCAGCAAGCATTCGTTTTGCAGATATTTTAAGACGAGAACGCTCAAAACCTACTGGCAATTCCTGATGGAAATCAGGATTGGACAGGCCTGCAAATTCCTCATCGAGTCCGACATGAGTGTGGCGCAGGTTTGTTATGCCTGCGGTTTCAACAATCTTTCCAATTTCAACAGGTATTTTAAAAAACTGGTCAGGGAAACACCTCTTCAGTTTGCAAAAGAGCACCGCGATCCGGGAATTGAAAACTAGTGTCTTTGGCAGTTTGGCGCGTGGAGAATCAGGTGGTAGAAAACGAAGCCACTGCTCCTTCACCGTACATCTGCCCTTTGAATTTGAGCGAAGGAGATGGAATGAAATCACCAATGCCGAGTTCGTTCCATTTTAGGTCGATGGCCAGGATCGTTTCGTCGTCGGCAACAATAATATTTGGCCAGTCTCTTTGAAAATTATCAAGACCTTCGGTTTTTGTCGTCCCGTCAAAGCCGATGCAGGCAAATTTTTTAACGGGATCGATATACAGCATATGGTCTCTTTTTGGATCGAGGTTATTGCATAAACGCCAGAGAGCAGTCGTGAGGTCATTGGCATCCACCCGCTGTTCTACATATAAGATCATTTTTAGTCCTGCCAGGCCACCCATCTCGTTGCAAATTTTGTGGTGGAGATCGTGGATCTGTCCTTGTCTGGATTTAGAAAGGCTGATGATCAGGCATGGGATATCCAACGCAAGAAGGCTGGTGTTAACCGATTTGATCTCCGGGAAATTTTGGCGCAATTCCTCATTCAGGAGAGAAGAAGTTTTAGCATCGAATTTGAATTGGGGTGCGTCGTCCTGCAATTCTTCATCGAACTTGGAAGTTCCGTCGATGCACATTTTTCCACCGAAGCCCAGTTTACTGCAACTATGGTCGAGAACGTCCATCGGCCCCTGGGAAAAGTAGATATCAGTCGCGGGATTAAGATTTTTAAATACATATTTTGCAAGGCTTGGGTAATCCTGTATGGCGACTGACCCATCGGCAATCACGAGGATCTTATTAAACATCATTTGCCCGGCGCCCCACATCGCGTTCATGACTTTTTGCGCCTGGCCTGCATATTCCTTTTGAATTTTTGCGATGACCAGATTATGAAAAACGCCTTCCACGGGCATGTCCATGTCAACAAGCTCGGGCACCATCATCATTTTGATCGGTGCGAGGAAAATTCTTTCTGTGGCCTTGCCCAGCCAGGCATCTTCCTGAGGTGGAATGCCCACGATGGTCGCAGGATATACAGGATTTTTTCGATGGGTGATTGCCGTTACATGAAATCTCGGATACCAATCCGGTAAGGAATAATATCCCGTATGATCACCAAATGGTCCTTCCCAGATCATTTCTTCACCGGGATCTACGAAGCCTTCAATAATAATGTCGGCGTCGGCGGGAACTTCGATCTCCGGTTGTGTAATACATCTGACGAGTTCCACTTTCTTCTTCCTCAAAAATCCCGCGAGCATGTATTCATCAACATTTTCCGGTAGTGGTGCAGTAGCACTATACGCATACACCGGATCTCCTCCAAGCGCAACGGCGACCGGCATTTTCTTTTGCAATTTTTTGTATGCAGAAAAATGTTTTGCACTGACTTTGTGTTTGTGCCAATGCATGCCGGTTAGCCTTGGACCAAAAATCTGCATACGATACATGCCGACATTTCTTGTTCCGGTATTGGGATCCTTAGTGTGTATGACGGGAAGTGTGACGAAGGGTCCGCCATCCTTAGGCCAGCAGGTGATAACGGGAAGCTTTGTGAGATCCGGATCTTTCACGATGATCTCCTGGCATTCTCCCCTGCCCGATTTCACCTTGGGCATCCAGCTTGCAAACTGGCCAAGCATGGGCAATAATTTTAATTTGTCGGTTATGCTTTCCTTGGGAGCCGATAACAATTTGAACAGGTCTTCTATTTCGGTGGAGATCTTTTCGAGGTCGCTTGTGCCCAATGCCATGCACATTCTCTTCAGACTTCCATAAGCGTTCATCAGCACTGGAAAATCAAATCCGGTGTTTTCAAAAAGCACGGCCTTACCTCCGTGGGGACTCTTGCTGAGCCGGTCAATAATCTCCGCCATTTCGAGTTTCGGATTTACGTAACTTTTAATCCGGCACAATTCACCTGCCTTGTCCAATGCCTGAATGAAATCCTGCTGATTTTTATATGCCATGCACTTATTTTACAATGCAAATGTAAGTTAATCAGCCCTGGAGAGAAGGTTGAAAATAGTGAAGACCGTAAACGCAATTCATATTAAAGTGCATCAGTTGCGCGGAGGACAATCGATTCTACCCCGGCCATAGTAGGGATCTTTTTTGGAGATGAGTGCAATACTGACTTTTATTCCGGTGAAATAGTAAAAGTCTTTGTATTTGGATCCGCCACGAACCGTTCCATCAACAGGATAATTTGGATCGCCGCCCTTGACTTCGCCCCCGCGATAGGCCATTTCGACGGCTTTAGGGCCACGTTCATTCAGTAGTATCGCCTTGTCGACATATCTCGTGCTGACATCATCGAGGTAGTCGGTAAACAGTTTGCGGAAACTTACTTCGTAGGCCACTACAACATTGTCGGTTATGCGAAGTTTAATACCGGCTCCGAAAGGAATAGCAAACTGGACAAGGCTATACGGTTTCTGGCCCGGGTATTCGGGAAGTCCTTCGCCCTCGGTGCTCAGCGGTTGCAGATATATCTTTTCGCCCAGGCTGTCGAAGGCGTATGGATTAAAATGATACACGGCAATTCCTCCCATTACATAGGGCGTGAATACTTTCTTTGTAATATCGAAGAGATCGTATTCACCCATCAGGTTCCATTCAAAAATTTGTGTTTGAAAACTGAGGTTGCGTGGTTGAAGGTCGGCCTTGTTGTATTTGTCAGCTGCTCCCACTTTCATCAGGCTAAGCGTTGAGAGTACTGAAAAATGGCGCGTAACATCGTACTGTGCTCCGACGCCAAAAGCTGCGAAAGATTGATCCAGAGTAATGGGTTTGCTTTGCAAATCGCCTGCGTAGTTTGAAATGCCGCCCAATACGTTTATATGCCAACGTTGAGCGTGCAGAAGCGTAGGAATGAGTATCCCCAGCAAAAGAATTTTTTTCATGAGTTCTTGTTTCGTTGAAACCGGGCTACTGGTCTTGCAATGAATACGAATTTTAACGCTGAAAGGTTTGTTGCAAGGAAGATTGGAAGTAATTGGTAGAGATCACCTCCATAACGCAAGGATTAAGCCAATTATTGGTCGGGTCAGGGCAAAATTAACAATTATTAACAACTGTTGAAAACACGAAGGGCGGAGCACGACAAAATAAAACAAGAAACTGTTAATCAAACTATTGCGCATATTTAACCGGGACGTTACACATAACTATCGCACGGCGATGCCTACCCTAAATCCGGCAAATTTTTTCTTCCTCTACACGTACTGCTAATCACGATGTGACAAATACTTGCCCTACACTGGAACAAAAAATGAAAGTTGTACGGAAAGACAGGTTTTGCCATAAAATTAAAAGGCATCAAATAAAAACGACTCCGGCATGGCCGGAGTCGCAACAGCTACAATCGTCCTGCGGTGCAGGAGAAGTATTGCCGGGTTTCCCTTTGGATACTTACTGACCGAAGCTGTTACTATATAGATTGAAAATCCCGTGCCAGGATAATTAAGCGGAGGAACGCGGCCGAACTGGTAAATTTTCTACAACCGGTTCAGCAAATATGGTATGCAAATACACAATGCAATTTTTTTAGGATAATTCTGACGGGCAGACAAGATAAATTGATACATTACCGGGCAGGAATTGTTCTGGCATGATGTTTTTCCTTCATTTTTCATCCCGCTATTGAATTCGCGGAAAATAATAACCCAATTCAATCACTAAAATCAGAACTTATGTTACGCTGGACGGTAATTTTCCTGGTTATTGCAATCATTGCAGGCATATTTGGATTTTTTGGTATCGCGGCAAGCGCTGCTTACATCGCGAAAATCCTTTTTTTCATTTTTGTAATTCTTTTTATTTTATCGCTTGTATTTGGAAGACGCAGCGCCTGACG